>PJTT01000292.1_pt1 | contig 57214 bp, 56 predicted proteins | sample 1512261 | NCBI WGS metagenome assembly PJTT01 (sample SAMN08177685, study PRJNA422409) | Soil metagenome, whole genome shotgun sequencing project. | isolation source: Soil (2) enriched on wood chips | place: USA: Madison | collected 2015-01-15 | reverse complement strand
CTCTGGATTTGATTAACTTAGTTGCAGAATTCATAATCTGACTTTTGGGGGTTATTAATTTAGTTTGTCGTTACTCTAAATTAACCCCAACTGTCAGATTAAGTCTTAACTTCTACAAATAAAAATCGCTGAAAAACACCCGCTCTGTCACAACTATTATTGAAATACCAGCACAAAAGATAATCGCTCATAGTAAAAAGAATAGCTCCTATAACATGGATCAAAATCATGATAGCTATAAAAGAGCCTAATCTTTTTAGAAATGTTAAGACCATATCATTAATGCTATGGGAAGTATTTCAAAAACTGCTGCGAAATGCTTAAGCTTTAAGTGGCAGCTGAGCCACCAATCTTTTTTCCCTTGCCACTCTTTTTCCCCTGAAAAACAAAAACATGTTTAGGAACAACATCACACCCAGGTAAATGCTAAATCCGCCTACCTTCATACTGAGTATTTCAATAGCGTCTTGAGTATTGATCTTCTCGGCCGTTATTTTTAAGATATACAAGGCGAAGCCCAGGTTCATCAGGTAAAAACCTATTTTAAATAAAGTATTGGTTGCTTTAGCAATTTCTTCTCGGCCATTGAAAATGTCTTTCATATACACGATGCTGTTTTTAAAAAGCTGGTGCGCCACATAGTAAGTAAGCAGTATAACAATAGGTAAGTAAACTACATAGGCGATTACAAATAAATTTTTCATGTTATGATGTTTTAGGTGTGATGAATGTGGATTTTTTTGAGAGCGTATATATAATTAAAAGGTTACAATAATGCGTTGCGGCTAATATCAATATAAGAATACCGGTTTTGTTTGCAATAGAAGCGATCAGCTGGCCGGCGTTGCCAACCCGTTCCCAGAAGCTGAACTGGATAACTGCATACCCGATATTAAAAAGATAATAAGCAACCAGGATAATATTGTTGGTAGTGTCTGCCAGCGAAATGTTGTTATTAAATAACCTGATGATAAACACCCTGCCATTGCGGTGAAATAATTTCCCTACCCATATAATAATGTAGATCGTAATGATCGCGTAAATGATATAGCAGAGAATGTTGTAGTTCATGGCTACATAATTACTTTCAGCAATTTTAGCAACAGCTCACCCCGGTTCGATTCAAATACTTTGTCAGCCATAGTGCTGATCTGGTCGGTAAAGGATTGAATTTCGCTGACCATTTTATTGAACTCTTTTCCCTCGGGTGTTTTATCTCCTTTGGTATCATCTTTCAGGTCTTTTAAAATGGAGAGCACCGGGTTAATTTCTTTCTGCTTGCGCATCATGGCAATTCGAAGCGCCCATTTCCACACATCTTTCTCAGCAACAAAAAATTCTTTTCTTTCTCCTGCAACTACCTTTTTGTAAATAATGCCATAGTCCATCAGTTGTCGCAGGCTCGTGTTGGCATTCCCCCTGGATATTTTTAAAGCCTCCATAATATTATCCGTTGATAAAGCCTTATCAGATACCAACAGGAGGGCCTGTACCTGGGCTACCGATTTATTAATACCCCAATCGCTGCCTAATGCACCCCATGTGTCAATAAATTTTTGTTTGGATTGTTGTACTGCATTCATGTTGGCTGTTTTATAAGTCAAAGATATTCTAAAGTTATTAAACTTTCAGTATTTATTGAAAATAAAATAAGTTAGTCTTTTCTTTTACTCACTATGGTCATGCAATACCTGTGAAAGTAATTACTGTCGGCGAGTACAAAGGCAGTTAACGAATGGATGAAATAAGACAATAACCTTAGTAATCAAAACTTAATTTCTTCCAGTTTGATATTGGAAAGCGTTACAGGAGCAAGCCCATTATTTCCTAAAGAAAAAACGAGGTTGGCTTTGGTATCAGTACTGGCGGTTGTAAAAACGTAATGATAGCTTTCTTCGCTTTTCGTAATGCTGAATTGTTTGCTTCCATAAACCAGCCAGGGTGTGCTGCTTTGTTGAAACGCAAGGGAAATGTTTCTGCTGTTATCAGAAGCCGCATTAAACGTCAGGCGATAAGTTTTTCCGGCAGTGATAGATGTATTGGCGCGTATCAATTGTATATACCATGGTTGTGTTCCTTCTGAGGTAATAGAAATAATGGCCTTGCCATTTGTTACGGCCAGGGTAGAAGATGCCGATGCATCGTTGTTGTAGAGTCTCCAGCCATCTGCCTGGGGATTGAAAAAGTTGCTGGTGTAAAGATTTGTAAAGGTCACGGGTACAGGTGTAGTCATTGCATCAGCGGTAAGCGCATTTACCAGGCCGGTATTGTAAATGTTTTTGGCAGGATCATAAATGCCAAATCCCGAATTGAATTCCCAATAGTTCCAGCTAAATTGCTGTTGCTCAAAATAACGGGCCATAAAGCGCGTCCATTTAATGCGGGAGTCCATGTCGGCGGTACTGTAAGCGCCAAATTCACCCACATTGATAGGGATGTTCTTTGTTTTGGAAAATTCAATGGAAGCTTTAAAATCATCTTTAACTTCCTGCCGGTCCAGTTCGGTGTCTCTCCAACGTGTACCCAGCCACGCATCAGATCCTGCTGTCCAGCTGGCACCCTGGTGGGTAAAATGGAAAGGATTATAGTAATGGATCGTAAGTATCAGATGTTGATCCTGCGGAACAGAGAGCTTACCGAGCGCGCTTACGCCACCCCATTCGGCAAGTCCCAGTAAGACGGTTCTTCGCGCGTTTGTTTCCCGAATAATTTGCAGTGCTTCCGCAAAAAAAGTATTCCATCTGCCGGCATCAAGGTTTCCGTGAGGCTCATTCAGCACTTCAAACAAAAGGCTGTCAGGGTAATTTTTAAAAGAAGCCGCTATTTGTTTCCATTGTGCCAAAAACATCGGCTTTAATTGGTCCGGATGGGCGTACAGGCTATCGTGATGATGCATATTGATGATAACATGCAGTTTGTTCTTGAGCGCTTCATCTACAGCTGATTTGATTTTATTTAGAAAGGTACTATTAATAGTGTAAGGGTGTGTAAATTGCGACCGGTCCGGCATTTCCCAACGTATAGGCAGCCTAACGCTGGTAAATCCTTTAGCAGCAATTTTTTCGAAATCGGCCGGTATGCTTTCTTTTTTATCCCAGCTGGATTCCCAGGTATTGCCCAGGTTAATCCCGCGTCCCAGCCGCTGGTTGATAAGTGCTGCAGATGCAAATTGTCTTTCCGGTGGTTTTGGGTTTTCAGGTACCTGTGCCACTGTATTTTTGTTACAGGCATAACTATTTAGAATTACCGGTAGCAAATAAAAAACAGCAAATATCTTTTTCATTTCCGGAGGGCGTTGTTTGGTCTGTAATTTAAATCGTTTTCGCTGAAATTTTCCGGTATTATTTGATCGGTTTTCCAACAGTACTCATCTGCAATACTTAATAACCCGTTGTAAAAACAGCGCTTATTCGTCCTTATTTTCTCTATTTTTGGCGCATGCAATCATTTGAGGAGTTATCAAAGAAGTTTTCGGCGCATTTCGACCGTTCCCATTTCCCGGAGCAGCCGACGAGTTTGTACGAACCCAATAACTATTTTCTGTCTTTGGGTGGTAAACGTTTTCGCCCTGTTCTATGCCTGATGGCTAATGAACTATTAGGAGAAATACAGCCCGATGCCTGGCATACGGCCACTGCCATTGAACTGTTTCATAATTTTACTTTGATCCACGATGATATAATGGATAGGGCGCCGTTGAGACGTGGCCAGCCCACCGTTCATAGCAAATACAATGAACCTACTGCAATCCTGGCCGGCGATGTGATGCTGGTGAAAGCCTATGACTACATTAATAAGCTAACGCCTGAAATTATTCCACGCATTTTGAGTTTGTTCAATAAAACAGCAACAGAAGTATGCGAGGGGCAGCAATATGATATGGATTTTGAGTTGCGTGATAATGTGTCTTACGACGAGTACTTGCACATGATCACCCTTAAAACATCGGTTTTGCTGGCCGCCAGCCTGCAAATGGGCGGAATATTGGGCGGAGGTAGTGTGGGCAATCTGGCCTTATTATATGAGGCCGGGAAGAAGATCGGCCTTGCGTTTCAGATGCAGGACGATTACCTGGATGCTTTTGGCGATCCCGAGAAATTCGGCAAACAACCAGGCGGGGACATTCTTTCCAACAAAAAAACCTTCCTGCTGATACAGGCGCTCGAAGTGGCAAATGCATCGCAGAAACAGGAATTACAGGCTTTGTTGAAAGGGACTGATACAGATAAAGTAGCCCGTGTATTGAATTTATACCGCGACTGTAAAATTGATGAATGGGCGATCGCTCAAAAAGATCTCTTCCTTAATGAAGCTTTGGGTTATATAGAAGAAATTGCCGTACTGGCGAAACGTAAGCAGCCGTTAAAAGACCTGGCATTGTTGCTGGTGAAACGCGATTATTAACAGTTCGACTTAAGGTTTAGTTTTTTAACTTCAGACCTAAAACCACAAACTATTTACAATGTCTATACTGCGAAAAAAGAAAATTGAGAATATATTAAAAGACGCTGAGGAAGGATACGGCGATGGGCATAATGCAGGGCTAAAAAAAATATTGGGAGTAAAGGACCTTACTTTTTTAGGTATTGCTGCCGTAGTTGGTGCCGGTATTTTTTCTACCATTGGTGGGGCCGCTTTCAATGGAGGTCCGGGCGTGTCTGTTCTTTTTATCATTACGGCGATCACTTGTGGTTTTTCAGCGCTTTGTTATGCAGAATTTGCCAGTCGTGTGCCGGTTTCAGGCAGTGCTTACACCTATTCTTATGTAAGCTTTGGCGAAGTAGTAGCCTGGATCATTGGCTGGGCACTGATACTGGAATATGCGATAGGTAATATAGTGGTAGCTATTTCCTGGAGCGGCTATTTTAATAACCTGCTCGAACATGTTTTTAATATTCATTTGCCAGACTGGATGTTGGTAGATCCTCAAACTGCTATACAGGCTTTTAATAAAGCCACCGCAGAACTGCAGCAAAACGCCGCCAACCTCACGCCCAAAGATATTGCCAGCTACCAGTTTGCTATTAAAGCCTATAACGAGGCGCCAAGGTTTGCAGGAACGCCCGTGTTTTTTAATGTACCGGCTTTTATTATTGTATGCCTGGTTACCTGGCTGGCTTATATTGGTATTAAAGAGAGTAAACAATCAGCCAATTACATGGTGATCTTCAAGATTGCTGTGATCATTTTTGTGATAGTAGCAGGCGCTTTTTTTGTAGATACCAATAACTGGACACCCTTTATGCCTAACGGCTTTGAAGGAGTTTTGAAAGGCGTTTCAGCTGTATTTTATGCTTATATAGGTTTTGATGCTATTTCTACTACAGCAGAGGAGTGTAAGAATCCCCAGCGGGACCTGCCACGTAGCATGATCTATTCATTAGTGATCTGTACCGTGCTTTATATAGCTATAGCGCTGATACTTACCGGCATCGAAAGTTATAGCAGTTTTGATGGGGTAGATGATCCGCTGGCTTTTGTGTTTGAAAAACGTGCTCCGTGGATCGAAAAAATCATTTCGGTAAGTGCGGTGGTAGCAACGACCTCCGTATTATTGGTATTCCAGATCGGTCAGCCGCGTATCTGGATGAGCATGAGTCGCGACGGATTATTACCCAAGGTTTTCCAGAAAATTCACCCTAAATACCAAACACCTTCCTTCTCCACAATTATTACAGGTGTTATTGTTGGAGCCGGGGCTTTGTTCCTGCAAAGCGGGTTAGTAACTGATCTGACGAGTATCGGAACCCTGTTTGCATTTATACTGGTATGTGGCGGTGTGCTTTTATTGCCACCCATGGTCAAAGAGCCTGGAAAGTTTAAGATCCCTTACATTAATGGCCGGATAATTATCCCGGCTTTATATGCACTGTTTGTGTATTTATTCAGGGACCGGTTAGTTGGCGCTGTTGAAAACATCGGTGCCGAAGCTTACCAGGAAATATTGTTTTTGGTATTTCTTCTGATAGCACTCATTATTACCATTAAAACTGCTCAGAAACAATATTCTTTTATACCGGTAATGGGGGTACTCAGCTGTATGTACCTTTTAATAGAAATTCCTGCTATAAGCTGGTTCTGGTTCTTTATATGGATGGCCCTGGGCCTAACCATCTACTTTTTGTACGGATACAGGCATAGTAAGCTGGCAGGAAAGAAGTAGTTTTTTGGATGAGTCAGACCAATACGGGTTAGATAACTTTTGAAATTGAAAATTCTAATAGTCGCTATACTTTGCAACTTCATTGCTTATGTGCTTTTTGTTTTAACAAATGGCAACTCTTTTTTGATGTTTTTCAAAGGCGCCTTAATGAATTTTCCAGACTCTTTTATTTACTTGCTTCCGTTCCTTCTATTGCCATTAGTGGTGCAAATCCCATTCAGTCTGGTGTTTATTCGTTTGAATCCATTGGGTAAAATATTCGCAATAATCTTGTTTTTGGTAGCAGATATTTTTATTACTTATTTAGTTTATGAAGGGCCTGATTTTGAAGGTTCTGTGGTTGTTTTCAGGATTTTTTTAGATATAGTATTAGTTTCTTTTCTGTACGGTAACAAATCATATCGTATTAAGTCGGCACACAGTAGCTAATTCATAAACGGCAACCTGTATTCCTGAGCCAGATAAGTATTTCCCTTATATACCGCGTAGCGGTACAATATTGATAGAAATAGTAGTAAATAATTCAGCTTAGCCGCATAGCGGCGATATATTATTACCTGTGTAAATGGTACGTATTATTACAATTTTGCAGTATGAAATAAATTATTGCAGGTTGTATTGACACCCACGCATGCTGTTATCGCTGTGCCGCGTAGCGGTGCAATATTCGTAGAATGATGGTTCCATTAGGAATTTAGCCGCATAGCGGCGGCATATTATCATGTCCCGTAATCTTTTGCCGTTGTAGTTGACATTCTGTAAATCCTGTTTATGTTGTAATTTTGCCAGATGAAACGGAGCATGACGAGTTTTTCTTAGGATGGGGAAAACGGTGCTCAGTTACATCAGACCATTAAAAAAAATAAAAATTTATTGATGAAATATCAGGTGGGAGATAAAGTATTAGTGCTTCATTCAGATGAAGAAGGAGAGATCGTGGAATTTATCAATAAGAATATGGCGATGATAGAAGTGCGGGGTGTGAAGTTTCCCGTGCACCTCGACCAGGTAGATTTTCCTTATTACAAACGCTTTACGCAAAAGAACAAAGCGCCGCAACCCGCGCCCAAAAAATACGTAGACGATATCCGGAAAGAAAAAAAAGAAAGGGAAGAGCGGGTAGAGAATGGCGTATGGCTTAACTTTTTACCGGTAATGGATACGGATGAGTTTGGCGATGAATATGTAGAAAAGCTAAAAGTATACCTGGTAAATAACAGCAAGGCGGTTTACAAATTTGATTACAAGCTGACTTTTTTTGGAGACGCAGATTTCGAGCTCAAAAATACTATTCAGCCTTTCGAGAATTTTTATATCCATGATGTAGATTTTTCTGACATGAGTGATAGCCCGGCCTTTGAGTTTGATTTTTCGCTGCCGGTTGCAGAAAAAGGCAAGGCCGACCATTTTGAGAGTGTAATTAAATTAAAACCCAAACAATTATTTAATCGCATAGAAGAGCTAAAGAAAAAAAATGAAGCTTCTTTCTCTTACCAGTTACTCGACAGATATCCTGATAAAGCGCCTGAGGAAATAAAGTTGCCCTTAGATAAACTGGCTAGTAAGGGCTTTAAAATCTACAATGCTAAGGAAGCACGTAAACATCTGGAGCCGGCTCGAAGCGTTGTAGATCTGCATATCGAAAAGCTGGATGATAACCATGAGCGAATGAATAATTTTGAAATGTTGACACTGCAATTAAAAACTTTCGAAAAGTTTTACGACCTAGCAGTAGCTCACATGCAGCCAACACTGGTCGTTATTCATGGCGTGGGAACAGGCAAACTGAGAGATGAAATTCATGATGCATTAAAGCTAAAGAAAGAGGTGAGCTATTTCGTTAATCAATACGATTCCCGTTACGGGTATGGCGCAACCGAAATATTTTTTAAGTATTAGTTGCGTTGTTATTTTAAAGCACGTTCAATAAATAAAACAATGTTTTATGAAATATTGGATGGTTTTCACTGTAAGCTTGTTGTTTTTAATACAGTCCTGTAAAAAGGAGCGCTTTTATAGCAGCGATGCATTTCATCGGAGTTATAAAACCTGGATCGATTTTAAAGCCGCTAACAACGACAGTTATACGTATACACAAACCTGGGGTTCCTGGACGGGCTTCTCTTCATCGATGGTGGTACAGGTCAATAAAGGAAAGGTTACCAACAGAACTTACAAAAGTGTGGGCCCGGATGAACAGGATAGAACTAAAATAAAACTATACGCGGAGTGGACAGAAAACAAGGAAACACTGAATACCCATGAAGGTTATGATGCTTCTTTAACGCTGGATGAAATATATGATAAAGCTAAACATGTGTGGCTGCGCATGGATGAAGATGAAAACCTTATTTTTTTTGAAGCTAACAATAAGGGCATGATTTCAACATGCGGCTATTTCCCCAAAAACTGTGCTGACGATTGCTTTACAGGTGTTACTATAACTGAAATAAAAAACTAGCTGCAGTTTAGAGATGCCATATATTCAATAGTACAAGTGAGTGACACAATACCGTTGAGTGCTGCAGTTCAGCTGGCTAACAAATAACAACTATCTTTGCATTGTTACAAGCCGGGTTATCGCCTTTGTAAAAGGGAGGAAAGTCTGGACAGCATAGGGCAGCACACCGGTGAATAGCCGGGCTTCGTTTAACGCGGGGATAGAAAGTGCCACAGAAAATAACTACCTGTTTTTTACGGGAAAAGGTGAAAATGTGAGGTAAGGGCTCACGGGAATATTTAGCAATAAGTATTTTGGGTAAACCTTGTGTGCTGAAATGCCATGTAAACCCCGATTTTTTGCCGGCCCGGCAAAATGTTGCAAAACTATCGGGGAGGGTAGGCAGATTGATTCCGCAGAGTAATTTGCGGAACAGATAAATGATAACCACTTTGTCATACTGAGCTTGTCGAAGTATGACAGGGTACAGAATCCGGCTTACAGGCTTGTAACTTTATTTATTTTTAATCTTTGTTACCTGTTGATTCCTTTAGTTTTGTTCAAAACATATTTTGTGCGATCTCTCCTTTTTATAGCGGTATTTGCAACAGTTGTATGTGGTAGTTGCAATGTAGCAAAAAAAAATGCCGGCACTTCGGTTGAAGTTACAGGTATAGCAGCTCTTAAGTTTTTAGATGAGTATGTAATCCCCCATGATCTGCGCCTGCAAAACACCTGGGTAGGCGGTTTGTCGGGTATTGATTACGATGCTGGTGAAAACAGGTATTTTGTTATCAGTGATGAACGTTCCGCAACCAGTGCTGCCCGTTTTTACACGGCGGCTATTGATATCAATAATTATAAAATCGATTCGGTAAGATTTCTTTCGGTGGAGACGCTTAAGAACGCTCAAAACGACACGTTCCCGGCGCTGAAAATCTTACCCGAGCATGCGGCCGATCCGGAATCCATTCGATATAATAAAAAAACAAAAACGCTGGTTTGGAGTAGCGAAGGCGATAAGGCTATCCGCAGTAACCGTATGGTATATCAAAATCCATGGATTTATGAAATGGATTTGAAAGGCCGTTTTAAAGATAGTTTCCTGATCCCGGCTAACTTGCAAATGTATGTGGGCGACAGTGGCGCCAGGGAAAATGATGTTTTGGAAGGATTAAGCTTTTCCAGGGATTACCGGTATTTATGGGCCAGCATGGAGGGCGCTATTCACGAGGATGGCCCGCTTGCAGCCGCTAACTATGCCAATGCTCCGGTTCGTTTTACAAAGTTTGATGTGAAAACGAAAAAAGCAGCAGGACAGTACGGTTATTTGTTGGACGCCATTGCCGCAGAACCCATTCCTAAAACCGCTTTTAGCATTAATGGTATTCCTGAAATATTGAATATTTCTAACAACCGATTTTTAGTATTAGAGCGTTCCTTTTCAACAGGTGTAGAAAACTGTGTTATCAAAATTTACCTGGCTGATTTTTCGCAGGCTACTGATGTAAGTGCTACCAAAAGCTTGTACCGGGATACAAACTACAAGCCTGCCACAAAAAAGCTGCTTTTTAACTTCAATTCTCTCGAAAGATACATAGACAATGTAGAGGGTATTACTTTCGGACCGGTATTGCCTAATGGCCATGCCTCCCTTATTTTAATTGCAGATAATAACTTTAATTCCCAAGAAAAGCAGCAGGTGTTTTTGTTCGAAATTATACCCTAATTTTTCCCTAAAAATCAGGCGGCTACCAATTTCTTTCACATTTTTTTTGCATTCCAACTGTAATCATTTTGGCTGTTTTTGCGTCTAATAAATAGAAGCGTTTACAGATATAGCAAAAAGAGTAGTTTGGTTTGGTAGTTATAAGCAAGAGCCCCCGTTTTCGGGGGCTTTGCTATTAAATAGGGTTTACTATCGCTCAGTAAGGGCTGATCCTTCAAACTGTACGCCACTCCATCCCGATTTCATAAATTGCCTGATGTTTTGATGATTGGTAGCTTCGGGCGTTGCTAATACATCATCGTAGTGCTCGGCAAATAACTGGATGGTTTCTTCCTCAGACAGGTTATTAGCCTGCGCGAAGCTCAATACCTTGGCGCTACCCTGGTTCTCTGTAGCGGCGTTGTGCTGTTCTCCGTTTTTAAAAGCTGTTGCCGTATGTGTATAATGCGTTTCAATAAATTGAAGCACTTCCTTAAACTTAATTTCTTTTTTGTTTAATTGCAATAAGAGATTGTCTACCTCTTGTTTTTGTATAGCCATGCCTGTTAGTGTATTGTTATGTAGTTATTTTTTATTTTGAATTACTCCTTTTGGCCTCCAGTTCTTCCGTTGCTTTACGCAGGTCGTATCCTGCGGCTGCCAGGTAGTTATTGGCACGGCCTCTGAACTTAATAAACCATTCTACCCGGTTTTGTGCGGTGGCCGCATTCATTGCGTTTTCCCTGGCTTCTTTCAAATACGCCGTTACCTGCAATTTTTGCTGCGCCGACAGGTTGGGTAACAAGGTGAGATAATGATTATACTCGCGTTGTAATCCGTTTTCAGTCATCTGGTCTTTCAGCATTTCTGTTTCATCAAGGGTCAGCAAAATAGATAATTTACCTAAAAATGCTGCATATAATTTATTCAGCTTTCCATTGGCTGCGTCCCAGGCGGTTCGGGCCCTGCTATCCGCCAGTTCCTTACTACCGGCAGTTTCAGCATTTTGCATTTCCTTTTTCCGGTTGTCAAAAATAGTTTCAAGTTCTTTGAAATGATCGGTAAGTAAAGATTGCGTTTGTTTGCGTTTATGTTCGTCTTTGATATTCAGTTTGCTTACGATTGCTGCAGCCCGGGTTGTATGGCTGTCATCTTTTGTGGCTGTCATTTCAGCGGAAGTATTGGTTTGGCTGATGGACGGCTGTGTAATGCTCAGCGCAAAAAGGAGCAGGCTTGTGTATTGTTTCATTTTTCGTAATTAATGGCATCTTCCTGTTAAAAGAAGCATATCGTTTTTAAAATAGATGATCACGAATTTATTTCGAAATAGTGTTATGTATTTCTGAGAGGCGAATCTTATAGCAGATAGTAAAATTGTACATTTATAATATCAGCCACCTTAATCAATACCTCAGCTTTTTAACCCCGCGTGTTGCAGCAGTTATTGGGGGCACAGCGCAAAAAGAAAAGGATGTGTTCCGTCTGCTCCAAAAATCGTATTGCGCCGCCAGGTATGATGAAGGTTTTGAAGTAGGCTTTAGGGAGTTGGAGGTGGTACGGGAAAAGCTGTTTGCATTAATAAGCCTGTTGCGTGCAGGTATTGAAGTTGTTTAAACTTTTTTGAAACATATAGATACATAGCTTTTTCATACTATCAAGGGAGCGCACCGTATAAACGCTGTTCAGACGGGGTTATTATTTTAAAAGTTCAAACAAGTTTATTTAGTAAAAAGTATTTAACCTAAAAAATTAATGGATTTGTACTGGTAACGGTCCGCGATGATTCTTTTTGCGACCGCCTGTTTTTGGGGAAAACTTAATAAATAAAATATCTTTTTAAAATATATTTTATTTATTATATTCGTTGTGAAAAGAAAAACGCTGCAGCTAATCTTTTTAAACCAAATTAATTAAAAACACTATTAGAATTAAAGTTTATGAAAAAACAACTGTTAGGAGCAACAGCTTTTTTAGCTATTCTATGCTCATGCCAAAAAAACATCAATCCGCCTCCTGCGGAGTTAAAAGTTGACCCAATGAAAGTAATGCGGCTTCCCCAAACGCAAGAAGAGAAGGAATTAGTAGCCAATTTGAGTAAAATTACTGACGTTTTTAAAGAAATGTATAAAGATCAGAAGAACGTGAAATTGGTTAGGACAGTCTTAGCTTCCAGAACTGTAGGAGATAAAGCAGTTTACTTAAGAGATTTGCTTGTAGAAAACAGTAGCCTCAAAGAAAACAAAGTATTAATGCAAAAGTTAAATGAGCAAAATTTAAGTTTAGAACTTTTTGCAAAAAGTATTAATGCTAAAATAGAAGGGACAAAAGATTTTCAGCTTGTTAGCTATGTAAACAAAATCAAGGGAGCTAATTCTGTAAAAACAGTAGTTCGATCTATTGTTAAGAATACCTATGCTGTCGAAAATCCAGTAGGGCCAGAAGAACCCGTAGAACATGAAGTTACTCTTTATGAACCGTACCCACCTGAGTCAGCAGAAGATATTGCGTACTATGGATCAGTAGCGCCAACATTAGTTACAGCAACTGCTGATGCTGATGAGGGTATTGGTTACAAGCCAGCGTATGATAACAATAATGTACTTCTTGGTTATGAAGAGGTTCTGGTTAACGATGCTTTTGCCGAAGAAAATCCGACGCTAATAATCGGTGTTAACGGCATAGAAGAAGAAGTTGTCAATAATTCAGGAACGCCCATCGCTTACGAACCTGAACCGCCTGTGGTCGTACCCAATCTGCCAAGAAGAATATTAAAGGTTGATATTGGGGATGTAAAATGTACCAAACAATATGATGCATTAATCAGCTTCACTGGAAATGGAGGGGGCTCCGAAATACGTTTTGTTAGAGCCGATGCTTATATGAAGATGCAAGATGGTCAAGTTGTTGCAGACAATTTCTTCACTCCTGTTCCTAATGATATTAGTAGAAAAGATATTAGGAAAGAAAATTGGAAAACATTTAATGCAGAATGGGATGGAGATTGGGAAACCGATAACTTACAAGAATTTATAGCGGTTTACGAAGAAGATAACAGAAATACATCTGAAGTAGGTGGCAAACTCACTACGTCTTATTCCTCCGGATCAACATCTTCCGGTAGTTTTTCAATTGGCACCGAGGGAAATTTTAAAATTACGTATAAATCAGATGATCAGATTATCTTTCAGGGAAAACTGAATAGAGATGTATTTGAAGTTATGAACACTACGGATCAGGGACATGGAAAAAGAGGAGGTTGGGGCATTCGGAATGGAACATCATCAGTTACGTTTACTATGTGGCATAAAATATTCACGGGGAGTTAGCAGTTAATCGCAAACTTTCTTTAAGATTCCTTTCTAAGGTATTCATTAATCTGAAATTCTCATCTAACTAGAAGTAATGAAAAATTTAAAGATGCTTTTGATATATGTAGCTTGCTTTTCTTCAAAACTATGCGTTTCTCAAAATGTGCAATTATCAGGGCTATACATAAGTTTTGGAACTGGGGATGTTTTGGGGTATGGTGTCGGTGCTGGAATGACAAAAGATCTGGTTAAAAAACCGAGATTGGGTTTGGGTCAGCTTTTAGTTGGAGGTGAAATGCTTTTTGAAACGGGTACTAAAGAACCCAAAATTGAAAATACAACTGCTACGGAAATAGCCTATCAAGAACCATTCTTTAGACATGTTTCGGGGAATACCTTGTGGGCAAAAGCAGTCTATCATCCGTTTCATAAGTTTTTAAAAGGATTTCATATCGGAATCGGTCCTACATTAGGCTACTGGAAACGTTCCACAGAAAAATCTGCCGGTTTAAGAAGTACAGATGATCCTTCGTCGGTTCGTGTGTCAATTCTTGAGTTTGATAATGGTGTTACCGTAGGTTATAGACTTTCTGGCGGTATAGACTTTCGTATATCTAAAAAAATGTATGTAGGTGGCAGGATAGATTTCTCAAATAACCAAAAGGCTGAAATAAATTCTTCGCTAGGATTGAAACTTGGTTATCTCATGAATTAGTTACCTTTCAATAGCCAATTTGGGAAGAAGGGGTGTTCGCAAAGGACATCCCTTCTTTTTATTTTATAGCACAGGGCTACGGGCAGTAGCATTATGCGGAGGCTGACATCCGCCAGGTATTTAAAGAAATGGATGCCGTTGGCCTATTGCGTGCAGGCATTGAGTAAAAAGCAGCTAGCGTGTACCCCGTGCAGCGTCGAATCGAACACTTTTCAAATTTCTGGACTTGCTAGAGAAGACAAATTCGCTGGTTTGGAGGCAAAACAATCCATTTTACGGATGGTGTTCGATAAAGTATTCCTTAAAATGTTACCATTTATCGAACACGCTCAATATGTTCTGTTTATTAGCCGAAATTCAAGCGGATAAAGGAAAAGAGGTTGCTCGAACTCGAGCAACCTCTACTGATTTGAACTAAATTGGTTTGTTGTAGCGCGTACGGGAATCGAACCCGTGATTCCTCCGTGAAAGGGAGGCGTCTTAACCCCTTGACCAACGCGCCTTGTCCGATTTGGGGAGTGCAAATATAAGAAGCTGATTTGAAGAGTGGCGCTAATGAATAAAATTTATTCGTAGCAAATGCCATAACTCAATTTCAATTCCTGATTTTAGTATACTATGATAATGGTGGCCGAAAGTTGGGCTGGGGCGCAAGGCCGCAGTCTTAAAGTGGGGCATTAAAAAAGCCAGCTGAAAGCTGGCCTTTGTAGCGCGTACGGGAATCGAACCCGTGATTCCTCCGTGAAAGGGAGGCGTCTTAACCCCTTGACCAACGCGCCTTGTCCGATTTGGGAGTGCAAATATAGGAAGCTGTTTTGTCATCGCCAAAACTTTTTCGAAAAAATGTTTTTCCACTTTTATACGTGAACAAAAAATAAGATGTATCAGGTACACTAAATGCCATAAAATCGTTAACTTCACGCCTCCAAAAAAAGTACTTATAAATTAAATTACTAAAAAATCATGAGCACAGTAAAAGTAGCCATCAATGGTTTCGGTAGAATCGGACGTTTAGTTTACCGTCAGATCTACAATCAGCAAGGCATTGATGTAGTAGCCATTAATGATCTTACAAGCCCCGCCACACTCGCACACTTATTAAAGTACGACTCTGCACAAGGCCCTTTCAATAAAAATGTTTCTCATACAGAAAATACTATAACTGTAGAAGGTGAAGAAATCAAAATCTACGCTCAAAAAGATCCTGCTCAAATTCCATGGGGTGAGCATGATGTGGATGTAGTATTAGAGTGTACCGGTTTCTTTACAGATAAAGATAAAGCACAGGCACACATTACTGCTGGTGCAAAGCGCGTTGTAATTTCAGCTCCTGCTACAGGTGATCTGAAAACAGTTGTATTCAACGTAAACCACGATATCTTAGATGGTAGCGAAACAATCATTAGCTGTGCATCTTGTACAACTAACTGTTTAGCTCCAATGGCTAAAGTATTAGATGATACTTATGGTATCGAAATCGGTATTATGACAACTATCCACGCGTACACTAACGATCAGAACACTTTGGATGCTCCACATCCTAAAGGAGACCTGCGTCGTGCACGTGCCGCTTCTGCTAACATCGTTCCTAACAGCACTGGTGCTGCTAAAGCAATTGGTTTAGTATTACCTAACTTAAAAGGTAAATTAGATGGTAGCGCTCAGCGTGTACCAACGATCACTGGTTCTATCACTGAATTGAACGTGATCCTGGGTAAAGCAACTACTGCAGCAGAAATCAACGCAGCAATGAAAGCGGCAGCTAACGAAAGCTTTGGTTATAACGAAGACGAAATCGTAAGCAGCGATGTAATCGGAACCAGCTATGGTTCTCTGTTTGACGCTACTTTAACTAAAGTTATGGCGGTAGGCGACAAACATATCGCTCGTACTGTATCCTGGTATGATAACGAGATGAGCTATGTTTCTCAGCTGGTTCGTACTGTGAAATATTTTGCAGGATTAATAAGCAAGTAAGAGCTATAATAAATTGAAGAGCGGAACCTTTTGTTCCGCTTTTTAGTTTATAAGGCCTGCCACAGGATCACACCGCATCTGGTTTGCCTGCCCGTTGGGTACAGGCGGGCGTCGCACTCTGGTGCATGGCCAGGCAATATTTCTTGTCAACTATTCAACTTTAAACTTATCAACTTATTATTATGTCAAAGTTTTCAGAATATAATTTTAAAGGGCAGAAAGCCCTGATACGTGTAGATTTCAATGTGCCTTTGAATGAGAGCCTGGAAATTACTTCTGATGCGCGTATGAAAGCCGCTGTGCCTACCATCAAAAAAATACTAGCTGATGGCGGTAAAGTAATTTTAATGTCTCACCTCGGTCGTCCTAAAACCGGCCCTGAAGATAAATTTTCATTAAAGCACCTGGTAAAGCATTTAAGCGATCTGCTGGATGGAGCACCGGTGTTATTCGCCAATGATTGCGTAGGTGAACAGGCTTATCTTACCGCTGATATGATGCGCGAAGGAGAAGTATTGTTGCTGGAAAACCTTCGTTTTTATAAAGAAGAAGAAAAAGGAGATGAAGCTTTTGCAGAAAAATTAAGCAAGCTCGGCGATGTTTATATAAACGATGCCTTTGGTACAGCACACCGCGCTCACGCTTCAACTGCTGTGATCGCAAAATTCTTCCCTTCTGAGAAAAGAATGTTCGGTTTACTGATGGAAGCTGAGGTGAATAGCGCTCAAAAAGTATTAAGCGATTCTCAGAAGCCTTTTACAGCTATCCTTGGAGGCGCCAAAGTATCTGATAAAATAATGATCATCGAAAACCTGATGGACAAAGTTACAGATATTATCATTGGTGGTGGTATGGCTTACACATTCTTTAAAGCAATGGGAGGCAATATAGGTTCTTCTCTTTGTGAAGAAGAGCGCCTGGACACAGCCAGAGAAATTTTAGAAAAGGCAAAAGAGAAAAATGTATGCATTCACCTGCCAGGTGAAAGCCTGATCGCCGATAAATTTGCCGCTGATGCGGATACTTCGGAGGCGCCCAGCAACAATATTCCTGAGGGCTGGATGGGACTGGATATTGCAGGCGAGTCGAGAGGCCAGTTTGCAAATGTGATCAAAAAATCAAAAACTATTCTATGGAACGGTCCAATGGGTGTTTTTGAAATGGAGAAATTCCAGGGCGGTACCAAAGCTATTGCAGATGCAGTGGCTGAAGCTACAGAAAATGGTGCTTTTTCTTTAGTAGGAGGAGGCGATAGTGTAGCTGCGGTTAATAAATTTGGATATGCTGACAAAGTAAGCTATGTATCTACCGGTGGTGGTGCGATGCTGGAGTTTTTCGAAGGAAAAACACTCCCTGGTATTGCAGCAATTAGTGAGGCTTAGAGCGTGCTAAATAAACTTTTTAAATGCGAAGCGTAATGTTTCGCATTTTTTTATTCTTCTATATTTGACTGATAAAAAATTTACTGTGATCAATAAAGTCTTTTTTCTGTTAGTAGCTCTGTTAATGAGCAATGCTTCAAAACTTTTCGCACAAAAAATTACAAACGAACTGCAGGGCTACTTCAAAGCCAGCTCCGATACGGCTATGTACGATTATTTTGCCTTCGATGGTAATGGCAGGGTAGATATTATGGGCATGGGTAATGGTTATTATTTCCAAAAAGGCGATAGCCTTATTGTGTATCCGGATAAGAGCATCTTTAAATTTGTTATTAAAGGCGATAAGCTATACGGAGCTTCAGAATGGGTAAATGGCTATGTTTGGGAAAAGGTAAAAGACACGACTATTGAAACCTTACGTACCGATCCTGAGGCATCTGAAAGGATAGCCGGTTTGTTGTACCAGTACTATAATATCAAAAAAGGAGGTAGTGAGCTTTCCCAGCTTTTTGAAGGTCCTGACAGCACCTATGAAAACACATTGAAAAATTTATGTGATAGTGGCCTGTCAAAAGCCTGTCTGGATTATGCTGGTTTGAAGACTTTGGAAGATATGGGTGGCGTAGCGGCGTTGTTTGACTCCAAAAAACAAATTAAAAAGCGAGCGCCCAATGAAGAGATTTTGGAAATTATTTACAATGCTATAGAGCTGGGAGATACGAATGGTTATGAAGTGCTGGGTGGCTATTATGCGTCGATAGGAGATCTTCAAATGGCTCGTGAATCCTTTGAACTAGGTGAGGAGTTGGGCTGTGGTAAGTGCAGCATGGCTTTGTTTAGCCTGGAGCTGGAAGAGGAGGCCCGTAAGCTGGAAGCGAAAAATAAAACAGCGCCTGCTAAAAAATCGGGGGCCAAAACAAAATAAGCAATAACGGCTATTTTGACGGCTTAAAATCCAGCGGTAACATTTTATCCATTTTTTCATACGACCAATAGGCGCCTGTGATAAAGCTGTAGGTACCCGCGTAATATCCATCAGGGAAGATCATAACAGGCTGGGGGCTGGTCATACTAAGGGTAGATTCCTGGTAGCCTGAGTCATTATTTTGTAGTGCATTTTCTTCAATGTATTCCTTGTCCTTGCGCTCTTTTGTATAAGTGATTTGCCAGGTGTCGTTAAATTGAAGAAATTGTTTGCCCTCCGTTTTAGTGACAAATTGATGGGTATTCAGGGGCCTGGAGTAAAAGAGCTTTACTTTCAATTGCCCACGTTGATAAGGTGTAATACTCTCATAGCCACTGATCCTGTTCAATGCTTTCTGATCGGGAATAATCGTGCCTGCCGTTTCCCATTGTATGTACCTGATAGCCGCTGTATCGCTTACATCAAACCTGTAAACAGCAACCTGGTCAGATACTACAGATCTTTTAATAAAGTAATAGACCTGCACAGTTCTGTCGGGGGCGGCAAGTGTAATAATATAGGGCATCCTGTCTCGTTTACTGGCTAACCATTGTTCTGCTTTAACTATTTGTGATGCCGCCAATGCATTGTCTTTTTGAGCGTACAGGCCGTTTATAAGTTTAACAAGGGCCGATGGGCTATGAATGCTGGTGGTGTCAGTATAGGCCGGTATGTAAAGGGGGAGATCTTTATAGGGGATTGTTTTAATAAGATTTACCACAAATCCTTCTGCTTCTGTATTTCCCGCATAAACAGATCGTATAAAATGCGTTAGCGATCCCCGGTATGCCATCAACCGGTTTTTATCCCATTGCTGCATTCTTCTTTTGCTGCCTTTCATTTCGGTAAACTGAGTATTACCTTTATAAAATACCACCTGTGTTGTAAACTGGTGCTCGTACTCATTCAGCCAGTAAGTAAGCTCGTAGCCCAAAGCGTTATTTTTTATTTTCAGCGGTTCTTTCGAGTAGGCTTTCAAAGTATTGTCTTTTTTTATTCGTCTGAACCGGATCGCCGGGTAATTAATGATCTCGCATTGTTTTGCAAATGACGAATAGCTAAGAAAATCCTTATTGAACGTGCTGCCGTATTGTTTCCAGCCATTTTTTTCTACAGATGCTGTTACTACCACCTCGTTCAGTAAAGCGGTGCTCTTTTGCATTTGAATGTTTAATGGAGTTGTATTGCCTGGGTTATCAACATTATGGGCTTGTGTTTCGTAGTTTACCGCAGAAAAAATCAGTTCGAAATGCAGCAAAGGAATATTAGTAAGCAGGAAACTTCCGTCTTTTTGGGTTTGTGTACTGTAAGTGGTGTTGTTCACATAAACCGATATTCCCTCCAATGCGATGCCGGATTCTTTATCTGTTACCTTACCTGATACTGTTATTCCGTTCGACTGGCACATGCCTAAAATGGCCCAAAAACTAAGCCCCAATGTAAGCAGGTACCTGTTAATATGATCCGTCATTTGCTGTCAAAATAAATCATAAATCGCGAATTACTAAGTTTCAACACTTCGCATAGTTGGTTTTTGTTTGATTCTGAAAAAGAATTTTAGGTTCAGACTTCCATCAAACAACAGGCTACTGGTTGTAATTGTTTAGATTTGTTGTTGATGGCGAAAATGTTGTCAATTAAGAAAATGCTGAAAAGCTTCGGCTACGCAGTCCAGGGTTTAAGATCTGTGGTCAGGTCCGAGCAGAATTTCAGAATACATATACTCGCTGGTGTGGTAGCCATTTTTTTGGGCTTTTATTTGGATATTACAAAGCTAGAATGGGTGCTGGTGATCAGCTGTATTACCGCAGTAATGGGTGCAGAAATTATGAATACGGCAATAGAAAAACTGTGCGATATTGTATCTCCCCAATACCATGAGAAAATTAAAATAGTCAAAGATCTGGCTGCCGCTGCCGTTCTGATTGTGTCTATAGGTGCCTTAGCCACCGGTTGCATTATTTTTATACCCCGCATTATACACCAGGTTAGTGCATTTTAAATGAAATGCCGCTTTAAATAATAATGAAAAGACCTCGGGAAAGCTGCTGGTAAGCACTATTCCATACCCCAAAACACTGATAAATACCAGTCTTTGTTGAATCAAACCATCGTTTGGTGACGCTAGTTTATTCACTAAATGTGCATAACTGTTAAAAATCGACAGTGCAGGATTGTAATTACGTTAGATAAGTTTAAATTCGCGCCTCAATATTTTAAACAATAATTAATAGGCAATGCAAAGAGTTTACAATTTTTCGGCCGGCCCTTCTGCTCTACCAGAAGAGGTTTTAAAGAAAGCACAAAGCGAAATGTTGTGCTATGGAACAAGCGGAATGAGCGTAATGGAAATGAGCCACCGTTCAAAAGATTTTATGTCCATTCTTGATTCGGCAGAAAGTTCATTGCGCGAGTTAATGCAGGTGCCCGATAACTATAAAGTTTTGTTTTTACAGGGAGGAGCTTCATCGCAGTTTGCTATGGTTCCTTTAAACCTGATGAATAAAAATAAAAAAGCAGATTATGTAAACACGGGTGCATGGTCAAAAAAAGCGATCAAAGAAGCAAAGCGTTACGGTGCTGTAAACGTTATTGCCTCTTCTGAAGATAAAACTTTCAGCTATATACCTGAGCTGGATGCGTCTAAGTTTGATAAGGATGCAGACTATTTTCATATCACTACCAATAATACTATTTATGGTACGAGATATGCGGAGCTGCCTGACACAGGCAATGTGCCTTTGGTAGGAGATATGTCTTCCGATATCCTGTCTAAACATTATGATGTTTCTAAGTTTGGGTTAATATATGCCGGAGCGCAAAAAAATCTCGGTCCTGCCGGTGTAACGGTAGTGATCATTCGGGAAGACCTGGCGGGCAACGCAATGGACTTTACACCAACTATGTTCAATTATAAGGAGCATATTGATAATGGAAGTATGTACAATACACCGCCCACTTTTGGTATATACCTGATCGGGTTGGTATTAAACTGGCTGAAAGAGCAAGGTGGTGTAGATGTCATCGAAAAGACCAATATTGATAAGGCAAATACGCTGTACAACTACCTCGACGAATCATCTTTGTTTAGAAGCACTGTGGCTGGTAAAGATCGTTCTGTAATGAACATTCCTTTTGTTACAGGTAATGATGAAGTAGATGCTAAATTCATCAAAGAAGCTACGGCGGCAGGTTTTGTTCAGTTAAAAGGACATAGGTCTGTAGGCGGCATGCGTGCCAGTATCTACAACGCTATTTCATTGGAAGGCGTACAGAAGCTGGTTGATTTTATGAAACAGTTCGAGACCAACAATAAATAATCATTCATTACTAATCACTCATTACTCGTTATAAGATGGCGTATACAATTAAGACTTTAAATAAAATAGCTAAAACCGGTTTAGATAAATTCGGTGAAGGCTATGCGATAATCGACGACGCTCCCAACCCGGATGGTATCCTGTTGAGAAGTGCATCCATGCATGAAATGGAATTTCCTGAATCGCTGTTAAGCATCGCGCGTGCAGGAGCAGGTGTAAACAATATACCTACTGATAAATGCGCTGAAAAAGGTATTGTGGTGTTTAATACACCGGGTGCTAATGCAAACGCTGTAAAAGAATTGGCTATCACTTCCATGTTGATCTCTTCCCGTAAAATTGTGGATGGTATCAATTGGGCTAACGGTCTTACACAGGATGTAGCCAAAGAGGTAGAAAAAGGAAAGGCTCAGTTTGTAGGGCCGGAGATCGAAGGAAAAGTATTAGGTGTTATTGGATTGGGTGCTATTGGTGTGCTGATTGCCAACGCTGCAGCTAACCTGGGTATGGAAGTATTAGGTTATGATCCGTTCATTTCTGTGGATGCCGCTTGGGGTTTATCAAGAGCCGTTAAAAAAGCCAATGATCTGAAAACGATCTTTGAGAAAGCTGATTATATTACCCTGCATATACCTTACAATAATCAAACAAAAGGCACACTAAATGCAGAAGCCTTTGCCCAGATGAAAAAAGGCGTACGCGTGATCAATTTGTCTCGCGGCGAACTGGTAAATGATGATGATATACTGGCGGCAATTGAAGATGGAACTGTAGGTGGTTATGTAACAGATTTCCCAAATGAGAAAATGATCAACCGACCCGGCGTGATCGCTATCCCTCACCTTGGGGCTTCTACTCCCGAATCAGAAGATAACTGCGCGCATATGGCCGCCATTCAAACAAAAGTATATCTTGAAACGGGCAACATTAGAAACTCTGTAAATTTCCCTAACTGTGAAATGCCATTGTTCGGTGTTCAGCGTATTACTGTAGCTCATAAAAATATTCCAAACATGGTAGGGCAGATATCTACTGCATTGGCCGATGCGCAGATCAATATCAAAGATATGATCAACAAAAGCCGTGGCGATTATGCTTATACTATTTTGGATCTGGAAAGCGTAAGCAGCGAAGAAAGCATCGCTAAAATAAAAGCGATAGAAGGTGTTTTACGTGTGAGAGTGATATAACTGTTCTTGTTTTTAAGTTGTTGGAAGCCGGTGCGAAAGTGCCGGCTTTCTTGTTTATGGGAGCATAATATATACAACTGATAAAGCAGGTGTTGTCTTAATACGCTGATAAGCGGAAAGGGGCCTTTACCAAAAGGTAAACTGTTTTAGTCTGAAGAACACAGCCCCCGGCTAAAGTGTCAGATAAATTAATTAAATTCAATTTTAAACTTTTGTATGGGTAGGGCTTTCTTTGCCGACATACCTTAAAAGAGTTAACAGGAATTTCTAATTGCTTTATTCAATATTCCCAATACCTACTAAACCCAAAGCTATGCGTGTTATTGTTTTACTTTTTTTTGTTTTGATTACAAATATCACATTCAGCCAAGAGTACTATAAAGACAGTTTACAAGCCGAACTAAAGAAGGAAAAGAAAGATACAAGCAGGGCTATGATTTTATATAATCTTAGTTACGAATACCTGTTAATAAAGCCCGATACCGCGTTAATGCTGGCTAAACAGGCATACGATATTTCGCTAAGAAGGAAGTTTTTAAAAGGGGAAGCAGGGGCATTGAATCAGATGGGGAATGCATTTAGGGAAATGGGCAATAATGCTGAGGCGATCAATTACTATTTGGAGCAATTAAAGATTGAAGAGCAGCTAAACCGACCCGAAAATCTAGCGATGGTTAATATGACGATTGCGTTAGCTTATAACCAGGACAGGGATGCAAACAACGCTATCTACTATATTCAGAAAGCAGACTCCATCATTAATAAAAATAATTTGTCCGATTTTAAGGCATTCAGCTTATTGAACGCGGGTGATATATATGAAAAAGCCAATCGTTTAAAGGAGGCAACAGATGCTACCCAACAAGCTTATAACCTGGCTGTTTTAACAAAGGAAATTTTAGTGATAGGAACGGCGCTTAGTAATTTTGGTAATATACACCTGAAGCAGCACTTATGGAAGGAAGCTATTCTACAATACAAGCTAAGCATTCCTTATTTAAAAGAAGCAAATGATTTAAGAACTATTTCAGAAGCTGAACTAGGATTAGCAAATGCTTTTTACAATAACAGGCAAAAAGACTCCGCATTATATTACGCGAAAGAATCTTTCCGGGTAGCTGCAGGAAATGGCTTTTTAAGAAATGCATTGCAAAGCAGCAACCTGCTTTCTACACTTTATAAGAATTATAATAATATTGATAGTGCCTTCCGGTACTTGGAGACAACGTTGTTGCTAAAAGACTCTATAGAAAGTTCAGAAAAAGTAAAGAAGCTGGAGAGCCTGACCATTGCAGAAAAGATAAGGCAGGAACAGTTAAGGGAGTTAGCTAAGATCGAGAAAAAAGAAAGACGACAAAAGCTGGAGCTCCTGGCTATTGGTATCGCTATTCCCATGCTTTTTTTGATCAGTTTATATATAAGCCGTAAAAAAATTACCAAAAGGGTTGTGGAATTTGCGGGTATTTTTTCACTGCTCTTCTTTTTCGAATACCTTACCTTGTTTATTCATCCGTTTGTGCAGGAGATAGCGCATCACTCGCCTTTGGTCGAAATATTTATATTTGTAGCCATCGCCGCATTAATGATTCCTGCACACCACAAAATAGAGCATTGGTTTACCAGGAGGCTGGTACATATACATGAGAAGCATATTACGCTTAACAAGACCGCCGATTAACCGTAAGATACATCATGCAATCTCTATGACACTAAGAAATACGGACCTGAGCATTTACTGGAACATGAACAATCTGGGAAAAGAGGTCGCCGTAAAGCCTGATTAATTTTTTGGCCTGGGAACCTGTACACCCGGCTCTATGGGGAATGTATCTGTGGTTACCGTTTTAGATTTAGCACTCTTTTTACTACTATCACAACTATACAAGCAAAGAGATACCATCGTCGCAATTAACACACAACAAAGCGTTTGCAGAATAAGCAGTTTAGAGTTCTTCATGTAAATGTTTTAGGTGAGTAGATACACTAAATATACAAAATAATTACCCATTCCTGAATTTTAATGTATTGGTCAAAAAAGGTTGCGGTAGGGCAAATCGGTCCTGCTTGTTGGTTTGGCCCGGGCAATAAAACTCCTGAAATGATCAGCAAGAAGGTCACAGGTCGAATAAGATATTAGTGTAATGCAATGCGATAATCAAAAAATGCATGATCTGGCTGTTGTTTTATAAAACCGATATTTTCATAAAGCGCCTGGGCTGTGTAATTGTCAACAGCAGTGGATAAAGCGAGATAATTTGCGCCATTATCCTTCGCAAAGTTCATGGCGGCTTTGATCAGTAAAGCTCCAATACCTTGTTTCCGTTGATCTGCTTCTACGTATAAATCATTTAAGATCCAGTTCTTAGCAGCACGCATAGATGACCAGGTAGGATAGAGTTGTGTAAAACCTACAGGTTGCTCATGCTTTAGCGCTACAAAAATTACTGATTCATTATTGCTCAACCTTTCTTTGAGGAAAGCTTCTGCCAGGGCTATATCCGAGGCCTGTTTGTAAAAAATACGATATTGGTTAAACAAGTCAGTCACCAGGTCAACCTGTTCTATTGTAACGCGTTGTATGGTCATAAAACTGTTGTTTTTATTGGGTAGATATATTCTTTAGTTGCATTGAGAGGGAATGACTGCCGAATGATATTTACAGATGCTATAGTTAGTATTCAAATTTGCGTAGGGTGGGCGCCTTGAACCAGGTAGTAACAACAACTGCTATTGTCATACATCCACCAAAGATCACAGAAGGTATCGCTCCCATAGCACGGGCCATTACACCGCTTTCGAACTGTCCCAGCTCATTGCTACTGGTTACAAACATGCTGCTTACACTACTCACGCGCCCACGCATATGATCAGGCGTCAGCAACTGCATTACAGTGCCGCGTACTACAACGCTTACGCCATCCAATATACCGGCCATTAGCATCACAAAAAATGATAATAAAAACCACTTGGATAGGCCAAACAGAACAATACAACAGCCAAAACCAGCAACAGCTAACAGCATTTTCCGGCCCTGACCTTTTTTCATGGGCCAAAGGGTTAAAATGATAACAATACTAATAGCGCCAATATCAGTAGCAGCATTCAGCCAGCCATAAGCCAGTGGGCTTATTTTTAAAATGTCTTTTGCAAAAACAGGAATCATGGCTACCGCTCCGCCAAATAGAACGGCAAACATATCCAATGCCATGGCAGCTAATAGAGCCTTGGTTTTAAATACAAAGCTTAAACCTTCCTTTACACTTTCCCAGGTTTTCTTCTCCATATTAGTTTTAATGGGTGGCTTAGGTTTCAATTGGTAAAGAAACAACAGGCTGGAAAAGATGAGGCATGACACAACCAGTAGTGTATTGCTTATCCCGATAAATGCTATCAGAAACCCTCCTACAGCATGGCCGGTTACTGAGGCAGATAACCAGGTGCCCTGGTTCCAGGTAGTAGCATTTTGTAGTAGGTTTTTGGGAACGATGGTCGCCAACATGGCACTAAATGAGGGGCCCACGAATGACCGGAGAATGCCAGTGAAAAAAAATACACCATAGATAAACCAGGTAATATGATGTATATGAAGAAAATCCTGTGCCTGCCGGGTTGATAGGGCAAAGAGCGTGATGGCCGCGAGCAGATAACCTGTAATGCCCTGTAATATCAGTCTCCTTTTATCTTTTATATCAACTCTGTGCCCCGAGTAAAGTGCCAGCGAAAGCGCAGGAATTACTTCGGCAAGTCCGATCATTCCAATAGCAAGCTCATCGCCGGTAATTTCGTAGATCCACCAACTTACTACGGTGGTAATCATTCGCATGGCCATCACAAAAGTGAAACGGCCAACCATCAGGTTTCGGTATTCCGGAATTCGAACTGCTGCAAAGGGGTCATTAACGATCTGTACTTCGGGGGTATTTGCGCTTGCCATTAGGTGGGCAAAGGTAAGGATGAGTGATCAATGGTGAGTAATAAGTGCGCTTCCCATAGTTATGGAATCTTTTAATCAAACGTACAATGCTATTCTCTATAAACTATTACCTATCCATCCGTCAACTATCATCTTTCAACCCTTTATGGTAACACAATCGGATGAAGCCCTGGTTCATACCTTTGCTCAAGAGCCTCGTAAATAACCTGTAAATGTTTGTTGTTACTTAAAAAATCAGCATTGGAGGCATCAACAAATAATACAGGCAGATTGAGTTGTTTGATATATTGCAGATAGGTTTCCTGTATACTTTGCAGGTATTCATCAGGGATCTTTTGCTCGTAAGCCCTTTGCCTTTTTTTTATATTTTGCTGTAGTCGCGAAACCGGCGCATGAAGATACACCAGTAGCTGCGGGTGGATAAGCTGTTGCTGTACGATCTCGAACAGCCGCTGATAAAGCTTATACTCGTCTTCGCTTAAAGTTACTTTGGCAAATAGCAAAGACTTGGTAAACAGGTAGTCGCTGATGGTTAGCTGGTGAAACATGTTTTTTTGTACCAGCATTTCCTGCAACTGTTTATAACGCTCCGCCATAAAAAACAGTTCGAGCGGGAAGGCGTACTGTTTAGGGTTTTCGTAAAACTGAGGCAGGAAAGGATTGTCTGCAAAAGCTTCTAATACCAGCTTGGCATTATAATGCCCGCTGAGCAATGTAGCCAGGGTAGTTTTACCGGCCCCGATATTCCCTTCTATTGTGATAAACTCGTAACGCAAATTCAATTAAAATAATAATAATCCTTTCCGGGCATCAATAAACATTGGTACCTATGTCAGGGCAAATATAATTCTAGCGATCTTTTGAAATCGTTTTTTTTACTCCCAATTGGTCCTTACTGGTCTTCCATATTTCAGATATAGTTTGGTGTAGCAATGGATGAACCAGGTGGGGGGCTATTTCGGCAAGCGGCGCCAATACAAAGTTGCGTTCAACAATCCGCGGATGAGGAATGACCAACCGATCGGTATTGATAACGATAGCCTCAAAAAAAAGGATGTCAATATCTATGACCCTTGCTCCGTAACGCTCTGCCCGCACACGGCCCATGTCTTTTTCGATCGCAAGGGTAGCTTCCAGCAGTTCTAAAGGATCCAAAACGGTGCTCACTTTCAACACCTGGTTATAGAAATTAGGTTGGTCGGTTACCCCCCAGGGCTCCGTTTCGTAAATGGATGAACAGTCTGTTATCCTGCCAATAAGGCGCTCGATCTCGATGCCAGCCCGTTTTAAATTGGCCTGCCGGTCGCCTAAATTGGTACCCGTTATTAAATAAGTTTCCTTTAGTGGTTGATCCATAAAAACGCTATATACTTTTAAGCAGGGCGACAAATTTACAGAAGCGTTCAATAAAAGGAACAGAATTATGCGCTGAAGGAGGTAATACTGTAGCTATCCAAAAAATTACAAGGGAAATATCTTTAATTTTGGCGCTATTAAAAGGTACTGGCAAATAAGCCTGCGCCTCATACAAGTCAAATATTTTCTTATGAAATCCTTTTTAAAGATATTTCTCGCATCTTTCCTGGCGTTGATCGTGTTTTGTTTTGTGATGGTTTTCTTCTTTGCAGGCCTGGCTGGAAGCGCCATGTCCAAATCAGTACCTGTAGTGGCCGAGAAGTCGGTGTTAGAGATCGATCTGAGCACAAAGTTTGAGGAAAGGCCCGTCACCAATATCCAATCGGTGATGCAGGCTGGAGCATTGGAAGAAACACCTTCTTTTTATGACCTGATCCGTTTGATTGAGAACGCAAAGAATGATAAAAATATCGAAGGTATTCTTTTAAAAGCTAATGGAAATGCGAATGGTTTTGGTAATAGCGATGAGATCAGGAACGCGCTGATCAGTTTCAAGTCATCGAAAAAATTCATTATAGCTCATGCCGATGTAATGTCGCAAAATGCTTATAGTATAGCTAATGTGGCTGATAAAATATATGTAACACCCAAAGGCTTTTTCGAATGGACAGGGTTTAGTGTGAATTATATGTTTCTGAAGGGTACACTTGAAAAACTGGAGATTAAGCCACAAATATTCTATGCGGGTAAGTTTAAGAGTGCTACAGAGCCTTTGCGTGCAGAAAAAATGACTGACGAAAACAGGCTTCAGACAACCGTTTGGGTTAATGATATTTATAACGACTTCCTGTTAAAAACAGCAGAAGCCCGTAAAACCGATACTGCTACTTTGCATCAGCTGGCAGATGCCGGAACCATTCAAACTCCTGAAGATGCCACAACGCATCAGCTAATTGATGGTGTGAAGTACGATGATGAAATAAAAGATGAGATCAAAAAGCGTTTAAAGATTGATGCAGATAAAAAAATTAACTACGTAAGCGTTGGGCAGTACGCGGCAACCAATAGAGATTTGGGAGGGAAAGGCGATAACATAGCAGTGATACATGCCACCGGCAATATAGTAGATGGAAAGGGACGGGAGGACGAAATAGGTAGTACAGATTATATCGATCTGTTGCGCAAAGCAAGGTTAGATAAATCGATCAAAGCGATCGTTGTGCGCATTAATTCAGGCGGAGGTAGCGCACTGGCAAGTGAAAATATATGGCGGGAAATGTTGCTGGCTAAGAAAGCAAAACCACTAATGGTGAGCTTTGGAGATGTGGCTGCTTCAGGTGGATATTATATTGCAGCTCCGGCCGATAGTATTTTTGCTTCTAAAAATACCATTACCGGCTCTATCGGAGTGTTTGGTATAGTGCCTGATATGAGCACTTTCTTTAAAAATAAGCTGGGTGTTACTTTTGATGGCGTAAAAACAGGACCCTTAGCTAATGCAGGAAACGTAGATCACCCCATGACTGAACAGGAAAAGCAATTGGTACAAGTGAGCATAGAAAAAATATACGCAGATTTTAAACAACGCGTGGCTGAAGGGCGTAAGAAGGATACTGCTTATGTTGAAACTGTTGCCCAGGGACGGGTTTGGACGGGCCTCAAAGCAAAGGAAATAGGATTAATAGATGCTTATGGAGGATTGACAACAGCAATTGCTGCAGCAGCAAAAAAAGCCGGGCTCAACAGTTACGAGGTAAAAGAATTTCCCAAGCAAGGAAACCTGATAGAAAGGTTACTGGGGATGGATAAAACCGAAATAGCCGGAACAAAAATGAAATCAGAATTAGGCGACAATTACTACAATGTTTACAAACAACTGTTGCAGGTGAAGCAAATGACGCAGGGTGCACAGGCTAAGCTGCCTTTTGAATTTACCATTAATTAGACTGATCTTCGGTCTCTCAATCCATTATTAAATTTAGAATCAGTAAATGTCTTATAGTCAGTCAAGAGCATTGTGGGCGATAACTAAAGCGAGCTTTAAAGCTATTTTCAGTCAGCCTTCTTCTTTGTTTTTTAGTTTTCTTTTTCCCATCATCTTCATACTCATCTTTGGAGCGTTCAGCGAACGTCCTCCGGAAGCTTACAAAGTCGCGATCAACCCGCAAAGTGATACTACAAGCGTGTTATTTGACAGTCTCAAGCTTAACCCCCGGATTAAGATCGTTCCTTACACAGATACTGCCAGGCAAAACGAAGATCTGATTAAAGGCAATATTTCGGCGGTTTTAACGATGATCCCCTACACGATTGATTCTTCAAAATACTACAAAGTATTATTGATGTCAAGCGAAGCCAGCGGGGGAGCGGTTTACAATCTGATGCGTACGCTCGATTACCAGGCGCTTAAAATTGAGCTGGATGATGCCCATAAACTGCACCGCGAATATGCATTTATCCCGCAAATCGTTCCTGGCAAGAAATACAGGCAGATTGATTTTGTATTACCCGGGCAATTAGGTTTCTCTATTTTGTTTGCAACCATGTTTGGGATTGCCTTTGTTTTCTTTAACCTGAGAGAGCAGCTGGTGTTAAAAAGATTTTATGCATCACCGGTTAGAAAGATTAATATCCTAATTGGAATAGGGGCTAGCCGCATCGTCTTTCAATTGATCAACGTTGTTGTTTTAATTCTCTTTGGGCATTTCTTTTTAAAGTTTACTTTGATCAACGGGGCGCTTACGTTTGTTGAGATGATTATACTCACAGTGTATATGCTGTTTTTGCTAATGGGTGTTGGATTGATATTTGCCAGCCTCGCTAAAACGGATACCAGCATACCGTTGCTGATCAATCTTTTTGGTTTTCCCCAGATATTATTGTCGGGAACCTTCTTTTCGATCAATGTATTTCCTCCATGGCTTCAAAACCTTTGCCAGGCTTTGCCGCTTACCCAGTTTAACAATGCTATGCGTAAAATATCTTTCGAGGGGCTGCATTTATTTGATTGCTGGAAAGAGATCGGGATACTGGGCATCTGGATCTTTATCGTATACCTTATTGCAATGAAAGTGATGAAATGGGAGTAGCCGACTACTCCTGATAATGGATTTTTGCTTCGGGATTCCGGATGCTTGAAGTTGGATGCTGTAATTATTTATTGAATTGTTTTTTTAGAGTTATGCGATATATTAAACTCATATTGATCAGTGCTGTGGTATTTTTTGCAATGGCCTGCATAGTTGCTTTTTTTATTCCGTCCCGTATAAGGGTTTTTAGAATGACCAGCCTGGCTAATGACCGGGACAGTGTTTTAAACCAGGTGCGCGACCTTGCTCAATGGAAGAAATGGTATCCTGACTTTCAAAATGTAGAGCTGAGCGATGAGTTGGTAAAGAATGGGAAGGTGGTGGAGGCTACTGCCGATGGTATCCGCTTAGTCATCGAAGAGTCTACAGACAGTAGCGTAGTAGTTCTGATGCAAAAAGGAGCAACCCCTGTGATCAGTGGCTGGCAGATCAATAAAGATGACCGGAATGATTCGCTGGCCCTGCAGGGGTATATGGATTTTCAATTGAAATGGTATCCCTGGGAAAAGCTTTCCAGTTTAATGCTGGATAAGAGCTATGGAGACCTTATCAGCCGGGGGCTTCAGGACCTTAAAAAATGAAAAGTTGATTTAGGAACGAGTTCAATATTTAGAGTTCCGCTTTTTTCTGCGCCACTCTTTCGCTGCGCGCTTTGCGAGAAACACAACCTCCCTGGAACAGCAATTACCTGATAAAAACGCGTGCAATATTTAGGGTTTCATTTCTCCGCGCCTCAATAACTCTGTGCGCTCTGCGAGAAACACAACCTGCTTGAAGCAGCAATTACCTGGTAAAAACGCGTGCAATATCTAAAGTTCCATTTCTCTGCGCCTCAACAACTCTGTGCGCTCTGCGAGAAACACTACCTGCCTGGAACAGCAATTACCTGGTAAAAACGCGTGCAATATTTAGGGTTCCATTTCTCCGCGCCTCCATATCTGTGCGCTCTGCGAGAAACACTACCTGCCTGGAACAGCAATTACCTGGTAAAAACGCGTGCAATATCTAAAGTTCCATTTCTCTGCGCCTTGACAACTCTGTGCGCTCTGCGAGAAACAGAGCAATTGCCCAAGAAGATTGAATACCATATGTGAAGATCAGCAAATTCCTACCCTTTTTATTTCTCTTTTATTGATACGGGTGCTCTCGGAAACCCTGGATATTCCCTGTTATTCCTGCCTGATGAAATTCAGGTTTCTCTGAATACCTTTAAACTTGCTTCTTTTTAAAGGCGAATGCTTAAATATTTTCCGGAAGCTTTCCTCCGTCATTTCCTGCCACTCATTGTTCGACAGATTTAATATTTCAGGTATCGGTGTAAAAGCAGGTTCTGTATGAGGTTTGCTAAACCGGTTCCAGGGGCAAACATCCTGGCAGGTATCACAACCAAACATCCAGTTGTCAAATTTTTTACTCATGCCTTCCGGTAATAGTAACTCTTTTAGTTCGATGGTAAAATAAGAAATGCAGCGACTCCCGTCTACCACCTTATTCGGAAGGATCGCGTCAGTAGGACAGGCATCGATGCAGCGGGTACAGGAACCGCAGAAGTCTTTCGCAAAAGGATCATCATGATCTAATTCGATGTCGGTGATCAGGGTAGCTATAAAAAAGAATGAACCATTTTGCCTGGTGATCAGGTTGCCGCTTTTCCCTATCCATCCGATACCACTCTTTTTGGCCCAGCTACGCTCCAGTACAGGTGCGGAATCTACAAAACCCCGGCCCTGTATATCGCCCAGCTTTTCACGGATTATAAAAAGAAATTCATTGAGCCTGGCTCTTATCACTTCGTGGTAGTCATAGCCATAAGCATATTTGGCTATTTTGGGCGCGTTGCTGCTCTGTTGCTGGGGGGGGAAATAGTTGAGTAAAAGGGTAATGACAGATCTTGCTCCTGGTACCAGTTTGGTAGGATCTACCCTTAGTTCAAAGTTGTTTTCCATGTACTTCATCTGGCCATGCATGCCTTTATTTAACCAAGCCTCCAGCTTACGGGCGTCCTCATCCAGCGGCATCGCTTTGGCAATGCCACAATGTTCAAATCCCAGCTGTGCTGCCGTTTGCTTAACAAATAAGGTATGTGCCGATTGCTGTAACAAGCCGCAAAGTTACGAACTCTGGTTCCTCTGCTATTCATGCTTTTTTAAGAAACTTTTTGCTGATAGGGCATCAATTGATCCACTGAAGGCAAACCGGCGCAGGCACCTTAATGCGCTGTTGGGTATCCGTAAGCAAACCTGTTCGAATATCTCTTTTAAAGATGGTGACATCATTTGATTTCTGGTTGGCTGCCAACAGGTATTTTCCCGAAGGATGAAGGGTAAAGTTTCTCGGGAAATTGCCATTGGTAGCTTGTTCTGCTACAAAACTAATGCGCCCGGTTTTTGCATCTATTTGATGTATTTGAATAGTGCTGTTGCCGCGGTGTGATGTATATACGAAACGTTCGTCTGGTGACAAATGAATATCAGCGCTCGCGCCGTTGTATTGCGCCGGTAGGTTATTGATTTGCTGAACAATAGTATGCCGGTTACCGGTACGGGCAATTACGGTAATCGCTCCCGACAATTCCTCAATGATGTAGCCAAACTTTCCCTTTTGCGTAAATACAATATGCCGTGGACCACCACCTGCCGGTATAATAATGGCACTGCTTTGATCGGCGTTTAACCGGCCTGTTTGTGCATCAAAAGGATAGATCATCACCTTATCGATTCCCAGGTCGGGTACATATAAAAAGCGGTTGTCGGGTGATACGTAGGTGCAATGCACATGGGCCGATTCCTGGCGGTTTTTATTGGGACCGCTTCCGGCATGTTGCACGGTTTGCTGAATGGGGCCAATGCTTCCATCGGCCGCAATAGCATGTACGGTAAGATTGCCGCTGCTATAATTACCGGCAAACAGCCATTTTCCTGTTTTGTCGATGCTAATATAACAAGGAGCACTGCCATTATTAGATTGCTGGTTAATTAATGATAGCGACCCACTTGACGGATCGTATTTAAAGGCAGATATTTTGCCTTCATCGCTTTCATTAACACTGTAAATGAAATTGCTCTTGTTGTCAACAGCCTGGTAGGATGGGTTGCCTGCTTTAACGGAGCTTAATTCTTTTGCTTCGCCGGTTGCAGCGTTAAAATCATATATATAAATGCCTTTGCTCGAGTTGTTATTAGTGTATGTGCCAATAACCAGGCGTTGCGCTGATAAACTTTGCGTGTAAAGCATAAGGCTAAGAAGTGAGAGAATTGCTGATTTCATATAATCGTTGGTCATTTTAAGAATAATGATTGGTCCCTGGCATGAATATTTATTATAAGTTTTTTAACAATGCACTACAAACCCCCGGGCTTTTTTAATACTCTATATATCAAACAGGCAAACAATATTAATTAAAACTACTAAACTTATAAAAATGAAAAGATTTATTTCCATATCGCTGGTGCTTTTTGCCGGAATCGTATTATTGGCAAGCTGTACAAAAAGGGATTATTATGATGACAATCAAAACAACGATGAATCTGGAATAGTAAGATATATTTCTGAAGTTAACTCTCCCTATTCCGTGGTGAAATTGGATTACGATGGTCAGTATGCTATTGTCTATAGTGTTGATAATGATACCAGGCTATGGCCGGAGTTTAATGATGTTCTGATTGGTGATTTTTCAATCGGTGGTAGCCGATCCGTATATAATAAAACTTATGGAAGAAGTATACGACTAGAGGTAGATGAATTTTTCCGGTTCGAAAATGATGCAATCAATGCAGTTATACGCAGAGAAGATAGCGAAGGATATGTTAGTGCCTTCAAAAAGAATGCTATAAAATTACAAAGGCGTACTCCGGCAATCAAATAGTTAGTTTATCCGTTCTCTATAAAACAGGGCCGCAAATTTGCGGCCCTTGTTCTTTAGTATTTGCTTAGTGCTTTGGAGATCTGTTCTACCTGCTCTTCCTCACTCACTTTTTTCGGTTGAAAAGGCTTGCCAATCACTTTTTCATATAGCTCAATATATCGGCTAGAAATGGTATTGATCCAATCTTCCTTCATCTCAGGAACCTGTTGGCCTTCCTTACCCATAAAGTTGTTTTCAATTAACCATTCCCTTACAAATTCCTTACTCAGCTGCTTTTGCTTTTCGCCAGCCTGCTGGCGTTCTTCAAAGCCCTCGGCATAAAAATACCGGGAGCTGTCAGGTGTATGTATTTCATCCATTAATACAATTTCATCTCCCAGTTTACCGAACTCATATTTGGTGTCTACCAGTATCAGTCCCTGCTTTAAAGCTAATTCCTGTCCGCGCTTAAACAACGACAAGGCTAGTTGTTCCAATTGTTGCCATTCGCTCGTTGTAGCCAGACCCTGGGCGATAATTTCCTCTTTACTAATATCCTCATCATGGCCCTCGCTGGCTTTTGTACTTGGCGTGATGATAGGTGTTGCAAATGCATCATTTTCTTTTAATCCTTCAGGCAGGTCAACACCGCATAAGATTCTTTTACCACTACTGTAAGTTCTCCAGGCATGTCCGGTTAAGTGCCCGCGCACTACCATCTCTATTTTAAATGGTTCACATTTCTGTCCCACAGAGCTGTTCGCCGTTGGTGTTTCCAGTAACCAGTTCTTACAGATGTCTTTGGTTGCATCAAGCATGTAGGCCGCGATCTGGTTCAATACCTGTCCTTTATATGGAATTGGTTCCGGCAATATTACATCAAATGCCGATATGCGGTCAGAGGCAATCATTACCAGCAACCGGTTATCTATAGTATATACATCTCTTACCTTTCCGCGGTAGAAATTAGTTTGTTGGGGGAAGTTCAATTCAGACATGGCGCGAAATTAATAAGAATCAGCTGATAATAATAAACAGGCAATAATTAGCTGCAAGAGAGTGATTGTAAATTCTAATAACAGCGGTGATAAAAGAGAATTTTTGGGACCAGTAAATCCTTATTTTAGTGGCCCACATTGTAAATATTTTAATTGTCAGGTAAATGATCTGCCAGTTGTCATGCTTATTAAGATCTATCTGTTAAGAGGAACATTTTATTTTGAAATTAAACTAACAAGTGTTATTTTAACAGAACAATTGTCCAAACAAATCAGTAATTTATGAGAATTGCATTAAGATTGTCCGCCATAACCGGAATCCTATGTCTTGTCGTATCCTTTTCTTTTGCGCAAACTATTAAAGGGGTGGTAAAAAATGTAGAGAACGGAGAAGGTATTTCTGCTGCATCCATTGTTTTAAAAGGCAGTACCCAAGGGGTAGTGGCTAACGAAAAAGGGGAATTCCAAATCAACCTGTCCTCCTTACCAGCCACTTTAACCATTACATCCGTAAATTTTGAAGCGCAGGATGTATCGGTTACCGGAACAACCCTTCTGACGGTGTCTTTAAAACCAATGCTGGGGCAGGAGATTGTTGTATCCGCTTCCAGGTTTAGCGAACGCTTGCTCGAGTCGCCTGTTACGGTGGAGCGGGTGAGCGCTGCCACTATTAAAAATGCCCCCGCCGCCAGTTACTACGATATTATAGGCAAACTGAAAGGTGTAGATGTAGTAAATGCTTCACTAACCTTTACATCGCCCACCACACGCGGATTTGCGGGTAGCGGTAATACCCGTTTTAACCAGCAGGTGGATGGTATCGATAACCAGGCTCCTGCATTGAATTTTTCAGTAGGAAGTGTAGTAGGACTTTCAGAACTGGATGTGGAAAGCATGGAATTGTTGCCTGGTGCTTCGTCAGCGCTGTATGGCTCGGGGGGGATGAATGGTACCTTACTCATCAATAGCAAGAATCCGTTCAAATATACCGGTCTATCTTTCCAGGCTAAAAGCGGTGTTATGAATGTGGGTAATGACTATAGAGGTACTTCACCTTATTATAACTTTTCTGCCAGGTGGGCTCAAAAAGTATCCGAAAAATTTGCTTATAAGATAACGTCTGAATATATACATGCAAGGGACTGGCTGGCCAGGGATTATCGAAACTATGGAAGAGTAGGGACCAATGGGGCGATTAAAGACGGCACCCGCGAAACCGATCCTAACTATGATGGAGTTAACGTGTATGGCGATGAAACAACCATTAATCTGCGTTCCCTGGTATTAAATTCTATAGGGGCCCAGGTTCCTTTCTGGCAATCCTATATTAGCCAGATGCCCGAAAATATCCCGGTGTCAAGAACAGGATACACAGAGAACGAACTGGCCGATCCCAATACCGTCAACTTTAAGGTAGGAGCAGCTTTGCACTATAAAATTACGCCCAAAGTGGAAGCTTCTTTAATGGGACAAATGGGAAGCGGTAATACCATTTATACCGGTAGCGATCGGTATTCATTAAAAGACCTTCGGATTGGGCAGTATAAATTGGAGTTTAAATCAGACAATTGGTTTCTGCGGGCGTACACCACCCAGGAAAATGCAGGAGAGTCGCATAATCTAACCGCTACGGCACGGCAGTTCAACGAATTATGGAAGCCCAGTACACAATGGTACCAGCAGTATGGTTTTGCATATATGAACGCAAAAATGGCAGGCATGGGCGATATCGAAGCGCATAATATGGCCAGGACAACAGCCGATGTGGGGCGTCCACAGGCGGGGTCTGCTGAGTTTACTAAATTATGGGACGAGGTGCGATTGAAGCCTATTTATCAGAACGGTGGGTTATTCCTCGATAAGTCTGATCTGTATGTTGCAGAGGGGCAGTATAACCTCTCACAATTGGTTAATAATGCAGTAGAGTTACTGGTAGGAGGAAACTGGAGGCAGTTTGTGCTAAATAGCGAGAATACCTTATTCCACGAAGTAAATGGTCCTATAAAGATCAATGAAGTCGGCGCTTATATGCAGGTAGGGCGTGAAATAATAAAGAACAGGTTGAAGCTAACAGCCTCTGGCCGGTACGATAAAAACGAATATTTCAAAGGCAAGTTTACGCCAAGGGTTACCGCCGTAATTAAACCTGCCGAAGATCATAATATTCGCCTTTCGTATCAAACTGCCTATCGTTTCCCCAGCACCCAGCAGCAATGGATCGACCTTACAGTAGGCAGCGGTACTCTCATTGGTGGTAATAAGGTAATATGGGAGTCATACGATCTGATTAACAACCCGGGTTTGTCAGCGCCTGAATTTATTTCCAATCCGGCCAATCGTATACCCGTAACTTATAAAGAAGTAAAACCTGAAAGTGTAGTGAGTTATGAACTGGGGTATAAAGCACTCATCGCTAAAAAATTATTTGTGGATGCTTATGTATATACCGGTGAGTATGAAAATTTTATTGGCCGTCGCGATGTGGTGCAGTTTAATGATCCGGCAAATCCGGCTGTTTACAGGGGGATTTCTGTTGTGGTAAATTCAGATGTGAAGGTGAAGACTTTTGGCTGGGCCATTGGCCTTGACTGGAGACTTCCGGCTAATTTTTCGGTTAACGGCAGTGTGTCTTCTGATGAGATCAGGGATATACCTAATAATTTTCGTTCATCTTTTAATGCACCTAAATATAGAACCGTTTTGGGCTTAAGCAATTCGGGGTTTGGTCCCAAGAACCAGATGGGTTTTAACATCAACTGGAGATGGCAGGATAAAGTAAACTTCGAGGGAGATTTTGCTTCGGGCACTATAGATCCCATTCACATGGTCGATTTCGCATTACTTTACAGGCTGCCATCGGTGAAGTCGCAATTAAAGCTGGGTGCTAACAATCTGTTCAATCAATATTATACCAATGCAATTGGTAATCCAAGTATCGGTGGATTGTATTATGTTGCGTATACTTTTAATTTACTGTAATTATCCTAAATATCGCAGATATGACTGTTATCAATAAAATATTCAAAAAGAGTACGCTCAAACTGCTGGCAGCCTTATTTTTCCTGCAAGCCTGTAATAAAGAATTACCAGAGGCAGAGCCTTTAGAGCCCGCTCCACCTGCAGACGGAGAAACGATACTGCAGAAACTGAACGCATCAGACTACTCTATTTTAAAAGCAGCAGTAGAAAAAGCGAGTACATTTAGTAGTACAACAGGAAAATTGTCAGATATCCTGGGTAATCCATCCGGGGAAATGACCTTCTTCGCACCCGATAATGCCGCTCTTTTACGGTCGTTTGCTGCATTGGGTTTACCTGCCGATGCTTCCTCATTGAATTTTTTTAGAGCCGGACAGTTAGATACGTTGCTGAAATACCATATTATTGGGGGATCAAAACTAACCCTCAACCGCGTTAGTCCGGTTACTCCCGCATTCAATATGTATTTACAAAGTGCATTAGTGCTGGCGCCCCCTTCTGCTTCATTGCCTCCTGGTTACCGGATGCCGGTCTTTTTGGGTAAACAGGGTACTTCTGGTTTCGCTAATAATATACCTGTAACGCAGGCTGACATTGCTACAGCCAATGGTGTAATGCATAAAGTATACGCGGCCCTGCTTCCTCCCGATAAAGTGTTGTGGCAAACAATCGCTGCTGATGCGGGAGGCACCTACACCTATTTTAAAGCGGCCGTCATTCGTGCCGACGGAGGCGTAAATCCAGATGGTTTGTTTCAGAAAGCTTTAAGCACAGCTAATGCTAATTTTACGGTGTTGGTACCTACCAATACGGCATTTGAGCAAACGCTGGTACAGCTCATAGCCCGTGCGGCTATGAATAGCCAGGGTTTACCGCAGGCGGAAGCGTTGTTATTTGCCCAGGGATTGGTAACTGCCTATGGTGTTGGTATTATCACCGATCCTGCATCTATACCTTTTTACGGAACTTTACTGGCCCAGGAAATAACGCCGGCGCTGCTACAGGGAGTAGTGGCGTATCATATAGTGGGAAAACCCGGTCAGGCTAAAACGGATACTACTCCTGAAATACCCACCATAGGCTACCGCAATTTTACGGTGAATTTTCCAACACAGGCATCCAGTCTTCCTACATTGGTGAATGCATTTGTACCAACACACCCTGGTGTTAGTTTTCAAATGAATGATGCCACTACTTTTACAATAAAAGGAATTGGTAATGCTACAGCCGCTAAAGTGGTGTTAAGTGCTGTACCTGGGGTTACCAATGATTTGAATCACATTAACGGAGTCATTCAGCGCATCGATCAGGTCCTGTTGGCGCAAAATTTTTAAGCCACTGCAGATAACGAAGATGCCATCCTCAATCGGGATGGCATCTTCGTTATAAAGCAATTTTGAGATGAATTTATTTGGGAAAAGTTGCAGCTGTTTTTATAGCTAATATCTGTGCGGTGTGGCGCCTGGTATGGGCCGTTAAAAAAAGTAAAAGCTGGTAAGTGTCTACTGTTCCTACGGGTGTCTGTGCAAAATGATTGCGTAAATCATCTTTGGTGGATTGTATATATTGATCAAGGCTGGTGCTTTGCTGCTGGAATGTTTGTATTGCCTTTTCAGTACTGCCTAATTTACCCATTGGTTTTAATGGCTCCGGCGCCTTGGCTTTATGCTCCCGGCTCTCAATCATGGCTTTGATCTGATCATCTGTATTTTTTACTTCCGCTCTTTTTGCCGGATCAGCAGCCTCCTTTAAAGTGCTCATCGCCCAGTCGTAGATTGATTTTTCCGTGAGTGTTATGTGCTCGATACAATTAGCAATACTCCAGCTGGAATCATTGGCTTTCCAGTTAAGCTGTTTTTCTGTAAGTCCTTTAACGGAGGCCAGTAAAGTATTTTCGGCAGTCTGCCTGTAAGTAAGCAGGTCTTTCCTGTCTTTGCCGGAAATAGGATCTTTAATGGTAAAGCTGAAAAGCGTTACCAGTGTTAGTACAAAAAATAACTGTTTCATTTTGTTGTGGTTTATGTTTGGATTAAATACAAAACGCGTTGTTGTATATCTTGTAAAGATACATAACAACGCGTGGGCCTATTGATACAATAGTGGTTTGCTACGGAGCGATTACTTCCTTTTAGGAGCTGCCTTTTTTTTAGCTGCCGTCTTTTTCTTGGCTGCTGCTTTCTTAACGGGCTTATCAAAAGCGCCCGGCTCTTCGGCAATGATCATTTTTTTAACTTCCTCCAGAGAAACATTGGTAAGTTCTTCAGCGCTGTACTTTTCTCCATCTTCTTTTCTTCCAAGCTTGATCATTTTTTTGCCAAACCGGATAAAAGGTCCCCATCTGCCATTTTCCAGTGCAATTTTTTCTTCTGGCCACTGCTGAATAAAACGATTGGCTTCTTTTTCAACTTTGGTTTCGATCAACTCGTTAATATCCTGTGTTGAAAGATGATCGAAATTATACCGACGGGGTACATTAATGAACATGTCGTTCCATTTAATAAATGGTCCAAATCGTCCCTTACCCTTTGTTACAGGTTTTCCTTCAAACGCTGCGATAGGTGCATCCGCCTGTTGTTTTTCTTTGATCAGGCTGATAGCCCTGTCCAGGTTTACACTAAAGGGATCTTCCCCTTTCGGAATGGAGATAAAGTCTTCACCTAGTTTCACGTAGGGCCCAAACCGGCCAATGTTCACAGAAACTTCTTTTCCTTCATATTCACCTAATACGGCAGGTAATTTAAACAGGTCTAATGCTTCTGCAAGTGTGATGGTTTCTATGCTCTGCCCTTTTTGCAGCGATGCAAACCGGGGCGTTTCCTCTTCTTCCGCACTTCCGATCTGTACCATAGGCCCAAACCGGCCCATACGGGCTATAACGGGCTTGCCGCTTTGCGGATCAGCGCCCAATTCTCTCTCGCCTTTAATGCGCTCAGCTGTCTCAATGGTTTTATCTACATCTTCTTTAAAAGGGCTATAAAAATCATCGATCATTTTGTTCCACTGCAATTTGCCTCCTGCTACATCATCAAACTCATTCTCAATACGGGCAGTGAACCCATAATCCATAATATCATCAAAGTATTGCTTCAAAAAGTCTGTTACCACCAAACCAAGATCCGTAGGGAAAAGCTTAGACTTCTCAGCACCGGTATTTTCAGTAAGAGATGCTTTGTTAATTTGCTCATTTTTTAGGGTGAGCAACCGGTAGTTACGAGTCACACCTTCTTTATCTCGTTTTTCTACATATTCTCTTTTAACAATAGTAGAAATAGTTGGTGCGTAGGTAGATGGTCGGCCAATACCCAGCTCTTCCAGTTTTTTTACCAGCGAGGCCTCGGTATACCTGGGAGAAGGTCGCGTAAACCTTTCGGTAGCAGTCATTTGAATCAACGGCAGGTTTTGCTTTACCTGCAAGGGAGGCAACATGCCTTCATTGGATTCATCTTCATTGATATCTTCTTCGTCTTTGTCCTCCCGGTAAACCTTTAAAAAACCTTCAAATTTGATTACCTCTCCTGAAGCAGTAAGTTGTTCTTTATTAGTCGAAATATCTATAGACGCTACTGTTTTTTCCAATTGAGCGTCTGCCATCTGGCTAGCCATCGTTCTTTTCCATATCAGTTCGTACAACCGCTTCCATTCTGGGTTTTCAACGGTTGTATTGTTCATGTAAGTCGGACGAATGGCTTCGTGTGCTTCCTGTGCGCTTTGGTTCTTATTTTTATAGCGGCGAAACTGGTGGTAATTTTCACCATACATTCCCTTCACCGTATTGGTAATATCACCCAGTGCCGTATCACTTAAATTAACACTATCTGTACGCATATAAGTGATATGACCATTTTCGTATAACTGTTGTGCCACCAGCATGGTTTTACTAACACCATATCCCAGCTTTCTACTGGCTTCCTGTTGAAGGGTAGATGTAGTGAAAGGTGCTGCCGGTGTGCGTTTACCCGGTTTTACCTGTATATCGCCTACCGTATAGTTAGCACCGATACAAGATTGTAGAAATTGCTCGGCACTTTGGCTGTCATTATATCGCTTACCTTCGGCTTTGAAGTTAATTTGCCTGCCGCTGGTGTCTGTTGAAGAAAATATAGCTTCCAGTTTAAAGCTGCTCTGAGTTTCAAAGGCATTGATTTCTCTTTCCCTCTCTGCAATCAATCTAACCGCAACGCTTTGTACCCGTCCGGCGCTTAAGTTATTTTTTACACTTATTTTACGCCATAATACCGGGCTTAGTTCAAATCCTACAATACGATCCAATACGCGGCGGGCCTGTTGCGCATTTACCAGGTTCATATCCAGTTTGCGGGGCGTTTCAACCGCAGCTTTTATAGCAGGTTTTGTAATTTCATGAAAAACAATGCGTTTGGTTGTATCCGGGTTAAGACCTAAAACTTCGCAAAGATGCCAGCTTATCGCTTCTCCTTCACGGTCCTCATCCGTTGCCAGCCAAACTTCTTCGCTTTTGCCCGCAAGCGATTTTAGTTCCCGAACCACTTTCTCCTTTCCGTCGCTAACTACATACCTGGGTTTAAACTGGTGCTCTATATCAATGCCCATTCCGGCTTTCTCCAGATCACGTATGTGTCCGAAGCAACTTTTTACCTGAAAGTCTTTACCCAGGAACTTTTCAATTGTTTTGGCCTTCGCAGGGCTCTCCACTATCAGTAAATTCTTAGCCATTTATTAATTTCTCTTAATTATAGTTTTTGGACACAGCCACTATACGCAGGATATTTTATCCTTTGTCCAAGCCGGCAAGTACTGTAAAATAAACGTATTTCAGCCGGTTTTTTGGCAACAAGATTAGTACATTTTTTATAAATGCCCGTTTATTTATAAATATGTACAGGGTTTTGCCTTTTTTTTACAAAAAGTTAATAATGGCTGAAACGGTATCCTTGTCCCTGTAAATGCGGCGATGACCAAGGTCGGAAGTGAATAAAAAACGGAAATTCGCTGGCTGGGTTTGCTGAATTGCCAAAGCATCTTCTACAGGTGTAACAGTATCACCTGTATCGTGTACCCAAAGAACGGGACCGTTGACGGCGTTAACACACCTCGCAATGGAGAACCATTCAATATCTTTACCGCTGAGCCGATGAATATTGGCATAAAAGTGTTTACGTACCACCTCATCCCTGATACGCATTTCTTTAAAAAAGAATTCGATTAGTAGCCGGGAGTTGGCTGCGGGAGCAACCAATACGGTTTTAATATCGGCATTTTCGCGGAGATCTGCCAAGTGCATCGTTACTGCCAGTCCGCCAAAAGAGTGCGATAAATAAGCATCAAAGTGGCCATAGTTTTGGTGTAGAGACGCAGTAAAGTCTTTATATTCGATAGCATTAAGGCTCTTCCCCCCGCTCAACCCGTGTGCTGGCGCGTCAAAAGCCACGATTTCATAACCTTTTTGAACGAGTGGCTCTACAAAATGGAAGAAGTTAACAGCAGCAGAGCGAAAACCATGTACAATCAGCAGTTTTTTATGGCCGCCCCTGTTCCACCGATAACCCACTGTGTTTACAGCCCCGAAGCTAAAAGACAACCTTTCGGCATTTTTAACCTGGTTTTCTTTATAAGCCATACGAAAATAAGGCGTACAGAAAATGCGAAAAGCCTCATTGCCGGCTCTTTTTTTAGAAATAGCAGACAGTAATCTTAGTCTCGTGCGGAAGACCTTAATAATAATACTTTGTACGCTCATGCCAGCGCGAAGATAACTGTTACCATTTCCAATCGGCAGATCAGGTGTTTAAATTGATATAAGTCAAAACCCGGCGTATAAACAGGATATGGTAAGTATGGACCCGTAATCTAAACCATATTGTAAATCATGGGCTTTTGTTCTTGTAAATGGTATCTTTACGATATGAACATTGTAATTATCGGATCGGGTAATGTAGCTGCTGTATTGGGAAGAAAGTTTGTAGCAGCCGGTCATCATATTTTACAGATACTGAGCAGAAATGCAAGTGCCGCGTCAGAATTGGCATACGAGTGGAATACAGAGTCAGCCAATTATTCGAGCCTTATCAATAAAGATGCAGATGTATATATAGTAGCTGTTGCTGATGAAGCAATAGAAGAAATAGCCAATGACCTGATATTGCCAGGAAAAGTTGTAGCGCATACGGCCGCTGCCGTTAAAATGGATGTGTTAAAAGAGGTGACAAATAATTATGGTGTTTTTTATCCGCTGCAAAGTTTACGGAAGGAGCAGGAACAAATACCCGAGATACCCATATATATTGAAGGAATTAATGAGCAAACCAACAATGTATTAAATAAGCTGGCCCGGTCGGTGTATAAAGAAGCTTGTTACAGCGCCGATTTTGATAAACGCACCAAACTCCATATTGGTGCTGTATTAGTGAATAATTTTTCCAATCATATATTTTCCCTGGCCGAAGCCTATTGCAAAAAGGAAGGCATTGATTTTACGGAACTACTGCCCCTCATCGATAATACTTTCTACAGGCTCCATGATGCGGCTCCATCCAGCTTACAAACAGGTCCGGCAGCGAGAGGAGATATGGAAACGATTGACAAACACAGGGCATTGTTGAATAAGCATCCACAGTTATTGAAATTATACGAATTTTTAACAGGGAGCATCTTAGGCCGTCCGTTAAGCCCATTGGATTAGGGTTGGCATTGGTCATTCGCCTACATTTGCATGCGCGAAAAATTGTCTTTTAAAATAAATCAACAAAATATTTATTATAGAACGACTTTTCCTGGGATAAATAAAATAATATGCATGAACGTTTTGAGCAGTTTTAAGCAGGTTACAACTTTTATTTTTGATGTAGATGGTGTATTGACAGATGGAAGAGTGCTGGTACTGGAGAGTGGAGAAATGGCGCGAACAATGAATGTAAAAGATGGCTATGCATTACAGCTGGCGATAAAAAAAGGCTATAAGATTTTTATTGTAAGCGGCTCGTCCCGCAGTGCTGTAGAAAAGAGAATGAATTACCTGGGCATAAAGGATATTTTCTTTAGTGTAAAAGATAAAGGCGCATTTATAGCCAATTTAGCTGTTCAGCACAGCTTTGATTTGGCAGCTTGTTTGTTTATGGGAGATGATATGCCGGATTTGCCGGTGTTTGATAAAGTGGGACTCGGTTGTTGCCCGGCAGACGCCGTTACTGATATTAAAGCTGTAGCGCAGTATATTTCTTCAAAAAACGGGGGCGATGGTTGTGTGCGGGATGTTATTGAAAAGGTTTTAAAAATAAACGGGCATTGGGACCCCTTGTCGTCAGTTGCTTCAACCTGATGATGTGGTAACTTACCGGTAATTAATAAATATTTATGGCGCTTATAAAGCCATTTCTTAAACTCATACGGTGGCCTAACCTGGTGTTCATTGTTTTAACACAGGTAGTGTTTGAGTTTTGTATTTACCGGCCTATTTATGCAGGAAATATCCCGGACCATAACACTTTTCAGCTTGTGTTACTGGTAGCCGCTTCTGTTTTTATAGCGGCTGCAGGTTATATTATCAATGACTATTTTGATATCAACATCGACCTGGTAAATAAGCCGGATAAAATGATCTTGGACAGGAAACTCAGTCGCCGCTGGGCACTGGCCTGGCACCTGGGCTTAAGCACCGCAGGTATTATTTGTACAGCCCTCGCCGTAAATGTTTTTGCCCGCTGGTACCTGGTTGTAGTCAACCTGGTTTGCGTGATTTTACTTTGGTTTTATTCGGCAAGATTTAAGAAAGATCTGTTAATAGGAAACATCATTGTATCCTTACTAACAGCCTGGACCATCATTATTATCTTTCTTTCCAAATACTCTCTTCAGCATGCCTTTAACCACCATGACCCCGGACAGATACGCCTGTTCAGGTTTGCGATTTTATACGCGGGTTTTGCTTTTATTATTTCACTTATACGAGAAGCTATTAAAGATATAGAAGATATGCCGGGTGATCAGAAATTTGGATGTAAGACCATGCCGATTGTTTGGGGTATTAATGCTACCAAAGTGTATGTTACCGTGTGGTTAACTATTTTGATCATCATGCTATTGGTGATACAATTTTATGTACTACAATTCCGATGGTGGTGGGCTGTAGTGTACTGCTTTGTTGCGATTGTTATACCACTGTTATTTATTTTCAGGAAACTGATTAAGGCTCAATCAACCTCAGACTATCACCAGTTAAGCCGTCATACGAAAATTGCTATGCTTACCGGCATCTTATCCATGTTGCTTTTCTATATTTATTTATAATTCTTATGGTGAATTCAATTGTACTGGCCTCTTCATCACCCCGCAGAAAGCAATTGCTGGAATGGGCCGAAATTCCTTTCGAAATAATCGTAAAGTCAGTAGATGAAACTTTTCCTGCAGGCTTGAAGAGTACGGATGCTGCGATACATATCGCGTTGAAAAAAGCGAATGCCGTACAGAACCAAATTGGCAGTGACAGGGTGATTTTGGCTGCAGATACCGTTGTGGTCTTGAACGAAAAAATTATTGGCAAGCCTGCCGGTAAGCAGGAAGCAATCGATACTTTAACTCAATTGCAGGGAACTACACACGAGGTTATAACCGGTGTTGCTATGCTAAAAGGATCAAAACAAGTGCTTTTTGCTGATGTAACAGAAGTGGTTTTTAATCCATTGACGGCTGATCAGATACTTTTTTACGTAGAGAAATATCAGCCTTATGATAAAGCAGGCGCTTATGCCATCCAGGAATGGATAGGCGTAGTCGGTATCCAATCGATAAAAGGAGATTTTTACAATGTAATGGGGCTGCCCGTTAACAGGGTTGTTCGGGCATTGGCCAATATTTAATATCTTTATAGGGAGAACACTCACCTATAAAAGATACCTATGAACGAAAACCTGCTTCAGTTTATATGGAGATTTCAGTACTTCAATAAACTAAACCTGTTTACAGTACAGGGCGACCCCGTAGAGATCATTCATCCGGGGATACTTAATACCAATCAGGGACCCGATTTTAGTAATGCACGGGTTAAAATAGGCCGTACCTTGTGGGTCGGAACTGTGGAGCTGCATATCAAAACTTCCGATTGGTTAAAGCATGGTCATGACGCGGACGACAACTATAAAAATGTTATGCTACATGTGGTTTACGAACACGATGTAACAGGCAATGAGTTACCGGTGCTGGAACTATCGGGGCTGATACCTGGTGTTCTTATAAAGCGCTATAACAGTTTGATGTTGTCTCAGCAGTTTATTTCCTGCGAACAGCTGATACATAAAGTAGACCGGATAACGATAAGTAGTTGGAAAGATAGGTTGGTGGCAGAAAGATTACAGCGCAAAGCCCTGTTGATAGAAGATTACCTGTCGTCTAATAAACGTCACTGGGAAGAAAGCTTCTGGTGGCTGCTGGCGCGAAATTTCGGAACAAAAACAAATGCCGAAGTATTTGAAGCTATTGCAAAAAGCATTTCAATAAAACTCTTAGGACGACATAAAAATAGCCTGATACAATTAGAGGCTTTGTTGCTGGGACAGGCCGGGCTTTTAAATAAGTCAAAATATCAGGATAAATATGTGTTATTACTGCATAAAGAGTATACCTTTTTAAAGGCAAAATTTAAACTTCGCCCGGTGGTGTTCCCTGTGCATTTTCTCAGGATGCGACCTGGTAATTTTCCTACAATCCGCTTGGCTCAGCTAGCTGCTTTGATACATAATTCTGCACATCTTTTTTCCCGTATTCTCGAAGAAACCGATGTTGCCATAGTCAGGAAATGGTTCCAGGTAATCCCCAATGATTTCTGGAGTTATCATTATACACTAATTGATGATCCTAAGTTTTTGAAAAAAGCGATAGGCGATGATATGGTCAATAACATCATCATCAATACAGTAGTGCCTATGCTATTTGCTTATGGTAATGCCCATCATAACGCAGCTATTAAAGAGAAGGCGCTGTTATGGCTGGAGACGGTGATGGCGGAAAAAAATGCAATAACAAGAGGTTTTCAGCAATTGGGTGTATTGAATAAAAACGCCTACGACTCACAAGCGTTTGTTGAATTAAAAACACAATACTGCATCGCAAAAAAATGCCTTTCCTGTGCTATAGGGAATGCAGTTATTAAGACAGCTTAGTTAAAAATAAAAAATACAGCCAGGGTTGTCATTAAAAAGACCTCATTATTGCATTGTATATGGTGCTTTTGTTTTGTTACAAATGCAACCATATTGGCACGGCATTTGTCTAAATATGCGAAATCTGTAGTAACAATGAAATAATGAAGTTTCTTCATGACTAACAAGGTTACATTGTTACACAATATTTGAAAACTAAAAAGTACACTGATGAACACAGGAAAAGGAATTTTAATTGGAGCAGCCTTATTATTTACAACAGCAGCAGCACATGCACAAAGCATGAAAAATACGATCAAGATAGGGGCATTGGCCGGAGTATCTGTTCCGTCCAATAATGCAGGGGCAGCTGCTGGTTTGGATATAGCTTATCAAAACCTAGTAACACCTCATTTCGGATTGGGTGTAGCTACGGGCTATCAACATCATTTTGCAAAAGAAAACGATTTAAGCGGTATTAAATTAGATAATAATAGCTTCGGGGTAGTACCAGTAGCTGCCTTAGTACGATATTATCCTAAAGCTGAAGGGATTTATATTGGTACTGATTTAGGTTACGGCGTAGTTACAGGTGACGAAAAAGTAGCAACAAATAATACGACAGTACGCCCGGATGGAGGATTTTATCTGAAACCCGAAGTGGGTTATCATAACCGCAATTGGAACATATTTGCTCACTATTCCAAAGTATTTACCGGCGATAAGGGAACCATCAATATAGGCAATGCCTCCCAGAAATACAATACAGGTATTATTGGGGTAGGGTTAGCTTATAATATCGGCCTTGGAGCAGGGCGTTAATAATAGTTTTACACAAACCAAACCATATCTTATCCTTAGTCCGGCTGTTAACCACAGCCGGATTTTTTATGCGTTCTCGCTTTCTTCCTCGTTACTAACAGGCAAACCTGCTAACATTTCAATTTTCATCAGTACTTTTGCGCGATGCGAAAGTTAAGTATGGAGGAACTGGGCCGCAAATCGGTAGATGAGGTAAAGGCGTCTGATAAAATCCCCATTATTGTGGTGCTTGAGAATATACGAAGCGCCTATAACGTGGGTAGCGTATTCAGAACCAGCGATGCTTTTTTAGTAGAAGCCATTTATATAACAGGTTATTCGGCCAAACCGCCGCACAAGGAAATTAAAAAAACGGCGCTTGGTGCGGAAGATTCGGTAAGCTGGTCCCATTTTGCCAATGCTGCTGATGCAATAGCTGATTTACGTGAGAGGAATTACAAAGTGTACGCTATAGAACAGGTGGAAAATAGTACTTATCTGCATGATTTAGCCTGGACAACCGAAGAGCCAATAGCTATAGTTTTCGGTAACGAAGTAACAGGTGTAGAGCAAACAACGATTGCGTTATGTGATGGCTGTATTGAGATTCCCCAACTGGGCATGAAACATTCATTAAACATTGCTACAGCAGCCGGTGTTGTACTTTGGGAACTGGCCAGAAGAATATTAAAAAGTGAAACAGATGTCAACCGCTAAGAAATACTTAAGTCTTATTAAATTTTCTCATACCATTTTTGCGATGCCCTTCGCGATTATAGGATTTTTTCTAGGCGTTTTAGCATTTCACTATTTGGGTGACAATGTTGAGTACATACCTTTTACGGCATCTATAAAACAATTTTTTACAGACAAGTGGTACATTTTCGTATTGGTGATGTTGTGTATGATATTTGCCCGCAGCGCCGCCATGGCTTTTAACCGTTACCTCGACAGGAGTTTTGATGCTAAGAATCCGCGTACAGCAGTGAGGGAGATCCCCGCGGGGATATTAAAAGCCGACAGGGTTTTATGGTTTACCATCATCAACTCAGTGCTGTTTATAGTATGTACTTACTTCATCAATTCCATTTGTTTTTATTTGTCGCCAATTGCCCTGGCAGTAGTGTTAGGTTATAGTTATACTAAACGATTCACCTCATTATGTCACCTGGTATTAGGTTTAGGATTGTCTTTAGCGCCTATAGGAGCCTACCTGGCCGTGACAGGGCGGTTCGACCTCTTACCTGTACTTTTTTCTTTTGCTGTTATCTTTTGGGTAAGTGGATTTGATATCATTTATGCGTTGCAGGACGAAGAATTTGACAAGAGCAACGATCTGTATTCTATTCCTTCCGTATTAGGAAAGAAGAAGGCCTTGCGCATATCAGAATTGTTGCACCTGTTAAGTGCTACCTGCGTGATTATAGCTGGTTTGATGGGCGGTTTTGGCTGGTTCTACTGGATGGGCGTTTTAGTTTTCGCGGGGATGCTGATATATCAGCACAGTATTGTGTCGCCTGCAGATCTGCGCCGGGTAAATCTTGCATTTATGACTGCCAACGGCATTGCTTCCGTGGTATTTGCAGTTTTTGTCGTAGCCGATCTTTTTACAAACAATATGTTTCGAACCTTTTAATCGCTTTTTAATTGCCTCGCATCCTCTCAATAGATTATGGATTGAAACGAACCGGAATTGCCGTCACCGATCCATTTCAGATCATTGCCACCGGACTTACAACCATTGAGTCTAAGCAATTAATTGTTTTTTTAAAAGACTATTTTGCAAAGGAACCGGTAGAAAAGATCATCATCGGCATGCCCAAAAACTGGGATGATACGGATACGCATGCTACACCGCTGGTTCAAAAAGCTATTAAAGAACTGAAGAAACATTTTCCACAAATGCCGCTGGAGACCGTGGACGAACGTTACACATCTAAAATGGCAAAAGACGCAATGCTGGAAATGGGTCTTAAAAAAATGCAGCGACGCAATAAAGCCCTGGTAGATGAAATTGCCGCCACTATTATGCTTCAGGAATATCTTGCAAAATGGAGTTAAGTTATTTACTTTTAAATAGTCTTTTAAACCAGCCGAAGAATTTTACAGGCTCTTTCTTCACAAAATAGCCGTCCATAAGAGCAACTGCATCACCATATATAAATCTTACACCAAACTTTTCGCTTAGATAATCCAACAATGAATCGGAGCATTGGATCTCGCCTTCAAAATAATTAGTCCAGCCAAATCCTATTTGTTCAGTACCCTTCGATAATGTCAGGAAATCATTGTCAATGCCGGCATCAATACCAGCATATTTTGACCCGACCTTCCATCCTTCATCGGTTAAAATTCTTATAATCCTGTTCCAGTCTTCTGTTTTTATGCCAGTTGCAACTTTCATTTTCAGATATTCAATAGGAAAGTAAGAATTTTTCAGTCAACATACATCGTGTAGTTTTTAGTACCTTTGCCGGCATGATTCTCCCAATAGTAGCATACGGCAATCCCGTTTTAAGAAAAGTAGCAGAAGAGATAGGGCCTGATTATCCCGGCTTAAAAGAGTTGATTTCCAATATGTGGGAAACGATGTATGCCAGTAACGGGGTGGGACTTGCCGCACCGCAGATCAACAAACCGATCCGTTTGTTTGTGGTAGATTCTGAGCAGATCTTCGAAGCAATGGAAGATGATGAAGAAAAACAGGAGTACCCTGGAGACGAAGGCGCGAAAAAAGTATTCATTAATGCCTATGTAAAAGAGCTGAACGGCGAACCCTGGGCTTATAATGAGGGCTGTTTAAGCATTCCTAAAGTGAGGGAAGATGTTACACGCGCCGAATCGGTTACTATTGAATACGAAGACGAAAATTTCAAAACACATACCGATACTTATACAGGAATCACGGCAAGGGTAATTCTACACGAATACGATCATATCGAAGGTAAATTGTTCATCGATCATTTGTCACCACTAAAAAAACAGTTGCTTAAGAGAAAGCTCAATGATATTTCTTCGGGCAAAATCAAGGTAGATTATAAAATGTCTTTCAACAAATAAGAAGACGCCGACTATAATAGTCCATCATCTGCGAAACTGTAGTATCCTGAGTCACTGACTATAACGTGATCCAATACTTTAATGTCGAGAAAAATAGCTGCCTGCTTGATTTTTTCAGTCAGGTACTCATCAGCTTTACTGGGCTTCAGGCTTCCTGAAGGGTGATTATGACTTAAAATAAGACTGACTGCGTTTTTCTCTAATGCGTGCTTTAAAATAACCCTCGGGTCGGCTACAGTTCCGGTAATCCCACCGGTGCTGATAATATCAAAACTTATAATTTTATTAGACCGGTTAAGGTAAATGACGGCAAATACCTCTTGCTGGTAATCTTTGAGTCGCTCTTTTAGAAAGTCTGCCATCTCTTTGGATGTGGTAAAACGTTGCTTATCGGGCATGCGGCCCATTTGTCTTCTTCTGCCTAGTTCCATCGCGGCGGCAATAGTGATGGCTTTGGCTTCCCCAATCCCTTTTACTGAGGTTAACTGCTTAATGCTGATCCTGCCCAATTCGTTAAGGTCGTCATTGCCTAGCTTCAGCACGTCTTTGGCCAGTGTTAATGCAGATCTTTCAGGTGTGCCATTATGAATAAGTATTGCTAAAAGCTCTGAATTGCTGAGGTTATTGGCACCGATTGCTGTCAGTTTTTCACGGGGGCGGTCATCCCTTGGCCATTCTTTGATGGTATTTTTCATTTTCATAAGTTACCCTAAAAATACGAAAATTTTAAATAGTGTATCTTTCTAAGAAAGAGTAATTTGTATTTCAATTATAAGATTATAATTTATAATTAGGTGGCAACCAGTGTTCTAATAAAAAAATGAGCCCGCATGAACCAGCTATTCAAAAAAAAATGGCTTTCAATCTCAGAAATTGAATAAAAAAAATATCTTCGCCGCTCATCCACGAACACAATGCATAAAGCTCAATCGATTCCCCATGCTGCTAAAATATTTTCGGGAACAGCATCCGAAGCACTGGCAGTAGAAATAGCAAAACATTTTGGCTGTGACCCCGGAAAGCTTAGTATTCAACGCTTTGCCGATGGCGAAATCTCTCCCAATTACCTCGAAAGTGTAAGAGGGGACTATATTTTTCTTGTTCAAAGCACTTATTCTCCCGGAGATAACCTGATGGAATTATTGCTGATGATCGATGCAGCCAAAAGGGCGTCTGCCTACAAAGTAATAGCAGTTTTGCCCTATTATGGCTATGCCCGGCAGGACAGGAAAGACAGGCCGAGAGTAGCTATTGGGAGTAAACTCGTAGCCAATATGCTAACAGCGGCGGGTGCAGATCGTATTGTGACGATGGATTTACATGCTCCGCAAATCCAGGGATATTTTGATATCCCGGTAGATCACCTGGATAGCCATGCCGTGTTCATCCCCTATGTTGAGCAGTTACGGTTAAAAAACCTTACCTTTGCGGCCCCTGACGTGGGAGCAACCAATAGAATCAGGGAAATTGCGAGTTATTTTAACGCTGATATGGTGATTTGCGACAAGCATCGCAAACGGGCCAACGAGATAGCAAGCATGAGATTAATAGGTGATGTTGAGGGCCGGGACGTAGTGATAATAGATGATATCTGTGATACCGGTGGAACTTTGGCAAAATGTGCTGCTTTGATTAAGGAGAAAGGAGCCAGGAGTGTAAGGGCTATGATTACGCACCCTCTGTTGAGTGGCAAAGCGTATGAAAATATAGAAAGCAGTGTGTTAGAGGAGTTGGTGGTATGTAATACCATCCCCTTGAAAAAGGAAAGCCCCAAGATAAAAGTTATTTCAGTAGCGGAGCTATTTGCAGTAGCCATTAAACACGCTTTCGAAAACAAGAGTATCACAAGTTTGTTTGTGCACTCAAACCTTAGAACGAGTTAGTAAATATTAAAACAAAATAAGAAATGAAAACAATTACAATCGAAGGACAACTGAGGACCGAGTTCGGCAAGTCAGCCACCCGCCAGGTTCGCTCTCAGGGTAATGTGCCTGCTGTAATTTACGGGGGTGCTAAAGAAGTAAACTTCAGTGCGTCTAGTGCAGCGTTTAAGCCTTTAGTGTATACACCTAACTTCCAGGTAGCAGAAGTTAACGTGGATGGAGCAACTTACAGATGTATTTTGAAAGATCTTCAGTTTGACAAAGTAACTGATGCTTTAATTCACGTAGATTTATTAGAGCTGGTAGAAGATAAAAAAGTGATCGCCACTGTACCTCTTAAGTACACAGGTACTTCTAAAGGAGTAAGAGCCGGTGGTAGATTTGTTTCTAAGATCAAAGCCGTTAAAGTTAAAGCATTACCAAAGCATTTGGCCGAAACAATCGAAGTTGCTATCGATAATCTTGAGATCAACGAAAACATCAGAATCCAGGATATCGTAGCTCCGGATATGGAAATCCTGAACTCCCCTCGTATCCCTGTTGCTTCTGTAGTAATGACAAGACAATTAAAACAAGAAGAAGCTGCGGCTGGCAAGAAATAATTATAGCAAAAGCTGTAAAATAGGCTGTCTCATCAGAGGCAGCCTATTTTTTTGCCCAAAATATGCTTTTATATAGCGTTACGGTTAAGTCGGATAATTTCAATATCTTCTCAGTTATTTAATAAAAAGGATTTTTATGCGAATCGAATATGAAATTAAACTGGGGTTTAAAGATGTGATGATACGTCCCAAGCGATCTACATTAAAAACCCGCGCAGATGTAGACTTGACGAGAGACTTTACATTTTTACATTCAAAACAGGTATGGAAAGGTGTTCCTGTTATTGCCGCCAATATGGACACGGTCGGTACTTTTGATATGGCGAGAGCACTGTATGCAGAGAAAGTTATTACTGCTATTCATAAGCATTATTCTGTAGAACAATGGAGTGCTTTTTTAGAAGGCATCGACAACGCGATGTATCAATATATAGCGGTAAGCACCGGTACGGGCCTATCCGATGCTGATAAGCTAAAAACATTACTGGACCGCTATCCAAAACTCAACTTCATTTGTATGGATGTAGCCAATGGTTATTCGGAACATTTTGTAGCGTTTGTAAAGCAAACGCGCAAATTATATCCCGATAAAACAATTATTGCAGGCAACGTGGTAACCGGAGAGATGGTAGAGGAGTTGCTGTTAGCCGGTGCAGATATTATTAAGGTAGGCATCGGGCCTGGTTCGGTATGTACCACCAGGGTGAAAACAGGGGTAGGATATCCTCAGTTGTCGGCTATTATTGAATGCGCTGATGCCGCGCATGGCCTGGGTGGACAGATTATTTCAGATGGGGGTTGTAAAGTGCCGGGAGATGTAGCCAAAGCTTTTGGAGCGGGAGCTGATTTTGTTATGTTGGGAGGTATGCTGGCTGGCCATGATGAGAGTGGGGGAGAGCTGATTGAAGAGAACAACGAAAAATACAAACTGTTTTATGGCATGAGCTCTAAGACAGCAATGGACAAGCATGCGGGTGGCGTAGCTAATTACAGGGCTTCGGAAGGTAAAACGGTTAAGATTCCCTATCGTGGTCCGGTAGCTGATACGGTGAAAGATCTGTTAGGCGGTATTCGTTCTACCTGTACCTATGTCGGCGCAGCCCGGTTGAAAGAACTTACCAAGCGTACTACCTTTATTAGGGTAGCCGAGCAGCATAACGAGTTGTTTGGAGCCTGAATACTTAACGTTCCTGTATTGAATATCCAATATCCGGTACCCCATCTGGCATATCTAATTGCTTTATAATCAGTATATAGTGTTCTATTATAGTATTTTTTTGAAATTTTTTTATAAATAGTTGTTTAAAAAGTTTTGTGATGTGGTAAGAAGTTCTATATTTGCAACCCGTTAGCGAATAGCGTAGTTCTTAAAGTGTTGTAGTTGTTTGGTTT
>PJTT01000291.1_pt1 | contig 58068 bp, 53 predicted proteins | sample 1512261 | NCBI WGS metagenome assembly PJTT01 (sample SAMN08177685, study PRJNA422409) | Soil metagenome, whole genome shotgun sequencing project. | isolation source: Soil (2) enriched on wood chips | place: USA: Madison | collected 2015-01-15 | reverse complement strand
TAGAGAACGGTCCGCCTAAGCCGCCGATTGATTCAATGATGTGAGGTCCTGAGAAATGATGAGATGTTGTGAATACCCGATAGGGTAGGCTTTCGATGGAAACATCCGGTTGAATTTCATTACAAACTATATGACCAAAATTAACTTCGAATGAATCTCCTGGTTCTATGGAAAAATCATACAAAGTTTTAACCGTAAAGGCGTCAGGAGTATCCCAATCAATGAATTTTGCCTTAATTATGTTGTTCAATGTGTCTTCCTGAATATATAAATCCGATTCGAATCGAACCCCATCCTGATCTATAAAATACATTACACTTTCACCCAAAACTACTGTATCCCTCAACGACCATGTTCTATATACATTGCTTGTTTTGCCGGTAATTTCGTTGTAATATGCATGCCTAACCGTCCATCGATTACTTGTGTCGGTAAAGTGTATTTTTTGAGCTGCTGCGCCAAAGGATAGCGCTAATAAAATGGGAAGTAATAAGTGTTTCATGATTGACAGGTTTTAGATGCTATAAAGTTAATATTTTTAAGGATACATAGTATCTCCTCATCAGCAAGCGCTGAAACAAAAAAACGCCCCGAAATCTCGGAGCGTTTCAATTAAAATGTCTTTCTGAAGATTTGATTACAGCTTAATAATCTCCTCTGTTTTTCTGTCAAAAAAATGATACTCGGTAAGCTGGTAACCGTTATCGGGTTGCACTTTCAGCCATACGTTGTGCTTTCTATACCATTTCCATTGCAGCGAGCGAAACAAGCCGCCGTCTTTCATGTAAGCAACCAACATCGGATGCGCGGTCAATTTCAATTTGCGATGTCCCTGGTTGAGCAGGAATTGGAAATCTTTTTCCAGTTCATCGGTAATCAACAGCGATGGTCCTATTTTACCCGTGCCTTTGCACGATGGACAAACTTCGGCAGTTGTAATATTTATTTCCGGACGCAGGCGCTGGCGCGTTATCTGCATCAAGCCAAATTTTGATATCGGTAGCAAGGTATGTCTGGCGCGGTCGCCGGTCATAAATTCCTGCATCGCATCATGAAGTTTGCGCTTGTTGTCCGGCAATTTCATATCGATAAAGTCGATGATGATAATACCGCCTATATCACGCAGCCTCAATTGTCTGGCTATTTCCTCTGCCGCTTCCAGGTTGGTTTTCAGGGCACTTTCTTCCTGATTGCCGTCGCTGGCGCGGGTTCCGCTATTTACATCTATCACGTGCATCGCCTCAGTATGTTCTACTATGAGGTAAGCACCGCTGGGTAAATTCACGGTTTTGCCAAAGGCCGCTTTTACTTGTTTTGTAATGCCGTAATGGTCAAAAATAGGCTGTCCGTTGTGATAAAAATTGACAATCTCCTCTTTTTCCGGGGCAATACGGGCAATGTACTCTTTGGTTTCGTTTAAGATAACTTTTTCATTTACTACTATTTTCGAAAAACTGGCGTTAAGCAAGTCGCGCAGTATCGAGGTGGTTTTTCCCTGCTCGCTCAGTATCCTTTTAGGCGACTGGGCATTTTGCAGGTTGGTTTGTATGCTTTTCCACTGGTCTGCCAGGTCCATCAGGTCGGCATGCAGCTCTGCAGTATTTTTTCCTTCAGCAGCAGTGCGCACTATTACGCCAAAATTTTTGGGCTTGATGCTTTCAACTATTTTCTGAAGGCGTTTTCGCTCTTCGCCCGAGTGTATTTTTCGGGATACAGAAACGAAGTTGTTAAAAGGTGTGAGCACTACAAATCTTCCGGGTAATGACAGTTCGCAACTCAATCGCGGACCTTTGGAAGAAATAGGCTCTTTTAGTATCTGTACCAGTACTTCAGGTTTCTGGTTCAGCACATCGGTAATTTTACCGGTTTTTAATATTTCCTGCTCGTTTTGAAATTTTCCAAAATCAAAGCCATCAGGTGTATTATCCTTAATGGCGGTTTGCGTAAATTTTAATAGCGAGCGGACATAAGGACTCAAGTCGGTGTAGTGAAGAAACGCGTCTTTTTCGTACCCAACATCTACAAAAGCGGCATTTAGGCCGGGCATTAGTTTTTTTACCTTACCAAGATATAAATCACCAACGGCGAATGCCGAATTATTATGTTCGTAATGAAGTTCAACGAGTTTTTTGTTTTCCAGAAGCGCAATTTCCACACCATCGTCCGACGAATTGATAATCATTTCTTTATTCATGATATCTATATTTTTCGTCTTATCAATCCTGCTCTTGTTTGTGGCTGATGTACAATAGCCTTAAACAATGCAGTGTTCTAAATGCTGCACCGTATTCAAAAAATGCTAACCCTGAAACCTGCTTGTTAAGCGGGTGTCCGGGTTAGCAAGTTTATATAAAAGGAATGAAACTAAAATAGTCCGGCACAAAGGCTGTTGGCTATTTTAGTCCAAAAAACAACGTTATTTTTTGCTTTTATGACGGTTCTTTCTTAAACGTTTTTTGCGTTTGTGAGTTGCAATCTTATGACGTTTTCTTTTTTTACCACAAGGCATAGCTTAAAGTATTTTGTTTGTTAAAAAATAATATATTTATGTTTAATCTTTATAACGAATGCCTTTGTTTAAAAGGTATTCATGTACTCAGTTACATCTTTTTTAAAGGCCGGGTCTGCATTTAAGTTCATCGCTTTATTCAGCATTTCTTTTGCCTTTTCAGGCTTTCCGTCCCTTTTATAAGCCTCCGCCATAAAAATACAGGCTTGCCAGTTGTCTTTATGATGCCTCAAAATCAGTTCTCCCCGCGCAATTGCCTTGTCAAACTGACCTGATTCTACCGCCATTCTACCCAAAATAGTATTTGCTACCAGGTGTGTAGAATCTTTGGTGGTCAAAGTTCTCAACTCAGTTACCCCTTTCATCACTTCGCCCGTACCATCTATATAAATAGAAGCGAGGTCTATTCTTGCATCTTCATTATCGGGGTTAATCGCTAAAGCCTTTGAAAAACAATCGATTGCGCTATTTGCCAACCATTGCTTCATATTAGGAAGCTGCTCGTGCTTCAACTCCTCAAAAAACAAATGGGCTGCAAAGGTCAACTTTTTTTCTGAATTTTCCAACTTTCCCGCTTCAGCGTAATAATTAGCCGCTATTGCAGTGTTTTTGTACGATTGCCACAGAGCACCTAACTCGTCGAGTGCTTTGATTTTAGCGGCATCTGTGGCCGTAGCTACTGCTTGTTCTTTGTCCTTTAACTTGGCTGCAAGCTGAGGAGAAAGTTTTTTGACCGCAGCATTTTTCAGCGAGTCGAAATCGGCAGGTTCAGGCATTGCTGCACCAGGCATAGCGCCCGTCATAGGCATATTACCCGCAGGAGCCGCTGCCATAGCCGCATCTGGTTTTGGTTTAGGTGGGGTAGTATTTCCTCCAAAATATAATGCAGCTACAATAATAAGTGCAGCGCCTATAGCGATAAAATGTATTGGCTTCAAGATTTGATAATTTGCCGCAAAATTAGGCAAAAAAGAACTGGCAATGATTGTAGCCTCGCTCATTGACTAATTAAAAACAAAAAGAGCGCCACACCTGCGGTGCGCGCTCCTGATACTATATTTATTTAAAACAAGCTATTGCTACCACAAGTTACAGTCCTCAACCGTAGTAATGCCGTCTTTTTCGTAAGTGCCGGACTGGCCTTTACATAATTTCTCAGCATTCTTTTTTGAATCTGTTATAGGGTATTCTTTCAGTAAAGTATCTGGCAGGCCAGGCTTACCCGAATAGGATATGTAGCACTGACAAGTAAACTCTCTGGTGCAGGATGTAAAGCTGAACAACAGCGCACAAGCGCCTATTATAAAGAACAAAGATTTGGTAAAGGTTAGTTTCATCCCCGGTTTCAGATTTTAAAACAGATAATCTGCCAAAGATAAAATTACTAATGTAAATTCCAAAGCATTATTATAAAAAAGGCAATACCTGCTATATTCCTACACAAGCGCCCTTGGCAATGGTATTTACAATCAAAAATGCCCTTACCTTTACGCTATGGCTGTACTACTGCAAAATAGCATGATTGAAAACCTGGAACTGATTGCCAAACAAGTGGTTGAAGGGTTTATTATAGGCTTGCACAAAAGCCCTTTTCATGGTTTTTCGGTAGAATTTGCCGAGCATCGGTTGTACAATCCGGGTGATAACCTGCGCCACGTGGACTGGAAAGTATATGGCCGCAACGACCGTATGTTCGTAAAAAAGTTTGAGGAAGAAACTAATTTGCGCTGCTGCGTGGCTATTGATACATCGGCCTCGATGTATTACCCCGCAGATGGCAATATGAATAAGCTGCAATTTAGCTGTATTGCTGCTGCTTGTTTATTTGAATTATTTAAAAAGCAATTGGACGCCTCTTCCCTCGGTCTATTTGACGAAAGCCTGCACGAGCTTACTGCTGCGCGCTCCGGCCAACGGCACAATCGAATGCTTACTACGCAACTCGAGCAACTATTGCACAAGCCATCATCCGGTAAAAAGACGAATGCTACCGCTGCGCTGCATCAAATAGCCGAGCGGTTGCATCAACGCTCGCTGGTGATACTCTTTAGCGATATGGCCGATACGCCCGATGACCCGGAAGAATTTTTCTCAGCCTTGCAACATCTTCGTTATAACAAGCATGAGGTTATTTTATTTCATGTAGGCGATGGCCATAAAGAGTGGCAGTTCAACTTTGAAAACAGGCCTTACGAATTTGTAGACATGGAAAACGGCGAAGTGCTCAAACTAAATCCCGCCGATATAAAAGACGAGTACCTGCGCCGCATTACTGCATACAGACAGGCACTCGAAAATCGCTGCCATCAATACCGCATCGATCTGGTGGATTGCGATATCAAAGAGCCGGTAGAGCAAGTGCTGTACCGCTATTTGCTCAAAAGAAATAAAATGATGTAATTTCTAATAAAAATCACTACTTTTGCAGCCCGAATTTTTTTAGATTTCGTGATGATTTGCCCTTGCAGGCTCACTATCATGCTATTTTGAACTAATAGGGGACTATTAACCGCTTAACTGAAATGAAGAACCGCCGTGATTTTGAAATACCGCATGTAGGTCTGAAAGAAGGGATACATCATTTTCAGTTTGACGTAGATGATAAATTTCTGGAAATGTTCAACCATGACCATTCCGAATTTGAAAATCTGCAAGCGTTAGTTAAATTATCTTTTGATAAAAAGAACAGCTTTTTCCTGCTGAATTTCGATATAGACGGGAAAATAGATGTAGCTTGCGACCGCTGCGGCGACCCGTTTGAACTACGGCTTTGGGACGAATTTAAATTAGTTGTAAAGCTGCTGGGCGATGGAGATGCCGAAAAAGAGGATGAAGACGATGTTGTATTCATCCCGCGTAGCGAAAGCATATTGGATGTAGCCGAGTGGGTTTATGAGTTTATTATGCTCAGTATACCTATACAGCACATTCACCCTGATAAGGAAGATGGAAGCGACGGATGCAATCCTGAAGCGCTGAAACTTTTGAAGAAGATGACCGATGAAGCAGAAGCAAAGCCTGCCAATAATATCTGGAAAGGCCTGGATGCTTTCAAAGGAGACGAGAATTAATTATAAACAAGCATTTTTTTAATTTTAAATAGAATATCATGCCTAATCCTAAACGTCGCCATTCGGCACAAAGAGGCGCAAAACGCAGGACGCATTACAAAGCTGTAGCTGCAACTATCAGTACTGACGCTACAACTGGCGAATCGCATCTTCGTCACCGTGCACATTGGTCTGAAGGGAAAATGTACTATCGTGGTAAAGTTGTAATCGACAACACAACTCCGGAAGAAACTGAATCCGGCAAGTAATTATAACTGATTCATTAGCAGGGCAAAATATCGAATTTAGGGTATTTTGCCCTGATATTTTCTTTTTGTCCAATTAACATTTGAGCCCAACCAAATGAAGATAGGGATTGATATTATGGGTGGCGATTTTGCCCCCGAAGAAGCCATCAAAGGCGTACTGTCGTATATCGAGCGTTTTCCCGATCAGGAAGATGCACATTTTGTACTGCTAGGCCATCAGGATGCATTCGCACCTTATCAGAATTTGCTGGCAGCGCACACCAGCCGCTATACTTTGGTACACGCTACCGAAGTTATTGGCATGGATGAGCATCCCACCAAAGCACTGAAAGAAAAACCCGATTCGAGCATTGTAAAAGGCTTTGGCCTATTGCTGCGCAAAGAAATGGATGCTTTCCTGAGCGCAGGTAATACCGGCGCGATGATGGTAGGTGCGATGTATACCGTTAAAGCAATTCCAGGCGTGCTGCGTCCCACTATTGCATCTCCTATTCCAAAGCTGGATGGGAAATACAACTTCTTGCTGGATGTAGGTGCCAATGCCGATTGCAAACCAGAGCATCTGGTTCAATTTGCACAAATGGGTTCGTTATATGCGAAGCACGTTTTGCAATTGGAAAATCCACGCGTAGCATTATTAAATATAGGCGAAGAAGAAGGCAAAGGCAATCTGCTGGCGCAAGCTACTTACCCTTTATTGAAAGAGCATTCCTTTATCAACTTCGTCGGTAACGTTGAAGGTCGTGACCTGTTTCTCAATACATCTGATGTAATCGTTTGTGAAGGTTTTACAGGAAATGTGGCTTTGAAAATGGCCGAGTCGGTTTACCATATCTTCACAGAACAACGCGGTATTCAGGACGAATTTATGAGCCAGTTCAACTACGAAATATATGGTGGCACACCAATATTGGGCATTAATGCTCCGGTAATGATTGGCCATGGTATTTCCAAAGGACTTGCTTTTGAAAACATGATTCGGTCCACTATCAACCTTGTTACTTCTAATATTACCGAGGTTCTTACCAGCCATTTTGCCGCTGCGGCATCGGCTGCCAACTAAGAAATTCACTAAAGAATTATATAAATACGCTCTGGTTTCGGGGTGTATTTTTTTGCGCTTATTTTCCGCTGTAAATCAATTATTTGCGTGATAAATATAACCGCAGAGATGCGCAAAGTGCGGCGCAAAGACACGCAAAGTGAGCAGTACTCTTATTTTCTCTGCGAAATCTTTGAGCATCTCTGCGGTTAAAAGTATTGTACTTTTTAAGGGGATACTACCTAAAGCATGTTAATGTCCCAAGAAAAAAATCGGGCTATTCTCCAAAAAGAAAATAGCCCGATTCAATAAATATTAGCCAACTTAAAAATTACTCTTGTGCCGGCTTTGTCAGGATGATATAATCCGCTTGCGGAGCATATTTACTCCAATCCGGTTGTCCAAAATCTTCGGCAGCGAAGCAGCTAATAGTACGCACTTGCTTTTTGTACACATTGCGCAGACGCTCGCCCAGTCCGCTGTGAAAGTCGCTGTGGAAGCGGCCATTAACCTGAAGCACAGTTGCAGACTTATTGGCTTTCATTGCCTGATTGATGGAGTAAGACATGGTAGCATCCCAAAAATTTTGCGATTGATATAAGTTCATACCCGGCGTACTGTGGCCACCCATAGCCTCTTGAAATTTCTCATAATAGGTACCGGATAAAGTATCTACAGGAAGCGGGGCAATGTATTTTTTCTTTGCTTCTTTGCTTACCATATTCAATGCAGATAGGCCTTTGCGCGTTACTAAATTGGTATAACGTGCAGGCGCATTGGCCGCTATCACCGGAAATTTTTTAGCTTTCGCAAATTCAACCATCGGGCGATAATCTTCATAATTACCCCAGGCGCGCGCTTCTTTTTTAAAGTTTTTTTCGCTGATGATATCGCTCAGATATTCGTCCATTACAGGTTGCACATCGCGTTCAAACATTTCCATCGTCAATAAAACATCTCCGTTAAAACGGCTGTGTAATTGCTCCAGTATTTTTTGCTCCAGCACATGCCCCACGCTGTCGTCGTGCTGCTCGCCAAAGATTACTACTTCGCCTGCAACGGTTGATGCTGCTATATTTTCCAGTGCTACTTCTTTCTTTTGTTTGCTATCATACACCTTGTAAGATTGCTGTGCCTGTGCTATAGCGACTATAAATATTAAAGCGAGTGTACCGAAATATTTTTTCATTTATTGAAAAGTAAATTAGAATGAATGGATGATGTAAAATAGTCCTGTTTGGAACTCCGGACGGCGCGCAAAGTTACTATAATAAAGATGCCTGCAAAACAGATGGCAATGCGCAAAAAGCTTTTGACAATTATGTGACAAATGAAATTGTAAATAGCCATCGCCAATGGCTTTTATATTGCTTTGCTTTAGATTTGCAATTGAATAGAATCGACAATATTATGTATCAACCCGCAGACGAGCAAAGGCTGGCTATTTGGTCAAAAGAATTACTACAACATAACGATAAGGAAACACCTGCTGAACGCATAGAGCGCTTGCGTGCTGTTATTAATTATGCCGACTGGAAATACTATGTAAACGACAATCCTGTATTGGCTGATGTAGAGTATGATTCACTCTTCAAACAATTGAAAGAGATAGAAGCTGCCGACCCACTATTAGTTACACCCGATTCTCCCACGCAGCGAATAGCCGCGGGCTTGAGCGAGCAGTTTCCGACTGTTGGGCATTTGGTGCCTATGTTGAGTCTTGAAAATAGCTATAATGCGGATGACTTGCTCGACTGGGATAGGAAGTGTCGCGAGGGGTTGAAAGGTCAAAAGGTGGAATACACAATAGAGCCAAAGTATGACGGGGCGGGTATTTCGCTCTACTATGAAGATGATAAACTGGTGCGTGGTGCTACGCGTGGCGATGGTTTACAAGGTGAAGACATTACTCCTAATGTAAGGCAAATTAAGTCTATCCCTTTGTCAGCAAAGCTTTCAGGCGAGCAAGTGCAGTCATTGGAGATAAGGGGAGAAGTAATTATTCATAAAGAAACATTTGCAAAATACAACGAACAGCGCCTGGAGCAAGGCTTGCCGCCATTAGCCAATCCGAGAAATGCAGCCTCCGGAACCTTGCGTATGCTCGACCCGAGAGAAGTAGCCAAGCGTGGTCTGAGCGCTATATTATACCATGTAAGTTACCACACTACCGAGCGCGGACAAGCAGAGGCCGCCGTGTTAGCGACACACTTCGATACGCTGAAATGGTTGTACAGCATAGGCTTTGCTACACCGGTCAATCACATGAAGCGCTGCGAATCGATACAAGAAGTAATCGACTATTGCCTCGAGTTTGAAGCCAAACGCGACGAACTTCCGTTTGAAATTGATGGTATGGTAATTAAGGTAAATAGCCTGGAGCAACAGGATTTACTGGGCATGACTACGCATCATCCACGCTGGGCTATCGCTTATAAATTTCAGGCAAGACAAGCCACGAGCAAGCTATTGCGTGTGGAGTTTCAGGTGGGGCGTACCGGCAATATTACCCCCGTTGCAAAAATAGAGCCTGTGCCTATTGGTGGTGTGACAGTAGGCAGTATTTCTTTGTTTAATGAAGATGTGATTAAAGAGAAAAACCTGAAAATAGGCGACACGGTCTTGGTGGAAAGAGCCGGTGATGTGATTCCATATATTGTCAAATCAAGTCCGGAGTTGCGTGATGGAACCGAAGCTGACATTGTGTTTCCTACGGACTGCCCTATTTGTGAGGAGGCATTATTCAAGCCTGAAGGAGAAGCCGCATGGCGCTGTATCAATGCTAACTGTCCAGCCCAGGTAGTGGAGCGCATTATTCATTTTGCATCAAAAGATGCGATGGATATAAGAAGTTTTGGAGATAAGATCATTCGTCGCTTTTACGAAATGGGTATTGTGAAGCATGTCGCTGATATCTATAAAATAGACTTCAGTCAATTAACTGGCCTGGAAAAATTTGGCGCTAAGTCCATCGATAACCTGAAAGCAGCTATTGAAAAGTCAAAGCAACAATCGCTCAATAGATTGATATTTGGATTGGGTATAAGATACGTGGGAGAAACTACTGCTAAGACGCTGGCAAATGCTGTCAACCACCTTAAAGATTTCAGCACCTGGAGCGAAGAGCAATTGTGTACACTGGAAGATATAGGCCCTAAAGTGGCGGGCTCGGTATTTCAGTTTTTTCAGGTAGAAGAAAATATTCATTTGCTCGAAGATCTGGAAGCAGTAGGGCTTACGCTTACCAATCAACATACAAAACAACAGGCATCAGAAGACGGCGCGCTTAGCGGAAAGACCTTTCTATTTACAGGGACTCTATCGCACTTTAAGCGCAGTGATGCAGAAGAAATGGTAGAGGCAAAAGGGGGCAGCCTTTTGAGTGGTGTAAGTAGTAAGCTCAACTATCTGGTGGTAGGTGCAGATGCCGGCTCCAAGCTGGAAAAGGCTAAAAAGCTTGGCACTATTAAGATTCTAACAGAACAGGAATTTTTAAAGTTGATAGAATAAGTGAAAGATAAAATAGGCGAACCAGATATCAAACCGGTTCGCCTATTCTTTGATTGAAATTTTTTTCTTTTATTCGTCAAAACCTTTGCCAGCAAGGATTTTCGGGCTTAGCTTTTCTATTCTTGCCTCACGGGTTTTTGTTTGCTTTGCTTGTGCAAAATGAAAAAGATAGCCTCTTTGTCTACCTGGCGTTAAAGCATTGAATGCTTTATTGAGTTCGGAATCTTCATCCAACTTAATCCGAAATTCTTCAGGCATGGGATAGTCCTTTGTTTCTTTAAGTACCACCTTTTCACCTGATTTCTCTATTTCAATAGCGGCTTTGATAAAGTTTTTAATAGCTGTCTTTTGTTGCGCTATTTGCTCAATATCTGTAAACCTCATCTGGCGTGCGGCCTGCACATTTTTTGTCTGTTGAATCAGTAATTTATCAGGGTCTTTTAATAAAGCGCCTTTATGAAAAAGCAAAGCGCAATACTCCTTAAAACCATGAATCAGCACTACATTTTTGCCATCGAAAGTATAGCAAGGATGCATCCATTTATAGTCTTCTTCTAACCCTTTAATGCTGGTAACAAGCTCGCGCAGCAAGGTCATTTCTGCTCGCCAGCGATTGGCTTTTTCTAAAAAACGTTCGACTTCCTGATGCATTTCAGTTAAGATTGTGTGTATCTATTTTTTGTTCTTAATTGGGTTCTGCCTGCTGTTATTTTACTACATCAAAATATCATTGATAGGTTGTATCGGTTGCGGTAAGTCAGTCTCACCAAGCATTTGCAGCAAATCTATTTCAATGGTTCGGCAAATAGACAGCATGGGTATATCGGTACCTAAACCCTCGAATGGATTTTCGGAATAGTCGCCTATCAATTCCATTACCACGTATATCCAGCCAACAATCGTTCCGAAAGGAATCATCAACCACACACCTGCTTCGCCCAACTTAGCAAACTCAGCTACTATTCCCAACGGTAATAAAAATATAAAGATGCAGTTGAAAATAAAACTCAGATTAGCGTACTGGCGCGGCAGCGGAAATTTTTTGATACGTTCTGCGCGGCCTTGATGGTCATAAAAGTCGGTCAATACTTTTTGCATCTCTAATTGCCTGCGCATGTGCAATGTTTCTTGATTTTCCAGTTGAGCTAGTTGCAAGGATTGAAGATGGATAATGTGTGTTGCTTTGTTGGCGGCGTGCTCCCAGGTATTTGCCTCGGCAAAATAATTTTCTTTTTGCTTGCTGTTTAAATAGTCTTTAAACCTACCAACGCCATACAGTTCGCGGCGCTTTGCAGCCAACTTGCCGAACTGATGCCGCAGGTTCACATGCTCCCACTGCGTGGGCACCAGCAGTTGTTCCCTGAATATATATAGCCATGCGATGTGGCGGTAAATAAGTTGCGTCTTGATTTCTCTAATCTGCTTTTCTGAACCTTGCTGATTGCTGCGCACATAGGTATTTACCAGTATGCCCCAGCTTCTCGAGCTGTTGACGATTGCGCCCCATATCTTACGTGCTTCCCACACGCGGTCGTAAGACTGATTATTCTTGAAGCCAACGTAGAATGCAACCGCCGTACCGATAAGTGAAACAGGCAGCCAGGGAATAGACATCCAATGCCAGTTAGCCACCTTATACAATACCGATACAATCAGCATATAGGCTACAAGCCACCACAGATGATGCCCCGCAAACTCCAGAATGCCTTTTATGGTAATGGTTTTCCTTACAATCATTTGTTGTTATTTAGCTGAATAGAAAATAGCCCTAGCAAGGCTGTCTATATTTGAAAATCCGCAGCCTTGGGTAAGACTGCGGATTTGTTCAGTACTGGCAAATGCCGTACTTTTTTCTTCAATTACTTTTTAGCAGCTGCCGTTTTTGCCTTTGCTACGCTCTCAACGAAGTCTTTACCTGCTTTGAATTTAGGCACTTTTTTAGCTTTGATTTTGATGGTTTCTCCGGTTTGCGGATTGCGGCCATTACGTGCTGCACGCGCAGATACAGAGAATGTACCAAAGCCTACAAGTGTTACGGTATCGCCCTTTTTCAGGGTGTTTACAATCGTGTCCATAAAACTGTCAAGAGATGCGCCTGCTTGTGTTTTAGTAATGCCAGCATCTGCTGCGATGGTTTCAATAAGTTCTGCTTTATTCATTTTGATTTTGTATTTAGATACACGAATGTACATATTGCCGTTTAAAAAATGTCCAATGAAATAAATTATTTTTTGCCATAAAGCAAAGCTGGCAATACTTCTGTTAATTTTTTTTGGATATTTTTTGGGCATGGATTTTGTGAGGGGATGTCACAATCATTAATGTAATCCAGTTGTCACGAAATTTTCGCGCAGCAAATGACTTTTTGCAGCAGCAATAATTTTTGAACTTGCTGATACGTTTAATGTTATAACTTAATCAGTTCATCTCTATTTTGATTTTATGCAGCTTCGCAAACTATACATATCCCTTGCTTTTTCCTTTGCCTTGTTATTGGGCTATTTCGTTTCATCCGCGCAAGCCGGATTTGATAAAGAAGCCTATTACGCTGCTTTTGCAAGCGGAGAAATTGCCGCGATGGATGCGCAAATAAAAAAGGCAGCCACACTCAGCGGCACCGACCGCAATGCGTTTGAAGGTGCAATGCTAATGCGAAAAGCTGGCTTTCAATCCGGTCCTTTTGAGAAATTAACTATGTTCAAAGAAGGAGGCAAGAAGCTGGAAGCCGCTATCAAAGCGGCCCCCAATAATGTTGAATATCGTTTTTTGAGATTGATGATACAAGAGAATGCACCCAAAATAGTAGGCTACGACGATAACATAAAAGTTGACAGCGAATCGGTAAAAGCTAGTCTGAAATCGCTGCCGCCCGCTACCCAAGCGGCAATTGGCCGGTATGCCAAGAAGTCTAAATACCTTTAAAGTATTGCAATGGTAGTGTACTATCTTGCATACATTAGCTCTCGCAATTTTAAATTTTAGAGGCTTTCTATTCCTAAAATAATCGAATCGAATTATAAGCTATTTTTACGCCCGTTTAGAAAAATACAATTCGATTTATGGCTTCAGGTTTTTTTGCAATTTTGGATGATATAGGCGCCCTTATGGACGATATAGCTGTAACCAGTAAAATGGCCACGCAAAAGACAGCCGGTATTTTGGGAGATGACCTTGCTGTAAATGCAGAGAAAGCAACAGGCTTCTTGTCTTCGAGAGAAGTGCCTGTATTAATGAAAATTATGAAGGGGTCGTTTATCAATAAGTTGATAATCGTTCCTGTTGTTTTCTTGCTGGAGTGGCTATATGCACCGGCTATTGAAATTATACTTGTAATAGGCGGGCTATACCTGGCATTTGAGGGAGTTGAAAAAATCATTGAATTTTTATTTCATCGTGCAAAAAAAGGTCATGAAGTAATTGAAGAATCGGATGATATAGTAGATGATGGAGAGACCGCCGAGAAAGCAAAAGTAAAATCTGCAATTACTACTGATTTTATTCTCTCGCTCGAAATTGTAATCATTGCACTGGCAGCTGCGAAAGATGGTTACGAAGCGCTCAAATCACAGTTCAATCCTTTTCTTGTTGAAATAGTAACGGTGTCTGTAGTGTCTATTATTGCTACGGTTGGTGTCTATGGTATTGTTGCGCTTATTGTAAGAATGGATGACGCCGGATTGAAATTAATTAAACGGTCAAAAGACAAAGGTGCAGTAGCATTGCTGGGACATGGGCTGATAAAGGCTTTGCCAATTGTTATTAAGATTCTTGGTGTTGTGGGCACTATAGCCCTGATCTTTGTTTCCGGCGGTATTTTTGCACATCACGTGCCTTTCTTGCACGATGTCTTTGCACAATGGCCGGCTATGCTTAGAGAAGCAACGTTCGGAATAATCGGAGGCCTTATTGGCGTTGGTTTTTATACGATTGGTAAAAAGATTGTCAAAGCTGTCAAGCGTAAAAAATAGCAATCCTGTTTAGTTTATTTTATAAGAAATGCTCACGCACATTCATCCTAAATTGCCCATGCGGGACAAGGCAGCAACCAAAGCCTATTACATAAGTAAATTAGGCTTCCGGGATATTGGTACTGCTGATTTTCCTGAATACCTGATGGTGCAGAAAGATGAAATTGAAATACATTTCTTCGAGTTTAAAGAACTTAATCCGAAAGAAAACTACGGACAGGTTTATATCCGTACAAATGATATCGAAAAAGTTTTTAAGGAAATGGTCAGCGCAGGCATAGCCATACATCCGGCAGGTCATCTTCAAATAAAACCTTGGGGTCAAAAAGAGTTTTCGCTACTTGACCCGGATAATAATTTGTTGACTTTTGGGCAAGCCTTATAGTAGCGCAACCTGATATTATTCTACTATATTTTTAGTCCTTAAAAATTGCAGCAAACCTACGGCTGTGTGGGTATTCGTCTTTCTGAAAATATTCTTTCGGTGCGTTTCGACTGTGCGTTCACTTATAAATAGCGTCTCCGAAATTTTACGATTGTTGTATTCCAGAGCAATTAGTTTTACTATTTCAAGTTCCCGTCTGGTAAGTATTTCAGACGAATGTCCGTTGCTCTGCGCTTGCGTCAGGTACTCATACATATTGTCTGTAAAATAGCTTTCACCATTTGCAATTGCAGATAGTGCAAATAGAAAATCATCTTTAGAAATCGTCTTTAAAAGATAGCCGGATAGCTCTATTTCTGTCATAGCAGCGCGCAATTGCGGCAGGTCGTTGCTCATGGATAGCCCCACAATTTTTAGCTCTTTTCCGGCAATTGACCTTGCTCTTTTGGCAAGTTCGATGCCAGACATTTCGGGCATCAACATATCTGTAATCAGTATATCCGGTTGGGCTATTTTAAGTTGCTGCAATAGTCGTTCCGGGCTGGTAGTGCTGATGACTATTGTGAATCTGGAGTCAGTGTCTGTCATAGCTTTCAGTCCATCCAATACTATCTGGTGATCATCAATCAATGCTATTTTAAAAGGCGCCATGTGCTACGCTGTTGTTTATTGGTAAGGCAAAATACAAGTTCCTGCACATTATTTTTTAACTATTTTCTTTCTGCTAAAAAAGAGATAAGATAGTGCTTGCATAATGTGATGAATCTATATAATTTGTGTCTATAACCGACCGCACACTATGCAAAGAATCATATTTTTAATGTTGCTGTTTGCCTCCTGCGCTCCCTCGATGCAGCACCCCGATAACAACACGGCGCAACACATTGAACAACTGGAGCAGCGCTACAAGCAATTGCGCAATGCATATCCTGATAGTACTGAAAGTATTGTAGACAGTATTATTACAGTCAGCAAACGCAATAATTATGATAAGGGCTTAGCCTTAGGTAAATTGCTGCAAGCTGTAGAAGCCAATAACGACGGTGCGTATGAGCTTGCGCTAAATGCGAGCGAGCAAGCGATGACTATTGCCCGCAAGCACCATGAGGATTCACTTATAGCCATGGCTTACAGTGTAGCAGGATTGAGTCATTGGCACAAAGGAAAGTATAGCGATGCCTTGCAATATCACTTTCAGGCTTTGAAAATAAGGGAGCGGCTACATCATGAAAGAGATGCTGCCAGTGCGAAAGCCAATATAGGCCTGGTGTACCAGTATCAAGGCAAACTCGAAGAGGCTACCAAATGGGTAACCGAAGCAATGAAGACTTATGAAAGCGATACGCCAACCGCGAACTATGCCAAAATAGTGCATACGCTGGCTAATATACATGGCATGCAGGGCAACTATAAATATGCATTGGCATTGGATGAGAAAGGGCTGGCTATTTGCGACTCCATTAATGCGCCTTATCTTAAATCCATGTTCTTTGCCAATATGGCCAACTGTCAATTAGCAATGAAGAATTATGATGCGGCTTTGGTTTACTTTAATAGAAGTCTTGATATTGATACGTTGTCTGGCAATAAAAGGCAAGCGGCTGCATCTTATTTGAATATAGCCGGACTGCATCTGGAGCGTGAGCGGTATGCAGACGCATCTACTTTGCTGCAAAAGAGTATAGCACTATCAAAAGAAATAGGCTCGAATGCAGGGCTATATGATAGTTACCAAAAACTTGCTGAAACCTATGCTGCGCAAGGTAATTATGCAGATGCCTACAATGCACTTAGTGCTGCAGGTCAGGCAAAGGACAGTGTAATCAACCTAAGTTCGGAACAAAAGATAGCTGAGTTGCAAACGTTGTATGAAAGCGGTAAAAAGGAGCAACAGATTCAGGAGCATGCATTTACCATTCGTCAGCGCGACTATTTAATAGTGAGTATTTCTGTCGGTACGATATTGGCGGCATTGCTCGCTTTTTCATTTTACAGAAGAAGAAAATTAAAGCAGGAAAAGCAGCACCAGCAAAGCCTTGCAGCAGTTGAACGGAAAAACGCAGAGGATATTTTAGCAGCAGAAGAGAATGAGCGAAAACGTGTGGCGCTCGATTTGCATGATGGGGTGGGGCAGATGATGACAGCCGCAAAAATGAATTTGCATAGCTATAGAGATACAGCTATTTCGGTTGATAGTAATGTTGGCAACTTGCTTGAAAAGTCGTTGCAGTTATTATCAGATAGCTGCGAAGAAATACGCAGTATCTCACACAATATGATGCCCAATAGCATGACGCAAAGCGGATTGATAAAAGCGCTGCAGCTCTTTATCAGCAATGCTTCCAGCGAAAAATTAAGTATCGTTTTGTATAGTGATTGGCAGCATGGTAAAATAGACCTTAACCGCGAGGCTGTGCTTTACCGCATTATACAAGAGGCTATTAATAATGTAGCGAAACATGCGCAAGCATCCTCCGTTCAGGTTCATTTATCCAATGAAGATGATATTACCTGCACCATAGAGGACAATGGCAAAGGATTTGACTACGCAGTTGCGGCCGTTAGAGATGGTATTGGCTTAAAGAACATTCAGGCAAGGGTAGCCTTTTTAAAAGGCACGGTAGAATGGGATAGTGCTGTTGGTAAGGGCACAGCGATAACTATTCATATTCCTGTTGAAGCTTGAATAGACTTGTCGAAAATAGTAAAGAAAAATCCCCGTCTGATAGTCAGGCGGGGATTTGTGTAAACAAAATTTTTAGCTATTATCCTTGATGGAAAGCATAGCGATAATCTGTAACCGGTACATAAGTTTCCTTAATGGTACGGGCACTGATCCAGCGATATAGATTAAGCAAAGAACCTGCTTTATCATTGGTGCCGGAAGCACGCGCGCCACCAAATGGTTGCTGTCCTACTACTGCACCCGTAGGTTTGTCGTTGATGTAGAAGTTACCCGCAGCGTTTACCAATTTTTTGGTCAGATGCTCTATTACTTGTCTGTCATGAGCGAAAATAGCACCAGTCAAAGCATAGCCGGATGTATGGTCAACAGTGCCCAATATGCTTTCCCATTCGTTTTCAGCATAAACATGAATAGTCAATACCGGTCCGAAAAGCTCTTCGCACATCGTAACATAATCAGCCTTTTTAGCTTCGATTACCGTAGGTTCGATAAAATAGCCTTTTGACTTATCATAGTTACCGCCGTAGATAATAGTTGCGTCGGCACTATTTTTTGCACCATCAATATATTTAGTCAGATTGTCGAAAGATTTTTCGTCGATAACAGCGTTTACAAAGTTGCTGAAATCATCTACAGGGCCCATTTTCAGGGTTTTCAACTCAGCAATGAATTTTGTTTTTACTTCTTCTGCAATATTAGATGGCAAGTAAACACGCGAAGCAGCAGAGCATTTCTGACCCTGATATTCAAATGCACCACGCACCATATTAGCCACCACAGCATCTACATTAGCGGTAGGATGTGCGAAGATGAAATCTTTACCGCCTGTTTCGCCCACGATACGCGGATAAGATTTGTATTTGGCTATATTGTTACCAATGGTCTTCCACATAGTTTGGAACACGCCGGTAGAACCTGTAAAGTGTACGCCTGCAAACTCAGGATGCGCAAAACACACATCGCCCACAACTGGCCCGCTGGTGTATACCAAATTGATAACGCCATCAGGCAAGCCTGCTTCTTTCAATATTTCCATAAATACCGAAGCAGAATAGATTTGGGTATTTGCAGGTTTCCATACCACTACGTTGCCACACATAGCAGGCGCAGTTGGCAGGTTGCCACCTATTGCGGTAAAGTTGAAAGGCGTTACTGCCAGTACAAAACCCTCCAGCGCGCGGTACTCCATCCTGTTGTTGAAACCTTCAGGAGAAATAGGCTGCTGGCTATAAATTTGAGTCAGGAAATGAACATTGAAACGCAAGAAGTCAATCAATTCGCAAGCACTATCAATCTCAGCCTGGTAAGCATTTTTGCTTTGACCCAACATAGTTGCCGCATTCATTTTGAAACGGTATTTAGTAGCCAGCAATTCTGCTGCTTTCATAAATACTGCCGCTCTGTGTTCCCAACTTGTTGCAGCCCATGCATCTCTTGCCGCTAATGCAGCTTTAATAGCGTCTTGCACATTAGCTTCTGTACCTGCGTGAAAATGACCTAACAGATGAGCCGTTTCGTGCGGCGGACGAATTTCTTTTTTATCGCCGGTGCGCACTTCTTGTCCGTTAATATACATCGGTATATCACGCACTTCGGCTTTCAATTCTTTAATTGCTTTCTTCAGGTTTTCAGCATCTGCTGATCCCGGAGCATAGGCTCTTACCGGTTCGTTTTTAGGTTCGGCAAAAGGAAAATAACCGTTATTCATATTGCTAGTATATAATTGTTTGAACAATTTGAGTTGCAAAGGTAGGTAAATTAGTATTTAAGAAGATTTGGTCTTATTAATTGAAATTCAGCAACTTGCAAAACGTATAGTCAGTTATTGATCGGGATATCTAAATTGGAGTTTTCAAAAAAAGCCAGCAACTTCTTCTTTTTTAGTAATTTTTTTTCGATCTTACCAACTATTATTGCTAACTGTGGGTCTTTTAAGTTGTTAGCGATAGCATTTTGTATCTATTTCAAAAATTAAACTGCAATTAAAATATGAAATCTTTATTAGTAGCCGGCTTGGTGGCTTTAGCTACACCAGCGTTCTGTCAGGAAAATGCGAACCAAAAAGCAATAGAAAATGCCAAGGCCTTGGGGTATGGCGGTAGTTTTACCCATAAGATTGGAGATAATCGTTCGGTAAACGTCAATTATTCATTTGGCCCTTTGGTGCCAACCACTGAGGTTAATTTTATGCTATATACTCCTACGCCACGTCCTTTGTCGTTCGTGATTACAGATGCTTCGGGTAAAGTGGTAGCACAATTCAAACCTGAGCAGAATAAGGATATTGAAAGAGGTACACTCGATGTTAGTAATTTGAAAGCAGGCAAGTATGAATACAAGATATATTGGGACAAAGAGGTAGCTTATAAAATTCCTTTTACTAAAAAATAATTACCCTTTATCGTAAAACAAGCAGTATTATGAAAATGAATTTACAACTAAAATCACTTTATAAAAAGCTTAGCCTTGTTGTTGTTGCAGGGCTTTCTGGAGCTGTGGCTCAAGCTCAATTAGTTAGTGATAATATTTTTATAAAGGGCAACTTTGTAGAAATTGGAATTTGCCCCAATGGGGCTTTCGGTACCACAGTAGATGTGCCTGCTGGTGGTGGGTTTCATCCTAGAACCAACACTTGGGGTGAAGAAAATAGATTGGGCTTTGTGGCAGATCCTGACATGGACGGTTGGGAGGTAGGTACGCCCAATTACATTGGAGACTATTTTTATCCTGGATCACCTCAAGAAGGTTGGGATGTTCAGGTTAACGGTGTTCGGTCTCAGGCATGGAGAGGTCTGGGAGCACCCGGAAGTTTTACTGGTGTTTTAGATGGAGAGAATACAGCCGTTGGTATATCCGGCGCCAGGAAATTTGGCGATTGGGAGGGAACGGCAGGTAATCTGGCGATCAGACAAAGAACTATTTTGGATACAAACAAAGTGTACTTTATTTGTGAAGTAGTTTTGAAAAATACAGGCTCAACACCGCTTACAGAAGTATATTATAATAGGACAGTTGACCCTGATAACGAAGCAGCGATGCCTGGGTGCTATGACTTTAATACAACTAATACTGTAGTCTATCAGCCCGATCCTACTGGTGTAGGGGATGATAAGTGTTTGGTTTCAGCAGGAGGTCCTTGCTTCGAATCCTATTTGGGTTTGGGTGCAAAAGACTGCCGTGCAAAATCTTATGTTGTAGTAGGGGATGGATTATTTCCTAATAAGCCGTTAGACGAGATATATGATGATGAAACGTCTTACCTCACAGAAAAAGACGAATCTAATTATCAGGATGTTGGTATCGGCGTTGTATTTAATATAGGGACATTGAATCCGGGAGATAGCACAACGCTTGCCTATGCTTACATACTAAGAGAAGCAGATTTAGACTCAGCTTTTGCCGTACTCGCTGCTTCCTGGAGCTACGAGGGAGATGGCTTGGCAAGTAAAGATACAATTAGGAAATGCGCCGGTGGTACCGTGGATATCAATATCTCCGGTGGCGGTGCTTATATCTGGGGCGATTGGACACCAACGACTGGCTTGTCTAAGAGCTCTGGTAGGGAAAATACCATTACTGTGGGTTACGAGCCTATCACTTACCGTGTAATCGGTACAACACCGATTTGTGCGAATACAGATACATTGTTTGTAACAATTTATCCTGAATTTGATTCTGTGTACCAAAGCCAAAGTGTTTGCCAAGGGGAAACCTATAACTTCTTAGGTGATGAGCTTTATAGATCGGGAACCTACTATAATATACTTAGTACAGTCAATGGGTGTGATAGTGTAATTGAATTGGAATTTACTGTTAACCCAGTGCCAGATGTAGATTTAATAGCTCGCGAAACAGAAATATGTGAAGGTGAACAAGCGCTGCTGTCACTTGGTGCTCCTTCTTCATTCTCCAATTATCAGTGGTATAAAGATGGGTATGCAATTTCAGGTGCGACACAGCATAACTATGCAGCAAATCAACCGGGTGTTTATTCGGTGTCAGGTATATCCGATAAAGGTTGCTCAGCTACTTCCCGTAGCGTGGAAGTTCTAGTAAATCCAGCTGCATCAGGCGCTATTATTAGCATCAGCGAACAGGATGTATGTATAGGCGACACGGTTACATTGAAATCAGATGCTAAACCTAACTACCAATATAGTTGGAGTCCTGAAGCGTTCTTCCGTTATACAGGTGGCAGCTTAAGCACAGAAGCAACGGGTATTATTCCGGGTACTTCAGAAGTTTATCTGATGTCGATGAACGAGTATGGTTGTAAAGATTTTGATACGGCTATTGTACAAGCGCATCCTTGCTGCGAGATTTACATCCCAACTGCATTCACGCCGAATAATGATGGCTTGAACGATAATTTCTTGCCAGCATTACGTCCGGGCCAAGTGATTGTAGCGTTGCAGATATTTGCCCGCAATGGCCAAATGGTATATGATAATAACGAGCCAATGAAAGGCTGGAATGGCCAGATGAACAATAGTGGTGAGCTTTTACCTCAAGCAGTTTACATGTATCGCTTTATCTATACTTGTACCGATGGTGAGATTTACGAAACTAAAGGAGACTTGACAGTTGTACGCTAAAGTTAGTTATAATGTAAATTGAAAATGGGCTGTTTGCAACTATGCAGACAGCCTATTTTTTTACAATGAAAATGTCCAAATTCAAGTTGCCAAAAATTAGTTTGTGATTTTTTTACTTCGATAATTCAATCTATTTAACCAGCCGATTTTTTATTTGTAAATTGCCGCCGTTATGCAAGAAAAAGAAATTGTTGTTAGTGGAATCCGCTCAACCGGTAACCTTCATTTAGGGAACTATTTTGGTGCCATCCACAATTATATTAAAATGCAGGATGACTATAACTGCTATTTTTTTGTAGCAGATTATCATTCACTCACCACACACCCCGATCCAAAAGATTTAAGGAATAACGTATACCGCGTAGTAGCGCAAAATGTGGCTGCTGGTCTCGACCCTGAAAAGGTGGCGCTCTATGCGCAAAGTGATGTGCCCGAAATACCGGAACTATACCTAATGCTGAATATGCTGGCTTATAAAGGTGAGCTGGAAAAGGTGCCGACGTTCAAAGATAAAGTGCGCTTGAATCCAGACAATGTGAATGCCGGCTTGCTTACTTATCCTGTATTAATGGCTGCCGATATTCTGATACACAGAGGCGTGAAAGTGCCTGTGGGCAAAGATCAGGAACAGCACCTCGAAATGGCACGCAATTTTGCAAATCGGTTTAATAGTCGTTATGGAGATACATTTCCCGAGCCACAGGTTTTTCGCTTTGATGAAAATACAGTGAAGATTATGAGCTTGGATGGCGAGGGAAAGATGAGTAAAAGTGAAAATGAAAGTGCCACTATTTATTTGAATGATGAGGATGATGTGATCAGGAAAAAAATAATGAAAGCCAAGACAGATGCGGGTCCTACAGAGGAAAACACGCCTATGCCGGACTATATCAAGAACTTGTTTCAATTAATGGAATTGGTTTCAACTGACGAAGTCGCTACGCAGTTTAAGAATAGCTATAATAGCTGTTCTGTACGCTATGGCGATATGAAAAAGCAGTTGGCCGAAGATATGATTGCATTCATCAAGCCTATGCGCGCACATGCTGCCGAGCTGCAACAAGATGAAGCGGCTATTCGTAAAATACTGAAAGCAGGTGCAGAGCGGGCGCGTGAAAATGCATCTAAAACAATCAGCGCTGCGCGCAAAGCCATTGGCATCAGTTATTAGTCTCAAATTTTCTTTTCAAAAGCTAAAAGAATCCCGATTGAAAACGAATCATATCTCTATCGCAGGTAATATAGGCGCCGGTAAAACCACGCTGGCGCGCATGCTGGCCAAGCATTACAGTTGGGTGCCACAGCTTGAATCCGTGGAGCATAATCCTTACCTGAGCGACTTTTACAACGATATGAGTCGTTGGTCTTTCAATCTCCAGATTTACTTTTTGAACAAAAGGCTGAAGCAATTACTGGAAATACAGAATAGCGAACAAACCGTTATTCAGGACAGAACTATTTATGAAGATGCCTATATTTTTGCGCCAAACCTGCACGAGATGGGGCTTATGAATGGGCGCGACTTCGAGAGCTATTCTGAGTTTTTTCAGACAATAAAAAAAATGATAACGCCACCCGGCTTACTCATTTATCTTAAAGCATCTATTCCCACGCTTGTCGACCAGATTCAGAAGCGCGGACGCGAATACGAAGACAGTATTCGACTGGACTATTTAAAGCGCTTAAACGAGCATTATAATAGCTGGATAGGCGGCTATACTGATGGTCCTTTGTTGGTAATCGACGTCGATAACTGCAATTTTGCAGAGCGCGAAGAAGATTTCGCCGGTATCATTAAGCAAATTGATGCAGCGTTATCAGGATTGGCAAAATAGCATCGCCATTCTATTCTTCAACATCAGCATAACTGCGTAAAAGCAGTTGCTTGTTAGTTCCATAAATACCTAAAATGCCGGTGTAGTTTGCTGCGGTGGTTGGTACTAATTCGCCCGAAAATAGAGCCGCAGACCTCGTATACATTGTCATAGATGCTGTTGCATCGCTGATGGTTTTATTGCCCGAAAACGTGCCGCCACCTGCTACCGTAGCACTCATTACTTTTACCAAGGTAGATTCCCATGCGGTGTAATTGGTAACGATATCAGCAATCGTTGCAACCCTTGGTGTTACAGTCTTTCCGCCGGCTATTTTACTCACTTTTGCCGTAGGCACTCCGGAAATTTGTAATAAATTAGCATACCACGAAAGTTTTGCTCCTGTCACGTCAATTAATAAAGAATCGCCCAAGACGAAAGATGGCGTTCCTGAAAAGCGAACCACGATTCCCGCAGTTTTATCTTGCAGCACAATGTTGGATGTTACTATATTTCCCGAGCCTTTATCTGACGTAACAACACCTGTAATTTTATAGCTTGCAAGCGATGGTATCGAGTCGGAGAAAGATGCAACCAACGCTCTGATTTCGGCTAAAGTAACAGGCTCTTCTGGTGCAGTACTACCATCACACCTTTCATTAATAAATGAAAGGTCGGCGGCATTTCGAATATATAGTTGAGGCGTATTATTGTAACGGCTGTAAATAGCGGTAATTGTTCCGTTTCCCTCGGGTACGATAGCTGATTGAAAGCGGGAATAGCCACTGGTGCGCAATGCCATTTGCTTGCCGGCGCAATCTTGCAGTATTCTATTGGTAGCCGATTGTGTGCCCGCAGGTTCCGCAAAGGTTACGCCAGTGGCAGCAAACTCTACATCTTTAATCGTAATCAATGTGTTTAAATGAATGCGCGCGTCGTTAGGATTGGCGAGCTCACTCATGCTAAAAGTGTCTGTTTTGATTTCATTGGGATAATTAGCCTTTACCACATAATCGCTAATGAGCGTATAGGGTATTTCAGACAGACTCCCGGTACCATCGGGCGTGTAGCCCAGTTGCAGGTTTTGTCCGTAAGCGCCTATATACAGGCCTTTGCACTTGATATAGATTTTTCTCCCTACGGGAAAATCATTGTACAAATTATTTTGATCTATCAATACTTCTATGCCGCCACTGGTATCTTGCAGCGCAATTTTCTTATAATAGTTGCCCTCTTTATCATCCATTACCACAATGCCGCTTACGATTATATCGTCTGTAATTACAGTGGCTTGCGGCAGCAGTTGCAATTGCCTGATTGTGTAATTGACGGGCAGTTGCGGGTCGTGATTGCGACTATCTTCCGGTTGGTCAAATTTTTTCTGACAACTGGAAAATACTATGCAGCACAATATCGCTAATATAGCCAGCAAGCGGGTAGACAAATGAAATTTCATACGCTCATACATTTATTATTCAAATATAGATAAAAATAGTTAACGCGTAAAAAATCAATCAGCTGTAAAATAAAATAGCCATAGCTTAATGCTATGGCTATTTATTGCAAGGAAATAGAGTATTAGTTATATCCTAATTTAGCTTTTAGATTAGTATCCAACGCATCCAAAAACTCTTCTGTGTATAAATAATGCTCACCATGATTTACTTTGTTGCCATGAATGCAAACCGCAAGGTCTTTCGTCATTTTACCGCTTGATACAGTTTCTATGCATACCGCTTCTAATGCGTGAGAGAAATCAATCAGCGCCTGGTTGTCATCTAATTTACCACGGAACTCAAGACCACGCGTCCATGCAAAAATAGATGCAATAGGATTGGTAGAAGTAGGGCGGCCTTTTTGATGCTCGCGGTAGTGACGCGTAACGGTGCCATGTGCTGCTTCTGCTTCCATTGTTTTACCATCCGGTGTTACCAATGTTGAAGTCATCAAACCTAATGAGCCAAAGCCTTGTGCAACAGTATCGCTTTGTACATCGCCATCGTAGTTTTTACAAGCCCATACAAAGTTGCCATTCCATTTAAGTGCTGATGCTACCATGTCATCAATAAGGCGGTGCTCGTAAGTGATACCGGCTGCTTCAAATTGAGTTTTAAATTCTTTTTGATAGATGTCCTCAAAAATATCTTTGAAGCGACCATCGTATTTTTTCAAAATGGTATTCTTTGTAGAAAGGTACAAAGGCCATTTTTTCATCAACGCCTGGTTGAAGCAAGAGCGTGCAAAGCCGATGATGCTTTCATCTGTATTGTACATGGTAAGTGCTACACCATCGCCTTTGAAGTTGAATACTTCAAACTCTTGTACCGTACCATCTTCACCTTCAAATTTTACAGTCAGTTTACCTTTTCCTTTTGTAACGAAATCGGTAGCACGGTATTGGTCGCCAAATGCATGACGGCCTATGCAAATAGGTGCTGTCCAGTTAGGTACTAAACGCGGAATGTTATCGATTACAATAGGCTCGCGAAATACTGTACCATCAAGGATATTACGGATAGTGCCATTCGGCGACTTCCACATTTGTTTCAGGTTAAATTCCTTTACGCGCTCTTCATCCGGCGTGATAGTTGCACACTTAATGCCGACACCGTATTGTTTGATTGCATTAGCAGAATCGATGGTAACCTGATCATTGGTAGCATCACGATGCTCCACACCCAGGTCATAGTATTTAATATCAAGGTCAACGTAAGGAAGAATCAATTTGTCTTTGATGAACTTCCAAATAATCCTAGTCATTTCATCGCCGTCCAGTTCTACTACAGGATTGGCAACTTTGATTTTTTGAGCCATTATGGTAATCGTTTTGTTAGATGAAAAAAAGCTGCATAAACAGATACAGCGCGCAAAAATATAAAAACCCGATTGGTTTTTAAAACTAATCGGGTTTTTAATATTATAAATGTATTGAAATTTACACTACAAAGACATAATTACAAGCTGCTCGACTTTTTCAACTGTCCATCGCCTAATTGTACGCCCAGGTTTTTTATGATTTCTTCGCCAAATTCATCTGTTTTCAACAAAGTAGCATCCGTCATTAAGTTAAAGAAGTCGATGGTTACGCGCTTGCGCATAATAGCCGAAGATAGCGCGCTCGTTATCATATCGGCAGCTTCTTTCCAGCCCATGTATTCCAGCATCATTACACCGCTTAGCAATACTGATGATGGATTCATAGCATTTTTTCCTGCGAATTTTGGCGCAGTGCCATGCGTAGCTTCGAATACAGCATAACCCGTAGTGTAGTTGATATTTGCACCCGGCGCAATGCCGATGCCGCCTACAGCAGCCGCCAAAGCATCAGAAATATAGTCGCCATTAAGGTTAAGCGTAGCTACTACAGCGTAGTCTTGTGGTGCTAATAATATTTGTTGTAAGAAGTTATCGGCAATCACATCTTTAATCAGCAATTTGCCATTAGACAAAGCAGTTTGTTGCGCTTCGTTAGCAGCCTCTTCGCCTTGTGCAGCCTTTATTTCGTCCCACTCTTCCCATGTGAATACTTTATCGCCGTATTCTTTTCTTGCCACCTCATAGCCCCATTTTTTGAAAGAGCCCTCGGTGTATTTCATGATGTTTCCTTTGTGTACCAAGGTAAGCGATGGCTGGTTGGACTCCAAAGCGAAGTTAAGCGCAGCTCTTACCAATCTTTGCGTACCCTCTTTTGAAACAGGTTTTACACCGTAAGAAGAATCGCCGGGAAAGCGAACCTTTGTTACACCCATTTCTTCAATCAAAAATTTCTCAAACTTCTTGCATTCATCGCTGCCTGCAGCCCATTCGATACCCGCATAAATATCTTCAGTATTTTCACGGAAGATAGTCATATCAACACGTTCAGGATGTAGTACCGGCGATGGCACACCTTTGTACCATTTCACCGGACGCAAGCACACGTACAAGTCAAGCGTCTGGCGCATGGCTACATTAAGCGAACGGATACCGCCACCAATAGGTGTAGTCAATGGTCCTTTTATAGACACCAGATATTCTTTAGCTGCTTCCAATGTTTCTTCAGGAAGCCAGTTGCCTGTTTGATTAAAAGCTTTTTCGCCGGCGAGTATCTCTTTCCACTCTATTTTTCTTTTACCGTTGTAAGCCTTTTCTACAGCGGCGTCCAATACTTTGCTCGCTACTTTCCATATTTCAGGGCCTATTCCGTCGCCCTCGATAAATGGAATAATCGGATTATTTGGAACCTGAAGTTTGCCATCGGCACCCATCGTAATTTTTTCTGCCATGATTATAGTGTGCTTTTTTTGAGCTGAAATTTTTTTGATACGCCGCGAATTTACGAACACACAGCCGTAAAAGAAAACCAGGAGCTTTGATTTTTATCAAATAAAAAAGGATTTGCGCTGCAATGCACAAATCCTCTCTTGTAAATTTATTGCGAAATCAACTATTATTGACCGCCGCCCATTTTCTTTTGCAGGTCTTCCATGCAAGGCATCATAAGCGGCTGTACTTTGGCAGCAAGCTTTTGTTGAGTAGCCTGGTCAGCAGTTTCTATTTTTTCAATCTCATCAATCTCAGCCATGGTTAAATTGTTTACCATTGCTTCAGCCTGACAGCTACAAAAATCTTTGAAAGCAGCTTTAGCAGCGTCCGTGGTAGCTTGTTCTTTAGTCATTTCGATGCATTGAGCTACTATTTCAGCTTGCTTTGCACTCTTTGCTTTATCGTCGCTTTGTGCGTTGGCAAAAGCCGGAATAGCCAGTAACGCCATCACATAAATTGCTTTTTTCATGATTGTCTTATTAATGTTTAGAAAAATTGAGATATTGAAAGTATTAAAAATTACTGTTGGTTGCTAATAATAGCCATACAATTGGCTTTTATTTATCATTATCCATTGTCTGTAATGCAAATAACGTTGTATAAGACAAACAGAAAATAATACAGTTTAAACGTTGGCGATACTAAATTTCATATTTTTGAACGTTATTGTTTTTCAAGCGTTATGATAGCTTAAGTATTGTAATATAACGAAATATTTTATGGCCGTTAAAGTTAAGAACGAAGTTAAGATAGGATTGATGGTGGGTATTTCCGTCATCATTCTGGTATTAGGATTAAATTTTTTAAGAGGGCGTGGCCTATTCTCACAAGAGGAGGAATACGTGGCCTATTATGCTAACACAGCAGGCTTGCAGCCCTCTGCCGCAGTACAATTGCAGGGTGTGTCGGTAGGTAAAGTTTTGTCGGTAGAGCTGCAGAAAGACCGCAGGGTTAAGGTTACAATGGGTATGAAGCCCGATGTAGAAATACCCGCTGGTACGCAAGCGCAGTTGGCCTCTGCTGATTTAATTTCCGGTACTAAAATCATTAACCTGATTTTTAGTAATGCTACTGCACGCCTACAACCTGGCGATACCTTGCTGGGTGTAGAGTCTGGCGGTATTTTAGATAACCTTACTGCCGATGTATCTCCTTTGATGGGTGTGGTACAACACACAGTTATGACTTTGGATTCTTTACTTGTTTCGGTTAATGACATAGTCAATCGTGAAGCGCGCGGACATTTGAACAGCAGTCTTGCATCACTGGATGTAGCGCTGAAAGATATGGCGCTATTGACCAATAGCCTGAACAAGCAAACCGCAAGCCTTGCGGGTGTGCTGAACAATGCAAATAATATAACAGGAAATATAGCGCAGAGTAATGCCAAGATTACCGGCATATTGGATAATACAGAGCGCGCCACCGGACAATTTGCTAATGCACCGGTACAAAAGACTTTGGAAGATTTACAGAGTGCGGCTGCTAATTTGCAAAGCGCCGTATCGCAAATAAATAGCCCCAACGGTACGGTAGGTATGCTATTGCATGATAAAAAATTATACGAAAACCTGAACGGTGCTATGGGCGCTATTGACACGCTGTTAAGCGATTTGCAGGCGCGCCCAAGCCGCTATATCAATGTGTCTGTTTTCGGCCGTAAGGCAAAAGATTAATTGAAAATAATTTAGTTGAAAATAAGCTCCGAAATCACCGGGGCTTATTTTTTGTCCTTAACATTCGCTTTAACCGCAACCATCTCTGCCAAAACATATCTTTTTATATCTTTACGCACATTTTTTTAAATCTAAAACACGACTAGTAACACTCATGCGTATTTACCACTCTGTGGCTGTAGGCCTCGGCCTATTACTCGCCGCCCCGGGCGCTCTTCAGGCCCAAACGCTTTTTTCGTACGGTAGCAATCCGGTAAGTAAAGAAGAATTTGTAAGGGTTTATCAGAAAAACAACGCACAAAAAAAGCCTGACTTTGCCGAGCAATCTTTGAAAGACTATATCGACTTGTATTCTGTTTTTAGAATGAAAGTAAAAGAGGCAGAACTACTGCGCCTCGACACTACTACAGCGGTTCGCAACGAACTGGAGAATTACAGAAATCAACTATCCCGCACCTATTTATCCGACAAAGAAGCCAATAAAGAACTGGTAGCGCAGGCTTATGAGCGCATGAAAGAAGAGATAGAGGTGCAGCACATATTGGTAGCGGTTCGCCCTAATGAAGACTCGACTGTTGCCTATAAAAAAATAGACAGTATCTACACGGCTATCAATTCCGGCAAAGCTAATTTTGAAGAAATGGCGCGCAAGTTTTCGGATGATAAAGGCTCTGGTGCAAAAGGCGGAAATATAGGCTATATCTCTGCGCTGCAAGTGGTTTATCCATTTGAGAATGCTGCTTACGCTACGCAAAAAGGTCAGGTGTCCAAGCCTTTCCGTACGCAATTTGGCTTTCATATTCTAAAGGTAAATGACCGCCGTGCCGCACGCGGACAGGTGCAGGTAGAACACATATTAATCGCTGCGCCAAAGTCGAAAGGCGAAGAGGGCGTTACTGCTGCAAAAGCTACAATTGCTAAAATTCAACAAGAGCTGAAAGGTGGTGCATCGTTTGAAAGCCTTGCTGCTAAATACTCTGAAGATAAATACTCTGCCGGCAAAGAGGGTTTGCTTGATCCATTTGGCGCAGGTAAAATGGTGCCTGAATTTGAAAAAGCGGCGTTTGCATTAAGCAAACCGGGCGATGTATCGGAGCCGGTACAAACGGATTTCGGTGTGCACTTAATCAAGTTGATTAAGAAAATGCCATTGCAACCTTTGGATAGTATTCGCGAAGCAATTACAAGAAAAGTAGAGAACGATAGCCGTGCTACGCTTGCGCGCGAAGCATATCAGGACAAGGTTAAGAAGCAATATAACTTCAAAGAGTATACCGATAACTTCAATACTTTGTTGGCTGCAATACCAGCGGATTCATTGAAAGAAAAAGGCTTTAAAGCTGCTGACTACGCTAAATACACACAACCTGTGATGGAGCTGAATGGCAAGAAATATAGCCAATCAGAGTTCATGACTTATGCTGCGGAGCTAACACGTGGCAGAATAGCGGGACCAAAAAATAATGCATTCAACGACCTGTTTAAGATGTACCAAAATAAGCAGCTATCCGAATTGCAACTTGCTAATTTAGAAAAGAACAACCCTGATTACAAAAACCTGATTACTGAATATAGAGATGGTATTTTGTTGTTTGACCTGATGGAGAAAAATGTTTGGGGTAAAGCGTCGAGAGACAGTGTGGGCCTCGAAAATTTCTACAATCAGAACAAGGAAAAATACCAATGGAAACCTGGATTTGAGGGTACGGTTTATCAAGCTGCGGATATTGATTTCTTAAACAGATTAGCTAAAGATTTAAGCGCTGGAACATCGATTGAAGAAGCGCTTGAGAAAATAAATGTCCCTGAAAATCCAAATCGTATCAGCCAGCAAAGTGGTCGTTTCGAATTTGCTGGATTCTCTTTGCCGGCGCAGGATTACGCTGCTGAGCAATACACAAAAGTGTTTTCAAATACAGACGGCACGCCTACTTTGATTTTTGCAAGTAAAGTGCATGGCCAACCTGTGCCTAAGACACTAACCGAAGCAAGAGGCTTTGTGGTAGCGGATTACCAGGACTTTTTGGAGAAAAAATGGAATGCCGAACTGAAAGCTAAATACCCGGTTACGATTAATGAGAAAACGTTGAAGTCTGTTAAGAAGTAGTCCGGTAAGGCTATATTATCTTAAAGCAAATGAGCGTGAGGAAATTTCCTCACGCTCATTCGTTTTATAAAATACTCAACCGTTTTATTCAAGAAAGGTAAATGACCTTTGCTTAAACAGTCGTAAGATATTTGGTAGTTATCAACAGCAACAGAGCTTTGTCCGACTGCGCTTCGTCGAAGTTTTCTTTTATAAGATTTTTGATTTCGTCATGGCCTATTTTCACTGCCAATAGTTGCAATACCTGAAAGGATGCCATTTCCATGGCTTCGATATTGGTTAGATAAAAAAGGATGGACATGTCGCGCAGCTCGTGATTGTCCTGGTGCGATTTGATTTCGTCAAACGAATCGTCAATCAGGCCTTTTAAACCATTGATGCTGCCCTCTTCCATAGTCGCGTCGAGCAGGTCGTAAATAGCTTTCATTCTCTGGCGCTGATTCTGCACCACTTGAATAGTTGCATGTACAGCTTCTTCCAAGTCGGCAAACTGAACCTGGTAAAGGATTTCAGGCAATCTATTGAGGAGATGTGTCTTGGCAGAGTAGACTTTATTCAAATGATGAATAAAGAACTCGTATAGGTCGTTTCGCGTGAGGTTTATTTGTTGCGTCATACGCAGCAAATTACAAATATCATCTCAGTTTTTCTTTGATGATTGATTTTAATTTTAGAATATCAAATGGCTTTGATAGAAAGCCGTCAGATTCACATTCGATGGAAAGTTCTTCCAGATTCTGTTCGGAAGAAATCAGGAACACAGGAACATTATTAAGGTCAGAGCGACCTTTTATTTCTTTGCAAATTTCGTCGCCGGTGGAGATGTACCCTTTTATCTGAACATCAAGCAAAATAAGGTCGGGATGTATCAGATAAATTTCATCGCCGGACATACCTTTCTCACTCAACACTACTTCGAAGTCAGAGTCTTGAAACACTATTTTCAGCATTTCGAGCATATCCTTATCATCGTCAATGATAAGTATTCTTTTGTTCATGGGGTTCAATTTATGTTGCTATTAAATTGCGCGGCAATATCGTTACTTGACCAACGTGCATTCCTAATAATAGTTCACAAATATACTTTTATTTATACCAGCAATAAGGAGATAAATCCGAAAAGCTTGAGGAGCAATGCAAATGCGCAATGTTAATTTATGAACGTTGAAACTCGCTCTGGGATTGCATTGCAAGCTTTTCTTCTCTGGCCAATTTTCTCCAGCGAAAATAACCGAATACAGCAACAGTAAATAAAAATGCTGTAAGCAAAGCTGTTAAAGGCATTTGCTTGTGAAAGAGCAAGGGTATGGCTATTAAATTAGACAGATTCAAAAACAGCCAGTTTTCAACTTTGCGGCGAGCGAGCAGCCACATGCCGCTCCAGGCTAAAGCAGACACCAGCGAATCCCAAACAGGTACGGTAGATGGTGTGAGATTAGCGAGTACAAAATATAGCAGTGCGAATGCCCCCAAAGCAATACCAGCAGCTATTTGCAGGTCTTTGCCGGATGCATGTGCAACGGACATCGGTTTGCTATTGGCTTTGTTTTTGCTCCAAAGTGCCCAGCCATAAATACTCATTATCAAATAGTATAGGTTCAGCGAAGCATCCGCATACAAGCCAGGGTCGGGCTGTGCAAACATCCAGGTGTAGATAGCCGTACTGATAATGCCCGCCGGATAGGTAAGTATGCTATTGCGAAACGCCAGCAATACCTGCAACATGCCAAACAGCACGCCTATTATTTCTAATGTCGTTGTCTTTTGCCATTGGTCGGCCAGTAATGTTGCAAATTCACTCCACATCATGAGGGCGAAAATAGTGCATGTTGGCTGCGCCAGCTCATGAGCACTGTATATTTAATTTCCCCGTATCCAAAATGTAGTCTGGAGAATAGCGCCTCTAAAACTTAACATTAAATAATTGTTACCTTTTTGTAACTTCATGCAAAGTATTTTTTAGCTGTGGTAAAGTACGTCGTCATATTGCTATTTTGTTTGCTTGCAGGAACTATGGGTCTGCAAGCGGGCGAGTCGCGTACCTGCAATTTCGATTTTTACGGAATACCTATTTCTGCTCCAGTGCCCGCCACCACTGTATTTCAGGTTCCATTATCGGAGCAAAGCATACAACAATTTTATGCAGATATTGAAAGTGAGGATTATACAGCCTTAATAGACTTACTGAAAGTGGAAAAGCAGCGGCAGCAAATGAGCGATTGGCTTTATTACCAATTGATTCGTAAAACGGCAGAGCAGTTGAGCCCGAAAGCTAAAAATTACAACCAATATACCTTGTACAAATGGCTGCTGCTGTGCAAAAGCGGTTATGATGCGAAGCTGGCTATATTCAAAGATGAACTGCTATTTTACATTCAGTGCGATGAAGATATTTACGATATACCTTATTTCGTAAAAGATAACAAGCAATATGTGTGCCTTAATATTCATGACTATGGCAAAATAAATTTTGAAGAAGATGAGTTGCTGGAGGTAAGAGTTAAAGTGCCCGATGCAGTATCTAAATTTTCTTACAAAGTAGCGCAATTGCCCGATTTTAAAGAAGAGAGCTATACTTCAAAAGACATTTCTTTTAAGTATAAAAATAAAAAGTACCATTTTGAAATGCTGGTGAATAAAGAGCTCAACACTATTTTCAAAAATTATCCTGTGGTAGATTATGCCTCTTATTTCAATATTCCCATCAGCAACAAAACCTATAATTCACTTATTCCTGAGCTCAAAAAAAATATAGCCAGGCTGGATCAGCAAGAAGGTGTAGAATACCTGATGGAGTTCACGCGTAATGCATTTGCATTTGAAACAGACCAGCAAAATTTCGGTAAGGAAAAAAGGCTTTCGCCGGAGTTAACCTTATCAAATGATTATAGCGACTGCGATGACAGAGCGGCGCTATTTTTCTATCTGGTAAAAGAGATTTACGATTTACCCATGATTGCTTTGCTTTATCCTATGCATGTAACAATTGCCGTAAAGTTAGACAAACCAGCAGGCGAGCCGATCGAATACAATGGGCAGCTATACAGTGTGTGCGAGCCTACTCCGCAGCAAGAGTCTTTGCGTATTGGCGAGTTGTCGAGCAAATTAAAGGCTACCCCATATCAGGTAGCCTATGTGTACAATCCTTAGTTTTGTTTGAGCTTTAAATTTTATTCCCGCTCTCGCCCTCATACATGCTCTCTATTTCTTTTGCAAATTTTTCTTCAACCACTTTTCTGCGAACGCTCAATTTTGGTGTAAGTATGCCATTGTCTATAGTCCAATCATCAGAGAGTAATACAAATTTTTTAACCTGCTCTACATGTCCAAATTGAGGATTGAAGCGGTCTATCTGTGATTGGATTAATTTAATTACCTGCTCGTTTTTAACGAACTCATCTCTATTATCAGGAAGCGATACGCCCTCGCCGCTTAGTTTTTTTCTAATCTGGTCAAAGCTCGGAACGATAACAGCACCCACAAATTTTCTGCCAGGGCCCACCACCATCATTTGCTCTATGAAAGGGCTTTCGCGTAGTTTGTTCTCTATCACTTGCGGCGCTACATATTTACCACCGCTGGTTTTAAACATTTCTTTTTTACGGTCGGTAATTTTAAGAAATTTATCTTCGACCCAAACGCCAATATCGCCCGTGTGTAGCCAGCCATCTTTGTCTATTACCTCGGCAGTTTGCTCCGGTTTTTTATAATAGCCCACCATCACGTTATTGCCTTTGCACAGTATCTCTCCGTCTTCCGCTATCTTCACTTTTACGTTCGGCGCAGGCGGTCCTACCGTGCCTATTCTACGTTTGTCGCTGCCCAGGTAATTGACCGATATAACCGGCGATGTTTCTGTAAGGCCATAGCCCTCCATAATCGGTATTTGCGCAGCGCTAAAAATGCGAATCAATTTTTCCTGCAACGCAGCCGAGCCACTTACCACAGCTTCAACGCGACCGCCCAGCGCCTCCCGCCATTTGTTGAAAATAATTTTGTTGGCAATCATCAGCTTAAAACGATAGAAAGGCCCGCCTGGCTTAGCATTATCGTATTTCTTGGCCAATTCAACCGCCCAGAAAAAGAGCATTTTTTTAATGCCTGTTAGGTCATGGCCTTTTGCCATTATTCGTTCATAAACTTTCTCTAGCAACCTTGGCACGCATGTAAATACCATCGGTTTTACTTCGCGAAGGTTATCGCCAATCGTATCCATGCTTTCGGCATAGTAAATGCTTACACCTGCGTTGATATAAATATAGGATACCATTTTTTCGAAGATATGGTTCAAAGGTAGAAAGCTCAATGCCTTATCATCCTGCTTTGCAAAGTGGAAAATAGGCATACAGTCTGTTACATTGCTGCCTATATTTTTATGGCTCAGCATTACGCCTTTGGGCTTGCCTGTGGTGCCACTGGTATAAATAATAGTAGCGATTGTATCGGCTTTTATGCGTTGTACTACTTCTTGTCTTTTGCTCTCGCCCGTAGCACCAGCTTTTATATCTTTCCAGTTTTCAATACCCTCTATTTCGTCAAAGCTATATATATGTTCCAATGTAGGAATGCCGGCGAATGCAGGCTGGAAGCGGTCGTACAATTCTTTGTTAGCTATAAAAAGAATTTTCACTTCTGCCTCATTCATGATAAAAGCAAAATCGTCAGGGCTTACGGTCGGGTAAATAGGCGTCAGTATCGCACCCGTTTGTTGCACAGCCAAATCTGTAATCAGCCACTCAGGACGGTTAGGCGAAATGATGGCTATTTTTTCGGCTGCTTCCGGTTCGAGTTGTTCGTTGCGGATTCCGTTTTCCAATAAGCCTGCTGCAAGGTTGTGCGCTTTTTGTATTACATCTTTGCAGCTAAGGGTTTGCCATACACCTTTAATTTTCGAAGCCAGCATAATGCCCCCGGGGCGATTGGTAGCCTGTCTTTCGGCCATGTCAAATAATCTTTCCATAAACTGCATTTTTCTGTTTACAAAAAATGAACAAACGTTCATTAACGAAGATAATGGTTTGACTTTGCATTGTCAAATATCAATTATTGCTGCGCATTGCATCGGGGGAGATGGTATAATAGCCGTTCTGTTAGAAATCATAATAAGCTACTATACAAATTGATAACTATTTTTAGCCACAATTGTTGTGTTGAGCAGCAGGATGGATTTATGTTTATAGCTAATTGATGATAAAGGATTGATAAAAAGGCGCTGGCATTATATAAATCTTATCTTTGCGCTCCCTTTTTTAAACAAAATACCCTTACAACGGGTAGTTGTAATACGTTCAGCCTATTTGGAATTTTGCTGGATGTTGTTGACTAAAAGAATATGAATTATTCCGACGCGATTATAAGCGGCCTGTTGCTGGGTTTGTTCATAGCAATATCAGTAGGGCCTACGCTTTTTGCCGTTATCAGGTATAGCATGCACCACAGCTACAAAGCCGGGGTGGCATTTATATTTGGTGTGTCGGTTAGCGATATTATTTACGTAACGCTGGCTAATATAGCGACCAACTGGCTTAAATTTCTCGAAGAGCACCAGCGCACCGTAGGTATAGTGGGTGCTGCACTTTTTATGGGCATGGGCTTGATAGGTCTGCTTAAAAGGTATAAACCTAAAAGACCCAAACGCGGTGCCGAATTAACCCTTAGCCGTGGGCTATATTTTAAAATCTGGGGCAGTGGCTTTTTGATGAACGCACTCAACCCAGGTGTAATATTGCTGTGGGTAGGTTCTGCTATTAAAGTGGCTAATTATACCATTCCGCACCGTGCAGTTTTCTTTGGAGTTTGTCTGGGCATTGTATTTGGCGCCGACCTTCTGAAAGTTTCTTTGGCCGATAGAATCCGCAACTGGCTTACCTTACGCAAGATTATGTACCTCAATCGTATCTCGGCTATTTGTATTCTTTTATTCGGGTTGATACTTTTAGGAAGAGTCTTTCTCGATGTAGATTTAGGGCACTAAAAAAAGCATTTCAAAATTTAAAAGAATTATTACCTTTGCGCACCATTTCACGATAGGAAATGGCAACGCGGCGGTGGCGAAATTGGTAGACGCGCAACGTTGAGGTCGTTGTGTTCGAAAGGACATGGGAGTTCGAATCTCCTCTGCCGCACTTTTTTTTTGAAAAGGCAAATAGCGAAAGCTGTTTGCCTTTTTCTATGGTATTATTTTGCCCCTTTTACGATTTTATTATTTGTGCGGTACAACAATAAAGCCGCTGCTTTGTAAGCCTTACTTAATTATCTTTGACCACATTATGCTTACCACAACCCAAATTGCTTTTGATAAAACCGAAGCGCATACTAAATTGAAGCAGCACTTTGCCGAAATGCAGGCTGCACAAATGAAGGATATGTTTGCAATGGATAGTCAGCGATTCGATAAATTCTCCATTAAACGTGACGATTTTCTTTTTGATTATTCTAAAAACAGGATAACAGAAGAAACCATGAAATTACTATTGGAAATGGTGGATGAATGTGGGATAGAGCAGGCAAGGCAAAACTATTTTTCAGGTAAAAGAATTAATGAGACGGAAGACCGGGCAGTACTGCATACCGCGTTACGCAATAGAAGCGCAGCGCCTGTGTATATAGATGGGCAAGACGTAATGCCGCAAATCAATGCCGTGCTGGCGCAAATGAAACGATGCTGCGATGATGTAATATCGGGCACATGGAAAGGCTATACCGGCAAGGCAATTACAGATGTTGTGAATATAGGCATTGGCGGCTCTGACTTAGGCCCGGTAATGGTTACAGAAGCTTTAAAGCCTTTTGCCAATCATCTGAAAGTTCATTTTGTTTCCAATGTCGATGGCACGCATATAGCAGAAACATTGAAAAAACTGGATGCAGAAACAACGCTATTTCTAATAGCTTCTAAAACTTTTACCACACAGGAAACGATGGCCAATGCGACCGCAGCGCGCAATTGGTTTTTAGAAAATGGTGCGTCAGTGACTGATGTAAAAAGCAATTTCATTGCCTTATCTACCAATCACAATGCCGTAGCGGAATTTGGAATAGCACCGGAAAATACTTTTGCATTTTGGGATTGGGTAGGAGGGAGATTTTCTCTTTGGAGTGCAATAGGGCTTTCGATTGCGCTGTATATAGGCTTCGATAATTTTCAACAATTATTAGCCGGTGCGCATGCGGCCGACAAGCATTTTCTTACAGAAAATCCTGAACGCAATATACCTGTGATCATGGCTTTGCTGGGTGTATGGTACCGCAACTATTTTGATGCTGCAACACAAGCTATTTTACCGTATGGCCAATATTTGCACCGCCTGCCGGCCTATCTCCAACAAGCCGATATGGAAAGCAATGGTAAAAGTGTGGATAGACAAGGTAAGCAAGTAGGGTATCAAACAGGGCCTATTCTTTGGGGCGAACCCGGAACCAATGGACAACATGCTTTCTTTCAATTACTACATCAGGGAACGCAAATAGTGCCTTGCGATTTTATAGCACCAGTAGTTCCTCATAATAGCATAGTCAACCAGCATGAAATGTTACTGGCTAATTTCTTTGCACAGACCGAAGCACTGATGAAAGGCAAGACTGCTGATGAAGTAACTGCGGAGCTTAAGGCACAAGGTAAGAGCGATGCGGAGATACAGCAATTGCTGCCTTACAAAATATTTACTGGAAACCGCCCGAGCAATACTTTTTTGTTGAAAGAAATAAACCCTTACAACCTTGGCATGTTAGTTGCTTTTTATGAGCATAAGATATTTGTGCAGGGGCTATTGTGGAATGTAAATAGCTTTGACCAATGGGGTGTGGAGCTGGGTAAGCAAATGGCCGGTACAATACTCACGGAACTTGCCGCAAGCGGTTCTGTATCATCACACGACGCTTCTACCAACGGATTGATAAACGCGTACAAGCAATGGTCTTGAAATAACTTTGCCAAAGTTTAGAACTTTGGCAAAGTTGAATATCCTTAAAATGTGCAGCGTTATAGGTTATTTAAGTTCGCAGTCGCCTGCAAATGCTTCCGCATACCCGTCAAGCACATAACACGAGTCAATTTGTTTAGAGCGGCTTAAGTCCGAGAGGTCAAACTCTTTTTTGTCTCCGCTAAAATAGGAGCAATAACATACTCCCGATTCTTTCTTCTTGCACGCTATCGCCGAAGCCATAATGAAAAGCAAGGCAGATAGCTTTAGAACAAACCGTTTCATACTATTAATCATTTAATGAACATACATAACATTATAGCTGCATGTAATGTTCGAGAGGTATAGCAGATTTTTATATTTCTCGAAAATAGGCATAAAAAAAGCTACGCATAACGTAGCTGGTGGGTTTTAACGTCGTTATTATTCATGGTAATGGCGTTAAACAGGGACCCAAATCTGGTGTCAAAATTACTACCCTTAGGGTAGTTGAAAAATACCCGTGTTTGGGTATTTTTTGCAAATAATTAAGAACTCACTTGGCTTTACGCAAAAATCCCACAACCATTTCGGATGTGGGATTTTTTGAAACATTATTCTTTTACCAAAAAAACTAAATACTCATCTTAGTCCTCAGGTCTTTTGGAATTGCATTTTTGTTCAGTAAAAATGCAGTTGTTTTGTATTGAACAAAAGCTTTGGTTACATACAAATAGCCTTTGTAATCATTGGTAGTACCCCAAGAGTTTTTTACAACGTAGTACTCACGGCCATTTTGATCCTTTGCCAATCCTACAATATGCATTCCATGGTCATCCGTAGTTGAGTAGTTGTCGAATGCTTGTTGACGCATCTCAGGCGTAATCAAGCGTTCGGGTTTTGGTCCGTTGAAGATGTCGGCTTTTTCTTCATCGCTCATGTCTTCAAATTCTTTTTCGGGTACATAAGCCACGCCATTTTTCCAGCTAAAGTATTTTTCGCTCACATCGGTTGCCCAGGTTACCGTATAGCCATTTTTTAGTGCGTGGTCGATGATGTTTGTAATGTCATTCATCTTTACATTATACACTTTATCCAGGCTCCAGTTATCCGGTACCATCAGTATATTTTGCTGGTAGTAAGGCTTGTCGGTAAATGAAGAAAGCTCTACATAATCAGCAGGATTTAGGCCTACTACTTGCTGCGCAAATGTTTTAGGCGTGTATGTTTTGCCTTCCCATTTGAATGTTTCCGGCACTTCGCCCAAGTAGGTATCCATTACAGCGTTGAATGCATTTTTCCAATTAGGGCTCAACTTGCCGTTTGGATTTTTTACATAGGCATCCAGCATTGCTTTCAGCACTTCCTGCATCTCGGCAAATTTGTTTTTGCTGGTGCCATAATTAAGGCCGGTGTACAAAGATTGTGGCATAGCGCCATACTTTGCATACATATTAATAACATCGTGGCAGGCACCGCCGTCGCCCCAGGTTACCGCACCGTGCATTTTCACATAGTTGTCTGCTTTATCAGCATATACATTTCTTGCAGAAAATATCTGAGCCAATTCCACCGGGCGTTTTCCCGCTTTTATCATTTCACTCTCAAGAAATGAGTTGGTAGAATAGCTCCAGCAAGTACCGGAACTCGCCTGGTTTTTCACTGTGGTATTTTCAAGTCCGATGATTTCGTCGAATTTGAATTTCTTTTTTGAACTATCGCTGCTGTTTTTATCCAACGATTTTACAAGATTGTCTTGTGCTACTGCCATCATTGGCAGCGATAACCCTACTAATAAAAATAACCTTTTCATTTCAATTTTTTAATATGAGTGCCGCTAAGGTACTATTGTTTGGCGTTTTTGCCCTTTTATTTAAGGGGGATTATTTGGGGGAAATATATTTTACTTCATTCTAAGATTATCAGGCTCAGGCGGTAACGGAATATAGCCATGCTCGCCCGGCACCGGCACAAACTCCTGCTTACGCCACATCTCTTTTGCATGATCGATGTGCTCATGGTCGGTGGCCACAAAGTTCCAATAGATTAATCTGTCTTCGGGCAAAGCATCGCCACCAAAAATATAGACCGTAGTGTTGGCAGCCATTTCAAAGGTGCAGAGTTTGCTGTCTTTAGCCACCAGCAACTGTTTCGGGTCAAAGGTGCAACCTTCTGCATTTACTTGTCCTTCGAGAATATATAGCCCGGCCTCGCCGTACAATTCGTTGCCAATGGTTATGGTCTGCTGCGCTTCGCTTTTGATTTCGATAAAATATAGTGGGCTATACACCGGCACCGGCGATTCGTAGCCATTGTATTTGCCAGCTATTAATTTGAAAGAAACCGTACCTTCTTTCCAATGTGGTAAGTCTTCAACATCGGCATGGTAAAACGAACATTCGGTTTCTTCAAACTCTTTGGGCAATGCAACCCATATCTGCAAGCCGTGCAGGTTTTTTTCTATATCTCTTAAATGGTCGGGCGTGCGCTCAGAGTGCACAATACCTTTACCCGCCGTCATCCAGTTTACCTCGCCCGGTTTTATTTCAATCTCTGTTCCAAGGCTATCGCGGTGCATCATGCTGCCTTCGAATAAATAGGTAAGCGTAGATAGGCCAATGTGTGGATGCGGCCCAATATCCATATTTTCTTCGGCAGATAAATGAGCCGGACCCATGTGGTCGATAAATATAAAAGGGCCTACCATGCGCTTGCCCTTGAAAGGCAATAGTCTGCCTACCATAAAATTGCCTATATCTCTTGGTCGTTCTTCTATTATGAGGTTAATATTTGACATGAGTTAAAAAAGGTTAATCGGTTGTTTAGTCAGAGATTATTATACCCCAAATTAAGGCAATATTTCTTTTCTTTGCCTTCTTTTCTAATTAGAGGTAGATTGCCTATCCTTATCTGAACTATGGATTTCAAAAATATTGATGCTGACCTGCAAGTGATGTTGCGTAAAATAGCGGCAAAGAATGTGCAGCGCCCAATGGTGCCGGGGCAGGACTATATTCCCGTTACCGGAAAAATACTGGATGAAGATGATATACTGTACGGCGTAGATGCCACGCTGGACGGCTGGTTGACCACCGGACGTTATGCTGTAGAGTTCGAAAGAAAATTTGCACGCTATTTTGGTAGCCGCTTTTCTTTATTGGTAAATTCCGGTTCATCGGCCAATCTTGTTGCCTTTTATGCATTGACATCGCCTAAGCTGGGCGACCGCGCACTCAAGCCAGGCGACGAAGTGATTACAGTAGCAGCAGGTTTTCCAACAACGGTTAACCCGATGGTGCAATTTGGTTGCGTGCCGGTATTTATCGATGTTGATATTCCAACTTACAATATCAAAGCCGAGCTGATTGAAGCCGCTATTTCTCCAAAGACAAAGGCTATTATGCTGGCGCATACGCTGGGCAATCCTTTCAACCTGGAAGTGGTAATGGCGATAGCGAAGAAATACAACCTCTGGGTGATTGAAGATGATTGTGACTCGCTGGGAGCTACTTACAATGATAAAAAAACAGGCTCTTTTGGTGACCTTGCTACAGTTTCATTTTACCCAGCACATCATATTACGATGGGCGAGGGCGGCTCTGTTTTAATCAACAATGCTTCGCTTAAGAAAATAGCAGAAAGCTTTAGGGATTGGGGTCGCGATTGCTGGTGCGAGCCGGGTAAAGACAATACCTGCGGTAAAAGATTTGACCAATGCCTGGGCGAATTGCCTTGCGGCTACGACCATAAATATACCTATTCCCATATTGGCTTCAACCTGAAAGTTACCGATATGCAGGCTGCAATAGGCTTGAGTCAGCTTAATAAAGCTGACACATTTGTAGCGCAGCGTCGTGCTAATTTTGATATGCTGAAAAGCAAATTAAAACCGCTGGAAGAATATTTTATTTTGCCGGAAGCCACGCCCAACAGCAATCCGAGCTGGTTTGGTTTTATGCTTACGCTTCGCGAGGGCAGTAAGATTAATCGCAATGATATGGTGCGCCATCTTGAAAATAACAAAATAGGTACACGCCTTTTATTTGCCGGCAATCTTACCAAGCAACCTGCTTACCGCAATATAGAAAAGCGCGTTTACGGCGAGCTTACGAACACAGACATCATTATGAATGATGCTTTCTGGCTGGGCGTTTGGCCTGGCTTGAAAGAGCAGCACTACGACTATATTATCGATGTGATGACAAGCTATATCAAAGGCTTGTAAATTCAAGTTTGAAGATTTAGAAGAGTATTCGAAGAAAGTGCAGAGCAGAAAGGCTTCTGCACTTTTGTTTTTAGAAAATGTAAAAGGCAATATGATTTCAAGAGCACAAATAATAGAGCAATACATAAAATTGCAACAGAAGCACGAAAGTGAATATAGCAAGCTTTCGACGCAGGCCAATCGAATTAGTCTGTTGAGATTAGTAGTCGTGTTAGCGTCATTAGTATGTTTTTATTTTTTTGTAGAAGAAAATAACAGGTACTATCTCGCTGGTTTTGGAGCAGGCGCGGCACTATTTTTTGTGCTGATGAAAATACATCAGAAAATAAGCTGGAAAAGGCTATTGTCTAAAAATATGATTGCCATCAATCGCGATGAAATAGCCTATTTGCAATCGGGCGCATTGCCATTCAAAGATGGCATCGCTTACAACGATACCTCACATGCTTATGCATCCGACCTTGATTTATTTGGAAGGAAATCTTTGTTTCAACATGTAAACAGAACGGCTACCTACATGGGTGAACGAGTACTGGCAAATAGCATGTTGAATGCGCTGCCTGTTGATGCTATTAAATTAAATCAGGATGCAGTTGCGGAGTTGAGTAGCAATATTGATACACGCCAGGAATTGTACGCACTGGGCAAGATAACGAATGATAGCAAAGAGATTTACGAGCGCCTGATACATTGGTCAGAAACTAAAAGTCAAGGTATATCGAAGCCTATTATTATACTCGCTTGCCTACTGACCGCGGCACTTGTAGTTCCCTTGGTTACCTATTTTGTAACAGGCGATAATATGTGGCGCGATATAGCAGGGAGGGTATTTGCAATAAACCTGTTGCTGTTTTTTACACAAATGAAAAAAGTAAAGCAAGCACTATTTGCAGGCGAAAAAATAGATGAAACATTGCAGGCGTATGCGTTGATGCTGAATCGGATTGCTGCATTGGAGTTTCAATCTGAAAAGCTAAAGGCACTACAACTTAAACTTACTGAAAGGCAAGCTGGTAAACAGATTCAGGTATTGTCGAAGATATATGCAGGCATGGAAAATGTGGGCAATCCATTTGCTGCGGTTATCATGAACGGGCTATATTTTTATCACCTGCATCAACTTAATAAACTCAATAAATGGAAACAACAATTTGCGGAGACGATACCTATTTGGCTGGCTGTCATTGGCGAAATAGAGATGCTGAACAGCCTTGCTAACCTGCATTACAACAATCCTGCATTTGCCTTTCCTCAATTGAATCAGCAAGAGGTTATATCATTCCAGGATATAGGTCATCCGCTGATTCATGAAGATAAGAGAGTATGCAGTGATGTAAGCTTTGAGCAGCATCGTTTTGTTATTCTTACAGGTTCCAATATGTCCGGTAAAAGCACATTCTTACGCACCCTCGGTATTAATATGGTATTAGCCGGTATGGGCGGTCCGGTTTGTGCCAAAGCCGCGCTGGTACACCCGATGCCTATGTTTGTATCTATGCGGCAGAGCGATTCGCTGGCAGATAGCGAGTCTTATTTCTTTGCAGAAGTAAAGCGATTGCAATACGTGATGCATCAGTTAGATAGCAATACTTGCTTCGTTTTACTGGATGAAATTTTGCGAGGTACCAATTCTGATGATAAGCGAAGTGGTACAGTAGGCGTTATCGAAAATATCATTAAGCGCAATGCCATAGGAGCTATTGCTACGCATGATTTAGAAGTATGTCTCACAACCGAGCAACATCCTGAAACGCTTACCAATAAATGCTTTGAGGTAGAAATAGTCAATGATGAATTGGTATTCGACTATAAACTTCGTCCTGGTATTTGCAAGAATAAAAGTGCAACATTCCTGATGAAGAAGATGGGCATTATTTAGAGATTGCGCTTTGCTTGCTGCATGTGCCGGTCATTGTGTGCTATTACAAATGAAATAATGTCGCCTGTTTTTAGTCTGATAAATTTTGAGATGGAAATAGGATAGCGTTTATCAAGGTTGGCTGTAGTAGCAGCTTTCAGGCAGTTAAATAGTTTTTCTTGTTGTTGAATAAATGTTGCCACAACAGCATGAGCATCTAAATCTGGCTGTGGGATATAGGCCTTAAACGCTTTCATTTTCTTGGTGCCTTTTTCGGGATCCATCGATTGCGTAAAATAGTTGCCGAGCCAGCCGCTTTTAAAATGTAGCTTTTCCGCAGCTTTATTTTTTACAGCATTTTCTATAAGCGGTAAATAGTAGTTGCCATATTCATTCAAATGCCAAAGACATTGTGCAATGCTCCAGCCCCCGTTAGCAGAGGGTTTCAGCAATTCTTCGCTACGCATATTCTGAAATAGGCCTATTGCATCATCTAAATGCTTGCTTACTTGAGTTTGTAGTTCCTGAGCCCAAGCCGTTTTTAATTGCGCTTTCATATTTGATATTTATAAGGGCAAAATTCGCAGTTGTTGAAAGGATGGCTATTGGTATTTACCAACATTTTTATTTCAACTATTCTTTGATAAATCAGACAAGATACAATAGACCAAAATAGTCTTCAAGTGGCTATGCGAAGCATCTTTGCGAACTTAAGATGATTGAATAGGCGCGCAAAGTTTGTGTACTCTATTACTCTGCGAACACTCTGTGTACCTTTGCGGTTAAGTAAATACGTGCCTTGGCTATCTCGGTTAAATCCTGACTTTATTAACCAGTTTGCTAAAATTAGTAGCATCAATACCGAGGTAATTTGCCAGATATTTATGGGGCACGAGCGTGAGTATATGCGGACTGCGTGATAGTAGTTTTCTGAATTTATCTTCGGAAGAATAGCATTGTAATTCTACCATGCGCTCCATGATGCCCGATAGCGCATGCGTTACACCTTTGTACATTAGCTGGGCGAGGCCGGCATCCTGCTCCATTAACGCTAGCAGGTCCGTAGCTTTTGCCCTTAAAAATGTAGAAGCGGTAAGCGTTTCATAAAAATAGGCAGATGGTATTTGCAGTAACATGCTATCAATCACGCCACCGAATGAAGGTGCATAGCTAAAGACAATTGTTGCCTCTCTGTTCTGCTCATCAAAGTGGTACACTCTTTGCACGCCGTCGATAACGAAATATGCGTACCGTTCCACTTCAGATTCACAGGTAAGCAATTCTTTTCTCTTAGCAGCAAATGGCTGCCATATAGCAGCCATTTTATTCCATTGTTCATTAGAAATTTCGCCTATAGCAGATAGTACGTTGCGCAGCGATTGCAGTGATGCTTCAAGATTCATAAGCAATCGATTATTTCTTTTTAGCACCGCGTGTTTTCTTCTTGCCATACTTTTTCATCATTTTATCCGCATGGCTTATCTTAATATTGACCTTTCTGTTCTTCGCTTTTTTCTCATGAAATGCAGCACCAACATTTTCAACTTTAGGCACCTTTAGCTTGATTTCCTTTACAATCACTTTCGGCATTTCATCCTGAGTCAACACATCAGATATCTCAAGGCCTTCGGGTAGCGCCACTTCCGGTACCTCATACTTCATCATTGCTTCAATGTCTTGTAATAGCGGCAATTCTTTTTCGGTGGCGAACGAAATTGCAATACCTTTTTTATCTGCACGACCGGTACGCCCTATACGATGGATATAGTTTTCGGGCGTGTCGGTAATGTCGAAGTTGATGACGTGTGTAACCTCTGCAATGTCAATACCACGTGCCACTATATCGGTGGCTATAATGAATCGATAGGTGCCGTCTTTAAACTTATTTACAGTAGCGAAACGATGATTTTGTTCTTTATTGGAATGGATAACATTAGCCGCCTCGGGGAACTTTTCTTCCAGTCTTTCAAATAGCTGATTTGCTAAGGCTTTAGTACTAACAAATACCAACACTTTCGACATGTCTTCGTTATGCTCGAACAAGTACTCCAGCATATTAACCTTGGTATTGAAGTTGGGTATTTTATAGACAGACTGGTTAATGTTTTCCAGCGGAGTGCCCGCCGGTGCGGCTTCTACGCGAATTGGATTTCTGAAATAGGTATTCATCAGCACTTCAATATCGTCGGTAATAGTAGCCGAAAACATAAGGTTCTGCCTCTTTTCAGGAAGTAAATCCAATACCCTGCCTATTTGCGTGCGAAAGCCCAGATTGAGCATTTCATCCACCTCATCAATCACTATTTTTTTGATATTCTTTGTTTTCAGAACCCCATTAAGAATTAGGTCGAGCAAACGGCCTGGCGTAGCAACGATGATGTCTGTGCCATTTTCTATTGCAGCAGCTTGTGGTTTCATATTCACGCCGCCAAATACCGGCGTTACCTCTGCTGTCATGTATTTTGTAAGATCCTTTACCGCTTGCGCTACTTGAATAACCAATTCGCGTGTAGGAACTAAAATTAAATATTGAGGGAATCTGTCTTTAGAAAATTTGAACTGACGTAGCAGTGGTAACAAATAGGCAAACGTTTTACCGGTACCCGTTTGCGCAATGCCGCATACATCTTCGCCCGACATGATGACTGGAAAAGCCTTGTGCTGTATAGTGGTTGCTTCGCTAAGACCGAGGTCTTCTAAGGCATTGAGCTGCGAAGCGCCTAAATTTAATTCACTGAATTTCATTCTTAAATATTTATTGGTTCATGTATGAAATGCCTTGAGCAAATGGTTTGCGCTTGTCGATGTGATGGCAAAGCCCATTTCATTTACATGAAAATAGACTGCAAAGGTATTGCTTATAAATGGTAAAGAAATTAGCGCGGCTAATCGATGGCTATGCCCAGCGTAGCTATGCTGATGCTGACACCAGGAATGGATAGTAAAGTAAGTGCTGCCGATTCAAGCGTAGAGCCGGTTGTGAGCACATCATCAATTAATAGCAGGTGCTTGCCCTGTAGCGATTGCGGATTGGTTGCTTTAAAAACACCTCTGACATTTTCGAGCCGTTGCGCACGTGTTTTATGCGTTTGTGACTCAGTGTTTTTCGTTCTAATAAGTGCATCCGAGAAAATAGGCACATTTATCGACTCTTGCAATCCCTCTGCGATTAAATCGGATTGATTATAGCCGCGCCTATCTTTCTTGCTAAAATGAAGCGGAACCGGAACGATGCCATCTATATTTTGAAGATAGTTTCCTGCCGCAAGTTCATGTCCGAATATCATCCCCAAATACTTGCCTATATTGGTGCGGTTGCGGTATTTGAATCGATGCATCAAATGCTGCATCATGCCCTCTTTTGTAAAATACAAAAATGAGGTAGCGAATTGAATATTGACTCTGCCTACAAATCTTTCCTGGCTTTGGTTGTGCAGGTCGTGATGGTAATTAGTGCGGGGTAGGGCTGCGATGCAATGCAGGCACAGCACTTCTTCATTTTCGCTCAACCAGTTATTACAACACTCGCAGTTAAGCGGAAAAAATAGCTGACTCAGGCTTGCAAACGTGTTTTTTAAAATCGTCGCCATTTTAAATTGCCTTTTAGAATAATTCACTAAGATACATTATGTTTTTTATTATTTTGAATGGCGCATTAATTTTGTTGTTCCAACTATATTTAGCCATTGCTCTGTCTTACTTATAAATCATAAGTGCACTATAATGCGTATATTAACGTTCAATAAGCAAATGAACTACGAGGAGTGCAACGCAGTTGCAGTATCTTTGCAAGCCAACTTTGTGCGTGTGTCAGGTGTTGAAATTGTTCTTAATGAAAGAAATAACATTGTAACAGGGATCAGGTATGAGATTTATTAAAAGTTTATTGCTGTTTTGCTTGTTGCTCTTGTCGGGACAGGGGTTGTATGCATCGCACATGATTGGTGGTGATGTAACCTACCGTTGCCTTGGTGGCAATAGATTTGAGATTACGCTCACGCTTTATCAGGATTGCCTTTATGGCGAGCCGGCTGCTATTGCAGATGACGACCCTGCCAACTATGGTATTTTTGAAAATGGCGGCAGCTTTCCTTTAGTCGCTTTCGGAACTGTATCTTCAGCAAGCACCGAAATTGTTCCTCCTGGATTTAGCAACGATTGTATCAATAATTTTCCGAACACCTGTATGCGCAAGCAGACTTTTGTATTTGAACAAGAGTTGCCGGCATCTGCTGCGGGATATTATATCGTCTATCAGCGCTGCTGTAGAAATGCTTCGATTAACAACATCGTAGCGCCCGGGTCTATAGGTGTAACCTATTTTGCTACTATTCCACCTTATGGTAACAACGTATGCCCTAATAACAGTGCAGTCTTCAATAACTTTCCACCTCAGATAATTTGTTCCAACAATCCATTTGTTTACGACTTTTCTGCTTCTGATGCAGATGGGGATTCTTTGTCTTATGCGCTATGCGCTGCACATCCTGGTGGCGCTGCTACCGATGCCGCTCCCTCCGGAGAGAGTATATCGCCGCCGCCTTATCCGTCAGTTCCTTATTTTCCGCCTTATTCCGCTGATTTTCCGATGTCCGGCTTTCCACCGTTGCAGATAAATGCCACAACGGGTTTGATGACGGTAACGCCCACTGCGATTGGACGCTTCGTTGTTACCGTATGTGTAAGCGAATGGCGGAATGGTGTATTGCTAAATACGCTGTCACGCGATGTGCAATTTGTAGTCACCAATTGCTCAAAAGCAGTGGTGGCAAACATTCCACAGTTGTCAGATGAGTTTAACACCTACGTGGTACAGTGCGATGGATTTGATGTTAATTTTATAAACCAGAGTTCCGGCGGCATGGCCTATTTATGGGATTTCGGCGTCAGTGGTGCAACTTCGACCGAGTTTGAGCCTACATTTACCTATCCCGATACCGGCACTTATACGGTAAAGTTACTTGTAAATCCAGGCACCACTTGCAGCGATAGTATATCAAGGCTCGTAAAAGTGTACCCTTTCTTCAATACAGATTTTCAACGCGACGGGCTGCTTTGTCCGGGCGATACTATTTCTTTTACCGACCTTTCAACAGCTACATACCAGCCTATAAACCGCTGGCAATGGAGCTTTGGCGATGGCGATTCTTCTACAGAACAAAACCCTATTCACATCTATGAAACCGGTGGCGAATATGATGTCCAGTTAATTTCAAAGAGTATTAAAGGATGTGTAGATACTTCAAAACAACGGGTCAATATCACACGTTTCAATCCGTTTGCTGGCAATGACACTATAGTCGTACTCGGCTATGCATATCAGTTAACTGCTTCCGGTGGCGATATGTATTCGTGGACACCAACCGACTATCTGGACAACCCTACAATATCCAATCCTAATGTGACTTTTCCTGATACCGGCAGGTATACCTATATGGTGGATATCGCTACAGAAACGGGATGTGAGGGAATAGACACTATTAATATCTGGGTAGTGAAAGATGGTGGCATCCTCGTGCCAAGTGCTTTCTCTCCTAACGGCGATGGGCTCAATGATGTGTTTAAGCCTATTGTTATTGGCTTTCCGCGAATGGAGTATTTCAGGGTATTTAACCGTTGGGGACAAATGGTATTTGCTACCAGCAATGTAAATAATGGCTGGGATGGTACTTTCAACGGGAAGAAAGCCGACATATCCACGTATTTTTGGGATATCAGTGTGACAGATATCGATGGGCAAAAGGTGCAGAAGAAAGGCGACGTGACTTTAATAAGATAGATTTTTTAGAGAGATGAAAATACTGATAACCGGCGCTACATCCGGCTTTGGCAAAGCGATTGCAACGCAATTAGCTGCGCAAAACAAACAACACGAAATATGGATTACCGGTCGTAGGGAAGATAGGCTGGATGCGGTAAAGCAAGAATTGGAAGCACAATACAAAGTTTCTGTAATCACAACGGTTAATGATGTGCGCGACAGAAATGCTGTATCGGAATTGGCTAAAGAAGTCGAGTCAATATGGGGCTATACAGATGTGCTGATTAACAATGCAGGCCTGGCATTGGGCATGAGTAGTATTGACAACGGCGATATCGATGATTGGGACACGATGATTGATACGAACCTGAAAGGCTTGCTGTATGTAACCCGTGCTATTGCTCCGCTGATGCGGGAGAGAAAATCAGGACACATTATCAATATAGGCTCTACTGCGGGCAAAGTTGCTTACCAAAATGGCAATGTTTACTGTGCTACGAAATTCGCTGTGGACGCGCTTTCGCAAACGATGCGCATAGATTTACTACCCTATAATATCAAAGTAACCTCCATCAATCCGGGTATGGCGGAGACAGAGTTTTCTTTGGTTCGCTTTAAGGGTGATGAGCGAGTGGCTGGTGGTGTTTACAATGGCTATTTGCCACTGCGTGCAGAAGATGTTGCTAATATAGTTGAATACTGTATTGGGCTGCCCACGCATGTTTGCATCAACGACCTGACGGTAACTTGCACACAACAAGCAAATAGTATTTACAAAATAGCCAACCCTGAACTGTAATACTTCTTTCAAAATACTTACAAAAGAAAAAGCGCAAACCATCATGGTTTGCGCTTTCTCATTATGCTATTTGCTCACTATTTCTGTATCGCCATTGGCGGTAACTCTTTTCGTTCTTTAGGGAAATTAATTTTCACCAACATGCAAGGTTCCAATGTTCCTGTCTGATGCACTATTTGCATCGTACCCGGATAAGCCTGCTCTATACGGCCAGCCCAGCTATGCATAGTGCCTATAAACTGATTAGGAATGTATTGATCTGGATTTAGTCGTAAACTTGCCAGTATCATATAGCTCACTTTTTCTTGTTGCAATTTGTCCAGCAATTGATTGGCATTCATCGCCGCTTCTGAATTGTAAATACCATAAAAAGGTCTGCCGGAACTGTATACGGTTAATGAGTTTGGTTTGCGTGCAGCCACCAGCGAATCTGCGGGAATATTAGCCACTACCCATTTGCCCATGTCCAGATAATTAGCCCAATCGGTCGTATAGCCGTAGTAAGGGTCGCCGCTGATATTCTCGGTAAATGTCGGCAGCTTTTCTTGTATGTTGTCTGATGTAGTTTTGAGATTGCTCAATAGTATCAAGCCAAATAATACACCAATCGCAACACGCTGAATCATCACTGTGCCTCCGGCAAATTTCTCCAGCAACTTATCGATTGCATACAAGAACAATAGCAGCAGCAAAGGAATCAAGATATGGATAATACGTCCCTGTTGCACGGCAGGTTGCAGTGCCAGAAAGGTTCCACCGCAAAGTACAGTTACGTAGGTGCCTGCCAGCAGCACATATTTGTTGCGCTTAAATGCTACCACCAAGCCGTAGATAATTAGCCCGAGGAAAATAATAGCAGTAGCCATGTAAACGCCCGGGTCTGTCTTAATGCCGAGCTCGGTAATGGTGTGGTCAGATATGTAAATCTGAGTATTATCAACCAGGCGGCTGATAAATCCGCCAAAGTCTTCCGTGCCTTTTTCTTTATGGTAAAGGTCTTTTGCGAATACCTGATCCAACTGCCCTACCACAGTGTTTTGCTTGTAGATAAGGCGCAACAGTATTTCGTAAGGAATTTTAAATATCAGAAAAGCTACGAAAGCAAAGCCCGCATTTTTCCATTCTTTGCGCAGCATAAAAAATATGCAAAGGCTTACCGGCACTACGATGGCTATATTTTTACTAAGAGAAATTACCAATCCCATAAAGCCGATAAGCAACCAGGACTTGAGGTTTTTGGCCTCTTTGTTTTCCAATTTTTTAACCAGAGAAAAAGCAGCAGCAATATAGATGTATTGCACCATCATGTAAAATGCCTCTGACAGATTGGAGCTGCTGTAGTATTGTATAGAGCTATTAACAACTGAGAAAATAAGCACCGGATACAGTACTCGGTTCGGTATTTTTTTATAAAAACTACCATACAACACCACGAACCCAATAACTGCACAAAGGAAAGAAAAGCACTTGAGCGCCACCACATTGGTGCCAACGATTGCCACGGGAAGCGCCAGTACCATGGCATACAAGCTGGATCTGCCTACAGGATAGGTTCCTTTATGAATAAAATTATAGGCATCGAGAATATAGTCTGCGTCATCGCCCATCAAAAATAACTTGGCATCAAACAGCAAAATTCCAAAGAGAATGTATGCTGCGAGCAATATCAGAAAATAGGGGTTCAGCCATTTGCTTTTTGCTGAGCTGGCATCCGGCAACAAGGCTGCCTGTGCATTTGTTGGTGCGGAATTTTTATTGGTATTTCCAGAGTTCTTCATTGCTGAATGAGGTAGTGATGTTTAGCGTTTCAAATATCAGGGCTTAAAAATATTGCGCTCTGCTGTAATAGCAAAGTAAATCTTAAAATAAATCAATTGAATGTTCAAACTGTAGTCGCCTCAATGTGTAATTTTATATTCATAATTTAAATAAATTTGAATTTATTATGACCTGTTATGTATGAATGAATACCTACTTCAATATATCTGGCAAAATAGTTTGTACCAAACCGGCGATTTGAAAAGTGCCGATGGCGAAGCTATAACTATCATTAATCCCGGCAGACGCAATACTGATGCAGGTCCTGACTTCCTTGAGGCGCGTATAAAGGTAGGAAATACGCTGTGGGCGGGCAATATAGAGCTACACGTGCGCACCAGCGATTGGGACAAGCACCGACATGACGAGGATGCTCGTTATAGTAATATTATTCTGCATGTTGTTTACAACCATGATGGGAGCGCTGCTGGTAATCACGCTATTCTGGAACTGAAACCTCACATCAGCAGTGCTGTCATCGACAAGTATCATCAATTAATGAACCAGCCTGAAACAATTCCTTGTGCGGGAAGGCTGCACGAAATACCTGATATTGTATGGGGCGCCTGGCTGGATAGATTGGTTGCCGAGCGTTGGGAGGAAAGGCTGGCTGAGTGGCAACACCTATGGCAGCAGGAAGCAAATGACTGGCGCACGCTATTATATTATCGTCTTGCGGCAAATTTTGGCTTTCATGTGAACCGCGATGCATTTCTCGAATTAGCACAATCGCTGCCGCTTAATATTCTGGTAAAACATAAGAATAGCCTGTTGCAGATAGAAGCATTACTATTTGGTCAGTCTGGTTTATTGCCGGACAAAGATTTAGACGATTACGCTGCTGCTCTTGAAAAAGAATATCATTTTCTGCGGCGCAAATACCAGTTGACGCCGATGCTTGCACATCGCTGGAAATTTATGCGCTTGCGTCCGCCTAATTTTCCTACAATAAGGATAGCGCAGTTTGCTGCGTTGGTGCACAAAAGCTTAGAGCTATTTGCCAAAATGATGGAGATAAAATCTGCAGAAGAATTATTACCATTGCTGGATGTAAAAGCAAGCCAGTATTGGCATTCGCACTATCGCTTCGGGGAAAAAGCAAAAGATAACAGCGAGCGTAATATAGGCACTGAAGCAGCGTTAAACATTATGATAAATACCGTGGCACCTATGCAATATTTGTATGCAAAATTGGAGGGGAAAACACCAATGATAAACCGAAGCCTTTCTTTGCTGCAATCGCTGAAAGCAGAAAATAACAACATCATTCGCGAATGGAAAACGTATGGCATTAAGGCTAAAGATGCAGCTACGTCACAGGCGTTACTACAGCTTTACAACAATTACTGTACGTCTAAAAATTGCCTGAATTGTGCCATAGGCAACCGTCTTATGAAAAGGTAATTACAACGGGTATTCCATCACATAATCATTCATGAAAAAGCCGTTGCCTATATCAATATCTTCTTCAGCAGTAATCTTGAACCCATAGCGCTTGTAAAACTCAGTTGCGCTATTGTAGCGGTTTACATTGAGTAATAGCGACTGCTGCTTGTGTTGTCTGCAAATAGCCACCACAGCGTCCATTAGCAATTTTCCGGCACCTTTTCCCTGCATCTCACGCAGCAGGTATATTTTGTGGAGCTTGGCCTTATCATCTTTGTAACGAAGCTCATAACCTGCAAACCCAATTGCTGTATCGTTGCTATAAATAAGTAAGAAATTATGTCCTTTTTCGGCTACCTGATTTTGCAGCACAGGCAAGTCGTACATCATGCGCAGCATATAGGCTATTTGCTCTGGCGATAAAATAGCGCTAAAAGTATGCGGCCATATTTGTTGTGCGAGTTGCTGCACCGTAGCCAGTTGTTCTATACCGGCAGGCTGTATTGTTAGTGACATAAGATTAATTGAAGAAAATAAAACTATAGCCTTATAAGCCGGATTCTGTATTCTTTGCCGAAACAAAAAACTACTATCATTTATCTGGGCAATACATCGCTGCATCGCTCTATCTGCCTACCCGCAAGCATCGGGCGAGCAGCCCTCAATCGCTTGCCTATTGGGCATTTCAGCACGCAAGGCTTACCCCTGCCTTATGTTGCCATATTGCAGCGTGCGCTCTTACCGCACATTTTCACCCTTACCATTGAGCAAGCTCTCCGGCGGTTATTTTCTGTGGTGCTTGCTATTACCTTTTCAGGTATCCACCCGTTAGGTGGTGCGTTGCTCTGCGCTGTCCGGACTTTCCTCCCGATGATAAACACCTGGCGATAGCACGGGCTATAGTTTCGGGGGCGAAGTTATCTAAAAACTAACGATTGACACTAGTGCTTAGATAATACATGCGAAAAGCAGCTTCAATTGGCTCTTTTGTTTGCGTACAACCACACAAAACACTTATGTTTTTCGATGATTCAAAAACCTTTGCGAGCGTGGCAATGCTGTCGGCGTGATCAATGCTATTGTTCTTTAAACTTAGTAATGCCGATAGACAAAGAACTTCGTTGTCTGTATTAATAGCTATGCTGTCTAGTTGTTCAATTGAGGCTATATTGGAGAGCTTGACCATCCTTTTGTGTTGCTCTGACTTGCTGCTACTAAATCCTACAGTCTCACAATCAAAGCGGTTGCAAGCTGCTATCTCAGTACATATTTGCGACAGCGCCTGTGCGTTGGTTGCGGATATATTTACAAATAGGATAGAAACGAATAGTAGACTTCTCATAAAGCAAAAATTAAAATTGGCCCTTAAATGGCTTTTGTCAAATAAATAACCGTTGGGAAATGGTCGCTATAGCCGTCAATCCAGGTGTTGCCCGAGAATGAGCGGTGCGGATAGCCTTTAAATTTTCCGAACGAAGTACGCAAAAATGCGCGGTCAAATATTTCAGCTTTCTGGTAGCGCCATTTATAGCCATCGGCTTTTAAAAAGCTTTCTGAAATTAAAATCTGGTCAAAAAGATTCCAGCTATCATTGAAGCTCAGAGAGCCAATGCCTTTCCGGTACATACTTAGCCAGGGGTTGAAGAAGCCACGTGAACGCACATCTTTTTCTTTCCCCTTTGCGCCAATAATTTTCGCTACGCTTTCGCTAATAGGGTCATCGTTCAGGTCGCCCATGATGATGATGCGTGCATCTTTATTCTCGTTGAATAATTTGTCCGCCGTGCTTCTGCACAAGGCTGCTGCCTTTTTTCTTTTCCATTCGCTGGCCGCTTCGCCACCTCTGCGAGATGGCCAGTGGCACACCATTACGTGCGCAGTATCGCCGGCTAATATTCCTTTAACCAATAAAATATCCCGCGTATGTTCTTTCTTGCCATTTTCTGAAATGTCTACCAGCAAAGACTTTGCATCCAATACGCGAAATAGCGATGGGTTGTACAGCAGAGCAACATCAATACCGCGCGTATCGGGCGATTCAAAATGTACCACCCGCATATTACGTGATTGCAGTTCTGGTTCTCTAACTAAATCCAGCAATACTTTTTCATTTTCAATTTCGGCTACGCCAAAAAATGCAGGACCCTGAGGCGCTTTGTCTATGCCTATTTGCGACATAGCCCTGGCCATGTTGTGTAGTTTCTTTTTATAGATTTCCTGCGTATAATGGTTGGCGCCATCCGGCGTAAAATCTTCATCAAATTTATAAGGGTCATCTTCCGGGTCGAAAAGATTTTCGAGATTGTAAAACGCTACTGCAATTGTTTCCGTCGCCGGCGGATTGTATTCACTGGGTTGCGCACAAGCCGCAAATGACACAAGCATCAAAAAGGCTATAATATAC
>PJTT01000287.1_pt1 | contig 58374 bp, 48 predicted proteins | sample 1512261 | NCBI WGS metagenome assembly PJTT01 (sample SAMN08177685, study PRJNA422409) | Soil metagenome, whole genome shotgun sequencing project. | isolation source: Soil (2) enriched on wood chips | place: USA: Madison | collected 2015-01-15 | reverse complement strand
GAACCATGCTGGCAGCACGTTGCTTGAACTCGCGGGTGTAGGTCTTTCGTTCTTGCATGGAACCTCCTGATTGGGCGAATCATATCGCCCTTAAGAGGTGTCCGGGATCATTAGGCCAGTTCAAACCCGCTCCTACAGGTACTGCGCTGCATTCGAAACCTGTGGTGATCCTGTGGGAGCGGGTTCACCCGCGAAGAGGCCGGGACAGGCTGAAGATCAGGTCCGCTCCAGCGCATTGACCAGGTCATGGAACGCTTCGCGGTTGGAGTCGTTCAGGCCCATGAGGATCTTGTGCGCCTCCAGCACCTTGGAGCGCACCACGTCTTCGTTCTGGTCCTGCGACGGCAGGTCGGTCAGGCATTCCGGGCACGGAATCGGGCGATCGACGATGTTGAACACCTGATCGAAGCCCATCGACTGCAACAACCGGGAAATGTCCGGGTTGGTGGTGACCACGGTCGGCAGCAGGCCCACCTTCTGGCGCGACAGGATCGACAGTTTGGCCAGCAGGCCCAGGGTTGTGCTGTCGATGCTCTCGGTTTCAGTCAGGTCGATGACAATCGCCGAGAAGTTCAACGCGGTGAAAATCTTCTCGATCGTCGCATCCAGCGCCGAACACAGGGTCAGACGCACTTCACCGACGAATTTCAGGACGAAGGTACCGCTCTGCTCGGCGAACTGGATTCTACCGGTACTCATTGAAGGTTCCTGCTCAACACCAATAGGGCGATATCATCCGGCATCTCCCCAAGCGTAGCCAATCCAAATCGTTGACGCAGCCCATCCAGGCTGCCACCTGCTGCCCTGACAATCTCCGGCAGGGCGGCTTCTTTATCTTTGAGCGTGTCACCCGGCAAAAGGTCCAGAATGCCATCGGACATCAGGCTGAGGCTGAACTGCGGCGGCAGCTCCACCACCAGGTCCTGGTAGGTAGCCTCATCGAAAAGCCCCACCGGTAGGCCGCGGCCTTCCAGGTAGCGGGTGTGCTCGGGGGTGTGCAGCACCGGAAGCGGCAGATGGCCGCCAACGGCGTAGGTCAGCAGGCCTGTGTCTTCGTCGATCACCCCGCCAACCATGGTCACGTGTTTGCCCAGCTTGCAGTTGATCAACCCACGGTTGATGTGGCTGAGCACCTGTGAGGGCTTGAACTCGCGCATCTTGCTGCCGCGCTTGAATTCGAACAACAGCCGTGTGGTCATGAACTTCAGCAGCACAGTGACGAACGCTGACGACGCGCCATGCCCGGAGACATCGGCGAGATAGAAAGCGATACGCCGTTCGTCCACACGGAAGTAATCGGCAAAATCACCCGACAGGTACAGCGACGGGATAATCTGGTGCTCGAAGGCAAACTCGCCGGCCACCCAAGGACTTTCCGGCAGCATGTTCATCTGCACCTGGCGACCGGCGGTCTGGTCCTCCTGCAGCAGGTGCAGACTGGCCTCCAGTTCGCGATTGGCGGCCTCGAGCTTGTCGCGGTAGCGCTGGTTTTCCAGCACCAGGCGCGAACGGTCGAGGGCACGGCGCACCGAATGCTCGAGCACGGCCAGGTCTTCCAGCGGCTTGATCAGGTAGTCGGCGGCGCCCAGGCGCAACGCTTCCACCGCATCGCTCATGACGCCGGCACCGGACACCACGATCACCGGCAACTGCGGGGCGCGCTCGCTGACCTGGCGAATCAGTTCGAGGCCGCCCATCTGCGGCATGCGCAGATCGCAGATCACGAGGTCGGGCTGGTGTTCTTCGAAGACCTGAAGCCCCTGCTGGCCATTGCCGGCCTGGAGGACGCTGAAGCCACTGTCTTCAAGATAGGCGGCGAGGCTTGCACGGACCACGTCGTCGTCATCGATGATCAGCAGCGTTGCACTGGTTTTCTGCATGTGGGCGAACGGCGCCGATTTGGGTTGGTGCAGCGGTGTCGGCAAGGCAGACGGCCAGCTACGGGAATTCTTTATGATCACACTCTACTTGAGTTGTAGGACAAGAACACCTGCCCGGCAACTGTCAGAGGTACCTTGTAAGGCGCAGACGGTACTCCCATCCGGCAAGCGTTTCAAGCATGCAAGGGTCGACCTCGCCGCACTTTAACAGGGCAAATCACCGGGAGTTATAAGAAAGTCGACCAGCGCAACCCGATTGACCACCTTGCGGCCCTTCGCGGCGGTTCGACGCCCTGGCTTGCCCGCTCCCAAAAGGACCGCAAATCCATTCGCATCACGCTACCTCTGTGGGAGCGGGCGAGCCCGCGAAGGGCTGCAAAGCAGCCCCACATTCACAGATCAGAAGTCGTCTTCAACCTCGCCATCCTTGACCTTGAACTCGCGGTTCTGCAGGTAGGCGTTGCGAATGAAGATGTATTTGTCCCCCTGGATTAGCTTCTCGGCCGACAGCAGGTCCGCGCGGGTGTCGATGATATCCAGGGCGAAGATCGAATTGCGCGTCGGCACATGGTCGATGTAGCGGTAGGGTTTGGTATAGGTATCCGGGTACTTGGCCAAGCCGTCACGCACGGTGCTTGGGCCCAGCAGCGGGATGACCACGTACGGGCCACTCGGCACGCCCCAGTAGCCGAGGGTCTGGCCGAAGTCCTCGTCGCTGCGCTGCAGGCCCATCCTGGTGCCCACGTCGAAGAAGCCGCCCAGGCCGAAGGTGGTGTTGACGATCAGCCGCGCCGTGTCCACGCCCGCCGCATGGGGCTTGAACTGCAGCAGGTTGTTGGCCAGGTTGGTCACGTCACCCAGGTTGCGGAAGATGTTGTGGATGCCATCTTCGAGGAACTGCGGGGTGACCGCCTGGTAACCCTTGGCCAATGGCTTGAGGGCATAGGTATCGAGGGTATCGTTGAAACGGAAGATCGGCCGGTTGACCGCTTCCCAGGGATCTTCCTCGGTGGCTGCCTGGGCTGCCACGGGCGCCAGCAGCATGCTGGCACAGACACAGGCCTGGGTGACTCGTTCGATCACACTGGCACCGATCCTACGCATAGATGTTTCTCCATCGAATTTCTCGGCCGCAAGCGCAAACGGGTCGCGCTGCTGTACGGCGGCAGTATAGAGGCTTGCGGGCTGATAAACAGCCTTACACATCTCTGTTCAATAATTTGTGAACAACTGTTGCGCGGCGCCCGTTGTCACAGCGCGGTAACAATCGCCGAATAGCCTGCGGACTATTTGAGGGAAGTTGCCATGGACGCTGCACCCGACTTCACCGCTGTGCTGTTCGGCTTGCGCGGCTGCCTGGTGCAAGCCGTCAATGGCACCCCCTCGCCTGCCCCCGGCGCCCTGGCTACCCTCGCCAGCCTGCGTCAACGCCAGGTGCCGTGCATCTGGCTGGATGACCTCAACCCCACCCAAAGCAAGCGCCTGGCTCATGTACTGCCCGCCTGGCTGCCGGGGCATTCGGTGAACGGCGTGCGCTGGCCGGCGCCGAACGCCTGCTGGCAGGCCCTGATGACACTGGACAGCGAACGCCTGGACGGCTGTGTGCTGGTCAGCGGCGACCCACGTCTGCTGCAATCCGGCCTCAATGCGGGGTTATGGACGGTGGGGCTGGCCGCCTGCAGCCCGTTGTGCGACCGCAGCTCGCGGCGATGGCAAGCCATGACCCCGCAGGAACAGGAGCTGGCCCGTGGCAAGGCGACGCTGGAACTGTTCAACCTGGGCGTACATTCGGTGATCGACCACCTGGAAGCGCTGGACACCTGCCTGCAGGACATCGCCCGGCGCCGGCGCAAGGGCGAAAAACCCTGATACAGCACCTTTGACGCGGATCATGCAAAGCAACGGCAGGTGGATTACGCTGAAAACAGGCCAGGACCTTTGCCGCTTCGCTGAGGTCCATGGTTTGCCAAGCCATTGATGGAGAACTGCCAATGCCTGCCCGCGAATTGCAAGAGCGCCTGAACAGCTTGCGCGAGCAACTGGAACGCAACGTGCCGCTTTCGGACGAGGAACTGGCCGCGCTGCACGAAGAAGCGCGCCAGATCGAGGCGCAACTGAAGCTTGAGGAAGCCACGCCAGACCATAACCTGGTGGACGGCGTGAACCTGGCGATAGAACGCTTCGAGGCCGACCACCCCGACCTTACCGCCACCCTGCGCAGCATTGCCAACTCGCTGCATAGCATGGGGATCTGAAAAGCCAAGGGCTGCTTCGCAGCCCATTCGCAGCACAAGGCTGCTCCTACAGGGGTCATGCGTTTCCCTGTAGGAGCAGCCTTGTGCTGCGAATGGGCCGCAAGGCGGCCCCCGGCGTACTTGGACTTACTGCCGAACCAGTCGCTGGTTCTCCGGGCTGATCGCCCCAGTGCTACGGTACGGGTTGATATCCAGCCCACCCCGACGCACATAGCGCGCATACACCGTCAAATGCTCCGGCTGCAGCAGGTTCTTCAAGTCCAGGTAGATACGCTCCACGCACTGCTCATGGAAGTCGGCATGCTGGCGGAAGCTGATCAGGTAGGTCAGCAGGCTGGCATGGTCCAGCGCCCTGCCCTTGTACTCGATCACCACGCTGCCCCAGTCTGGCTGGCCGGTCACCGGGCAGTTGGATTTCAGCAGGTGGCTGTGCAGGGTTTCTTCCACCAGCCGCTCCGGGTTGCAGTGCAGCAGCTCTGGCTGCGGCTGTTCGTAGTTGCTGATGGCAACGTCCAGCACATCGATGCATTGCCCCGGCAAGGCCACCACGCCTTCGGCCTCGACCTCGGCCAGGGTGCGCACCTTCACGCCAACCGGCTTGCCGGCAGCAGCGGACAGGTCTTTCTCCAGACACGCCTGCAGCTCGCCGAGCGAGGCGAACACGGTCTGGTTCAGCGAGTTCAGGTACAGCTTGAACGACTTGGACTCAATGATGTTCGGTGAATCGGCGGGGATGGCGAACTCGCCGATTGCCACTACCGGCTTGCCCGACGGCAGCAGCCAGCTCAGCTCGAAGCAGTTCCAGTAATCCACACCCTGCCAAGGCAAGGTCTGGGCGGTAACGCCCAGCTCGGCCCACTTGGCGGTACGCGGAATCGGGAACAGTAGCTCCGGGGAGTAGGTAGCAATGTATTCGCTGGACTTGCCCAGCGGGGAGTGTTCGGCAGCGGGATGCATGGAAACTGACCTGAAGGTTCGAAATTGCCCCTAGTCTACCGGTTTTGCGCCCGGCCTTGGAGCGCACGTCAGCGGGATTACAACTTCGTCAGTTTGGGGCGAGCGGGTGCATCGTCACGTATCATCTCAGTATCACCCAATCCCTGTGGGAGCGGGTTCACCCGCGAACACCGGCAAAGCCGGTGCCATGCACCGTGTTGAATGCTTCGCGGGTAAACCCGCTCCCACAGGGCTTTGTGCCGCTTGCTGGAGTCAATTCATCCAATGAAACTGCTGATCGTCGAAGACCAGGCCCGCACCGGCCAGTACCTGAGCCAGGGCCTGAACGAGGCCGGCTTCGCCACCGAGCTGGCCACTGATGGCGAGACTGGCCAGTTCCTCGCCCTGACCGGCGACCACGACCTACTGATTCTCGATGTAATGCTGCCCGGCCGTGACGGCTGGCAGATCCTCCAGGCCGTGCGCCAGGCTGGCCTGGACACCCCGGTGCTGTTCCTCACCGCCCGCGATGCTGTGGAAGACCGGGTGCACGGCCTGGAGCTGGGCGCCGATGATTACCTGGTCAAACCGTTCGCCTTCTCCGAACTGCTGGCCCGGGTGCGCAGCCTGCTGCGCCGGGGCACCAGCCCCAGCCAGGACACCACCCTGGGCCTGGCCGACCTGCGCCTGGACCTGATCCGCCGCCGCGCCGATCGCGCCGGCCAGCGCATCGACCTGACCGCCAAGGAGTTCGCCCTGCTTGAACTGCTGCTGCGCCGCCAGGGCGAGGTGCTGCCCAAATCGCTGATAGCCTCGCAGGTGTGGGACATGAACTTTGACAGCGACACCAATGTGATCGAAGTGGCGATCCGCCGCCTGCGCCTGAAGATCGACGACCCGCACCCCAACAAGCTGATCCACACCGTACGCGGCATGGGCTATGTACTCGAAGAGCGCGCAGAGTGATGCGCCGGGTCTCTCTCGGCAGGCGCCTGGCCCTGCTGTTCGCCGCCTGCACCGCCGCAGTCTCGCTCGGCGCCGGCCTCATATTCAGCCGGGCGAGCGAGCAGCACTTCGTCGAACTGGACCAGCAACTGCTGGAATCGCGCCTGTCGCTGTTCCGTACCCAACTGGCCGGCATTACCACTCCGGCCGAGCTGCACGCGCGCCTGCCCGAGCTGCGCGATGAACTGGGCCACCAGGCCGACCTGGCCCTGCGCATCAACGGCAGCGACGGCACCACCTGGTTCGAAAGCCGCACAGGCCTGCCCCAGCCACCCCTGCCCGAGGGGCTGGCAACCCTGCATGCGCAAGGCACCGACTACCGCAGCCTGGCCGTGCACCTGACCCAAGGCGCCCCGCAGTCGCCACAACTGACCCTGTACCTCGACATCACTCACCACCAACACTTCCTGCAGGGCATGCAACGGCTGATCTGGCTGACGGTCGGCCTGTCGGCCCTGGCCACCGCGCTGCTCGGTGCCTGGGCCGCACGCCGCGGGCTGCGCCCGTTGCGGCAGATGGGCCAGGTGGCCGCCAGCGTATCGGCGCGCTCGCTCACCACCCGCCTGCCGGTGGCACAGATGCCCGAAGAGCTGGCCGAGCTGGCGACAGCCATGAACGCCATGCTGCAGCGCCTGGACGATGCCTTCCAGCGGCTGTCGGCATTCTCTGCCGATATCGCCCACGAACTGCGCACGCCGCTGTCCAACCTGCTGACCCACACCCAGGTCACCCTCACCCGCCCGCGCAGCCTCGAAGAGTACCGCGAGGCCCTGCATGGCAACCTCGAGGAGCTGCAAGGGATGGCGCAGATGATCAACGACATGCTGTTCCTGGCCAAGGCCGACCATGGCCTGCTGGTACCGGGGCAGGCAAAGCTGGTGCTGCATGAAGAGGTGGATGCGCTGCTGGAGTACTACGCGCCGCTGGCAGAGGACAGCGGCGTACAGCTGCTGCGCGAGGGTGAGGCGCTGTTGCAGGGCGACCGGCATATGCTGCGTCGGGCGCTGTCCAACCTGCTGGACAATGCCTTGCGCTTTACCCCGGCGGGTGGGCAGATACGGGTGACCTTGGGGCCAGGGCCGAGGATTGGCGTGGCCAATACCGGGGCGGCTATCGAACCGGCTGCGTTACCGCGGTTGTTCGACCGTTTCTACCGGGTTGACCCGGCGCGGCGGGAAGGCAGTAGCGAGCATGCCGGGTTGGGGTTGGCGATTACCCGGTCGATCGTGCAGGCCCATGGCGGGAGCATTCGGGCGCAATGCGAGGATGGGTGGACGCGGTTTTTGATCGAGTTCACTCAGGATCGGTGAAATTGGGGCTGCTACGCAGCCCATCGCGACACAAGGCCGCTCCCACAGGGATCGCGTCAGCTTGGCCAATTCGCGATCCTTGTGGGAGCGGCCTTGTGTCGCGAAAGGGGCGCAAAGCGCCCCCAGACTCTCAGGTAAACATCAAACTGCCAGGCCAATCGCCGGCTGCACCTGCGATGCCCGATAAGCCGGGTAAATGGTCGCCAGGAAGCTCATCACCAACCCGGCAGTGCAGATGATCACCACATCGCCCCACTGCAGCTGCGACGGCAAGCTGCTGACGAAGTACACATCCGAAGTAAAGATGTGCTGCCCGCTCACCCGCTCCAGCCAGCCGACAATCTGGCTGACGTTGAACGCTGCAATCACCCCCAGCACGCCACCGATCAGCGTCCCGACAATACCGATCAGGCTGCCCTGGACCATGAACGTGCCCATGATCTGCGCAGGCGTGGCGCCCAGGGTGCGCAGGATGGCGATGTCCGGCCCCTTGTCGTTAACCACCATCACCAGGGTGGCGATGATGTTGAACGCTGCCACCGCGATGATCATCATCAGCAGTAGGCCGATCATGGTCTTTTCCATCTTCATGGCGCTGAACAGGCTGCCCTGGGTATGCGACCAGTCATCGGCGCGGTAGGCATCGCCCAGCCCGGCAGCGATGGCCTTGGACACCTGCGGCGCGGCATACAGGTCGTGCAGTTTCAGGCGCACGCCCTGCACCTGGCCCGGCGCCCAGCGCTGCATGGCGCCAGCATCGGCCACGTGAATGTAAGCCTGCGAGCCATCCAGCTCGGCGCCGACCTTGAAGATGCCGACCACGGTCAGGCGCTGCATGCGCGGAGTGATGCCACCCGGCTCCTTGCTGATTTCCGGCACGATCAGGGTCAGTTTGTCGCCGGTGTTCAGGCGGAAGCGCCGCGCAGTCAGCTCACCGATGACCACGCCGAACTCGCCCGGCTGCAAGTCCTGCAGACGGCCCTGAACGATGTGCTGCCCGACGATCGAGACCTTGCCCTCTTCGGCCGGGTCGATGCCGCCGACCTGGATCGGTTGCATCGCGCCCTTGTAGGACAGCATGCCCTCCATTTCGGTAATCGGCGCCACCGCCATCACCGCCGGGTCCCGCATGGCCGCGTCGGCCACCTTGCGCCAGTCGTCCAGCGGCTGAACGCCGAGGATGGCGGCATGCGGCACCAGGCCGAGGATGCGCGAGCTCATTTCGCGCTGGAAGCCGTTCATCACCGACAGCACCACGATCATCGCCAGCACGCCCAGCGACAGGCCGATCATCGAGGTCATCGAGATGAACGAGATGAAGTGGTTGCGGCGCTTGGCTCGGGTGTAGCGCGCGCCGATGAAGATGGGCAAGGGTCTGAACATGTACGGAAACACCCAATGAAAACAGGAAAACGGGGCGGCACCGGCCACCCCGTGCAGTCGATCAGATAGCCACCAGGTGGCCGTCATCGAGCTTCAATACACGGTCCATCTGGCGCGCCAGGTTGAGGTCATGGGTGACCACCAGGAACGCCGTGCGCGACGCGCTGGACAGTTCCTGCATCAATTCCTGGATGCCCTGGGCCGTGTGATGGTCGAGGTTGCCGGTCGGCTCGTCGAGCATTACCAGGCCGGGGCGGTTGACCAGTGCCCGGGCAATCGCTACCCGCTGACGCTCGCCACCGGACAGCTCGGCCGGCTTGTGGTTGAAGCGGTGGGCCAGGCCCACGCGCTTGAGCAGCGCCTCGGCACGCTCGCGAGCCTCGGGGATGGGCGTGCGGCCGATCAGCAACGGCATGCACACGTTCTCGATGGCAGTGAATTCCGGCAGCAGGTGGTGGAACTGGTAGACAAACCCCAGCTCGCGGTTACGCAGCAGGCCACGGGCACGCTCGCCGAGTGCCGACAGCTCCTCGCCGGCCAGCCAGACGCTGCCCTGGGTAGGCCGGTCGAGGCCGCCCAACAGATTGAGCAGGGTGCTCTTGCCCGAGCCGGAACTACCAACGATGGCTACCCGCTCACCGGCGTGCAGCTCGAGGTTGAGCCCGGACAGCACCTGCACCGACTCCGGGCCCTCGTCGTAGGACTTGCCCAGGTTGCGGCAACTCAGAACGGCTTTATCACTCATGCGCGACTCACTCATAACGTAGCGCCTCTGCAGGCTGGGTGCGGGCCGCACGCCAGGCCGGATACAGGGTGGCGAAGAAACTCAGGACCAGCGCCGCGCCACAGACCATGTACACGTCCTGGGCCTGGATCTGCGACGGCAGGTAATCGATGAAGTACACATCGGCGTTGAGGAACTTGTGCCCGATCAGTTTCTCGATGCCAGCGATCACCGCACTGACGTTCAGCGCGGCGACGATCCCGACCACGGCACCGATCAGGGTACCGATCACCCCGATCACCGTGCCCTGGACCATGAAGATGAGCATGATCTGCCCGGGCGTGGCACCCAGGGTACGCAGGATGGCGATGTCGCCACGCTTGTCGTTGACCACCATCACCAGTGTGGAAATGATGTTGAACGCCGCCACCGCCACGATCAGCAGCAACAGCAGGCCAATCATGGCCTTTTCCATGCGGATCGCCTGGTACAGGTTGCCGTGGGTACGGGTCCAGTCGCGGCTGTAGAACTCCTGGTCACCCAGGCGCTGGGCGATGTCCCAGGCCACTCGCGGCGCCTGGAACAGGTCGTCGAACTTCAGGCGCAGGCCCTGGACCTGGTCGGGCTTCCAGCGGTGCAGGCGGGACAGGTCGCTGATGTTGGTCAGGCCCAGGTAGCCGTCGATCTCGCCAGCGCCCACGTGGAAGGTGCCGACCACGGTGAAGCGCTTCATGCGCGGGAACATGCCGGCGGGGGTCACACTGACCTCGGGGGCGACGAAGGTGAGCTTGTCGCCGATGGCCACGCCCAGCTTGGCCGCGGCCTTGTCGCCGATCATGATGCCCCACTCGCCCGGCGCCAGCTGGTCGAGGTGGCCTTGCAGGACGAACTTGTCGATGATCGACACCTCGCGCTCGCGGGCCGGGTCGATGCCGTTGAGCAGCACCTTCTGCACCTTGCCTTCATGGGTCAGCAGGCCCTGCATCTGGGTGAAGGGCGCAACCGCCACCACCTGCGGATTCTGCTTTACTTGTTGGGCAAGGGCCGGCCAGTCGGCAATGGGCTGGCCGCTCTCCAGTGTGGCATGGGGGATCATGCCCAACACGCGGGTACGCATCTCGTGGTCGAAACCGTTCATGACCGACAGCACCACGATCATCACCACCACGCCCAGGGCGAGGCCGATCATCGAGGTCAGGGAAATGAACGAGACGAAGTGATTGCGACGTTTGGCACGGGTATAACGCGTGCCGATGAATGCGAAAAGAGGTCTGAACATGTCGGGGCTTGTTCGGATGAAAGGGAACGTCCTTGTGGCGAGGCGCCTACGGCGGCTTTACACTCGGACCACCGCCGCTACCTTGGGTTCGCCATGACGACATTAGACGAAGAAGATCGCCGCGAATACTACCGCATCGAAGATCGGATCGCACTTCAAATCAGCCCCCTCAGTGCGGCCGAAGTCCTTGACCCAGATGTGTTGCAAGATGATTCGCCACTGTTCAACCTGCTCAGCGAGCTGCACCTGTCCGACTTCGAGTCACAACACCTGCTGCGCCAGCTGAGCGAAAAGGACCGCACCCTCGCCGCCTTCCTGCGCGCGCAGAACAAACGCCTCGACCTGCTTAGCGCGGTGGTTGCCCAGACCCTGATCGGCGAAGTCGGCCAGCCCCAGCCGGTGGTCATTTCCGAGGGTGGCATCGAATTCACGCAAGCCACAGCGGTTGCCCCCGGTACCCGGGTGAAGGTGAAGATGGTGCTGATGCCGCGCGCCCATGGCCTGCTGCTGCGCGGCAAGGTCACCCATTGCGGCCCGCACCCGGAGGGCGGTTTCGAGGTCGGCACCGAATTCATCGACATGACCGACGCCCAACGGCAACTGCTGGCCCGCTACATTCTGCAGCGTCAGCAGCAGCAACGGCGCCAGCAGCTGGAACAGAACGCCCCTGCCTCCTGAGCCCATTTTTCTCTGATTTGAAGGAACGAACGTGACCCTGATCTACGGCCACCGCGGCGCCAAGGGCGAAGCGCCCGAGAATACCCTGAAGAGCTTCCAGCAATGCCTCGCCCATGGCGTGACCCGCTGCGAGCTGGACCTGCACCTGTCAGCCGACAACGAGCTGATGGTGATCCACGACCCCACCCTCAAGCGCACCACCGGCAAACGCGGCAAGGTGGTCGAGCACTCGGCCGCCGACCTGGTCAAGATCGATGCCCGCAAAGGCGGCCCGGGCCATGTCCAGCCCTGCCCGATCCCGAGACTGGAAGAACTGTTCCAGAAGTGCCCGTTCGAGCATTGGCAACTGGAGGTCAAGAGCGCCTCGCGCACCCGCGCCGCCACCATGGTGCTGGCAATCCGCGAACTGGCTCAGCAATACGGGCTGCTGGACAAGGTGACCATCACCTCCAGCTCACGCGAAGTGCTGGGTGCCGCCCTGGAACTGGTACCGGACGTCAAACGCGGGCTGGTAGCCGAATACGCCTGGCTCGACCCGTTGAAGGTGGCCCAGAACTATGGTTGCGAGCTGCTGGCATTGAACTGGACACTGTGCACCCCGGAGCGCCTGCTCAAGGCACAGGCCCAGGGTTTGCACGTGTCGGTGTGGACGGTCAACGAACCGGCACTGATGCGCCGGCTCGCTGACTTTGGTGTGGACAGCCTGATTACAGACTTTCCCGGTTTGGCCAGGACCACCCTCGGGCAGGGTTGAAATCGGTCTCTCCGACCGGCTCAGGCCACCGGTCGGAGCCGCTCAAAAAAGCCGGTTCAGGCCATCGTAGGCTGCTACCCGATAGGCTTCGGCCATGGTCGGGTAGTTGAATGTGGTGTTGACGAAGTACTTCAGGTTGTTCAGCTCGCCCGGCTGGTTCATCACCGCCTGGCCGATGTGGACGATTTCCGAAGCCTGGTAGCCGAAGCAGTGTACGCCCAGCACTTCCAGGGTTTCGCGGTGGAACAGGATCTTCAGCATGCCTTGCGGCTCACCGGCGATTTGCGCCCGGGCCATGCTCTTGAAGAAGGCTTTGCCCACTTCGTACGGCACCTTGGCCTGGGTCAGTTCCTGCTCGTTCTTGCCGATCGAGCTGATCTCCGGAATGGTGTAGATACCAGTCGGCACGTCGTTGACGAAGCGCCAGCTGCCATTGTCGACGATGCTGCCGGCTGCGGAACGGCCCTGGTCATGGGCAGCACTGGCCAGGCTTGGCCAGCCAATCACATCGCCAGCGCCATAGATGTTCGGCACGCTAGTGCGATAGGCCTCGTCGACCTCGATCTGGCCACGGCTGTTAACCTTGATGCCGATGTTTTCCAGGCCCAGCTTGTCGGTGTTGCCGGTACGGCCGTTGCACCACAGCAAGGCGTCAGCCTTGATTTTCTTGCCCGACTTCAGGTGCAGGATCACCCCGTTGTCCAGGCCTTCGACGCGCTCGTAATCTTCGTTGTGGCGCACGGTGATGTTGTTGTTGCTGAAGTGATAGCTCAGTGCCTGGGAGATCTCCGAGTCCAGGAAGCTCAGCAACTGGCCACGGTTATCCACCAGCTCCACCAGCACGCCCAGGCCGCTGAAGATCGAGGCGTACTCGCAACCGATCACCCCGGCACCGTACACGATCAGCTTGCGCGGTGTGTGGCTGAGGCTGAGGATAGTGTCGCTGTCGTAGACACGCGGGTGGTGGAAATCGATGTCGGCCGGGCGGTACGGGCGCGAGCCGGTCGCGATGATGATGTGCTTGGCGTTGAGCTTTTCCACCACACCGTTCGGGCAGACCACTTCGATGGTTTGCTCGTCGGCGAAGCTGCCGGTGCCGACGAACACATCCACGCGATTGCGTGCGTAATAGCCGGTGCGCGACGCCACCTGCTTGGCGATGACCTTCTCGGCGCTTTTCAGCACGTCCGGGAACGAGAACCAGCGCGGCTCACCAATGGCACGGAACATCGGGTTGGTGTTGAACTGCATGATCTGCCGCACCGAATGACGCAGTGCCTTGGACGGGATGGTGCCCAGGTGGGTGCAGTTGCCCCCGACCTGACGACGGCTATCGACCATCGCCACCTTGCGCCCTGCTTTGGCGGCGTTCATTGCCGCACCTTCTCCGGCCGGGCCGGAACCCAGCACCACTACGTCGTAGTTGTAGACAGCCATGCGTACTCCTTCAGAACTGGCCCGCAAGCCACGGTCGCTCGCGGGGCGCGATCATGCCGCCGGGGCGTCATGAGAAAATTCGGGTGCAGTCTAATCAAGCGTGAACGCCGCGCACATTAACCCTTGGTCGCGTCGTAAGCCAATTTTGCCCGCACTACATGTGTGAACCATTCCCTGGCGGCGATCATCCCTGCTTGTGCTTTCACTCGCCTTTCACTGCCCGTTCGAAGGCGGGCGTAGCTCGAGAGACGAAGCCACCCACGGCCCGAGTCACCAATACCGCGGCCAAGCCATGCGCCACGGCAAAATCCCAGCCACGTTCCGGGCCGAGGATCAACAGTAGCGTCGAATAGCCGTCGGCCTGCAGCGCCGAGGCATCGAGCACGGTGACCGCGGCCAGGTCGTGCTGCACCGGGCGCCCAAGACGGGCATCGAAGGTATGCGAATAGCGCCGGCCATTCTCCTCGAAATAGTGCCGATAGTCACCCGAGGTTGATACTGAAAGGCCATTTACCGGGATGATCTGGCGGGCGATCTGGCGGTCTTCGCGCGGCAACTCCAGGGCGATGCGCCAAGGGCTGCCATCGGGTTTGTGGCCGACGGCCTTGAGCTCGCCGGTGGCTTCGACAACGAAGTTGGCCACGCCCATGGCCTGCAGGCGAGCGGCAACAAGGTCGACCGCATGGCCTGCGGCGAGGCTGTTGAAGTCGAGCTGTACCGGGGCGTCCTTGCACAGGGCCTGGCCGTCGATGTGCAAGTGCCGGTAACCCACACGCCGGCGTGCCTGGGCCAGAGCCAACGGGTCGGGCACCTGCTCGTGACGGGCCTGGGGGCCGAAGCCCCACAGGTCGAGCAAGGGTTCGACGGTGAGGTCGAAGGCGCCATCACTCTGCTCGGCCAGGTGCTGACCAAGGCTGACCAGTTCGAGCATGTCGGGCGGCAGGACCAGGCACTGGTTGGCGGGCAACTGGTTGAAGCGGCTGACGGTAGAGTCGCCGCGGTAGGTCGAGTAGTGCTGGTCGATGCCGTGCAGGATGCTTTCGACAGCCGCCTGCACTTGGGCCGGCGCCGGCCCACCGGGCTCGCGGACGTACTGGATGCTATAGCTGCTGCCCATGGTCGGGCCGCCCAGGCGCTCCAGGGTGGGAGGCTGGTTGCAGGCGGTGAGCAGCATGAGGATGAACAGCAAGGCAGTGCGCAAGGTTCGGGTTCTCGGTTGCCTGTGCCGGCCTCTTCGCGGGTAAGCCCGCTTCCACAGGTTTACCACCGCCCTCAAGGACGAAGCGCCCCTGTGGGAGCGGGTTTACCCGCGAAGAGGCCGGCACAGGCAACAAAAATTCTGGATAAAAAAACGGGAACCCGAAGGTTCCCGTTTTTTCATTGCCTTACAAGCGTATCAGCGTGGAAACGCTGGCGGGTTCACACCGGCCATCTCTTCCATCACGCGAACCACCTGGCAGCTGTAACCGAATTCGTTGTCGTACCAGACGTACAGAACAACGCGGTTGTCGTTGGCGATGGTCGCTTCGGCGTCAACCACACCGGCGTGGCGGGAACCTACGAAGTCGGTCGAAACCACTTCCTGCGAGCTGACGTAATCGATCTGCTTGTGCAGTTCCGAGTGCATGGCGGTCTGGCGCAGGTACTCGTTGATCTCGTCGCGGCTGGTGGCCTTCTCGAGGTTCAGGTTGAGGATGGCCATCGAAACGTTCGGCGTCGGTACGCGAATGGCGTTGCCGGTCAGCTTGCCCTTGAGCACTGGCAGTGCCTTGGCGGCAGCAGTGGCGGCGCCGGTTTCGGTGATGACCATGTTCAGCGGCGCGGCACGGCCACGGCGGCTGCCCTTGTGGAAGTTGTCGATCAGGTTCTGGTCGTTGGTGAACGAGTGAACGGTTTCGACATGGCCGTTGACGATGCCGTACTGGTCGTTGATGGCCTTGAGCACCGGCACGATGGCGTTGGTGGTGCAGGAAGCGGCCGAGATGATCTTGTCATCGGCAGCGATGTCACCGTGGTTGATGCCGTGCACGATGTTCTTCAGCGCGCCCTTGCCAGGTGCGGTGAGGATGACACGGGCAGCGCCCGGGCAGGCCAGGTGCTGGCCCAGGCCATCGGCATCACGCCATACACCGGTGTTGTCGACGATCAGCGCGTTTTCGATGCCGTACTGGGTGTAGTCGACTTCGCTCGGGCTCTTGGCGTAGATAACCTGGATCAGGTTGCCGTTGGCGGTGATGGTGTTGTTGGCTTCGTCGATGGTGATGGTGCCATCGAACGGGCCGTGCACCGAGTCACGGCGCAGCAGGCTGGCACGCTTGACCAGGTCGTTCTCGGCGCCTTTGCGCACGACGATGGCGCGCAGGCGCAGGCCGTCGCCACCACCGGTCTTCTCGATCAGGATGCGTGCCAGCAGGCGGCCGATGCGGCCGAAGCCGTACAGGACAACGTCAGTGCCTTTGCGCGCCGAAGCGTTCTGCTGGCCAACCACCTCGGCCAGTTCTTCACGGACGAACTGCTCGGCAGTACGGCCATTGCCTTCCTGCTTGAACTTGTTGGCCAGCTTGCCCAGGTCGACCGAAGCGGCGCCCAGTTTCAGCTCGCTCATGGCCTTGAGCAGGGGGAATGTCTCGTGGACGGACAGTTCGGTTTCGTCGGCTTGACGATGACGCGCAAAGCGGTGCGCCTTGAGGATCGAGATAACCGAACGGTTGATCAGGCTACGGCCATAAATCGAGCTCACCACATTGTTGTTGCGGTAGAGCTGACCGATAAGCGGGATCATCGCTTCAGCCAGGGCTTCACGATCAATCCACTCACCAAGACACTGGTCGGGCTTCTGAGTCACGGGAACCTTCCACATGTAGGGACAGAAAAAAGGGGCTACATTATGACGCCCCAACGCGTAACCGGCAATGAGCGCCTGTCGCGGCCACGCAAGCCAGCGTTCATGCCCTTTCGAACCTGACAGCCGGCATCGTCACCGGTACAATCGATCTCTTTGCCGCAACGCTTGGAGTGCAATCTCCCGTGTCAGTTCTGCGCCTACCGCAAATGTCGGCCACGGCCGGCAAACAAACCTGGGGCAATCTACCCGGTGCCGCCCTCAGCCTGGCCATCGCCGAGGCCGCCAGCAGCGCGGGCCGCTTCACTTTGCTGCTGACTGCCGACAGCCAGGCAGCCGATCGTCTGGAACAGGAACTTCGTTTCTTTGCCCCGGACCTGCCGGTACTGCCGTTCCCCGATTGGGAAACCCTGCCCTACGACCTGTTCTCGCCGCACCAGGACATCATTTCCCAGCGCATCGCCAGCCTCTACCGCCTGCCGGAGCTGAGCCACGGCATCCTCGTGGTGCCGGTCACCACCGCCCTGCACCGCCTGGCGCCGACCCGTTTCCTGCTGGGCAGCAGCCTGGTGCTGGATGTGGGCCAGACCATCGACGTGGAGCAGATGCGCACACGCCTGGAAGCCAGTGGCTATCGCTGCGTCGACACCGTCTACGAGCATGGCGAGTTCGCCGTACGCGGCGCACTGATCGACCTGTTCCCGATGGGCAGCAAACTGCCCTACCGCATCGACCTGTTCGATGACGAGATCGAGACGCTGCGCACTTTCGACCCCGAGACCCAGCGCTCGATCGACAAGGTCGATTCGGTGCGCCTGCTGCCGGCGCGCGAGTTCCCGATGCAGAAAGAGGAAGTCACCCGCTTCAAGGCGCGCTTCCGCGAACGCTTCGACGTCGACTTCCGCCGCAGCGCGATCTTCCAGGATTTGGCCAGCGGCATCATCCCCGCCGGCATCGAGTACTACCTACCGCTGTTCTTCGAAGAAACCTCGACCCTGTTCGACTACCTGCCGGCCGACACCCAGGTGTTCTCGCTACCCGGCGTGGAACAGGCCGCCGAACACTTCTGGAACGACGTGCGCGGGCGTTATGAAGACCGCCGTGGCGACCTGAGCCGGCCGCTGCTGCCGCCAGCCGAGCTGTTCCTGCCAGTGGAAGACTGCTTCGCCAGGCTCAAGCAATGGCCACGGGTGGTGGTCAGCAGCGAAGACCTCGACCCGGGCGTGGGCCGCGAGCGCCTCCCCGCACGCGCCCTGCCCAACCTGGCAATCGAGGCCAAGGCCAACCAGCCCTTGGCTGAACTGGCCAACTTCCTCGACCAGTTCCCCGGCCGCGTGCTGTTCACCGCCGAATCGGCGGGACGTCGCGAAGTACTGCTGGAGCTGCTCGAACGGCTGAAACTGCGCCCGCACACCGTCGACGGCTGGGCCGACTTCATCACCGGCAGCGAGCGCCTGGCGATCACCATCGCTCCGCTGGACGACGGCCTGCTGCTGGACGATCCGGCCATCGCCCTGGTTGCCGAAAGCCCGCTGTTCGGCCAGCGGGTCATGCAGCGCCGCCGCCGCGACAAACGCGGCGAAGCCGCCAACGACGCGGTGATCAAGAACCTCACCGAGCTGCGCGAAGGCGCACCGGTGGTGCACATCGACCATGGCGTGGGCCGCTACCTGGGCCTGGCCACCCTGGAAATCGATGGCCAGGCCGCCGAATTCCTCACCCTGGAATACGCCGAGGGCGCCAAACTGTACGTGCCGGTGGCCAACCTGCACCTGATTGCCCGCTACACGGGCAGCGACGATGCCCTGGCACCCCTGCACCGGCTAGGCTCGGAGGCCTGGCAGAAGGCCAAGCGCAAGGCCGCCGAACAGGTGCGCGACGTGGCTGCCGAACTGCTCGACATCTATGCCCGCCGCGCCGCGCGCAAGGGCTATGCGTTTGCCGACCCGTCCGCCGACTACGCCACCTTCAGCGCCGGCTTCCCGTTCGAGGAAACCCCGGACCAGCAGGCTGCCATCGAGGCCGTGCGCACCGACATGCTGGCGCCCAAACCTATGGACCGCCTGGTATGCGGCGACGTCGGCTTCGGTAAGACCGAAGTGGCCATGCGCGCGGCGTTCATCGCCGTGCACAGCGGCCGCCAGGTGGCCGTGCTGGTGCCCACCACCCTGCTCGCCCAGCAGCACTACAACAGTTTCCGCGATCGCTTCGCCGACTGGCCAGTGACCGTGGAGGTGATGAGCCGCTTCAAGTCGGCCAAGGAAGTGGCCAACGCCGCCGCCGATCTGGCCGAAGGCAAGATCGACATCCTCATCGGCACCCACAAGCTGCTGCAGGACGATGTGCGTTTCAAGGACCTGGGCCTGGCCATCATCGACGAAGAGCACCGCTTTGGCGTGCGCCAGAAGGAACAGCTCAAGGCCCTGCGCAGCGAGGTGGACATCCTCACCCTCACCGCCACGCCGATCCCGCGTACGCTGAACATGGCGGTAGCGGGCATGCGCGACCTGTCGATCATCGCCACGCCGCCGGCACGTCGCTTGTCGGTACGCACCTTCGTCATGGAACAGAACAAGAGCACGGTCAAGGAGGCGCTGCTGCGTGAGCTGCTGCGCGGTGGCCAGGTGTACTACCTGCACAACGATGTAAAAACCATCGAGAAATGCGCGGCCGACCTTGCCGAACTGGTGCCCGAGGCGCGCATCGGCATCGGCCATGGGCAGATGCGCGAGCGCGAGCTGGAACAGGTGATGAGCGACTTCTACCACAAGCGCTTCAACGTGCTGGTGGCCTCGACCATCATCGAAACCGGCATCGACGTGCCCAGTGCCAACACCATCGTCATCGAACGCGCCGACAAGTTCGGCCTGGCCCAGCTGCACCAGTTGCGCGGTCGGGTGGGGCGCAGCCACCACCAGGCCTACGCCTATCTGCTGACGCCAACCCGGCAGAAGGTCAGTGCCGACGCCGAAAAACGCCTGGAGGCGATCGCCAACACCCAGGACCTCGGTGCAGGCTTCGTGCTGGCCACCAACGACCTGGAGATTCGCGGTGCCGGCGAGCTGCTGGGCGAAGGCCAGAGCGGGCAGATTCAGGCGGTGGGCTTTACCCTTTATATGGAAATGCTCGAGCGCGCGGTCAAGGCGATCCGCAAGGGCACCCAGCCGAACCTCGAGCAGCCGCTGGGCGGTGGTCCGGAGATCAACCTGCGCCTGCCGGCACTGATCCCCGAGGACTACCTGCCAGACGTGCATGCGCGGCTGATCCTGTACAAGCGCATTGCCTCGGCCGCCGACGAAGAAGGCCTCAAGGACCTGCAGGTCGAGATGATCGACCGCTTCGGCCTGCTGCCCGAGCCGACCAAGAACCTGATGCGCCTGACCTCGCTCAAGCTGCAAGCGGAAAAGCTCGGCATCAAGAAAGTCGACGCCGGCCCCAACGGCGGCAAGCTCGAGTTCGAGGCCGAGACCCCGGTCGACCCGCTGACCCTGATCAAGCTGATCCAGGGCCAGCCCAAACGCTACAAGTTCGAAGGCGCCACCCAGTTCCGCTTCCTGGTGCCTATGGAACGCCCCGACGAACGTTTCAATACCCTGGAGGCGCTGTTCGAGCGCCTGACCCCACAGCCTGCCTAAGGAAGACCCATGCGTGCCATCCGTTGCCTGACCCTGCTGCTGGCGCTATTCGCCCCGGCCGCCTTCGCCGAAGGCCTGTATCAGGTAGAAATGATCCTGGTGCGGCAGAACAGCGTGCCCGCCTTCACCAGCCCGTTTGCTCCCGAAGACTGGAGCGCCGGTGCTCCACGTCTGGAGAAGGCCGCCGAGCGCCGCCTGGCGCTGGAAGACGAAGCCACCCGCCTGGAAGCCACCGCCGACTACACCGTATTGCTGCACAAGGCCTGGCAGCAGCAAGTGGGCAGCGAGCCCAGCCGCATCGCCCTGGGCGAAGGTGCCGAGCAGTTCGGCCACTTCCCCATCGAAGGCAACCTGAGCATCGCCGAGGGCCGCTTCATCGCGGTCGAGGCCAACTTCTGGGTCAACCAGCTGGACGGCAACGGCAGCGTGCTGCAAAGCGAGCAGTTCAAGCAGAGCAACAGCAACGTCAAGGGCGGCCAGCTGACCTTCCTCGACGGCGGGCACCTGGCGGTGCTGCTGAAGGTGACGCCACCGGGTACGCCGAAAATGCCGGTGATGGACCCGGAGATGATGGAACAGTGATGCAATGAGTCGTGACGCTCTCCAGCTGCTGCGCGAGTACCCGAACTGGACCCAGTCGTTCACCGACCCGGTTCTGCAGCGCGGTGAGCGTTACGCCCGGGAAGACCGGGTAGAAATCGAAAAATGCAGTGGCCCGCTCATCGAAGCCACCTGCCGCGGAAGCGAAGGCAGCCCGTATCGCCAGAAGATCACGCTCACCGCCATGGCTGGCCGCTGCCACGTACGCGGCCAGTGCAGCTGCCCCGTAGGACACAATTGCAAGCATTGCGCCGCTGCCTTGTTCGTTTTGAGCGAGCCGCAGGCCGCGTGGGACAAGGGCAGTGACACACTGCCGGCCAACCTCCAACGCTGGCTCAAGGGCCTGGAACAGCCAGCTCAGGAACCCGCCGAGGCGCAAGACAAACGCGGCCGCATGGTCTGCTATCAGCTCAGGCTGACCGACGAGCCTGGCTGCGCCTTGCGAGTGCGCAAAGGCACCCGCGAAGAAAACGGCATACGCTACAGCCGCGTTCAGTCACTGTATGAATTTCTGTACGAGCCCCCTCGCTTCGTCAGGGAAGAGGATATCCGCATCCTGCGCCTGCTTTCGGCCCTGAATCAAGTCGGCAGCCAGGACCGTGGTTACCAGCTCAAGGGCCGTGAAGGCGGCGAATTGTTCCAGCGTGCCCTGGATACCGGTCGCATGCTTTACGACGAATACAAGCCAATGCTGCGCGAGGGTGCGGCGCTTGCGGCGGAATTCCGCTGGGTACGCCTGGACAACGGCCACTATCGCGGCATCTGGTATCACGGCGAAACGCCCCTGAACTGCGTGATTCCGCTACTGCCCCTTTACTATTTCAATTTCGCCACCAGTGAAGTGGGCAAGATCGAACACTCACTCGATTCGCACATTGCCCTGCAACTGACCATCGCTCCTGACGTTCCGGAACACCTCGTAGTCCCCCTCAGCCACAAGCTCAACGCCTTGAACCACCAACTCCCAACGCCGACCACGCTGAACGAACAACTCATCGACGACCTACCACCCAGGCCGCACCTGACCCTCGGCAGCCTCGAATTCAGCGCCTACATGCCCAAGACCGGGCGGATGCAACGGCAGATGCAACACCGTGCAGCGCTGGCATTCGACTACGACGGCCTGCGCGCCAGCGGCAGCGACGACAAGCCGCTGACCCGCCTGGTCGGCGACACCAGCCAGCGCATCCGCCGCCAACCCCAGGCCGAGCAGGCGCTACGCAAAGTGCTGCGCGACCTCGGTTTCAAGGCCGCCACCCGGCAGAGCAAGGCCCTGCCTGACAGCGCCGGCGAAATGCTCCAGTTGCCCGATGACGAAGCCTGGCTGCACTTTGCCCGCGAAGGCCTGCCGCGCCTGCGCGAAGCCGGTTGGGACATCGACATCCACCGCGACTTCGCCTTCAACCTTCAGGAGGTGGACGACTGGTACGCGACCATCGACGAAGCGCCCGGCCATGAATGGTTCGACCTGGAGTTGGGCATCGTGGTCGATGGCCAGCGCCACAGCCTGCTGCCGATCGTGCTGCAACTGTTGCGCAGCAACCCGGAACTGCTGCGCCCCAGCGAACTGGCCCGGCGCAGTGACGATGAGCACCTGCTGATCGACCTAAACCGCGGCCGCCTCGATGCCCCGGCCCTGCGCGTTGCCTTGCCCTATGGCCGCATCAAGGCAGTGATGGGCACTCTGGGCGAGCTGTACCTGCACGAAGACGCCGCAGGTCCGTCCCTGCGCCTGGACCGCGCCGATGCTGCACGCCTGAACGACATCGACGGCCTGCCCCTGCATTGGGAGGGTGGCGAGCACGTGCGCGATCTGGGCCGTCGCCTGGGCGATGCCCGTGAATTGCAGGTAGAACCGCCGACCGGGCTGCAGGCCAGCCTGCGCCCTTACCAGCAACAAGGCCTGAACTGGCTGCAGGCGCTGCGCGAGATGGGCACCGGCGGCATCCTCGGCGACGACATGGGGCTGGGCAAGACCCTGCAGGCACTGGCACACCTGCTGCTGGAGAAACAGTCGGGGCGCCTGAGCGCACCAGCCCTGGCGGTGATGCCGACCAGCCTGGTGCCCAACTGGCTGGACGAAGCCCAGCGCTTCGCCCCCGGGCTGCGCGTGCTGGCCCTGCAAGGCCCGGGGCGCAGCAAGCATTTCGCCAAACTGCACGAATACGACCTGGTCCTCACCACCTATGCCCTGGTGCCGCGCGACCTCGAGCACCTGCGCGCCCAGGCCTGGCATGTGCTGGTGCTGGACGAGGCGCAAAACATCAAGAGCAGCACCAGCAAGGCCGCCCTCGCCGTCTACGAACTGCGGGCCAATCAGCGCGTCTGCCTGACCGGCACGCCAATGGAAAACAACCTGGGCGAGCTGTGGTCGATTTTCCACTTCCTCATGCCTGGCTGGCTAGGTGACCTGAAGCGCTTCAACCAGGACTATCGCACACCGATCGAGCGCCACGGCGACAGCGAGCGCATGGCCCACCTTGCCAGCCGCATACGCCCGTTCCTGCTGCGCCGCACCAAGGAACAGGTGGCCACCGAGCTGCCGGCCAAGACCGAGATGGTGCATTGGGTCGAGCTTAGCGATGCCCAGCGCGACACCTACGAGGCCGTGCGGGTGGCCATGGACAAGAAAGTCCGCGATGAAATCGCCCGCAATGGCGCCGCGCGCAGCCAGATCATCATCCTCGACGCCCTGCTCAAGCTGCGCCAGGTGTGCTGCGACCTGCGCCTGGTCAAAGGGGTGGAAAGCAAAGGCAACCAGGCCGACAAGGGCAAACTGGGCGCGCTGCTGGAAATGCTCGAAGAGCTGCTGAGCGAAGGGCGCCGGGTGCTTTTGTTCTCGCAGTTCACCTCGATGCTGGCGTTGATCGAGCAGGAGCTGGAAAAGCGCAAGATCCGCTACAGCCTGCTGACCGGCGACACCCGCGACCGACGTACGCCGGTACAGCAATTCCAGCAGGGTGACAGCGAAGTGTTCCTGATCAGCCTCAAGGCGGGTGGCGTGGGGTTGAACCTGACGGCTGCAGACACGGTGATCCACTTCGACCCCTGGTGGAACCCGGCCAGCGAGAACCAGGCCACCGATCGCGCCTACCGCATCGGCCAGGACAAGCCGGTGTTCGTGTTCAAGCTGATCACCCGGGGAACGGTGGAAGAAAAGATCCAGCTGTTGCAGCAGGAGAAGGCGGCGCTTGCGGCGAGCCTGCTCGATGGCGGGCAGGCCGGGCAATGGCGACTGGGGGATGAAGAGATCGAAGCGCTGTTTGCGCCGCTGCCCGGGAAGCGCGGGCGGTAGCCCAGAAGCCTTCGCTGCCTGTGCCGGCCTCTTCGCGGGTAAACCCGCTCCCACAGGGATATCAGTGCCCTCAAGGGCGGTGCTGTATCTGTGGGAGCGGGTTCACCCGCGAAGAGGCCAGCACAGGTACAACACTAATTTCGAAACCAGCACAGCACCTGTGGGAGCGGGCATGCCCGCGAAGGGGCCGACGCGGTCAATCGACCAGCTGCGCCTCCCGCAACGCCCCCAACGCCTCCAGCCACCGCGGCTGCTGGCGATAATCCGTCCGCGCAAACCCTTGCCCACGCATCCGCGCAATCCGCGGCGACGGCTTGACCTTCATCCGCTGCGCCGCACTCAGCGCCAGCTCCGCCGCCGCCCGGTCATTGCACACCAGGCCCATGTCACAACCGGCGCTCAACGCCGCCTCGATCCGACTGGCCGCATCCCCGACAACATGTGCGCCGGCCATCGACAAATCGTCACTGAAAATCACCCCGTCGAAGCCCAGCTCGCCACGCAGGATGTCCTGCAACCAGCGCCGCGAGAAGCCAGCCGGCTGGTTGTCGACCTGCGGATAGATGACGTGCGCCGGCATCACTGCCGCCAACTGCCCGCTCAGGCGGGTGAACGGCACCAGGTCGGCCTGGCGCAACTGCTCGAGGCTGCGCTCATCGGTGGGGATGGCCACATGCGAGTCCGCTTCGGCCCAGCCATGCCCCGGGAAGTGTTTGCCACAGGCCGCCATGCCCGCCGCATTCATGCCACGAATGAACGCCCCGGCCAGTTGCGTGGCCCGCAGCGGGTCCCCCTCGAAGGCGCGGCTGCCCACCACGGCGCTGCGCTGGTGGTCCAGGTCGAGTACCGGGGCAAAGCTGAGGTCCAGGCCAACCGCCAGCACCTCGGTCGCCATCAACCAACCGCACTGCTCGGCCAGGTACTCGGCGTTGTCATTGTCGGCCAGCGCACGCATGGCCGGCAGGCGTACAAAGCCCTGGCGCAGGCGCTGCACGCGGCCGCCCTCCTGGTCCACCGCCAGGATCAAGTCGGGGCGGATGGCGCGGATCGACGCGCACAGCTCACGCACCTGGCGCGGGCTGTCGATGTTCCGGGCAAAGATGATCAGGCCGGCCACTTCAGGCTGGCGCAGCAGGTGACGGTCTTCGGCGGTCAGCCATTTACCGGCGATATCCACCATCAGGGAGCCTTGCAGGCTGACAGTCATGGGTAATCCTTCATTGAAGACTGAGAGAAGCCCACTGGGGGCAGGCGGCCTGCTCGATGCGCACCGGACAATGGGCCGGCACCTGCTCGAACAGGCTTAGCAAATCGGTGTTGCGCAGACGTATGCAACCATGGGACAGCGCTACGCCCATGGGTTCCGTATCCGGGGTGCCGTGCAAGTAGATATGACGGCGGAAGGTGTCGACCGCGCCAAGGCGGTTTACACCCGGCTCACAGCCACTGAGCCAGAGAATGCGGGTAAGGATCCAGTCCCGACCGGGATATTGCGCATGCAAGACTGGGGACCACACCTCACCGGTCCAGCGTCGCCCGACCAATACCGCATTCAGCGGCAAGCCCGCACCGATCTTCGCCCGCACCTGGTGCAAGCCACACGGCGTGCAGCCCGAGCCATTGCGCTCGCCGGCGCCGTTGCGCGCCGTGGAAACCGGCAGGCGTACGCGCAGCTGGCCATGGGCAAAGCCATAAAGGTGCTGGTCGGCGAGGGAAATGTGCAGGAAGTCGAGGTCAGGCATGGGCGCTAGCTTAGCCGAAGCGCCCTGCCCCGCCCAGTCTTCAAGCCTTGGCGGTGGTAGCGCTTGCGCTGGTCTTGGCGCGCGGGCGCAGTTGCGCGGTGGCCATGGCGTCGTCGGTAACACCGCTATCGGCACGCATGCCCGCAGCCAGGAACGGCACCATCAGGCGCATCACCTGCTCTATCGAGGTATTGATGCCGAAATCGGTCTCGGCAATCGCCCGCAGGGCCTTGATGCCGGACATACTGAAAGCGGCGGCACCGAGCATGAAATGCACGCGCCAGAACAGTTCCAGCGGCGGGATGCGCGGCGCGGCCTCGTTGACCAGCAGCATGTAGCGACGAAACACCTTGCCGTACATGTCTTCCAGGTAGCGCCGCAGGTGGCCCTGGCTCTGACTGAAAGCCAGGCCCAGCAGACGCATGAAGATCGACAGGTCATTGTTGCTGCGCGGCTGCACGGCCAAAGCCTGCTCCACCAGCATTTCCAGCAGCTCTTCGAGGCTGGGCTTTTGCTCCGGCTTGGCCTGGCGCCGCTCCAGTTCACGTTCGAGGCTGGCGCAGAACGGCCCGAGGAAGCGCGAGAACACCGCCTGGATCAAGGCCTTCTTGGAACCGAAGTGATAGTTGACCGCCGCCAGGTTGACCCCGGCCTTGCTGGTAATCAGCCGCAACGAGGTTTCTGCGAACCCCCTTTCCGCGAACAGCTGCTCGGCAGCATCGAGAATGCGTTCAACGGTTTCCGATTGGGCCATGACTACTCCGACTACTCCGCCAGACAAACAGGTGTTTGAAACATACGTTTCAGCCCTGCTTCTGTCAAGGCTCTCGGTGACCGGTCGGTCGCCATTTAAATGCGCCAGACGGGTCGCTGCAAGCGACATTCCCGCTGTTTATTGCAGGTTTTGGCTTGCAGCGCATACAGTACTGTATATAATTCCAGTCACTGTACAAAAAGACAGAGCGCCCACCATGTTGAAACTGACGCCACGCCAAGCCGAAATTCTCGCGTTCATCAAGCGTTGCCTGGAAGACAACGGCTTCCCGCCGACGCGCGCCGAGATCGCTCAGGAGCTGGGCTTCAAGTCGCCCAACGCCGCCGAGGAGCACCTCAAGGCCCTCGCCCGCAAGGGTGCGATCGAGATGACCCCGGGCGCCTCCCGCGGCATTCGGATCCCTGGCCTGGAAGCCAAGACCGAAGAAAGCGGCCTGCCGATCATCGGCCGGGTTGCCGCTGGTGCGCCGATCCTTGCCGAACAGCACATTGAGCAATCCTGCAACATCAACCCCGACTTCTTCCACCCCCAGGCCGACTACCTGCTGCGCGTACACGGTATGAGCATGAAGGATGTCGGCATCTTCGACGGCGACCTGCTTGCAGTGCACACCTGCCGCGAAGCCCGAAACGGCCAGATCGTCGTGGCCCGTATCGGCGACGAAGTCACCGTCAAGCGCTTCAAGCGCGAAGGTAGCAAGGTCTGGCTGCTTGCCGAGAACCCCGAATTCGCCCCCATCGAAGTCGACCTGAAAGAACAGGAGCTGGTGATCGAGGGCTTGAGCGTCGGCGTCATTCGCCGCTGATCCAGGAGGCGTCATGCAGCAGTTCATTCACGCACCCGAGCAAGCCCAGTTGCCATTGTTCGAAGCATTCCTCGCCCAGCCCGTACTGCCTGGCCTGAAGGCCAGCGAAGTAACGCGCAAGAGTAGCCAGCCCGAGCTGTTCAGCGAACTGTCGCTGCGCGGAGCGCCCGGGCACTGCCAAAGCCTGCTGGCACCAGTGCTGCGCGAACTGAGCGAAGAGGACGAAACCCGCTGGCTGACCCTGATCGCCCCACCGTCGAGCCTGACCCAGGCCTGGCTACGCGATGCCGGGCTCAACCGTGAACGTATCCTGCTGCTGCAACCGCGTGGCAATCAAAGCCCGCTTCAACTGGCCTGCGAAGCCTTGCGCCTGGGCCGCAGCCACACCGTGGTCAGCTGGCTGGGCAACCTCAACGTCACTGCACGCCAGCAATTGCTGCGCGCCGCCGGCGCCGGAAACGCACAAAGCCTGAACATCCGCCTCGGCTGATGTTCAGGCTTTGCCTGTCACTGCATAAAACCTGATGCCCTGCTGCACCTCAGTGCAGCACACGCGGCCCTTCATCACGCTCAAGCTCGCCATCCATCAGGCGACCGGCCATCTGCACGCCCACGCTGAGCATGGCCTTGGCCACTTCCACATGCTGGCCCTGCAGGAACGCCTTGGCGTCTTCCGAGAAATCCAGGGTTACCAGAGAGCCCTCATCCTCGGCACGACGCAGTTCGATGCGGCCATCAGGCAACTCGACAATTTCCAGAAACGACGTAGACATAAATGGCAGTTCTCCGCGAAAGGCCGCTATTGTACCAGCCGTAGCAGCTATCAGCACTCACTCAACGCGTCGCGGAAACGTCGCACCAGGCCTTTGAGGTTACTGCGCCAACTTTCCAGTTCGGCACGCGACAGCGCCGGATGCTCGGGCTCATCGAGATTGACCGCCTGGATCAATGGCTGGGTGACGTCGGTTTTCGACGCTTTTTTCGCGACCGGTGGTCGGAACAAATCGGCATAAGCACCGAGCATTTGCGCCAGCCAGGTTTCGCGCTGGCGGGCCAGCTCCAGCAGTTCGGCCACTTCCGGAATAGTGATGCCGTTCAGGGCCTCGTCAGCCAGTGCTTGCTCGACCGTTGCAACGGCCGGCAGCCGGTAGAAGCCACCAATTTCATGGCAAAGGCCCAGCAGCGCGCCGTACAGGTGGAACAGCGCCGACTCGCGTTCGGCCTGGACCAGGCCCTGGGCATTCATGGCCTGGCTTTGCTCGGCCTTGGCCATGGACTCCAGGGCGAGGCCGGCAAAGAACAGTTTCTGATTGGTGCGGGTGTAGAGTTCCTGGGCCATTTCAGTGCCCTCCCATGAGGCTGCAAGGCGGATAGCTGCATCATAAATGATTGGGGCCGCTTTGCGCCCCTTCGCGAGCGTGCCCGCTCCCACAGGAATTGCATCAAGCCCAAGGCCTGCGCTGTACCTGTAGGAGCGGGCACGCCCGCGAAGGGGCACGAAGCGGCCCCAATTACAGCACTGACAGATCAGCGCTTGTCTTCAACCTTCCACGCATTGCCGTCGTAGAACGCCTTCCAGCCAGTCGGCTTGCCATCAACCTCGGACTGCACGTACTGCTCCTTGGTCTTGCGGCTGTAGCGGATCACCGCCGGACGGCCTTCCGGGTCTTTCTGCGGCGCATCGCACAGGAAGTGGTACTTCGGGTCGATCTCATGTTTGTGCGGCACGATCTCCAGCACCAGCGGTGCACGGGTTTCGCGGTTCTTGGGGAACTGGCTGGCGGCCAGGAACAACCCCGAAGCGCCATCACGCAGCACGTAGGTATCGTCGACCTTCTCGCACCTAAGCTCTGGCATGTCCACCTTGTCCATCTTCGGCGGCGCCGCCTCGCCGCTCTTGAGCAACTTGCGGGTGTTCTTGCACGACGGATTGGTGCAACCGAAGAACTTGCCGAAGCGGCCAGTCTTCAGCTGCATCTCGCTGCCGCACTTGTCGCACTCCAGGCTCGGCCCTTCGTAGCCCTTGATGCGGTAGTTGCCTTCCTCGATCTCGTAGCCGGTGCAATCCGGGTTGTTACCACAGATGTGCAGCTTGTGCTTCTCATCCAGCAGGTAGGCATCCATCGCCGTGGCACAGATCGGGCAGCGGTGCTTGCCCAGCAGCACGCGGGACTCCGACTCGCCCTCGTCGTCAGCGGCAATCTCGTCGCCCGGCACCAGGTTGACGGTGGCCTTGCAGCGCTCTTTTGGCGGCAGGCTATAGCCCGAGCAACCGAGGAACACGCCGGTAGAGGCGGTGCGGATCATCATCGGCCGGCCACACTCCTTGCACGGAATGTTGGTCATGGTCGGTTGGTTGGCGCGCATGCCGTCTTCGCTGGACTCGGCAGTCTGCAGCTTCTTGCTGAAGTCGCCGTAGAACTCGTCGAGCACGTTCTTCCAGTCACGCTCGCCCTGGGCCACGTCGTCGAGGTTCTCTTCCATGTCGGCGGTAAAGCCGTAGTCCATCAGGTTGGAGAAGCTCTCGGACAGGCGCTCGGTGACGATGTCGCCCATCTTCTCGGAATAGAAGCGGCGGTTGTGCAGGGTCACATAGCCACGATCCTGAATGGTCGAGATGATCGCCGCATAGGTAGACGGGCGGCCGATGCCGCGCTTTTCCATTTCCTTGACCAGGCTGGCTTCGGTGAAGCGCGCCGGCGGCTTGGTGAAGTGCTGGCTCGGGTCGATCTGGATCAGCTTCAGCGCTTCGCCCTGGACCATTTCCGGCAACACGTCGTCTTCGCCCGGCTTGCTCTGCTGCGGCAGCACACGGGTGTAACCGTCGAACTTGAGGATGCGGCCCTTGGCACGCAGCTCGAAATCGCCCGCAGCCACGGTGACGCTGGTGGACAGGTACTGCGCTGGCGGCATCTGGCAGGCCAGGAACTGGCGCCAGATCAGCTCGTACAGGCGCTCGGCGTCGCGCTCCATGCCACTGAGCTTGGTGGGGTGGGTATTCACATCGGAAGGACGAATCGCCTCGTGCGCTTCCTGAGCACCTTCCTTGCTGCCATACACCAGCGGCGCCTCAGGCAGATACTGCTTGCCGAACTCGCGCTCGATGTAGCTGCGAGCCATGTCCAAGGCGTCGGCCGACAGGTTGGTCGAGTCGGTACGCATGTAGGTGATGTAGCCGGCTTCGTACAAGCGCTGGGCCATCATCATGGTTTTCTTCACACCGAAGCCCAGGCGATTGCTGGCTGCCTGCTGCAGTGTGGAGGTAATGAAAGGTGCCGACGGCTTGCTGCTGGTCGGACGGTCTTCGCGCTTGACCACGCTGTAGCTGGACGCCTTGAGCTTCTCCAGCGCCGCCATGGCCTGGGCTTCGTTCAGCGGCTTGAAGGCTTCACCCTTCTCGCGCGCCACCTCGAAACGCACCTTGGCGTTCTTGGCGGTGCCGAGGTCGGCGTGGATTTCCCAGTACTCTTCCGGGATGAACGCGCGGATTTCGCGCTCGCGCTCCACCACCAGCTTCACTGCCACCGACTGTACACGGCCGGCGGACAGGCCACGGGCGATCTTGGCCCACAGCAGCGGCGAAACCATGTAGCCGACCACGCGATCGAGGAAGCGCCGGGCCTGCTGGGCGTTGACCCGGTCAATATCCAGCTCGCCCGGCTGCGAGAAGGCATCCTGAATGGCCTTTTTGGTAATTTCGTTGAACACCACGCGCTTGTAGCGGGTGTCATCACCACCGATGGCCTCGCGCAGGTGCCAGGCAATGGCTTCCCCTTCGCGGTCCAAGTCGGTTGCGAGATAGATGGTGTCGGCATCCTTGGCCAGGCGGCGCAGCTCTTCGATCACCTTTTCCTTGCCAGGCAGGATCTCGTACTTGGCCTTCCAGCCATGCTCGGGATCGACGCCCATGCGTGCCACCAGCTGGCGGCGTGCCTTTTCCTTGGGCGACAGGGCCGGAGCCTCACCCGCGGCCTTGCCACGCTTGGCGGCCGGCTCTTTGCTGGCGCTGGCCGAACCGCTGGTGGGGAGGTCTCGGATATGGCCGATACTCGACTTCACCACGTACTGGTTGCCCAGGTACTTGTTGATGGTCTTGGCCTTGGCCGGGGATTCCACAATGACCAGCGATTTGCCCATGGATCGGAGTATTCCTGAATCTGAAGATGAAAAACGCGTCAGGTGCCAGACGCGGCACCGCTATATATAGTGGCAAAAGTGTGAGGTCAAGTTCGGACTATCACTCGTGCGACTTGCCCAGCAACCCGGACAGCCCTTCTTCGGCCTTGACCAAAGCAAAGCGTGGCACCTGCTCGCCGTCAACCTCGACGGACTCCTGGAACATCGAAAGTGGCCGTACCCAGAAGCTGTAATCACCATACAGGCATTGGTAGAACACCATCCACTCTTCGCTCTCGGAGTGCCGCGCAACACTGAAGACACGGTACTCAGGCCCTTTGTAATGCCGGTATACGCCTGGTTGTATCTGCATGTTGCCCACCCTCTTGAATAAAACCTGAAAAAAACAAAACCGGGGCACAAGGCCCCGGTCGCTGTCCCGCTACGCGATCAGACGCGCTCGAAGACAGTGGTGATACCTTGGCCGAGGCCGACGCACATGGTCGCCACACCCAGGGTACCGCCATTCTGCTTCATGACGTTGAGCAGGGTGCCGGAAATCCGGGCCCCGGAGCAACCGAACGGATGGCCCAAGGCAATGGCGCCGCCGTGCAGGTTAACCTTCTCATCCATCTTGTCGAGTACTTTCAAGTCTTTCAGCACTGGCAGGGCCTGTGCGGCGAAGGCTTCGTTGAGCTCGATGAAGTCTATGTCGGCCATGGTCAGGCCAGCACGCTTGAGGGCCTTCTGGGTCGACGGCACCGGGCCGTAGCCCATGATCGCGGGGTCGACACCGGCCACCGCCATGGAACGAATGACCGCCAATGGCTGGATACCCAGGTCCATGGCGCGCTGGCCGGACATGACGATCATGCACGACGCACCGTCGGTGATCTGCGACGAGGTACCGGCAGTGACGGTACCGCCTTTCGGGTTGAATGCCGGCTTCAGCGACGCCAGGCCTTCGAGGGTGGTCTCCGGGCGAATGGTTTCGTCGAAATCGAACACCTTCAGGAAACCATTCTCGTCATAGCCCTGCATCGGGATGATTTCGTCCTTGAACTTGCCTTCGACCGTGGCCTTGTGGGCCAACTGGTGCGAACGCAGGCCGAACAGGTCCTGCTGCTCACGGGTGATGCCGTGCATCTTGCCGAGCATTTCCGCAGTCAGGCCCATCATCCCGGACGCCTTGGCGGCGTGCAAGGACAGGTGCGGGTTGGGGTCGACACCATGCATCATGCTGACGTGGCCCATGTGCTCCACGCCACCGACCACGAATACATCACCGTTGCCGGTCATGATCGCTTGGGCGGCGGTGTGCAGCGCGCTCATCGACGAGCCGCACAGGCGGCTGACGGTCTGCGCTGCGGAAGTGTGCGGGATCTGGGTCATCAGCGAGGCCATGCGGGCAATGTTCCAGCCCTGCTCGAGGGTCTGGTTGACGCAGCCCCAGATCACGTCCTCAACCTCTTTCGGGTCGACCTTGTCGTTGCGTTCCAGCAGCTTGCTGATCAGGTGTGCCGACATGTCTTCGGCGCGGGTATTGCGGTGCATGCCACCCTTGGAGCGGCCCATCGGCGTGCGACCGAAGTCGACAATCACCACGTCTCTTGGATTCAGGCTCATATCAAATCTCTCGCTCTAGCTCGTTGACCGCTCAGTTGAAGAAGCGCTGGCCGTTCTTGGCCATTTCACGCAGCTTGGCGGTCGGGTGGTACAGCGGCCCCAGGTCGGCGTACTGATCGGCCAAGGCAACGAATTCGGCCACGCCGATCGAGTCGATGTAGCGCAGCGCACCACCGCGGAAGGGAGGGAAGCCAATGCCGTAGACCAGGCCCATGTCGGCTTCGGCGGCAGTCTCGACGATGCCGTCTTCCAGGCAGCGCACGGTCTCCAGGCACAGCGGAATCATCATCCAGTTGATGATGTCTTCGTCGGTGACTTCGCGCTGCTCGAAGACGATCGGCTTGAGCACGTCGAGCACGCTGGCGTCGACGACCTTCTTCGGCTTGCCGCGCTTGTCGGTTTCGTAGGCATAGAAGCCCTTGCCGTTCTTCTGACCGAGGCGGTTGGCCTCGTACAGTGCGTCAACGGCCGAACGGCGTTCGTCCTTCATACGGTCCGGGAAGCCTTCGGCCATCACATCGCGGCCGTGGTGGCCGGTGTCGATGCCTACCACGTCCATCAGGTACGCCGGGCCCATCGGCCAGCCGAACTTTTCCATGACCTTGTCGATACGGACGAAGTCGACACCGGCGCTGACCAGCTTGGCAAAGCCGCCGAAGTACGGGAACAGCACGCGGTTGACCAGGAAGCCCGGGCAGTCGTTGACCACGATCGGGTTCTTGCCCATTTTCTTGGCGTAGGCCACGGTGGTGGCGACCGCTACTTCACTGGACTTCTCGCCACGAATGACTTCCACCAGCGGCATCATGTGCACCGGATTGAAGAAGTGCATGCCGACGAAATTTTCCGGGCGCTTGAGCGCCTTGGCCAGCAGGCTGATGGAGATGGTCGAGGTGTTGGAAGCGAGGATCGCATCCTCCTTCACCTGGCCTTCCACTTCGGCCAGCACGGCCTGCTTGACTTTCGGGTTCTCGACCACGGCCTCGACGACGATGTCGACATTGGCGAAGTCACCATAGGACAGGGTCGGGCGAATGGCGTTGAGTGCCTCGGCCATCTTCGCCGGGGTCAGGCGGCCCTTCTCGACGCGGTTACCGAGCAGCTTGGAGGCCTCGTTCAGGCCCAGCTGGATGGCTTCCTCACGGATGTCCTTCATCAGGATCGGGGTGCCCTTGACCGCCGACTGGTAGGCGATGCCGCCACCCATGATGCCAGCGCCGAGCACGGCGGCCTGCTTCACGTCATGGGCAATTTCGTCATGCGCCTTGGCCTTGCGCTTGAGTTCCTGGTCGTTCAGGAACAGGCCGATCAGGCTCTCGGCAACCGAGGTCCTGGCCAGCTTGGCGAAGCCTGCGGCTTCGACTTCAAGAGCCTTGTCACGGCCGAAGTTGGCAGCTTTCTGAATGGTCTTGATGGCTTCGACCGGGGCCGGATAATTCGGGCCGGCCTGGCCTGCGACGAAGCCCTTGGCGGTTTCGAAGGCCATCATCTGTTCGATGGCATTGAGCTTGAGCTTTTCCAGCTTGGGCTGGCGCTTGGCCTTGTAGTCCAGTTCACCACTGATGGCGCGCTTGACCAGGTCAAGGGCACCGGCCATCAGCAGCTCTGGCGCGACCACGGCGTCGACGGCCCCCACTTTCAGGGCGTCTTCGGCACGGTTTTCCTTGCCGGCGGCGATCCACTCAATGGCATTGTCCGAACCGATCAGGCGCGGCAGGCGCACGGTACCGCCGAAGCCCGGGTAGATACCCAGCTTGACTTCCGGCAGGCCGATCTTGGCACTGGTGGACATGACCCGGTAGTCGGCGGCCAGGCACATTTCCAGGCCGCCGCCCAGGGCGATGCCGTTGATGGCGGCGACGGTCGGTACTTCGAGGTCTTCGAAGGCGTTGAAGATGCGGTTGGCTTCCAGGTTGCCGGCGACCAGTTCGGCCTCGGGCAGCTTGAAGTTGTCGACGAACTCGGTGATGTCGGCGCCGACGATGAACACGTCCTTGCCACTGCTGACGATCACGCCCTTGACCGAGGCGTCGGCCTGGATGGCATCGACGGCCTGGCGAAGCTCGTTCAGGGTCAGGCGGTTGAACTTGTTGACGGACTCACCCTTGAGGTCGAACTTGAGCTCGACGATGCCACTTTCAAGAGCCTTAACCGTGATGGCTTTACCTTCGTAAATCATCAACTGATCTCCACGATATGGAAGCTGAACTGTACACGCCGATCGCTGCAGCAAAAGCAGGCGTAGCTGCCCTGCCCCAGGCACACCCGTCAGCGCGCTAGTCGGAAGTATGGCTTGGCGTCATGACATACAAACGCTCAATTCATACGCCCGTTTGATTTGGGTGTGCACACATTCTCCGAAAAGATCGGCGTTGTCAAATGCTCGCGAGCAAGGTGAAAACACGACTTTCCGGTCATTTTGTAGCGCCTGGTACAAAACATGATGACAGTGATTGCAGGCCATTCATGTCGACGATTGACCACGAGCCGAGGGAGATCACCGCAGCTTCTGCCTTGCGCGGCGACCTCGAACGGCTACACTGGCACTTGCTTGAATGCATACCCGGCCTGCCTGGCCTTTTCTGCGCAGCAGAACGCAAAGCGGCGACTTGGCACCCCACCCCTTCAGGGGATCGGCCAAGCCGCCGCTTTGTCGTTTTGTGCTTGCCTTCGGATGAGAAGACCAATGGGAGGGCTTAGCGGGGCCCTGTGGGAGCGGGTTTACCCGCGAACACCGGCAGAGCCGGTGCCATGCACCGAGTCGCCTTCTTCGCGGGTAAACCCGCTCCCACAGAGGCCGCGCAAAGGCAAATCTCAGGCCAGGGTTTCGAGGACGTAGGCAACATCCTGCAACACAGCCGTATCGCCCCGCTCGGTCCAGTACAGCGCGATCATCCGGGCATCGGCCTCGACCTTGTAGACGCTCGCCGGCAAGCGCGCCAGGGCCTCCATGAAGCGTGGGTCCTCGCAGGGTTCACGCCACTGGTTCCACCACACTCCCGGGGTGACCTGCCAGAAGCTGAAGCTGTCCTCGTGCCCGCGGCGGCGCGCCCGGTGGTACTGCGGGCACGGGCTTGGCGGCTCCTTTTCCAGCCAGTGCGGCCACTGCTGGGGCGCCAGTTGCATGGCCAGGCCCATGCGCCGCGCCTCCAGGCGCAGCTTCATCTGCTCGCTCTGCTTGCGCGAGGTGCGCAACCAGGAAAGCGGGCTGAGAATCAGCGCGAGGATTGACACCACCAGCAATACCGTCATATCAGTAGTTCCCATAAAACGTTGCAAATGAGCTGGTTAGCCATTTTTCACGGAAGACCCGCCCGAAAGCGACCATACTTCTTCTATCGCGATTGTCAGGAGTTCCGCTCATGTCCTACGAACATCTTCTGGTCGCCGTCGACCTGACCGAAGAATGCGACCCGGTGATCAAACGCGCCATGGCGCTGGCTGCGCCGTCGAATGCCAAGGTTTCGCTGGTACACATCGTCGAGCCGATGGCCATGGCGTTTGGCGGTGACGTGCCGATGGACCTGTCGCAGCTGCAACAGCAGCAGTTCGACCAGGCCAAGGAGCGCATGGAGCGCCTGTTCAACAAATACCCGGACATCCACCGCGGCGACTCGCACCTGACCTATGGCCAGCCGCGCCAGGAAATCCACCAGCTGGCCAAGGACCAGAAATGCGACCTGATCGTGGTCGGCAGCCATGGCCGTCACGGCCTGGCGTTGCTGCTGGGCTCCACGGCCAATGACGTGCTGCATGGTGCGCCGTGCGATGTGTTAGCGGTGCGGTTGCAGAAGAAGGAATGATTCAACCTGGCTGGCCTCTTCGCGGGTGAACCCGCTCCCACAGGGACCGCGCGCTGCTGAATGCGGTGCAGTACCTGTGGGAGCGGGTTCACCCGCGAAAAGGCCGGGGCAGGCTAACGCCAATCAGCCTTCCAGCTCGGCCCAGCGCTCCACCAGCACATCCAGCTCACCCTGCAGCTTCTCGATCTTCGCCAGCACAGCCGAAGTTTCCGCAATCGGCCGCTGATAGAAGCCCGCCGCATTCACTTCTTCCTGGGCCTCGGCCATACGCTGCTCCAGCTCGTCGATCTGCGCCGGCAGCATTTCCAGCTCACGCTGCAGTTTGTAGCTGAGCTTCTTCTTCGAACCATCGGCCGCCGCTGCAACAGGTGCAGGCGCCGGCTTGGCCTCGACCTTCTCTACCACCGCGCTGTTGAGCTCGGACTTGCCACCCTTGCTCTCGGTCACGCCCAGCAGCTTCGGCGAGCCCCCCTGGCGAATCCAGTCCTCGTACCCACCGACATACTCGCGCACCTTGCCCTCGCCTTCGAACACCAGGGTGCTGGTGACGACGTTGTCGAGGAAGGCCCGGTCGTGGCTGACCATCAGCACGGTACCCTTGTAGCTGGACAGTACCTCCTCGAGCAGCTCGAGGGTTTCCACATCAAGGTCGTTGGTCGGTTCGTCAAGCACCAGCAGGTTGGCAGGTTTGCTGAACAGTTTGGCCAGCAGCAACCGTGCACGCTCGCCACCCGACAGCGCCTTGACTGGCGTGCGGGCACGCTGGGGGCTGAACAGGAAGTCGCCCAGGTAGCTCAGCACGTGGCGGTTCTGGCCGTCGATCTCGATGAAATCACGGCCTTCGGCCAGGTTGTCGATAACGGTCTTTTCCAGGTCGAGCTGGTGGCGCATCTGGTCGAAATAGGCCACTTCCAGCTTGGTGCCGCGCTCGACCTTACCTGCAGTCGGCTCCAGGTCGCCGAGCATCAGCTTGAGCAGGGTGGTCTTGCCGGTACCGTTGGCACCCAGCAGGCCGATGCGGTCCTCACGTTGCAGGACCATGGAAAAATCCTTGACCAGCACAGGCCCTTCGGGGTGATGGAAGCTGACGTTCTCCAGCACCATCACCTGCTTGCCGGACTTCTCCGCCGCCTCGATCTGGATGTTGGCCTTGCCCTGGCGCTCGCGGCGTTCGCTGCGCTCCACGCGCAGGGCCTTCAGCGCGCGTACGCGGCCTTCGTTGCGGGTACGGCGGGCCTTGATGCCCTGGCGGATCCACACTTCTTCCTGGGCCAGGCGCTTGTCGAACAACGCGTTGGCGGTTTCCTCGGCGGCCAGCGCAGCCTCCTTGTGCACCAGGAAGCTGGCATAGTCGCCGTTCCAGTCGATCAGGCCGCCGCGGTCCAGTTCGAGAATACGGGTGGCCAGGTTCTGCAGGAAGGAACGGTCGTGGGTGATGAACAGCACCGCGCCGTTGAAGCCACGCAGAGCCTCTTCGAGCCAGGCGATGGCACCGATGTCCAGGTGGTTGGTCGGCTCGTCGAGCAGCAGCAGGTCGGGCTCAGACACCAGCGCCTGGGCCAGTAGCACGCGGCGGCGCCAGCCACCGGACAGCTCAGCCAGGGTCTTGTCGGCCGGCAGCTGCAAGCGGCTGAGGGTACTCTCCACCACCTGCTGCAGGCGCCAGCCGTCACGGGCTTCCAGCTCGTGCTGGACGTGCATGAGTTTTTCCAGGTCTTCATCGCCCTGGATGTTCAGGCTCAAGTGGTGGAACTGCGCCAGCAACTCGCCCACGCCATCCAGGCCTGCAGCCACAACGTCGAACACCGTGCGCTCGTCGGCTACCGGAAGCTCCTGAGGCAGCTCGCCGATCTTCAGGCCCGGGGCACGCCAGATTTCGCCGTCGTCGCCCTTCTGCTCGCCCTTGACCAGGCGCAGCATGCTCGACTTGCCGGTGCCGTTGCGGCCGATGATGCACACCCGCTCGCCACGAGCGATCTGCCAGGACACTTTGTCCAGCAGCGGCATGGCGCCGAATGCGAGGGACACATCGCTGAATTTGAGCAGGGTCATGTTGGTCTCCATAAATCGGGCGCGCATTCTACCTGACTTGGTCCCCGACAGCATCCGCCAGGCCACCCGGCGAGGGTTTTGCGACATCTGGTCGAACTTAATATCCCGATACAAGCACAGTGCTTTCACCCCCCGCCGGCAAACAGCTAAGCTAAGGCAATAGCTTCCAACAGTGCTGGCTCAGCCGTCACTTCCCCATGGTTCAACTGCCCGGACGTATCATGCGCAGCCGCCTGTTACATATTGCATCCTGCCTGCTGCTTACCGCCGCCACCTGCGCGGCGCAGGCCGCCGACCTTACCCTGCAACGCCAGTACTATGACGAGGCCAAGCGTGCGCTGGCCAAGGGCGACAAAGGCCCGTACCTGCGTTATGCCCAGGCCCTCAGCGACTACCCACTGACGCCCTACCTGGCCTATGACGAACTCACTGCCCGCCTGAAAAGCGCCAGCAACCAGGAAATCGAAGACTTCCTTGCCAAGCATGGCGACCTGCCCCAGGCCAACTGGATGAAACTGCGCTGGTTGCGCTGGCTGGCCGAACGCGGCGAATGGAACACCTTCGTCAAGTACTACGAGCCCAAGCTCAACTTCACCGAACTGGACTGCCTCAATGGCCAGTACCAGCTCAGCCACGGTCTGCGCGCCGAGGGGTACGCCACGGCCGAAAAACTGTGGAACGTCGGCAAGTCGCAGCCAGCCACCTGCGACACGCTGTTCGGCATGTGGGCGGCCGAAGGCCAGCTGACCGAGGCCAAGCGCTGGCACCGCACCAAACTGGCGGCCCAGGCGCGCAACTACAGCCTGGCCAACAACCTGGTCAAGACCCTGACTACGCTCGGTCCGCAGGGGCGCCTGCTGGTCGATGTGGCGCAGAAGCCCGAGCTGCTCAACCAACCGTCGCGCTTCACCCCGGTCAACGAAGCCATGTCCGACGTGGTCAGCCTCGGCCTGCGCCGCCTGGCCCGACAGGACCCGGAGCGGGCCATGGCGCTGCTCGACGACTACGCCCAGCGCATGCACTTTTCCCGTGACGAGAAAGTGGCCATCGCCCGCGAAATCGGCCTGACCCTGGCGCGCCGCTACGACCCGCGCGCGCTCGATCTGATGACCCGCTACGACCCCGAGCTGCGTGACAACACTGTCAGCGAATGGCGCCTGCGCCTGCTGCTGCGCCTGGGCCGCTGGGAGGACGCCTACGAGCTGACCCGCCGCCTGCCCCAGGACCTGGCCAGCAGCAGCCGCTGGAAGTACTGGCAGGCCCGCAGCCTGGAGCTGGCGCAGCCGAACAACCCGCAGATCCCGCTGCTGTACAAGACCGTGGCGCGTGAGCGTGACTTCTACGGTTTCCTCGCCGCCGACCGGGCACAGACACCTTACCAACTGAACAACAAGCCGCTGGTGCTCAGCCCGCAACTGGTCAACAAGGTGCGCAACACCCCGGGCATTCGCCGTGCCCTGGAGTTCCACGCCCGCGGCCAGATCGTCGAAGGCCGCCGCGAGTGGTACCACGTCAGCCGCCACTTCAGCCGCGACGAAATGGTCGCCCAGGCGCGCCTGGGCTACGACCTGCGCTGGTACTTCCCAGCCATTCGCACCATCAGCCAGGCGCAGTACTGGGACGATCTGGACATTCGCTTCCCGATGGCCCACCGCGACACCCTGGTACGCGAGGCCAAGGTCCGAGGCCTGCATTCGAGCTGGGTATTTGCCATCACTCGTCAGGAAAGTGCCTTCATGGAAGATGCCCGTTCGCCGGTGGGCGCCAGCGGCCTGATGCAGCTGATGCCGGCCACGGCCAAGGAAACCGCCCGCAAGTTCAGCATTCCGCTGGCGTCACCGGCGCAGGTGCTCAACCCGGACAAGAACATCCAGCTGGGCGCGGCCTACCTGAGCCAGGTGCACAGCCAGTTCAACGGCAACCGGGTGCTGGCTTCGGCAGCCTACAACGCCGGGCCGGGGCGTGTGCGCCAGTGGCTGAAAGGCGCCAAGCACCTGAGCTTCGATGTGTGGGTGGAGTCGATCCCGTTCGACGAAACGCGCCAGTACGTGCAGAACGTGCTGTCGTATTCGGTGATCTACGGGCAGAAACTGAACTCGCCGCAGCCGCTGGTGGATTGGCATGAGCGGTACTTCGATGACATGTGATTGTTGCTGAGCCTGTGCCGGCCTCTTCGCGGGTAAACCCGCTCCCACAGGTATTGCACCAGTCCTGAATGCGGTGCAGTACCTGTGGGAGCGGGTTTACCCGCGAAGAGGCCGGCACAGGCAACACAGCTACTCCAGAATTTCGACCTGCATCCCTGCCTCCAGCCACCCACTACCATCCACCGCCAGGTTCTGCCCGAACAGCACATCCCCCTCCTTCTCGCGGAAAGTCCTGAGCGTGGCCATCGGCTCGCGATCCTCACTGCGCTCGCCGGTAGCCGGGTCGATGGTGGTAAAGATGCACCGCACACTGGGCTTGAGCACGCGAAACTCCAGGCTGCCGATACGAATGCGCTTCCAGCCATCCTCGGCAAACGGTTCCGCGCCCCGCACCACCAGGTTGGGCCGAAAGCGCAGCATATCCATGGGCCGACCGATACGTCGGTTGAGCTCGTCCAGCGAACCCTGGCCGATCAGCAACAAGGGGAAGCCGTCCGGAAACGCCGCCCGGTCACTGTTGAGGCCATAGCCATTGGGCAGATAACGCGCGCGTTGCTCCGGGCAATGCACCAGCCGCACGGCCTTGCCCAGCAGCTGGCTCAGCCAGGCTGCCGCCGCATCGCCCGCATCCGGCACGCGCAGGGTATCGCGCCAGATGGTCACGCCGCGCAGGGCGTCATCGGCAGATGGCACAGGCACTCGCAACGGTGCTTGCCCAGGTGTTTCCAGCAGCAACTGGCCGCTGTCATCATCGCTTGCCTTGACCTGGCCTAACTGTGGCCAGGCGCGCTGGGTGAGGAAACGTCCGTTTTCTTCCTCCACCACCATCCAGCGCCGGTCGCCCTGCACCCCCAACAAGCCTACCAGTGAAGCCTGCAGGCGTTGCGCCTGCCCCGACTTCACCGGGTACCGATACAGCTCACTGAGAAACATCCCTGCCGCCTCGCGTCATGCCAAAACGCCAAGCTTATACCCGGCAGGGGCCGGGATCACGCAGTAGCGGCCTCCAGCAACAGGCGTTGCTTGACCACGTCGACCAGGCGATCAGGCTGGAACTTGGACAGGAAGTTGTCGCAGCCCACCTTTTTCACCATCGATTCGTTGAAACTACCCGACAGCGAGGTATGCAGCACCACGTACAGCTGGCGCAAACGAGCATCGCCACGGATCTCGGTGGTCAACCGGTAGCCGTCCATCTCCGGCATCTCGGCGTCGGTGAACACCATCAGCAGCTTCTCGCACACATCCTCACCGGCGTCGGCCCAGCCCTTGAGCATACGCAGCGCCTTCAGGCCATCACTGGCCACGTGCAGCTTCACGCCCAGCTGGGACAGGGTGTCACGCAATTGCGCCAGGGCCACGCTGGAGTCGTCCACCAGCAACACTTCGCGACCACGGGCCCGAGCCAGTACCGGGTCGGCGAGTTTGTCGCCGGAAACCCGGGCGTTGTACGGCACGATCTCGGCCAGCACCTTCTCCACGTCGATCACTTCCACCAGCTTGTCATCGACCTTGGTGATGGCGGTCAGGTAATGCTGGCGTCCTGCGCTGGACGGCGGCGGCATGATCGCCTCCCAGTTCATGTTGACGATGCGGTCGACACCACCCACCAGGAAGGCCTGCACCGAGCGGTTGTATTCGGTGACGATGATGGTGCTGTCCGGCCCCGGCTGCAGCGGACGCATGCCGATCGCCTGGGACAGGTCGATCACCGGCAGGGTCTGGCCGCGCAGGTTGACCACCCCGCACACGAAAGCATGGCGCTGGGGCATCAGGGTCAGCTTGGGCAGTTGCAGCACTTCCTGCACCTTGAACACGTTGATCGCGAACAGCTGGCGGCCAGCCAGGCGAAACATCAGGATTTCCAGGCGGTTCTCACCCACCAGTTGCGTGCGTTGGTCTACCGTGTCGAGAATGCCAGCCATTGGAAAACCCCCAGGCTTGAGTCGGAGAAAGTGAAATCATCCACCCTGTATCGGCCGCTTCACGCACACCTTGACCCTTGTGGGGAAATGCCGTGAAGGCAATTGATATCACTTTGCCACCATGCTTTACTGCGAGCAGCCCGGAGTGAACCTGCGGCACGACAAAAGTTCCCCACCGTAGCCAATATCAGGGAAACCCTTAGCCACAATCGGGTGCAACCTGATGTTCGCGATATCCTTTAGCCATTAATGTGACGCCATTCTCATTGCATGAATGGAGTCAGGCTTTTGCTAGCTATCGTTTTGGCGTGCCCGTCCCCTGCGCCTGCCTCACGCGCGGGGGCCTCATGATGGACAGCGCCTTATCGTTCGATGAAGCCCTGCAGGGGTTTCTGCTGGATGCCCAGGTGCTGCTGACCCAGGCCCAGGAATGCCTGCATCACCTGGAACTGATCGACAACGACCCGGATGCCTGCCACTGCCTGGACAATACCCTCGACAACCTCGCTCGACAGGCCACGCAGTTGGGCCTGCGCGAAGTCGCCCATTACACCACAGCCCTGCAGCAGTTGCTGGGCCCGGCCTGCCATGGCGGTTGCCTGCCGCGCGAAGCCCTGCCCGCAGTAGGGGCCTGCCTGACCCTGCTGGCCTGGCAACTGGAACTGGTCGACCCGTGTACCGGGCGGCTTAACCTGGACATCGGCGAGCAGCTGGTGCTGCTGGGTGAACTGGCCAAAGTCGTGCAGCAACCTTTTGTGCAAGCCTGCACGTCCTGCAACGACCAAGGTGGCGTGTGCATCCACCCGCACACCGAGACGGCAGACGGCACGCCCCCCGGCCGCTCATCTCCAACATATTGACCCGGCACAAAGTGCAACCAGGCACCTTTATTCAAACCCACCCTGGTCGAACTTGGAAAGTCTCCGAAGTTTTCCAAGTTACCGTGGGCCAAGTTGAATCAATTGCGCGTAAGTTCCACGACAAGTGTGTGTTGCGCGATCAAGCCAGGTGGCACTTTGCTACCCTCCAGCGCGCGCCCGACAGGCGTTTCAAAGCGTTACCCAGCCGCGACCGATGCATTCCGAAGTGGTAATATGCCCCCCCACAAACGTTTGCAACCTGCAGCAAGGTCGCAAGATCACGGGTTCGAAAAAATAATCGAAAGTACTGCTCCAAAGCCTCTGACAAGGATTGTGCAAGGCCTCCATCAGCAATACTTCAGTGGCTTCCCTACTTATGTCTCCACGCTTTAAGACTCCTTTGCGCTGCTGCCCCCGCACTACCCTGCTGCGCTGGACGACGGTCGGGCTGTGCGTGGCCTCGCTGGTCGCCAACCTGATGCTGTACCTGACCGACCAGGCGATCCCGACCAGCCTGTTGGTGCTGCAGTTGGCTGCTACGCTGGGCGCCGCCGTGCACCTGAGCCTGGGCGCCAGGTCGATCAGCCTGCGCCCGGCGGAACTGGCCGAGCGCATGCTCAAGGTCCAGGAAGACGAGCGTCAACACCTGAGCCGGGAACTGCACGACGACATCGGCCAACTGCTCACGGCCGCCAAACTGCAACTGCAGTGGCTGCAAAAGCGCATGCCCGATGAGCTGCAAGGCCACTGCGACGCCCTGCGCAGCACGCTGGATAACACCCTGGGCAACGTGCGCGATGTCTCCGCCCTGCTCAACCCGCGGCAGTTGGCCAGCCTTGGCCTGGAAGCCAGCCTGCGCGCGCACCTGGTACGCACCTTGGGCAACAGCGGCGTGCACTGGAGCCTGGCGTGCAACCAGCGCCTGGGGGGCATCGACGAGGCTGTGGCCATGGCGGTGTTCCGCATTACCCAGGAAGCCGTGACCAACATGCTGCGCCACGCCCAGGCACACAACCTGGTCGTCCGTCTGCAGCGCACCCCCGAGGGGTTGGCCTTGTCGATCCATGACGATGGCCGTGGCTTCGTGCCCGCCAGGCAACCGGCCGAAGCTGGCCAGCGTGGTTTGGCCGGCATGCAGGAGCGGGTAACGGCGTTGCAGGGCAGCCTCGAGATCACCAGCCAGCTCGGCCTGGGCACGCGCATCGAGGCGGTGTTCCCATGGCCACCGCGCACTCAGCAACGCGCCAGGAGTACTGCCACCCATGACCTGTAGATTGCTGCTTGTAGACGACCACTCGCTGATCCGCGCCGGGGTGCGCGCACTGGTCGGCGACATTCCCGGCTATGAGGTAATCGGTGAGGCAGACGACGGCAGTCAGTTGCTTGAGCAGGTACGCAAACTGGCGCCGGACATCGTCTTGCTGGACATCTCCATGCGCTCGACCAGCGGCCTGGATGCCCTCACCCAACTGCGCGCCAGCGGCAGCACCTGCAAGGTGCTGATCCTGTCGATGCACACCGACCCGGACCTGATCATGCGAGCCCTGGAGAGCGGCGCCCACGGCTACCTGCTCAAGGACACCAGCGCCACCGAACTGGGGCAGGCCCTGGCCGCGGTGCGCAACGGCGAGCGCTACCTCAGCCCAGCCATCGCCCATACGGTGATCAACCAGGCGCTGCAGCACGCCAGGCAGGGCAAGCAACCCGCTGGCGAGCGGCATAACCTGACAGCGCGACAGCTGGAAATCCTGCGTCTGATCGTGCGCGGCAAGGCAACCCGGGAAATCGCCACCGGCCTGGGGCTGTCGATCAAGACCGTGGAAACCCACCGCTCGCAAATCATGAAACGCCTGCAAATCCATGACGTGGCCGGTCTGGTGCTGTTCGCCGTGCGCGAGAAAATCATCAGCCCGGATGACTGAGCAACGGCGACCCGGCAGGCAGGTGCAGGCGCAATGCAGCAGGCCTTGCCTGGAAGCGCAACTTGTCGGCCTGTACCGGCTCACCATCGAGGTTGATGTCCAACCCCTGCGAGCACTTGATCTCTACCCAGGGCAACCTGGTGCGGACAAACAGCCCGTTACCGGCCAACAGCTCACGCAGCGCCCCGACCACCTCCTGGGGGGCCGGCAGCACGGCAATGTCGAGCAAGCCGTCGTTTACCACTGCCTCGGGGCACAGCACCTGCCCGCCTCCGGCCTGACGGCCGTTGCCGATCCCCAACGCCAGCAGGTCACCCTGCCAGTGAAAGCCCGGCCCTTGCAGCTCCACCGAGGCCGCCTGCAGTTCGCTGAAGCGCGACAACCCGGTGAACAGGTAGGCGGCAGCGCCCAGCACTTTCTTCAGGTCTTCGGAGGTGCTGGCCGTGACCTGGCTGCCAAAACCGCCCGTGGCCATGTTGAGGAACAACTGGTCGCCGGCCTGGGCCAGGTCTATTGGCTGTGCAGGTATGTTCAGCAAGGCCAGCGCCGTGGCAGGCTCCAGGGGTATGTCAGCGGCCTTGGCAAAATCGTTGGCCGTGCCCAGCGGCAACAACGCCAAGCTGGCGTCGGTGCCCGCCAGCCCCATGGCCTCGGCGACATCGCGCAGCGTGCCATCCCCGCCTCCGGCGACGATATGGCCGTAGCCGGCATCCAGCGCCTCGCTGACCAGGCGCTGGGCGTCACCGGCCTCCCAGGTGACCCGCACGTCCAGCACCCAGCCGCTGGCGCGCAGGCCATACACGGCGCTGCGCAAGTCTTCGTTCATCGCCTGCTTGCCGTGCAGGATCAGCATTGCCTTGCCCACTTGCATTTGCGCGCCTCCGTGAAGTGATCTACCCAGATCTCGACCCTCTGCAATGCCGGATCGTTGCATGCCCCAAAAAAATAGCAGGCCCCACTAATCGCGTAGGTCGGTCAATTCCTCCACGCCCGGTAATGCGCAGCTATGCTCAGCAGATACACCCTTCTTGCCATGGACGCGCCCCGGCAGTGGTTTTACCACTGCCGCCTACGGGCGCGTCTTGCTATCCGCAGCCTTTAGCGAGGATTTCGGGTCATGCGCATTCTCTGGACACTGCCTTACCTGCCCTGGCCGACCACCAGCGGCAGCAAGACCCGGCAATACCATCTGATACGCGCACTGGCACAACGGGGACACCGGATTACCTTGCTGGTGCAATCGAAGGTCCCCCTCGGCGATGCCGCCCGCGAGGCACTGGAACCACTGCTCGAACGCCTGATCGTGCTGCCTCGCCGGCCTCTGCACAGCCCGCTCAACCTGCTGGCCTCGCCGATCATCGACTACCCCATGCGGGCAATCATCAATGGCCTGGCCCCTTGCCTGCGGCACCGCTTCGAGCAATTGCTGGACGAACCCTGGGACGTGATCCAGATCGAGCACAGCTACAGTTTCCAGCCCTTCGAAAAGGCCCTGCAGGCACGCGGACTGCCCTACATGCTCAGCGAGCACACCCTGGAGTCGGTGATGGGTGGCGCCTGCCACGATCGGCTGCCGATATGGCTGCGCCCGCTCAACGCCTTCGACCGCTGGCGCTATCGACGCTGGGAACAGCGGGTGTTGCGCCAGCCCACCGAACTGGTAGCGGTCAGCGCCCATGATGCCGAGCTGATTGCTCAGATCAGCGGGCGCCCGGTGAACGTGGTGGTCAATGGCGTGGACTGTGATTTCTACCAGCACGTGCAACCCGCGCTGCACAGTCAGCGCCTGCTGTTCGTTGGCAACTTCGAGTATGGCGCCAACCTGGAGGCCATAGAATGGGCGCTGGAAGACATCATGCCGCAGGTATGGATGAGCAACCCGGCGGTGCGTCTGGCGATTGCCGGGCATGCCATGCCGGCCAGCTGGAAACTGCACTGGAACGACCCGCGTATCGAGTGGTTCGGCTACCGTCCCGACCTGCGTGAACTGCAGCGGCGTTCGGCACTGTTCTTCGCACCGCTGCGCTATGCCGGTGGCTCCAAGGTGAAAATTCTCGAGGCGATGGCCGCCGGCTTGCCGGTGATCACCACCGGCAAAGGCGTTTCAGGCCTGGCTGCGAACAATGGTGAACACTACCTGGGCAGTGAGGATGGCGACCAGTTGGCCCTGCTGATCACCCAATTGCTCAACCAGCCCTGGCGCATGAGCCAGTTGAGCGAGGCCGGGCGCCAGTTCACCCGCCAGCGCCACGACTGGAGCGTGGCCGCCCAGCAACTGGAGAGCGTGCACATGCGCCTGGCCCAGGCAGCACCAGTCGAGGCCGCACCGCTGGCCAGTGCCTGACTGGGCCGCTCAGCCAAGTAGCTCGCTGAAGGGAATGAACGGCACGCTGTCACCCTGCTTCGGCGTACTGCCTTCGCGCACTTCCACCAGCCCGTCGGCCCAGGCCGCGCTACGCAGCACGCCAGAGCTCTGGTTCTTGTAGATGCGCACATGGCCCTGTTCGATGCGGGCGCGCAGGTATTCGCGGCGCGTGCCGGGCTTGGGCCAGTCAAAACCGGCCGGCATGTCGAAGCGCAGCGGCGTGACATCGGCCACGCCCTGACGCCGCAACAGGTAGGGTCGGGTCAGCAGACCGAAGGTGACCAGGGTCGAGGCCGGGTTACCCGGCAGACCGATTACCGGCACGCCCTGGAAGTGGCCGAAGGTCAGCGGCTTGCCCGGTTTGATTGCCAGCTTCCACAAGGCCAGCTCGCCGGCCTCGCGCAGGGCGGCGCCGAGGTAGTCGGCTTCACCCACCGAGACACCACCGGTGGACAGGATGAGGTCGACACCGGCCAGCTCGGCTAGGCAGGTGCGGGTGCGTGCCAGGTCATCCGGCAGGATGCCCGCATCGACCACGTCGCAGCCCAGCCGCTGCAACCAGCTGACCAGCAACCGGCGGTTACTGTTGTAGATTTGCCCCGGCCCCAGCGGCAGGCCGGGTTCGACCAGTTCGTCACCGGTAGACAACACCGCCACCCGCACCTTGCGCACCACTTCCAGGCTGCCGTGGCCCAGGGTGGCAGCCAGGCCCAGCTCGACAGGCCCCAGACGGGTGCCGGCGCTCATCACCTGTTCGCCCTTGCGGGTTTCCTGGCCCTGGGGACGAATGTTCTGCCCGGTCTTCAACGGCTCGAGAAAGCGTACCCGGCCATCTTCCGCCACTTCGGAGTTTTCCTGCATCTCGACGCAGTCGGCACCTTCGGGCAGCGGTGCACCGGTGAAGATGCGCGCGCAGGTGCCCGGTTGCAGCGGCTGCGGCGCATGGCCGGCGAAAATCCGCTGGCTGACCGGCAGCGGCTCGCCCTGCCAGTCGGCCAGGCGCAGGGCGTAACCGTCCATGGCGCTGTTCGGCCAGGGCGGCAGGTCGAGCGAGGCCACCAGGTCGGTGGCAAGCACACGGCCCTGAGCCTCGGCCAGTGGCAGGTTCTCGGTGTCGCGGATCGGCGCCGCTTCGGCCAATGCCAGCAGCTGCTCCAGGGCCTGTTCCACCGGCATCAGAGGCCGGGCCTGGGTGACCTCAGCCACGGCCGTCACAGGCCGCTGCCTGCTTCAGGTGCGGCACGAAGTTGCACGGGCGATGACGGGCATCCAGCTGCTCGGCCAGGATACCGTCCCAACCGGTGCGCACCGCGTTGGTCGAACCCGGCAGGCAGCACACCAAGGTACCGTTGGCCAGCCCGGCCAGGGCGCGCGACTGCACGGTGGAAGTGCCAATGTCAGCCACGGAAATCTGCCGGAACAGCTCACCAAAGCCTTCTACCTGCTTGTCCAGCAGGCAGGCCACGGCCTCGGGCGTGCTGTCGCGGCCGGTAAAGCCAGTGCCGCCGGTGATCAGCACCACCTGCACGCTGTCATCGGCAATCCAGGTGGCGACCTGGGCGCGAATCTTGTACAGGTCGTCCTTCAGCAACACGCGCTCGGCCAGGCGATGGCCGGCTGCGCTCAGCCGGTCGACGAACATCTGGCCGGAGGTATCGGTATCGAAGGTGCGAGTGTCGCTGACCGTGAGCACGGCAATGTTCAGCGGCACGAAGGGGGTATCTGCCTTGGTTTTCATGGGGATCCGTCACGAGAAGATGGAATGCCCGCAGTTATAACACAGCACGCGTACGTCGCAGCGTGACGCCCGTGGCCCTTGCCCTCGATCAATGCCTCGGCTTTGCCGCTATGCTGCACTGTAGACGGAACTTGCGTGGACGCCCTGCGTCTTAATGTCATCTAGCACCATCGCACTGGAGAAACACGATGATTCAACGGACCCTACCCGCTTTCCTGCTCGCCTTGAGCCTGGGCGCCCTCGCTGGCTGCGCATCGCCAACCGTCATTACCCTGAACGACGGTCGCGAAATCCAGGCCACCGACACGCCGAAGTACGATGAAGACTCCGGTTTCTACGAATTCGAGCAACTGGACGGCAAGCGCACGCGCCTGAACAAGGACCAGATCCGCACCGTCAAAGAGCTCTGATCGCAGCCGGCGTTTTTGCAAAGGCCCTTTTAACAACAAGGGCTTGCGGGCAAAAACAGGATGCAGTAGGATTTCTTTCATCGGAGTGTAGCGCAGCCAGGTAGCGCGTCTCGTTCGGGACGAGAAGGCCGCAGGTTCGAATCCTGTCTCTCCGACCAAATCCTCGTCAAAAAGCCCGCCTTGTGCGGGCTTTTTGTTGTGCATTGAAAAGTGCCCTGCCCCAGCGCGCGCGCCCCCTTGTGGGAGCGGCCTTGTGTCGCGAAAAGGCTGCAAGGCAGCCCCCAGCAACTTGTGCAGCCTGGCTGAAATCCTGGGGCCGCGTTGCGACCCTTTCGCGACACAAGGCCGCTCCCACATGTGTCAGTGCGACACCTCAGCCTCCACCGGCACATACAGCAACTGCAGGCGCTCGCTGCTCCATGCCCGGGTCTGGTTGGTCAGCGCCAGGTTGTTGTTCAGTTTCTGCCCATAGCTCGGCACGATTTCCTTGAGCCTGGCCTGCCAGGCTGGCGACTGGATACGGTCCTTGAAGGTCTTTTCCAGCACGGTCAGCATGATCGGCGCCGCGGTAGAGGCACCCGGAGAAGCGCCCAGCAACGCAGCGATGCTGCCGTCCTGCGCCGCCACTACTTCAGTACCGAACTGCAGCACGCCGCCCAGTACCGGGTCCTTCTTGATCACCTGCACCCGCTGGCCGGCCTGCAGCAGCTTCCAGTCTTCGTTCTTGGCGTTGGGGAAGTACTCGCGCAGCGCGTTCATGCGGTCATCGAAACTGAGCATCAACTGCCCCATCAGGTAGGTGCTGAGGTCGATGTTGTCGATACCGGCGTTGACCATCGGCAGCACGTTGTGGCTGTTCAGCGAGGCGAACATGTCCAGCAGCGAGCCGTGCTTGAGGTACTTGGTGGAGAACGTGGCGAACGGGCCGAACAGCAGTACCTGCTTGCCATCGATCATCCGCGTATCCAGGTGCGGTACCGACATCGGCGGCGCGCCAACCGAGGCCTTGCCGTACAGCTTGGCCTGGTGGCGGGCGACCAGGTCGGAGTTGTCGGTCATCAGGAACTGGCCACCGACCGGGAAGCCGGCATAGCCTTCGGCTTCAGGGATGCCCGACTTCTGCAGCAGCTTCAGCGCGCCACCACCAGCACCGATGAACACGAAGCGGGCATTGACGGCCTTTTCCTTGCCGCCGTTGGCCAGGTCGGCCACCCGCACTTGCCAGGTGCCGTCATCGTTACGCACGATGTCGCGCACCTCATGGCGCAGGTTCAGCGATACGTTAGGGTTGCGGGTCATCGCGGCGAACAGCTGGCGGGTGATTTCACCAAAGTTCACGTCGGTGCCGATGGCCATGCGCGTGGCGGCGACCTTCTGCCCCGGGTCACGGCCTTCCATCACCAGCGGTGCCCACTTACGGATCTGCTCGCGGTCTTCGGAGATTTCCATGCCGCGGAACAGCGAACTGTGCTGCAGCGCGTCGACGCGCTTGTGCAGGAAGGCAACGTTGTCGTCACCCCAGACAAAGCTCATGTGCGGCACGTTGTTGATGAACGACTTCGGGTTGCTCAGCACGCCCTGCTCGACCTGGTAGGCCCAGAACTGCTTGGACACCTCGAACTGCTCATTGACCCCCACGGCCTTGCTGATGTCGATGCTGCCGTCCTTGCCGACGCTGGTGTAGTTCAGCTCGCAGAAGGCGGAGTGACCGGTGCCGGCGTTGTTCCAGGCGTTGGAGCTTTCTTCGGCCACTTGATCCAGACGTTCATAGACGTCGACCTTCCAGGAGGGCTCCAGCTCGGTGAGGTAGGTGCCCAGGCTCGCACTCATGATGCCACCGCCGATCAGCAGCACGTCGACGGTCTTTTCCGGCTCCGCGGGTTTGGAGCAGCCGATGACGCCCAGGCAGAGGAACGTCAGCAGGAATTTCTTCATTGATGTTATCCAGTTGTTGTGTACACGCGCGCGGCCTTGAGCAGGGAACGTGCCAACTGGGTCTGGAGCAGTGAATACGGGGGTTAGGCGACGGCGAGGATGGCGACAATCCGCCAGAGGCCATGGAATGAAGCAGTGGAAGTGGCGGGTTTCCCCATTAGCCAACTTGGCGCCGCACCGTTGTGGGAGCGGCCTTGTGTCGCGAAAGGGCCGCGCAGCGGCCCCAGGATATCAGCCTCCGTGCAGAGATTGCCGGGGCCGCTTTGCGGCCCTTTCGCGACACAAGGCCGCTCCCACAAGAGCCACGTCAGGCGGTGAGGCGTGAGGTGACTTCACCCAGCTGCCCCGACAACCCATGCAGGCGCTGCCCCGCCTGTTCGGTATGCTGCACCGCCTCCTGGTTGGCCGTGGCGATGCGGGTGATTTCGATCAGGTTGCGCGAGATGTCCTCGGCCACGCTGGTCTGCTCTTCGGCCGCCGTGGCGATTTGCCGGTTCATGTCGCGAATCGCTTCCACCGCCAGGGTGATGCGCTGCAGCATCTGCCCGGCCTGCTGCACCTGCTCGGCACCCTCCTGGCTGCGCTGCTGGCCGCTTTCGATAGCCTTGACCGCTTCCACCGCCCCCGACTGCACCGCTTCGATGATCTGGTGGATCTCGGCAATCGACGCAGCCGTGCGCTGGGCCAGGCTGCGCACCTCATCGGCGACTACCGCAAAACCACGCCCTGCCTCGCCGGCACGGGCCGCTTCGATGGCCGCGTTGAGTGCCAGCAGGTTGGTCTGCTCGGCAATGCCGCGGATTACTTCAAGGACTTTGCCTATGCGTGTGCTGTCATGCTCCAGGTCGCGAATCACCGCCGCTGTGCTGGCAATTTCGCGGTTGACCACGCCGATGATGTCGATGGTCTGCTGCATCACCTGCTCGCCCGCCTGAGCGCTGTGGTCGGCATCGTCCGCCGCACGGGCAGCCTCGGCGGCGTGGCGCGCGACCTCCTGGGCGGTGGCGGACATCTCGTGCATGGCCGTGGCCACCTGGTCGGTGCGCTGGAACTGGTCGTGGGTGCCACGGGCCATGTCGCCGGCGATGCTGCGCAACTGGCCGCTGGCGCCTTCCAGTTCCTGGGCGTTGTCCTGCAACCGGCCAACCGTGTCAGCGAGAAAGTCGCGCAGGGTGTTGGCGGCCCGCGCCAGGCGGCCCAGTTCGTCCTCGCGGCGGCTGTCTACCCGGTCGGCAAAGCGGCCCTGGCTGAGCTGCGCGACGTACTCGATCAACTGACTGATCGGCTCGACCAGGCTGCGGTTGACCAACCACAGGCTGAACAGCCCTACCAACAGCGCCGAGGCCAGCATCACCAGCAGGCCCAACCATACCGTGCGCTCGGCGCCGGCACTGAGGCTGGCGGCTTGCTGACGTGCCTCGGCACGCAGTTGCTCGACCAGTTTGCTCATCTGCTCGCTGGCGGCGCGATCCACGCCCTTGACCGCCTGGTCGCCGGCTACCGGGTCGCCACCCGCCGCCAGGAATGCCTGGCGCCCCTGCGCATAGGCCTGGCCCAACTGCCGGTGGCTGTCTCGCAGTTGCTGCAGCGGCGCCTTGAGCCTGGCGTCACTGCTGTCGATCAATTGCCCGAGCAGTTGCTGCACCTGCTGCTCGCGAGCCTGGAACTGCTGCCAGTACTTTTCCATGTCAGCCGGCTGGCGCCCGCGCAACAGCACGTTCTTCCATTCCTGCACCTGGATCTTGAACTGCAGGTTGGCTTCGTCGATCAATTGCGAGGCCCGCAATGGCCCGTCGACCAGCTCGGCGTAGCCGCGCACGCTGGACGAGAGGAACTGGAAGCACACCAGGGCGATCAGCAACATCGCCACCAGACTACCGCCGAGCAGGGAGAGAATTTGCACTCTGAGGGAATTACGCAACATCTTGGATCTCGGAAAGCAGGAGGAAGACCGGGGGCCGCGCAAGCTGGCAATGGGATGCAACGCAGCCGGTTACTGGCAGGCCAAAAAAAGGCTGCCATCAAACAATGGCAGCCAGATCGAGCACTTACGCAACAGTTGAGCTAGATACTCTCAGGCAAATACTACAGAAATGTTACAAAGCCACGACAAGCTACCCCGTGCTGAACTGCAAGGCCGCCAGCCGTGCATACAGCGGGCTCTCTTCGATCAACTGGCGATGCGTCCCCACCGCCACCAGCCTGCCCTTGTCGATGACCGCAATACGGTCGGCATGCTGCACCGTAGCCAGGCGATGAGCGATTACCAGGGTGGTGCGCCCGGCCATCAGGCTGGGCAACGCCTGCTGGATCAGGTGTTCGCTTTGCGCGTCGAGGGCGCTGGTAGCTTCGTCCAGCAACAGGATCGGCGCATCGACCAGCAACGCACGGGCGATGGCCAGCCGTTGCCGCTGCCCACCCGACAGGCCAATGCCGCCCTCGCCCAGCGGGGTCTGGTAGCCCTGCGGCAATTGCCGGATGAATGCGTCGGCATGAGCACCCCGGGCCGCTGCCTCGACCTCGGCCAGGGTCGCCTCGGGCCGGCCATAGCGAATGTTGGCCTCGACCGTGCCGCGAAACAGCGAGGGGTTTTGTGCCACCAGAGCGAACTGCTGGCGCAACTGATCGGGGTCGAGTTCGGTAATCGCCCGGCCATCGAGCAGGATGCGCCCTTGCTGGGGGTCGTAGAAGCGCAGCAACAAATCGAACAAGGTCGACTTGCCCGCCCCCGAGGGCCCCACCAGCGCCACGGTCTGCCCCGGCTCGATGGCCAGGCTCAGGCCATCGACTGCCGCCACCGAGGGCCGTGACGGATAAGCGAACACCAACTGCTGCAACTCGATACGCCCACTGGCCCGCTGCTGCGGCAGCACCTGCGCCACGGCGGGTTGCAGGATTGCACTGCGCGCCGCCAACAGTTCGGCAATGCGCTCGGCCGCGCCCGCCGCCCGCTGCAACTCGCCGATCACCTCGCTGAGGGTGCCGAAGGCACTGCCGACGATCAGGCTGTAGAACACGAAGGCGGCCAGTTCGCCTGCGGAAATGCGCCCGGCGATCACGTCCATGCCGCCAACCCACAACATCACCCCCACCGCTCCCAGCACCAGCACGATCACCAGGGTGATAAGCCAGGCACGCTGGGCAATCCGCTGCCGGGCCACGGCAAACGCCGCTTCGACCGTGCCGGCGAACAGTTCGCGGTCATGCGCCTGGTGGTTGTAGGCCTGCACGGTCTTGATCTGCCCGAGGGTTTCGGCCACGTAGCTGCCCACATCGGCCACCCGGTCCTGGCTCTGCCGCGACAGGTTGCGTACCCGGCGGCCGAACAGCAGGATCGGCATCAGCACCAGCGGTAGGGCCACCACCACGATGCTGGTGAGCTTGGGATTGGTGATGAACAGCAACACCACGCCACCGATGACCATCAGCGCGTTGCGCAGGAACATCGACAACGAAGAGCCGATAACCGATTGCAGCAAGGTGGTGTCGGCGGTCAGCCGCGACTGGATCTCGGAGCTGCGATTGTCTTCGAAAAACCCAGGATGCAAGCCGATCAGGTGATCGAACACGGCCCGACGGATATCTGCCACGCAGCGCTCGCCGATCCAGGACACCAGGTAGAAGCGGCTGAAGGTACCCACTGCCAGGGCCAATACCAACAACAGGAACAGCCCGATGGTCTGGTTGAGCTGATGCGCGGAGCGGGTCATGAAGCCCTGGTCCACCAGCAGGCGGATGCCCTGGCCCATGGACAGGGTGATGGCGGCGGTAACTACCAGGGCCAGCAAGGCCAGCAGCACCTGACGACGGTACGGACGGACAAACTGCCAACCCAGGCGCAAGGCGCGGCGTTGACGCGGGGAAACCGATTCGGGCATGGCGCTGACCACAATGGCGAGGAAACCGCAGCCTACCACTCATCCAGGCTTGGGGAACCCTTGCAAGGTTGCTATAGCCCATTGTTCTAACCAGGCTATGGAGCTTTACTGCCGTTTCTGGTGGACTGTTCCTGCCGTGACCCTGCAGGAACTGTCACAGGCCAGTCACGGCACAGGGTTACCCTGAGCTTGAACCTGATGAGGAGACAATACATGAGCTTGCAGCATGGCAGCGACAACCAGAAGCCCCGGACCACCCCGCAGCCGCAGGTGTGCGGTTCGATCATCGATGCCCAGGGGCGCGAAGTACCGATCACCGAGCAGATGATCCAGCAGGCCTGCAAGGCCCTGGAAGAAAGCCGGGTCGAGCGCGTACGCAAAGGTTGATCGGCGAATTCCTTGCAACCCGGCGCTTGCGCCGGGTTTTTATTTGCCTGAATCCTGTGCTGGCCCTTTCGCGGGTAAACCCGCTCCCACAGGGACCACACAAGCCTTGAGATCAGCGGGGCACCTGTGGGAGCGGGTTTACCCGCGAAGAGGCCAGTGCTGCGCTCAACATACCGTCAGACCAACACCCCACCCAAGGCACTGACCAGCTGCGCCAACTGGGGCGACTCCCCACGCAAGCGCACCGCCAGCCCCTCGATCTCGCGCCGCGGCGGGTAATGCTTGCGCAACTGGTCGAACGCTGCACGCTGCTGCTGCGGGTCGTCGCTGAGGCTGCGGCGGAAATCGGCATCGTCGCGGCGTGGGTCGTACACCGCGCGGCACAAGGTGGCCAAGGCCCAGGCCGGGTCGGTGCTGGCATCAAGCTCGATCTGCGCCAGCGGCGGCCGAGGCAGCAGGTCGGCCAGTTGCACCTGCTCATCCACACCGAGGAAGCGGCACAGCGCCTGGTAGATCTGCGCCGTACCACGCTGGCGGCCATCGAGGCTGTAGCCGGCAATGTGCGGCGAAGCCAGCGTGCACAGGTCGGCCAGCTGCAGGTCGACCTGTGGCTCACCCTCCCACACATCCAGCACCGCATGCACGTCTTCGCGGTCCAGCAGCAGTTCACGCAGGGCGGCGTTGTCCAGCACCGAGCCACGGCTGGCGTTGACTAGCCAGGCACCCGGGCGCAACTGCGCCAACTGCGCCTGGCCCAGCAGGTGCCATGTCGGGTGCTCGCCGCCACGTTGCAAGGGGGTGTGCAGGCTGATCACATCGCACTGTTGCAGGATGGTCTCGAGGCTGACGTAATCGCCACCCTCGGCGGCCTGGCGCAGCGGGTCGCATACCAGCACCTTCCAGCCCAGGCCGTGCAGCACCCGCACCAGGCGGCCGCCCACCTCACCCGCGCCCACCACGCCATACACGCGCTCGGACAGTGCCACGCCATCCAGCTCGGCCAGGGTCAGCAGGCTGCCCAGCACGTAATCGACCACGCCGCGGGCATTGCAGCCCGGCGCGCTGCTCCAGCAGATACCGGCCTCGGCAAAGTAGTTCAGGTCGAGGTGGTCGGTACCGATGGTGCAGGTGCCGACAAAGCGCACGCGGCTGCCTTCGAGCAACTGGCGGTTGACCTTGGTCACCGAGCGCACCAGCAGGATGTCGGCGTCCTTGACGCTGGCGGCGTCGAGGCTTCGGCCCGGGTAACGGCGGATTTCGCCGAAACCCTGGAAGAAGGCATCGAGCAGCGGGATGTTCTCGTCGGCAACTATCAGCATGGCGCTCTCCTGTCTGGGGAACGCAGTGTAGGCGCAACGCCGGGCTTGATCCAGAGCGGCTCAGTCGGCTTTCTTGCGGATCCAGTACAGGAAGGTACCGGCGTCTTCCTGCTGCTGCAGCAGTTCGTGGCCAAGGAAGTTGCAGAACTTGGGGATGTCGCGGCGGGTCGAGGGGTCGGTAGCGATGACCTTGAGCAAGCCGCCAGCGGCCAGGTCACGCACGTGCTGGTGCAGCATCATCACCGGTTCCGGGCAGTTCAGGCCGGTGGCGTCGAGGATGGCGTCGGGGGTGAAATCGGTCATGGGGGGCTCCGCAAATGATCGTCATTGTCGCGCATCGCGCCATTTCGACCAAGGGGCCTCAGACGCATGCCTTCAGGTTTGTGTGTGCGTCGAGATCGAGCGCCGCCCGCGCGGCGCTTCGCGGGACAAGCCCGCTTGTATGGTTAGACTTGAAGGGGGGGTGGGACTAAATGCCCGATTCTGACTGTTCACAGCAGTACAGACCGTGGGAGACATCGCCCCACCCCTTCCACCAAAGCGCCGATAAAGAATG
>PJTT01000285.1_pt1 | contig 58504 bp, 56 predicted proteins | sample 1512261 | NCBI WGS metagenome assembly PJTT01 (sample SAMN08177685, study PRJNA422409) | Soil metagenome, whole genome shotgun sequencing project. | isolation source: Soil (2) enriched on wood chips | place: USA: Madison | collected 2015-01-15 | reverse complement strand
CATCTGCCTCAAATCTATTGTTGAAATGATGTAACTTTTTTGTCCCTTCATAATCGGTTTCGACAATGCAATCACCATCACTTTCATAAAAGCCCGTCTGTACGCTATCTGCAATGCGGTGGATGTCATCTTCATCCATTTTTTCTTTGACTACAACACGGTCAATCAGCAAATAGACTTTTGCCTTTTTATCATTCGTCGCCGATTCATCTTCGAGTATATCTTCGATACGCATCACCGCTGCTTCGCCTTTTGCTTTCTGAATGTAGATTCTCGAAAAGCCTTTTTGCATCAGTATATTCAGCTCCTCCACAATACTACGACCACTAAGCGTGCGAAAAGGCACTATAATCTGCACCTTGGTTCCGGCTGGTTGTTGCTTTATAAATTCAACTACATCGGTTACATCATCTTTCTTTACCTCTTTACCCGAAACAGGCGAGTACGTACGACCGGCACGGGCAAATAGCAGACGCATATAATCCTGCATCTCCGTCATAGAGCCTACCGTCGAGCGGGGCGTGCGCGTTGTTACTTTTTGCTCGATGGCAATAGCCGGACAAATACCTTTTATGAAATCAACATCCGGTTTATCCATGCGCATCAGAAACTGGCGTGCGTAAGAGCTCAAGCTCTCTGCGTAACGACGTTGACCTTCGGCAAACAATGTATCCATCGTAAGACTGGACTTTCCGGAGCCTGATACGCCTGTTACTACTACCAGCTTGTTGCGGGGTATAGAAACGGTAATATTTTTAAGATTGTGCATTTTAGCACCTTGTATGATAATAGCATCCTCTTCTGGTGCAGGGGCAGACTTTTTCTTGCGGGCGGTCGCTGTTGACATAGACTACGAAGATACACCAAAGCCCAAAAATGATTTTGTAAAATCAAGAAATCAGCACTATAATTTTCTGACATAATAACTTATAATGCTATTTAATGGTGTGCTATTCTGATTCGGAATAGGGGTAGGTTTTAGGGTTGGTTTTTGGTTGATGTGTTTTGTTATCAAATACGCGCATTATCTTTGATTTTTATGAGATATTTGCATGTTTCGGGTACGGTTAAAAGATATCCCGAAGTACTTTTAGACAAAATGGATACAAGGCTCAAATATCCTTCTGCTCACTACCTCGAAAAGTTATCGCTTTACGCAGCAGATACTGTCGAGGTTAAGAGTGCTACAGGCATGTGCAATTACAACGTAAATAGGCACGAACAGCCTTTTGTTGTAGAGCGTGTAGCTGACCATTTCAAAATTTACTTTAGTAAAACCCCTTCTTTGTCGCCCTTCACTACGGAGGCTAAAAGTATAGATGCAAGTACAGAGTTTTATGCGCGGGTTTCGGCAACCTCGCAAAATTTGAACATCAATATCCGGATGAAAAAATGGTCAATAGTTGCCATTGTTTTCTGGATTCTTTTAGGTGTCACGATAGTTTTTCTGAGTAGCAAATTATCTATTTGCATCTTTATAGCCATTGTTTTTCTCGCTGCGGCTGCTTTTTTGATTCATGGTCGGCAAAAGTTGAAATCAACAGTTGTGGACTTTATGAACGACCTCTGACATTATAGACGCAGTGGAAAGAATAGTCATTTCTAATAATTCAATATCTTCGGGTGCTTTCCGCAATCTTAAGCTGCAAAAGCGGTATTGTAATGGACAAAAGACTCACACGTTCTCCTGACTGCTATCTGGAAAGGTTACAGAATTACGCTGAAAATACTGTTGAATATGAGGTTCGAAATACCGGCATAAAGTATAAAGTAAATAGTCTTGGACATCCAACTGTAATTGAAAAACTAGACGATGGGAAATTTAAGATTTACTTAAGCAGCAAAGCAAGCGCGTCTCTTTTGGTCCTAGAGCCAAGAAATGCAGATGTAAGATCAGATTTTCAATCAATTATTACAATTACAGCTGACAACATTCAAATCGACATTTATCGTTCGAAATTTAGCAAAATAGTCTATTTCATTTGGTCAATATTTGCAGTAACAGTATTCGGCTTATTTTCTAAGAGTGCACTAGCTATTGTTTTAATTGTCATATTCTTATCTCTATTTTTGAGTTTTATTGATTGGTATGGTAGAAGGAAATTTAGGTCTTTCATTGTATTGTTCATGAATAGCCTCTGATATTAAACTACGCTAAAAGAATTATCGCTTGTACTTTTGCGGTAGCAAACGAATTTTTTTTCCAGCATAACTATCTGTTGCCAATGCCTAAAGTATTACTCACTACCCTCAATGCAAAGTATATCCATCTCAATCTGGCTATTCGTATCCTATACGATTTAAATCAGGATGTTGAAGGGCTGGACTGGCAGGAGTTTACAATCAAAACGCCTATTGATGAGATTACTGAAGCTTGTGCAGTGTACGAGGTTATTTGCTTTAGCTGCTATATCTGGAATATCACGCCCACGCTTAAGGCAGCAGCGGCTATTAAGGCAAAGTATCCGCATATAAAAATACTCTTGGGCGGTCCTGAGGTGAGTTACGAATGGGAAGAAATTATAGAAAAGCCGGAGGTTGACTATATCATTGTAGGCGAGGGAGAAATACCGTTTACAGATTTTCTACACGTTTATCCCAACACTGCACAAGTGCCCAATCTGGTGCACAAAGACCAGGGTTATGTGCAGTACAACAAAAGTGAGCCATCGTTTGACGTAAAAGAATTTGATGGCCGAAACCCTTACCAGTATGAGGATCCAACTACGCTAAAACACAAAGTAGCCTATATTGAGACCAGTCGTGGCTGCCCTTACAAATGTTCTTTCTGCCTTGCAAGTCTCGATAATAAAGTGCGCTACCTGCCTATACAAACCATCAAGGATAATCTTTTGTACTTGATGAAACATGGCAAAGTGATTAAGTTTCTGGACCGCACGTTCAATATCAAAAAGGACTTTACGCTCGATTTATTTCAGTTTATTTTAGACAATCATTATCCCGGCAATGTATTTCAATTTGAAATAACTGCAGATATTGTACATCCTGATATCATTGCTTTTATTAATGAAAAGGTTCCAAAAGGATTGTTCCGCTTTGAAATAGGTATTCAGACGGTTAATCAAAAAAGCAATCTTGAAGTGATGCGTAAGCAAAATTTTGAGAAGACATCGGGCGTTATACATGCGCTGGAAAGCAGGATAGAACTGCATCTCGACTTAATTGTGGGTTTGCCTTTCGAATATTGGGATGATTTGAAATATAGCTTTGAAAGTGTATTCAAATTATTTCCACCAGAACTGCAATTGGGCTTTCTGAAGTTTTTAAAAGGTACGCCTGTGCGCGAAAAATATGCGCAGTACGGTTATCTATTTGACCCCGAACCGCCTTATCAAATTATAGAAAGCGACTTTTTAAGTAAAGAAGAATTGTATAAAGTTACGCTGCTGGAGCATGCATTGGAAGTGTATTGGAATAAGAAGAAAGCCTTGCACAGCCTGCGTTACGTAGCATTGCATTATAGTATTTTTGATTTTCTGTTAGGTTTAGGCGAGGATTTTGAAGCTGCGCTTGACCTTCATCAATACGGCTTGCGCGATACTTACGATGTGTTGCAGCAATATGTTTCAAGCCATTATAGTGACGATGCCGTTTTGCAGCAATTAGTAGCACTCGACTATTATACCTATTACAAAACCAAGCCGCAGCCGCTGGGCAGCACTGCATTGGATAAAAAAGAAGCCAATGCGCAGGTACTTGCGATGGGGCTCAATCATCATCAATATAGATATGTCGTATTGGAGGTTGGCTTCGATGTGCAAGCCTATTTAAACAGCTATCAATACTTGCCCAAGCAAGATACATTGTTCATCGAGTATAATGGTACAGAACAAGCAAAGCCAATATTGACGGGTGTTTCAGCGAATGTGGCGTAGCGTGGGAATGCCGGTGCTAATTATCAGAGCAACTGGTCAATAGCGGTGTAACTAATGTGTTGTCATCTACCCCTATATTTGCACTCTATGGCTGTACGTGTAGTTTTTTTAGGCTCCAAACCTATTGGCTTTAAATGCCTGCAATACTTGCTGCAAAACAAGCAAACGCTTGAAGTGGAAGTGGTAGCCATGCGCACGCAGGCGCGCAAAGAATTCAGTGGCGACTATGACTTAACTGCTTTAGCTGCGGCGCACAATATCCCTTTGCTGTCGTCGCTGGATAATCTGCCCGAATGCGATATCATCTATTCGGTGCAACATCATGAGTTATTGAAGCAACCACATATAGATAAAGCAAAAACCATAGCTGTAAACCTGCACATGGCACCTTTGCCGGAGTATCGGGGTTGCAATCAATTTTCATTTGCCATTATGGATAATGCGCAAGAGTTTGGAGTAACCTTGCACGAGATTGATACCCGCATCGACCACGGCGCTGTTTTATTCGAGCGTCGTTTCGCTATTCCAAAGGATTGCTGGGTAAGTGACCTTTACACGCTTACTGAGGCGGAAGCATTGCAACTATTTAAAGAATCTATGCAGCCACTTTTGGCTGGAGATTACAAAAAAGTAACTCAACAGGAATTAATGTTGCAGCGCTCTTCTTCCATTCACTACCGCAACGAAATCAATACGCTTAAGCAGCTTGATCTTAATCAATCGCAAGAGGAAATAGCCCGCAGAATCAGGGCGACCTATATGCCTGGCTTTGAACCGCCGTATTTTATGATTGCAGGCAAAAAGATCTATGCGCAGATAGCTGAAGAATAGCCCGATTTCGTTCGTTCCAGGCCGATACCTTTTTTCTATGATGGGATTGTCTTTCAAGCAATGACAAATGCGTAAATTTGCAACGGCTTTTTTTATAAATGCCTTTAAAAAACCAATACTATGCTGGTACAACAATTATATACAAACTGCCTGAGTGAAGCAGCCTATTTTATAGCTGATAATGGCGAAGCCGCTGTGGTAGACCCTTTGCGCGATATAGATGCCTATATAAAATTGGCGGAAGAGCATAAGGTAAAAATCAAATACATCTTTGAAACCCATTTTCATGCTGATTTTGTAAGTGGCCACCTTGATTTGGCTAAAAAAACCGGCGCCACTATTATCTATGGCCCGCAAACGAATGCATCCTTTGACATTCACATGGCGAAAGATGGCGAAGAGTTTCAAATAGGTAAGGTAAAAATCAAAACCCTGCATACACCAGGACATACGCTGGAGAGCACTTGCTATTTGTTGATAGAATCGAATGACAATCCATATTGCATATTTACCGGCGATACTTTGTTTGTAGGCGATGTAGGCCGTCCTGATTTATTCAGTGGCAGTCTTTCAAAAGAAGACCTTGCCGGCATGATGTACGAATCGCTGAACAAAAAAATTAAAACATTACCCGACCACGTTATTGTTTATCCGGCGCATGGCCCTGGTAGTGCTTGTGGTAAAAATTTAGGCAAAGAAACATTTAGCTCCATCGGCGCGCAAAAGGCTACGAACTACGCATTGAGAGAGCAAACTAAGGAAGAATTTATACAAGCAGTTACAGATGGATTGAACGCGCCTCCTGCCTATTTTCCCATCAATGCAGAGTTGAACGCCAAAGGTTATGAAAGTCTGGATACCGTTATGGAAAAATCCATGAAAGCCTTAACTGTAGCGGAGTTTATCGAAGCTGAAAATGCAGGTGCCTGGATATTGGATACCCGACCATCTACTGTATTTACCGAAGGTTTTATTCCACACGCAATAAGCATAGGCCTTGATGGCCGCTTTGCAGAGTTTGCTGGTGGTTTACTTCCTTTTCATCAACCATTAATATTGGTTACAGATGCAGGCAAAGAAGAAGAAACTGTTGTGCGCCTAGCCCGCGTTGGGTTTGACAAGGTACAAGGCTACTTGAAAGGTGGCTTTGAAGCATGGAAAGAAGCCGGCAAACGTACTGATATGATTGTGGATATAGAGCCGGAAGAATTGGCAATGGATATTCCATTTGACGATAAACTGCAAGTGCTGGATGTGCGTAAAGTAGGGGAGTATGATGCCGGTCATATCAAAAATGCACAAAACATTCCTTTGAGTGAATTAATAGATCCATTAAATATGGCACAGGTGGACGATGAAGCAAACCTGTATGTACACTGCGCTGGTGGCTACAGAAGCGTAATTGCTTGCTCTATTTTAAAGAAAGAGGGCTTCCATAATTTACGCAATGTGTTAGGTGGTTTTGGTAAGATGAGCCAGGTAGATAAAATGCCATTGGCATTGCCTAAAAAAGCTTCTTAAGAAATAACTTTTTATTGAAAAAGAAAGCGGTTACTCTTGCCAAGAGTAACCGCTTTTCTTTATTGTTGCGCCGGTGCAGGTGGCGCCATATTCTCAAACATATCTTTATGCTCCTCTTTGCCATGGAAGCCAAAATTATACCTTAGGTTGATGCCCACTCTGCGGCTATCTTTTTCCCTGTAGCCCATTGCCCGTACTGAAGCTTGGTTAAGCGTGAACTCATTATTACTGGTAAAAAACATATCACTCAGGCTGAGTGTAACAGTTAGTTTTTTATCGAAGAATTTTCTGTTGACATTGAGGTTGAGCGCTCCAAAGGTGCCTAATTCATAAAACTGCAATGGCCCTTTTAACCGCATAAAACCATTGAGTGTAAGCTGCGATAGCTTGTCTATTTTTAATTGATGATAGGTAAAAAACATCCAGTTGTCGCCTTTGAAATTGAGCGGTTGCCCTTCATATAAGCCTTCATAAATATTGTGGTTGTACTGACCGCCTATTACAAAGAAATAGCGTCCGCCCGGTGGTATAGCGGCAAATCCTCTCAGATAAAATTCTTTGTTTCTTCCCACATTATCATATGTGCGGTAGGCAAGCGCAGTATTGGTTTCATCCTGATAGTACACATTGGTAAACATATCGCGGGTGTCGTTAAATCCTACTGCAAATAGTGGTCGCTCGCCAATGCTGATATTAGCTTCGTAGTTGTTGGTAAATTGTGGTTGCAACGATGGATTACCTACTTCCGATAAAAACTGGTCAATGTATTTCGGAAAAGGGTTGAGTTGTCCGTAATTGGGACGTGTAATAGTGCGCCTGTAAACCAGATAAGAGCGCAGCTCATATCCCGCAATAGCCATCAATTTTCTGCTCAGGTACACGTATGGAAATAGGTCAGTACGGTTGATGTTGAAAGATGTATCGCCTGGTACGCGCTGCCTGCCTTCCATGTTGGTATTTTCAGCACGCAAGCCCGCTTTTAATAGAAAGCTTCCTAAGCCTTTTGAAGCCTGTATATAGCCACTGTTAAGGTTTTCAGTGTATTGGTAGGTGGAGGTGCGCGATGCATCGTTACTGCGGTTGCCGTTCAACTCAAGATAATAATTGGCATCATTGTTAAACGAAAGATAACTGGCTTTGATACCTGCTTCGACTGTAATTCTATGCGCCAGCTTTTTAGTCAGGTCGCTTTGCAAAGCGATGTAATGTTGTGGTGCTTTTACCTCACCACCACCACCGTAAGGTATTATCGATTCGGTATTGAAGTCTTGTTTTATATTCGTCTGGTTGAACACATAATTGATATTGCTGGTCCATTCGCTGCCCAGCGAGTCTATTTTATATTTGAAAGCCAGGTCTTGATTTACAAGAAAGCTTTTGTTATTGTTATTGAGGCGGGCAATGCTGGAGCCCAGGCTGATAGCGGCGTCTGACAAGAAATTGTTCTGATTAACCGTAACCGGCTTACCGGTAGTATAGCTCAACCTGCCATCATAACTGATATTCCATTTGTCGTTAAAATCGTGGTTGATACCGTAGCCTAAATAGGCAACTTGTTCAGGTGTTACCGTTCTTGCTTGCTGGCTCAGCAGTGTATCGCCGGTAAGGATGCGGTCGGTGTTAACGATGTCATAATTTTTGTTCAGAGCAACATTTGCATTGACATACATGCTGGTGTTACCATTGTTGTTGTTCAGACTGATACCTGCGGTCTGGTTGCCGTAGAACCCTTGTTGCACGCCCATATTCAAGGTTCCGTTAAGGCCAATCTTCATCCCTTTTTTCAACACAACATTTACGATACCACCGCTTGCAGTTGCATCATATTTCGCAGAGGGAGTTCGTAGCAATTCTATTTTCTCGATAGAATTAGGAGGCAAGCTGCGCAGCATACCTGCTATATCGCTACGGCTCATTTTCATTTCACGACCATTGATGAAAACTGTTGCAGGCGTAGTACTGCTCAAGTAAATATTGCCATCCTGGTCTAAAAAAATACCCGGTGTTTTTTCCAATACTTCGTAGCCATTTGTACTTGCTTCCGCAAGGCTTTCAGGGTCTATGATTGTTTTATCATCTTCCTGTCGCATCAATGGTCGTTCCGATTTGATTACCACACCATCTATCACAGAGGCAGTAGCGTCCATCGTCAGCACAAAGCTGCGGCTACTTTCATTGACTGCTATTCCTTTCTCCACATCTTTATATCCAAGTGCATTAGCCTTGAGAATATAGTTGCCGGAAGCTAATTGTTCAAAGATTGCTTTAGCCGAATCATCAGTAAGTGTGCTTAACTTTTGCGTAGTGTCAAGTGCAGATACTACAGAAATAGTTGCATACGCAATGCCTTGCTGCTGGCTATTTTCCAGCCGCACCTCAATGTTTTGCTGCGCATTAGCAATACTAAAATAGCAAATGGATAAAAGGGTTAGGGTTATATAGCGAAACATGTTTCAGAACTTGGTTGTGACAATTGAGTGACAAAGGTAGGTTTAAGGTCGGTAACAGCGTTTGCGTTTTAGCTATTTTTAGCCGCTTCGTATTTTTATAAAAAAGGAAAAACGGCTGCCGATAGGCAACCGTTTTTCGAAAAAGGCTTGTTATACATCGAATAACCGGCTTTGCAGCGAAAGTTAATCTACGAAGTGTCCGTCGTGTCCGCCTGCTCTCGTTAAAGTAAGGCCATCTTTAAACACTAATTGTAATCCATGTTCTTCTTCCCATTCGCACTCACAAGATACACATAAGTAAAATTCTCCGTCTTCATCCCAATGAACAATTATTTCAGTCGGTGCAACGAAATTCCAGATGTCTTTTATTTCTTTAATTGCCAGAGGTTCTGTGTAACCATGTTTCAAGATTTCGGAATAGTAGTGATAAACCGTTTCAGAATTTTCTGTTCTGTCTATTGATGTTAGTCCAAAGAAATTTTGCAATGTTTTGTCAGCTCCGTCCAAATAAGGTTGATGGTCAGCTTCAACAAATCCAACTTTAAGTTCTTTAGAGTCAAAGTATGGAACAGGATATGGTTGACTGTAAAAAAAGTCTGGGTCGTAATCAGTAGGATTCAGTTCTCCAACAATTTTTGAGTTCATACACGTTGTTTTTAAACCTGCTCCTTATGACTATTTACCAGTAAATACAGCGGCTCTTTTCTCAAGAAAAGCGGCGGTGCCTTCTTTTTTATCTTCGGTAGCAAAGCATTCGCCAAAGGCTTTAATTTCATTGCTAAGGCCTGTGTTGCTTACTGTAGCAGCTTCGTTTACCAACGCAATAATTTTGCCTACTGCCAATGGCGCTTTCGTTTGTATCTTCTGCAAGATTTCTTTTGTTTTAGCAACCAATTCTTCAGCAGGGAAAATATGATTTACCAAACCCAATATCTTAGCCTCGTCTGCCTTAATCATATCAGCAGTCAGCAGCAACTCCATGGCCTTTCCTTTGCCTATTAATTGCACCAATCTTTGTGTACCACCGTAGCCGGGAATCAGGCCCAGGTTCACTTCCGGCTGACCAAATTTTGCATTTTCACTTGCGGTACGAAAGTGACAAGCCATTGCCAACTCACATCCGCCGCCTAATGAAAAGCCATTAACCGCTGCAATAACCGGTTTAGGAGCATTTTCTATTTTGCTAAAAACAAGCTCCTGGCCTTTTTGTGCCAAAGCTTCGCCACCGGCGGCATCCAGGTCGGTAAACTCAGTAATATCCGCACCGGCTACAAAAGATTTTGCACCGCTGCCGGTAATAATAGCCGATTTAATTTCAGCATTGTTGTACACTTCATCCAGTGCTTTGCCCAGCTCTTCAATTACGTCTTTGTTCAACGCATTCAATTTGTCAGGACGGTTAATCGTAATCGTGAAAGTTCCTTCAGATAATTCAGTCAGAAGTGTTTGATACATTGTTGAAAATGATTTTTAAATTTTTCAAAAGCCATACTGAAACATGGAACAGGATAGGCATAACGTTGCCAAAAATAACAATCTTGATTGAAAAAGAAATATTTGATTGATTTGCTACATTTGCTTCATGTTCCACCACATTATTAAGTCAATAGCTATTTTGACCATATTTTTTTCAATAACCTCTTGCGGCGAAGACAAAGCGAAAAGAGCGCGTGTAGGCGATGAAAACTTTTCTATAACTCAGTTTCTCGACGACCAATGGGCAATCCTCAATGGCCAGCCTTATACGCTTACGCGTATAGAAACGGGCGATGGCAAGACGGATACCGCTTTTGTAGAATTGAACGAAAAGGTGTGGAATGAGATTCGTTCATCGTTCGATGCTACCGATATCAGCGATTCTTCGTTTAAAGATAAATACAAATTTGAAATAGTCGAAGACCCTGAAAATGGACTTGTAAACCTTTCCTACACTGCCAATTCGGAAGATGAATTTACGCAAAAGCTAATTGTGGTGATGGATGGATTTAACCACAAAGTAAAAACCATGCACGTCGAAACGAGAGATGATGGCACCTTTAGTTACAAATCGCAAAAGCTGAGCTATATTCCTTACCGAAGCATTATTGTGCAACGATATGATAAGTCTTTTTTATCGTCAGAAGAAGAGACAAAAGTGCTGTATAAATTTCCATCAAAATACGATTAATCATGTTGCCCTATTTTTACAACACTTCGATAGACCGCGATACCAAAGCGCTTACGCTCGACGAGGCTACATCCAAGCATTGCGTGCAGGTGTTGCGTATGGAAGACGGCGACCAATTGCTGCTTACAAATGGCAAAGGCGTAAAGGCCACATGTACCATCACGATGGCACAACGTAAGCATTGTCAGGTAAAGGTTGACGAAATTGTGTTTACTGAGGCGCGTAGCGTGAAACTCTCTGTAGCCATAGCTTTCACAAAGAATAATAGCCGCAATGAATGGTTTTTGGAAAAGGCTACAGAGTTGGGCATCGAGCATATTTATCCGGTAATTACTGCACGTACAGAGAAAGACAAATTGAAGCCCGAACGACTGGAGCAGATATTGGTATCAGCTATGTTGCAATCGCAGCAGGTATATTTGCCGCAATTGCATGAAGCGCTTTCGTTTAAAAAGTTTGTTGCGGTAACGGATACAGATACGAGCATCCAAAAAATGATTGCTCACTGTATGGAGGGCGAGGATAAAAAAGGTCTTTTGAAAATAGCTGAGCCCGGCAAGGATTTACTTATATTAATAGGCCCGGAGGGAGACTTTACTTCAGAAGAAGTATCTTTATGTACGCAGCATAACTTTGTGCCGGTAAGCCTTGGCGACAATCGTCTGCGCACCGAAACTGCTGCCTTGTATAGCTGCGTAGCATTCAACGCATTGAATTATGGTTAAGAAAAATCTCCTTATACTTTGTTGCTTTTTACTTGTTGCCTTTAGCACCACAGCTCAAAATATGAAGCTGGCATTGCTGGTATATGGCGGCGGCGGCGATTGGTATGCCAATCCCACAGCACTTAAAAATCTTGCTGATTTTTGCAACCAAAATTTAAAGACAAGCTTTAATAGCCAGGAGGCGCAAATAGAGCCCGGTAGCGGCGATATATTCAACTATCCTTTTATACACGCAACCGGTCACGGGAGGTTTACTTTCAGCGATGCAGAAGCACAGAACATGCGTCTGTATCTGGAAAGCGGTGGCTTCTTGCACATCGACGATAACTTTGGTATCGACCCTTATGTGCGGCCAGAATTGAAGAAAGTATTTCCTGAATTGGATTTTGTGGAGGTGCCTTTTACGCACGCTATTTATCGCCAGAAATATACTTTTACCAATGGCTTGCCTAAAATACATGAGCATGATGGTAAGCAGCCCAAAGGCTACGCATTAATTTACAAAGGCCGCATGGTATGCTTCTATACTTACGATTGTGACCTTGGTGATGGCTGGGAAGATGCCGAAGTGCACAATGATACGCCAGAGCAGCGCAGACAAGCATTGCAAATGGGCGCAAACATTATCCAGTATGTATTTAGTGCCAAAGGAAAATAAGTTATTGACATTACCTAATTTACTTAGGTATACAGTAATTTACCTGTTAAAATAATGATTACCCTCGCTACACAAAATGACTATATTATACTGGCTGATTTGTTTTTTAATAGGCATTGTCCCTGCTTATTTTTTATTTAGAAGAGATAGGAAAAAGGATATACCGGTAAAATGGCTGCCATCGTTGTTGCGCTTTTTTACGGGCTTTCTTACAGCAGCTCTATTACTGGCACCTGCATTTTCTTTCAAAAAACATGAAACGGAAAAGCCCTTGTTGATTTGGTTGCAGGATGCATCTACTTCAATGAGCACGGCATTAAAAGCCGATACTGCGGCTTACCGCAAAGATGTAGAAGCGCTGTTGAATGACTGGAAAAATGACTATACAGTTGTGCCTGTTTCATTCGGCGGAAGTTTAAAACAAGGCAATTCATTTAACTATACCGAAAAGAGCACTAATATTTCAGATGCGATCGCTACCGTTGCGGAACAATATAGCGACAGGAATATAGGCGCTATTATGCTGTCGAGCGACGGTGTGTTCAATGAGGGACTCGACCCGCTGTATGCCCCCATGGGACAGGGTATTCCTGTTTTTACGATTGCGCTGGGCGATAGCACAATGCCAAAAGATTTAAGTGTTACCCGCACATTTGCCAACAAAACGGTAGCATTGAACAGCAGCTTTGAGGTAGTCGCAGATATACGTGCAGATAAGCTGAATGGCTTATCCACAGAGGCTTTGCTGATACACAACGGTCATGCGGAGGGTAAAGCAGCGATTAAAGTTGATAAGGATAGATTTACCGCCAGTGTTCGCTTTGAAGTAAAGGCAACAGCAAAAGGTTATCAGCGTTATACATTGGTATTGCCTAAGGCTGAGGGTGAGCAAAACGAAAGTAATAACAAGCGCGATTTTTTTGTAAACGTAATAGATGAGCAAACAAAAGTACTGATATGGGCACGTGCTCCACACCCTGATATAGCCGCCATCGCTGCATCTTTGGAAAGCGTACCACAGTACAAAGTTTCCATTAGTAACAACGGCATATTGCCCGAAGATATAGCCGGCTATTCGTTAATAATAGCCCATCAAATGCCTGTAGGCATTAACGACATTCCTGCTGCCGCAAAGAATATTCCCGTATGGTATATATTGGGTACGCAGTCTAATCTCAATGTATTTAATCAGGTACAGCAATTGCTGAAAATCAATGCCGGCGGGCGTCCTAACGATGTGCTGCCTCAACTCAATACTTCATTTTCGTATTTCACGCTTCCGGCAAGCGTACGAGAAGTGTTGGCTAAAATGCCACCGCTTCAGGCGCCTTATGGCACTTATAAAGCCGCAGTGGGCGCGCAAGTTTTATTCAGGCAACAAATAGGTGCAGTGGCTACCGACTATCCTTTGTGGATGGTGCATACAGGAGAAAAGGCAGAGGCTATTACAGCAGGTGAGGGTATCTGGCGCTGGCGCATGTATGAGTATAAAAACACAAAAAAGCATGAAGTAGTAGATGAACTGATTCGCCAAACGGTTAGCTTGTTGAGTGCGCGTAAAGACAACCAACCGTTCAAAGTATTTACCGATAAAAGTGTCGCGAGCGATAATGAGGCTATTTATTTTTATGCTGAATTGCGCAATGCAAATAATGAACTCATTAATACTCCCGAAGCCAAGGTGGAGCTGAAAGACAGCATGGGCAAAGCTTTAAACTATACCTTTGAAAAAAGCGGCAATAGTTACCGGCTTAATATAGGCCTGTTGGCTCCGGGTAGCTATTCCTACAAAGGCAATACGCAATACAATGGCAAGGCGTATGTAAGCGAAGGCTCATTTTTAGTTGAGTCTGTTCCATTGGAATCATTGCGTACCAATGCTGATTATGAAATGATGTATAAGCTGGCTGCACAGAGTGGTGGCGCTTTCTTTACAAGACAAACGATGAACCAATTGACCGATAGCATTCGTGCACATGCGCAAATCAAACCGCTGATTCATACACAAGAAACATCGCAGCCGCTGATTGATAAGAAATGGCTATTTGCGCTGATTCTTTTATTTGCCGCAGGCGAATGGTTGTTGCGCAAGCTATGGTCAGCGTAACAGAAAGATAAAACAGAAAGCCTTGCATTCGCGAATGCAAGGCTTTCTGTTTAAAGGCTAATTAGCCAAGAATTTTTATCAGTTCGTCAATCCCTTCAGTTGCCGACATCTCTATCGGAATGATGTTTTTGTATTGAAATACTTCAGGGATATTTTTATCAATCACATATTTGGGTACGTGCGGCGCTACGTAAGCTAATAAACCCGCAGCGGGATAAACCGCCAGCGACGAGCCTATTAACACGAATACATCAGCTTCTTGCATAATAGGCAAGGCAGTTTCAATCATTGGTACCGGCTCTTCAAACCATACTACATGCGGCCTCAGTTGATAGCCATCAGAAGCAAGGTCGCCTATTTTGATGTCTGCTGCAATAGGATATAGTGTTTGCTCATCTTGTTCACTGCGCATTTTTAAAATCTCGCCATGCAGGTGCAACACATTGGTAGAGCCGGCGCGCTCATGCAGGTCGTCTATATTTTGTGTTACGATTGTAACGTCATATTGTTGTTCCAGTGCAGCCAGACCGAGGTGTGCTTTATTCGGTTGTGCGCGTTGCACATCGCTCCTGCGTTGGTTGTAAAAGCGCAAGACCAATTCAGGGTCACGTCGCCATGCGCGCGGTGTTGCTACGTCTTCGATATTATATTCTTCCCAAAGTCCATTACCATCCCTAAACGTACGAATGCCACTTTCTGCGCTTATGCCCGCACCTGTCAGCACTACAAGTTTTTTCTTAGTCATATCAGGCGTTTAGATAAATCAAAAATTTCGTAACGAAGGTGAGTAAAGAAAGAGCTATTATCATTAAGCCATGATTTTTCGATTTGCTGTCAAAGTAGCTAACCTGTTTGCCATCTGGCAATGTCTTTTTAGTAGTTACCAAAATTCCGCCAGCAATTAACCCAAATATTCCAGGAAAAACTAAAAATGGTATTGGGGCATGGGAGTTACCCACTATAATCGTAGTTCCCGGTAGGGCACTCGCATAACCTAAGAATAGTAACCAAATTACTGCTGAGGTTGGCTTTGCCAGCTCTTGTCGATGGTTGGTTTTGATTTGTTCTATCGCAGATGTAGGCATCACAACTTCTCGTTGCTGCAGTAGTGCTGTCGCAAGTTTTGCATTGTAGATACCCCATTCATCTTCCTTCGCAGCAACATCAATCAGTTCTTCATTGGTGAATGAAAGCAACATGTAGTCTTTATCAACTTCATCCAGATTGATAATTGTATTAGCTCTGATAATATCGTTTGCTTTGTCGAAATCTATAGCGCGCAACTTTATCACATAGGGACTCGTATTCATTACGCCTATGATATTACTGTCAAGCAATTGGCTTACCTTTTCTACTATCAGCGGAATGTCCCTGCTCTCAAGGGTTGCAGCCGTTCGGTATGCAGACTCTTGCTCTTCAAAGGACTGGTAAACGATGAAGTTATCCATAGTTGATAGTTATCGAGTTAATTGTCTTTGGTACAGTTGCACGGTGTTTTGCAAGCCGTAATAGAGCGCATCTGCTATTAATGCATGGCCTATACTCACTTCTTCTAACTCAGGTATTTGCTGCGCAAAAAAAGCAAGGTTATTCAGGTCGAGGTCGTGGCCGGCATTGATGCCAAGACCTGCTTCTGTTGCGGCTTTGGCAGCAGCTATATAGTCTCTTATAGCCTGCTCTTTATCGGCAGCATAATTTTTAGCGTAAGCCTCTGTATAAAGCTCTATTCTGTCGGTTCCGCAATCTTTTGCTGCACTTACCTGCTCCGCAATAGGATCAACAAAAATAGAAACTCTTATACCCTCATTTTTAAAAACAGGGATGATGCTCTGCAGATATTTTTGTTCTTTAATTGTATCCCAACCATGATTGGAAGTAAGCTGACCTCTTGCATCCGGCACAAGCGTAACCTGCTCTGGTCTTGCTTCCAATACCAATTGTACAAAACTATCTTCAACAGGGTTTCCCTCAATATTAAATTCAGTAGTGAGTATTTTTTTTAACGCGCGCACGTCTTCATATCTGATATGCCTTTCATCCGGACGGGGATGTACGGTAATACCATCTGCGCCAAAACGCTCAATATCTAAAGCCGTTTTTAATAAATCAGGATTGTTGCCACCACGGCTATTTCTAAGCGTGGCAATTTTATTTATGTTGACAGAAAGTTTTGTCATGCTTGATGTATGTTAATCTGTTATTTCGGTAATAGCGCTACCCAGGCAAGCGTTTGGTGCTTGTATGTGCAACAGCGCAGCTATAGTGGCCGAGATGTCCATCATATAGGTCATACGCGAAGTTCGTCCTTTTTTTATTCCCCATCCGTACCAAAGCAAAGGTATGTGTGCATCGTAAGGATTCCAGCTACCATGTGTAGTGCCTGTATGAGCCTGACCGCTGTACCAGCCTGGGTTCATTACTATTTGTATATCGCCGCTTCTGTTTTTATTGTAACCCAGTCTCGTCCTGTCCAGCAATTCGGTTGGCGCTGTACTTTGGCTGATGTTTTCCATATCGATAAGATAGCTTACACCCGGTTGCTGCTCCAGCCAATGCATAACTTCCTTACGTATCGATAATCTGTCCAGATGATGTTCTGAAATAGCTTGCTCGTTGAAGAATACCTGATAGTTGATCAACGAAGTTACCAGTGTGCTGTCGCCAAATTTTTGTAGCAAAAAGTTGTTCAGTCGGCCATTGATTTCTTTGATGGATACAGACCCTGCCGGAATATTTTTGTCTTTTAAGAAATCAGCATTATGCGCAGCACCATGGTCGGCAGTAAGGAATACGGTATAGTTTCCTTTGCCTATTTTTTTATCCAGAAAATTTAATAATTGCTCCAGCTCTTTGTCAAAACGGAGGTAGGTGTCTTCCATCTCAATGGAGTTGGGCGCGTATTGGTGCCCGATATAATCGGTACTCGAAAAGCTTACAGCAATGAAGTCCGTCTCCGAGCCCATGCCCATTTTTTCGCCCTCGATACAGGCTTGTGCCATCAATCGCGTAATGGTATTTCCTTGTGGTGTGTTGCGAATAGCGCCTTTGTCGTTGCGTGCAACAGCTAATGATGTTTTATGCGGAAATACAGGCGCAGCCTCGCCTTTAGCTATTCCTTCATAAGCGTTGTTGTCTGCTATACTCTGGGTGTAACTCTCGATAGGGTAGAGCGTGTTCCAGTCAAGGTTCATCAAGCTATCATTGAGTTTGCGCCCGTTAAACTGTAGCAGCCATTGCGGCAAACTCTGCATGTAGTAGTCGCTGGTAATGTAATTGCCTGTTTCACTATCGTACCAATAGGCCGCAGTAGCAGTATGGCCCGCAGGTAAAATAGCACCTCTGTCTTTTATAGAAATACCAATAGTTTTCGCGCGAAAGTTCGTAGCAAGTCGCAATTCATCAGTGATGGTAGTGGCCATTAAATTACGCGGACTCATCAAGCCGGCTTTGCCGCCGCCCACACTTTTTACGGTTGTATCTTCCGTACAATACCATTCTTTGCCTGTTTTTTTATCTATCCATTCGTTGCCCGCAATGCCATGCAGTGACGGCGTGCTGCCGGTATAGATGCAGGTATGTCCGGGTGCTGTTGAAGTAGGTAAATAGTTAATGATGGTATTTTCACAATTGAAACCATCGTTCATCAATCGCTTAAAGCCACCGCTGCTATATCTATCAGCGTAGCGGTATAAATAGTCCCAGCGCATCTGGTCGACAACTATGCCTACAACGAGTTTTGGTTTTTCTGTTTTATGTTGAGCAGAGGAAAATGTCGTGCTGGTTGCTAATAATAGCGTGCTTAAAAATCTACCGGTTTTCATCTTGTTTGTTTTGGTTGCTAAATGAAAATTGCTGCTATAAGAGAAATTATAACAGCAATTTTTTGAGGGCACGAAGTTCCCAAATCGGCGAGGGTACTGCGTGTTAATTAATTATTACCAACGCTACTAACCCATAATAGCCTTTACAACGCCGTCGATATTTATTTTCATCTGTTCGCCGGTTAGCATATTTTTCAGGTTGATTACTTGCTCTTCCAATTCGCTCGCGCCAATGATGCCTACAAATGGAATGCTACGCTTATCAGCATATTTCATTTGCTTGTCGAATTTGCCCTTGTCCGCATAGTATTCGGCAGCTATACCAGCGTTGCGCAATGTTTTCAGATATTGGAAAATAGTATCTTCTGCCGCAGGCTCAATGTTTACAAAAATTATTTTAGTAGAAGACTGCAACTCTGCGGGGAAAAGTCCCAGCGATTCCATCACATCATAAATTCGGTCGATGCCAAATGAAATACCAACGCCGCTCATATTCTTTAACCCAAATAGCCCGGTAAGGTCATCATAGCGACCGCCGCCGCCAATGCTGCCCATTTTTACAGCATCAGTACTTACCTCTACAATGATACCCGTGTAGTAATTGAGCCCACGCGCCAATGTGAAATCAACTACTATTTTGCTTTGCCAGTTTTCATCTTCTACTTTGGCATGATAAGCAAGCGTATTTTTTAGTTCTTCAATTCCCTGCACACCAACATCAATAGATTTACTTTTAAAGACCTCAGCCATTCTGTCTAATTTAGACAAGGTAGGTTGCTTTACAAAGTCTACATAAGAATCAACAACTTCATTTTGTATATTGAATAGTAAATATTCCAGCTGTTGAATTTGATTATCTGAAAGGCCTTTTTGTCTTAATTCAGTTACGACACCATTTCGACCAATCTTGTCTAATTTATCTATTGCAGTAGTTATATCGATTAATTTATCAGCGGCGTTGCAATATTCTGCCAGCCCGGCCAGTACCTTTCTGCTATTTATCTTAACCGAAATACCCGGCACTTGCAACTTGTGAAAAGCAGCACGATAAATACCCAGTAATTCCGCTTCGTTAATTAATGAAGTGCTGCCCACCACATCTGCATCGCATTGCCAAAATTCTCTGTAACGCCCATGTTGCGGACGGTCGGCACGCCATACAGGCTGCATCTGATAGCGCTTGAAAGGGAATGCCAATTCATTCTGATTCATCACCACGTAGCGCGCAAAAGGAATAGTAAGGTCATACCTCAAAGCTCTTTCGGTAAGGTTGGTATCATTTTTTCCTGTCAGTACATTTTCAAAAGCAGTTTTAGCTTTCTCGCTATTTTTAGGGTCGTTCAAGCCATTGTTCAATATCTTGAAAATAAGCCGGTCGCCCTCGTCGCCGTATTTGCCCATGAGCGTCGATAGGTTTTCCATCGACGGAGTTTCGAGCGGCTGGTAACAGTACAGCTCAAATACCGACTTAATCGTGTTCAATATATATTGACGGCGGCGTACATCTCTCGGCGAAAAGTCGCGTGTGCCTTGTGGGATAGATGGTTTCATTAAAATATGGGTATTTCTGTTATTTATATTTGTTGATGATGGCTTCGCAAGTGCGCTCTATCAAATCGTACACCTCGCTATAGCCCGCTTCGGGGCCGTACCAAGGGTCGGGTACCGAACGGTTGGCGCCGGGATGTAGTTCGTTGAGAAATAAGGAAGCCTTTGTGCTGTCAAAACTTGAGCCGGCCTGGTATTTTATTTCCTGCAATACATCGCCTGCCATTGCATAAATCTTGTCAAAATTATCAAAATCCTCCCGAACAAATTTTCTCGCGCGCTGTTTGGAGATGTCGATTCCAAAACTGTGGCATACTTTTTGAGAAAAGGAATGGGGAGGCTCGCCTATATGATAAGATTCGGTACCGGCAGACTGAACCTCCCAGGAAAGACCATGCTGAAGAATTTTGTGTTTCATAATACCTTCCGCTATGGGAGAACGACAAATATTTCCGAGGCAAACCATTAATATGCGCATAAAAATCGTCAGTATAATAATAGGCATAGGCTGCCTGGCGAAATAAAAATTTTAAAGGCTGCAAAGCTAACTTTTGAAAATAAAACAGATTATAATATTATTTTTTAGATATAATAAAACTCCTCAGTAGTAGAGTTGTTAAGGATTTTGGAATTAAATATTGACTTTAAAATTGTAATTTCGCATAACATCTTTAAATTTGGTAAGAAGATGTTAAGAACCTAAACCACTACTGAAAAACTCAACCATTAGAATATGCTTAACCCACGCGTACGCTATGCCCCCAGGTGGACTATATTTCTTTTAGATTTAAGTTGTTGTGTCATATCGCTTACGCTGGCATTTTTGCTGCGCTTTAATTTTGATTTTGTAGAGGCGGCAAAATATCCATTTGCCAAAATTTTCAGTATAACTGTTGTGGTTAATATGTGCCTGCTGGTAGCTTTCAAAGCTTACGCGGGCATTGTGCGTTACACCACATTCGAAGATGCAGGGCGGCTATTAATGATTAATGGCATTGCTTGTGGTATTTTCCTTTTGGCCGAAAATATTTACCCTGCCAGCAGCACAGGCGTTACACTGTTTCCGTTCTCTATTATACTTATCTATTTTCTCTGTATCAACTTCTCGCAGATACTGTATCGATTAGCGGTTAAGCGTATTTTTCACTATTTGTTTACGGTTAAGAAAAAAAGCTCTAAAGCAGCTATTTTCAGTGCCGGACACGATGGTATGCTGGCACGCAAAATGATATCTGACAGCAGAAAATCTGATTTTAAAATCACGGCATTTGTTGATGACAATGAAAAGCTGATAGGCAAGATGGTAGAGAACCTGCCGGTAATGCGTGCCAATTATGCCAACTTCGAAAAGCTGAAGAATGACGGTGTCGATTTGATCATCATTGCTGATCCTTACATCCGCAAAGGTCGTTTGAATGAAGTCGTTGACATTTGCCTCGAGTTGAATATACGTGTACAACAAGTGCCCTCTACCGAAAAATGGATTAACAATACACTTGACACCAAGCAATTAAAAGATATTAATATCGAGCAATTGCTGGAGCGCGAAGTCATCAATATCAAAAATGAATCGGTAGGAAAAGAATTGCGCGGCAAAAAGGTATTGGTTACCGGTGCAGCGGGTTCGATTGGGTCAGAGATTGTAAGGCAGGTATTATCGCACAATCCGGCTGTAGTAATAGCCTTTGATAAAGCAGAAACGCCACTCCACGAGCTTAAACTTTCTCTGCCTGAAAATGCACCTGTCAGGTGCTATATTGGAGATATTTGCGATAAGGTAAGAATGGAGCAGGTGTTCGAGATTTTTGCACCTGATATCGTTTACCACGCCGCTGCGTATAAGCATGTACCGTTGATGGAAGAACATCCTTCTACGTCAGTATTGAACAATGTGGCAGGTAGCAGATTACTTGCAGAGCTTTCCGTAAGTTATGGCGTGGAAAAATTTGTGATGGTATCTACCGACAAAGCGGTAAATCCTACAAATGTGATGGGTGCATCAAAGAGAATAGCAGAGATATTTACACAATCCTATTACAATCATCTTGCAAAAGGAAATGGTAGCAATGTAAGTGGTGTAGCGCCACTACCCACTACCAAATTTATAACAACGCGATTTGGTAATGTATTAGGCTCTAACGGTTCTGTAATTCCTCGTTTCAAAAAGCAAATAGAAGAGGGTGGACCTATCACGGTTACACATCCTGATATTACCCGCTATTTTATGACGATTCCCGAAGCCTGCCGACTGGTATTGGAAGCGGGTGCAATGGGTAAAGGTGGCGAGATATTTGTTTTCGACATGGGGAGCCCGGTTAAGATAGTAGACCTTGCGCGCAAGATGATTCGCTTGTCGGGACGTGAACCGGAAAAAGATATTAAAATAGTTTACTCGGGTTTAAGACCAGGAGAAAAACTGTACGAAGAACTGCTGACCAATTCTGAAAATACCTTGCCTACCTATCACGAAAAAATTCTGATAGCACAAGTACGCGAATATGATTTTGCAAATGTGTATACGCAAATTGAAGAGTTGATAAAACTTGCACGCAGCCATGTGAATATGGAAACCGTAAGCAAAATGAAGGAAATAGTTCCCGAATTTGTAAGCAATAATTCTGTCTACGAAAAACTGGATACCCGCGACTAACATTGCATGCGAAGTGGTATTTTTGCAGCTTTCCACACTTCGCTTATGAATATTCTCCAGCTTACCAACCGTGTTCCTTATCCCTTAAATGATGGTGGTAGCCTTGCCATTTGGGCAATAACAGAGGGTATAATTAAGGCGGGCGGTCGTGTTAGCTTGTTAGCGATGAATACTACACGGCATTGGGTTGATACAACTAAGCTTCCCGCATTATACACACAATTAACCCACTTCGAAACAGTAAAAGTTGACAACCGGATAAAGCCGCTGGATGCCTTTCTAAATCTCTTCCAAAAATCATCTTACAATATCGACCGTTTCATTTCAAAAGAATATGAAGCTGCGTTGATTAATCTATTGCAAAAAGAGCAGTTTGATATCGTGCAATTAGAGGGGCTTTTTATGGTGCCCTATATTCCCGTTATCAGAAAGTTCAGTAAGGCTAAAATCAGCATCCGCCAGCATAATATCGAGTTCCAGATATGGGAGCGACTGGCTGCACAAGCAAATAATCCATTCAAAAAATGGTACCTAAATCTGTTGACGCGCCGGCTTAAAAAGTTTGAACTCGAGCATATCAACGATTATGATTTAGTGATGCCTATTTCTGCGCGTGACGAGGCGGAATACGCTGCGCTTGGCTGCAAAGTACCGCTATATTTACATCCTTTCGGAGTTGATATCAGCAAGCTGGAATTTGCGCCTTATCAGGCAGGTGCACCCATCAATCTTTATCATTTAGGTGCGATGGATTGGCTGCCCAATCAAGAGAGTGTAGACTGGCTATTGGAACATGTGATGCCTATTCTGGCAAATGAACTGCCCGATTTGAAATTATACCTCGCTGGCCGCAATATGCCGCAAAAGTACTTTGACCTGAATCAAAAAAATGTAGAAGTACTGGGCGAAGTGCCCGATGCGCAGGCATTTGAGCGCGACAAGAGTATTTTGGTAGTGCCTCTGCTATCTGGCGGTGGCGTGCGCATCAAGATTTTTCAGGCAATGGCGATGGGTAAAATGATTATTACTACTTCCGTAGGTGTAGAGGGAATAGAAGCGCAAAACGGCGAGCATATTATACTCGCAGATACGCCGCAGGCATTCGTTTCAGCAATTAAGCAGGCTATTCTTCAGCCCGAAAATATAGCCAGACTAGGGTACAATGCCCGTCAATTAATCGAGACAAAATGCGACCGTAAAAAACTCATCGCCGCACTCCTCGAAAGGTATGCAGCGATGATTGGGGAATAATAGTCTCAGATTTTTAGTCTAAAACAATACATCCTTGTATTCTTCCGTCTTGTCAAATACAGACTTGGCAAATGTGCAAAGCGGCATGATTTTGAATTTTTCGTTACGCGCTTTTTCCACAGCGGCCGCTACCAATTCTTTGCCCACGCCTTTACCTTTTAGCGATGGGTCAACTTCGGTATGGTCAATGATGATTCTGTCGGGACCGCTGCGTACAAATGTCATCTCGGCCAGCTCTTTTCCGTTTTCGCTATAAAAGAAGCGGCCTTTCGTTTCATTTTCTTCTAATTGAATATTCATAGTATCAGAAATTAGTTTGCTTATATTTGGCAAATATAAATTTTGATGCCGATAAATGCTCGCGACGCCTATTAAATATCTGATAGTAGATGATAACAATCTTGACGCGCTCAACGTCGAGGTACTGGCATCGCAGCAGCCAGCAAAATGCGTTAACGATGATGTTCTTTCGGGAATACGGCGTCAATGTGGTATTCACTTTTCCCGGCAATGCTTGGGAAGCGCAAACTATCAAGAATGATACGATTGACAATCCTAATCGCCTGATATATCAATCTCCGCTCGGTACTAATTTTTGGTCAGCTACTAATTTGAATACGGGCGAACTGAAATACGCCGGCACTTTGGGTGGAGATATGACTTCGTCAGAGTTCAATACATTGGCTGCAAGCCTTAACTGGAGTGACTTTGACGCAACTTTTAAATCTTATAATAGCGGAGATGCTAATTTGTCTTTTGTAAACAATTATATTTTTCCGTCCAACGGCGATATCTATCAGATACAGTTGAATGATGAAATCCGTGCTTTTCTTTTAGTGAAAAACGTAACTAAATCTCCAACCAATGGCAGCATTCGTTACGACCTTATCATCGAGGGTGGCGAAGAATTTGTAGCAAACCCATCTGCTACACACATCAATCCAGGTAAGGATTAGAACAGTTGATGAATAAAAAAGGCGTTGATATCTTGAGATGTCAACGCCTATTTTTTAAGATATTCGAGTCAATTTTCAACACATAGGAACATAGTTTTTCTTTGACTAAATAGGTTACTTCAGCGGCTCAATAGGTTTCATCGAAGATGAAATAACTATGTTGAACTGTATTTATCCAAGTAAACTATTTCTTTTCTATGTCGCTATGTGGTTATCATTTCAAAGGTTTAGGTAAGGCATGTGAATATGCTATATTTTCTTTACTGCAGCAAGCCAGGCTTCAAATTCAATTAATGATTTTGAACTAAGATTAGCAGCAGCGGTCAGTCCGCCTTTTTGCGCAGCCAATACACCATATTTAATCACGTCGATACCGTCAGTCGAGTGCGCATCAGGGTCGATGGAAAGCATGGCTCCTTGCTGCATTGCGTATGGTATCCATGTCCAGTCGAGGTCCAGCCGGCGCGGGTGCGCATTGATTTCGATAACAACTTTGTGTGCCACGCAGGCATCTATTATCATTTTAAAATCTAAAGGATAACCCGCACGCGACAATAGCAATCTCCCGGTAGGATGGCCGAGTATAGTTGTGTAAGGGTTTTGAATAGCGGTAAGCAAGCGTTGCATTGCTTTTTCTTCCGTCATTTTAAGGTTGCTGTGTACAGAGGCTATTACCAAATCAAAAGTCGACAATAGCTCATTAGAATAGTCCAGCGAACCATCGCCTAATATATCCGACTCTATACTTTTAAATATTTTAAATGGTGCCAATTTAGCATTGAGTTCGTCAATTTCCTGATGTTGCGCCTTGACTTGTTCCGGCTTCAAACCGCCTGCATAAACCGCCGTTTGCGAGTGGTCGCTGATGACGAGGTATTCATAGCCTTTGTCGCGTGTAGCAAGCGCCATAGCTTCGAGCGAATGAATGCCGTCGCTCCACGTGGAGTGGTTATGTATCACGCCTTTTATATCCGATTGTTGTATCAGCTCGGGTATTTTGTGCTGGCTTGCTAATTGCAGCACATCGGCTTGCTCACGCAAAGCAGGAGTGATGTATTGTAACTTATTATGCGCAAATATTTCTATGTCGTTTTCAAACGTTGGCGGTAAAGAATAGGCCGTTTCAAATGCTGTATTAAATTCGTCTGAATTGCTTGTTCTGAATAGTGTAGCCGGTATATTTTTCGCTTCGCAAATATTGAATTGTAGCGAGGGTATGTTTGGAATATTTACTTCCAGTTTATCAGCTTCCGCATTAAATGTAGCCGGACTATTCAATTTGCTGAAATGCGCTTCCAGAGCGGTTGCCGGAATATCTGTTACAAATTCTATTTTGGAAAGCGTAGGAACCTGTCGCAAATAGGCACCTGTAGTGTGCAGTGAAAGTGTAGGAAAATTATGCTGTAAATCAGACTGAATTTGTAATGCAATTTTCTCGGCTTCTGCCCATAGATAAAAGCCCTGATTGGTATTAATAAATGCAATGCTTGCCAAGATGCTATCTTGTGTTTTTGCACCAAAACCTTTTAGCGAAATTAGCCTGTTTTCATTGCAGGCATATTCCAGTTCGCCTATTGATTCAATGCCAAGCTCTTTCCACAGCAAAGCTATTTTTTTAGGCCCAATGCCTTTTATAGACAGCATATCAATCACGCCCGGCGGTGTGTTGATAATATACTCTTCCAGTAAAGCTAACTTGCCGGTTGTAAGTATTTCCGTGATTTTTTTTGTAATCGCATCGCCTATGCCGGATAGAGAATTGATTTGCTCCTGTGCCATATTTTCCAATGGTTGCGGTAGCTTTTCTATTTTATAAGCAGCGGTTGCATAGGTTTTAGTTTTAAAACTATTTTCCCCATGTATGTCCATCAACTTTGACAGCAGTTCAAAGATATCGGCGATAGTAGCATTTGTCATGCAGCAAAGCTAAATGATATCAATAAAAAAACGGCAACACATGGCTGCCGTTTGTAAATAGTTCAGATAAAATTCAATTAATACGCTCTTGCAAATAGCACACGTTGTGTGCTTGGTTTACCACTCAAGATGCATACGCCATCTTCTTGTGGATTGTCCAAAGGAATGCAACGAATAGTGGCTTTGGATTGCTCTTTAATCGCCTCTTCAGTTTCCGGTGTTCCATCCCAATGTGCCGAAATAAAGCCGGTTTTATTTTCCAGCGCTTCGGTAAATTCTTCCCAGGTATCTACGCGTGTTATGTGCTCGTCGCGGTAAGCTTTCGCGCGGTTAAACATATTTTGCTGAATTTCTTCCAGCAGGTTTTCTATATAGTCTGAAACGCCATCCAGGCTTACCGTATTTTTTTCTTTTGTATCGCGGCGTGCTATTTCTGTCTGGTTGTTTTCGAGGTCGCGCATACCCAATGCCATACGCACCGGCACACCTTTCATTTCGTATTCGGCAAATTTCCAACCCGGACGGCTATTATCGTCGTTATCATATTTTACCGAAATACCTTTTGCTTTCAACTCTTTTACAATACCAGCTACTTTTTCATCAATTACTGGTTTAGAATCAGGTCCTTTGTAAATAGGCACTATCACTACCTGAAGCGGCGCAATACGTGGCGGCATTACAAGACCATCGTCATCGCTATGTGCCATTACAAGCGCGCCTATCAAGCGAGTGCTCACGCCCCAGCTTGTAGCCCATACATACTCCAGCTTGTTTTCTTTATCTGCAAATTTTACATCAAATGCTTTTGCAAAATTTTGACCTAAGAAGTGCGAAGTGCCCGCCTGCAAAGCTTTTCCGTCCTGCATCAATGCTTCGATACAATAAGTATCTACCGCGCCGGCAAAACGTTCGTTGGCAGATTTTACACCTTTAATTACCGGCATCGCCATGAAGTTCTCTGCGAAATCAGCATAAACATTCAGCATTTTTACTGTTTCTTCTACAGCCTCTGCTTCAGTAGCATGTGCCGTATGGCCCTCTTGCCACAGAAACTCTGCGGTACGCAAAAATAGTCTTGTGCGCATCTCCCAACGTACCACATTCGCCCATTGGTTGATGAGGATAGGCAGGTCGCGATAAGACTGAATCCAGTTTTTATAAGTGTTCCAGATAATAGCTTCAGATGTAGGGCGCACAACCAGTTCTTCTTCCAGTTTAGCTGCGGGGTCTACTATAAGTTTACCTTTATTATCTGGGTCATTTTTAAGGCGATAATGTGTTACTACGGCACATTCCTTAGCAAAACCCTCTGCATTTTTCTCTTCAGCTTCAAATAGGCTTTTGGGTACAAAAAGCGGGAAATAGGCGTTTTGATGGCCTGTTTCTTTAAATTTTTTGTCGAGTTCGTCGCGCATATTTTCCCATAGGGAATAGCCATAGGGTTTAATGACCATACAACCGCGCACTGCCGAATAATCTGCAAGTTGACCCTTTATAACCAGGTCGTTATACCACTGCGAATAGTCTTCGCTTCTGCTTGTAATTTCTTTACTCATGTGTATTAAACCTTATTCAATAGTTAATGTCTAAGTGTATGTTTAGAGGCTGTCAGATAATTGGCGCAAATGTAGTATTTTTGAAGATGAAAGCTGGCGGCCTTTAAGATTGAAAAAGCATTATTTTTTTATTCAAGGCAAATATTTTTTAGCATCCTAAATAATTATAAATCATGAAACGAATATTGGTAACCGGTCTTGTGATAGCACTCTGTGGCGCCACATCGCTATATGCCCAAAACAACGGTGGATACGTTGATGACAGGTATTATAACGGTTCGCAAGCGCAGGAAGATGCTGACGCATCTGCCCGTGCAGAGAAAAAAGCAAGACAGCAAAGACAGAATCAGGATGGTACAGAGCAGTATAACAGTAGCGGTAGCAGCCGTTATGATGGTTATGACGGCGATGCACAGTCTTATAATACAAACATGTCGCAGTACGACGATACTTATATCGACTACGATGATGATTCTTATACCACGCGTATGCGCCGTTTTAACTACCCAATGGCGGGTGTAGGTTATTGGGGTAGCGTGTATAGCCCTTACTGGTACGACCCGTTCTTTAACGACCCGTTTTATAGCTGGGGCGGATGGTATCGTCCTGGATTTAACATGGGCTTCGGTTTCGGCGGTGGTCCTTATTGGAACTCCTGCTGGGGCATGAGTGCCTGGTATGGCTTCGGTGGCTTTAACTATTGGGGCTTCCCGTCTTATGGCTATGGCTGGGGCGGTGGTTTCAACAATTGGGGCATGGGCTATGGTGGCTATTGGAATGGCTACTATAATGGCTTAAACGATGGTCGTTACTCTCCATACCGCCGCAATGTTAATTACGGTCCACGTGGTTCGGTAGGTGTGCGCACCGCAGGTAACTATGCTCCGGGTCGCTTGAATAACCGTGGTGCAAATGGTATGGTAACACCAATGAACCGTGTTAGCAATGGTAACTCAAGAATAGGCTCTATTGATGGTCGTGGAAACGGTATCAGATTGAATGAAAATAATAGAGGCGTTTCTCGTCAAGGCGAGCGCCCTGTGAATAACTCAAGAGTTGGTGGTCGTGATAACGGAAACAGAATCAACTTGAACAACAACGCGGGTAACCAACGTTCTTTCAATGTAGATGGAAACAACAACCGTGGTACTATTAACCGCGGCCAACAAGTACAGCAACCTACGCAACAAGGAGAACGCAGAGGTGGATTGTTCAACCGTGGTAATAGCAATCCATCAAGGAATTTAGAGCGTAGTAACAGCCAGCCGAATAACTCTTACCAACGTAGCGAACGAAGCAGCCAACCAAGCCGTAGCTTCAGTCAGCCGGCTCCAAGCCGTAGCTTCAGTCAACCTGCACCAAGCCGCAGTAGCGGTGGTTCATTCGGTGGTGGAAGCCGTGGTGGCTCGTTTGGTGGCGGTAGCCGCGGAGGCGGTGGTGGCCGTGGCCGTTAATTGAATTTGATTTTAGTAAATAAATATAAACGTTCCGGCTTAGGTATATGCCGGAACGTTTTTTTATACAAAAGAATAAGTAGGTAAATTATTGGTAAGCCTTTAAACGAAATGGGGCTTACCTTTGTCTAAAGATGATAATAAAAGGTTTGCTATGCAAAAACATATATGTTCGGTATTAGGTTTGATGGCAATTTTGCCATTCACAGCAAAGGCGCAAAATGAAATTGATGCGTTAAGATATAGTCAGCTATCTGTAGGTGGTACAGCATTGTCCATGAGTCTTGGTGGCGCCGGCGGTTCTATGGGCGCCGATTTCTCCGGTTTGAGTATTAACCCGGCAAGTATTGGAGTTTATCGTAGTTCAGAGATTACGTTTACGCCCACTTTACGTTTCAATAATGCAACCGGAAATTATATAGGGGAATCTGTTTCAGAGGCAAATTCAAGATTTAACCTCAGCAATTTTGGTTTGGTATTTGCTAAGGCAGCTTCGGGTAAAAATTATGACCGGGCTGACTGGAAATCATTTACAATAGGCATAGGCTATAATAGGCTGGCAGATTTTAATCAACGCTACACTTATTCCGGCTACAATAATCAAAGTTCTATTGCGGAGGTTTTTGCTGCTGATGCGTTTTATAACGGGACTTCTGACCAAAATATACCGCCTTATGGTTTTCTGGGCTACGAGGGTTATGTAATCGACGAAGATTTTAATTCGACGGTTCCTTGGCAGGATGGACTGAGGCAGACAAAAACCATGAGCTCAAAAGGAAACGCGGGCGAATGGGTATTTAGCCTTGGTGGTAATTACAGGGAGAAATTAATGCTGGGTGCTACGCTTGGTCTTCAATCTTACAAATTTGAGCGGGAAACCAATTTCCTCGAAGAAGATGCCTCTGGTCGTAAGGACAATCAGTTCGACTATCTTTCCTACAACGAATATTTGAAAACGGAGGGAGTAGGGGTTAATGTGAAATTAGGAGCAATTTATGTGGTAAATGACATGCTTAAATTTGGCGTAGCAGCACACACGCCTACATGGGCAGCATTCACCGACATATCTGACTACAACATAACCACCAATACAGAAACTTATAAAGCTGATAATGGATATTCGGAAACCAATCCTGAAACATTTGCGCAGCCTGAAGCTGAATCGCAATTTGATTATAGCCTGCGCACGCCCTGGAAAGCTATTTTAAGTTCTACACTTACTTTTGGTAAAAACGGTATGCTTACTGCCGATTATGAATTTGTAGATTACGCATCTATGCGCTACGGTATGCCCGATTTTCGCGACTACGAGCAATCGGTAAATACTGCGATTAAAAATACGTTCAAAGGCGGGCACAATGTGCGTGTAGGCTTAGAGGGGCGTCATCAGAATTTTATGGGTCGCCTGGGATTTGCCTATTATTCAAGTCCGTTTAAAGAGGCAGGCGATTTCAATGGTCAGCGCATGAATCTGAGTGCAGGTTTGGGTGCACGCTTCGGTTCATTTTTTATGGATTTAGCCTATGTGCATAGCATCGTAAATGATTCTGAATTTGGCTATCCTGCTAATGTAGTTGGGTTGCCTACTTATATCGCCGATATTCGTTACAACAGAAACATAGTGGCGCTTACGATTGGCTTTAAGTTTCGCTAATTGCCTTAGAAAAATTGTAATTGATTGAGACGTTCTGATAACAGGGCGTCTCTTGTTTTTTGTAAGATTTGTTTATGGAATTTGCGCAGTCAGGCATCTTTATTTCATGTAACAATTACATTCAAAACAGCTATTTTTGCGACAGCTAAAAAATGGTTGAAAGTTTACAACACGTTAATAATCACAGTTAATTTATTGTTACAATAACCCGATTAGAATATAGTTTTAGCCGATTAAACCGTATAATTGCATTCCTTATGTTGCTCAAGAAATACTATTTTGCCGCTATTGTTGGTTTGTCGGCGCTGTTTGCCGGCTGCGGCGGTGATGCGCCCACTCAGGAAGAAAAAGAAACCGCAACAAAAGGCAGTATAAATATAGCGATTGACGAGAGCTTGAAGCCCGTGATGGAGCAGCAGTTAAAGGTGTGGGATTCCTCCTATCCTCAAGGCAAAATCACGGCGCAATATCTGCCCGAGAATGAATGTTTTGACCAACTGTATTCCAATAAAGCAAGGCTGATTGTTACCACGCGTGATATTTCTCCGCAGGAAAAGAAAGCTTACGCTGCGCAAAAAATAGTAACCCAGTCATTGGCCGTGGCCGAAGATGCTATTGCTGTTGTGTTGCATCCGTCGTCGCCCGATACGCTGATGACATTAGGTCAATTAAAGTCTATTCTTGAAGATAAATTTACACGCTCTTACACCGTTGTATTCGACAATGGAAAATCGAGCATGGTAAGATATATTTCAGACTCATTAATCCGCGATGGAAAATTGTCGTCTAAAGTATATGCCGCCAATACAAATGAAGCCGTGATTGACTATGTGTCTAAAAATCCGAACGCAATTGGGATAGTAGGCGTGGGGCATGTGTATGATGCCAACGATAATAGCGGCTTAGGCAGGTTTTTAAGTAATGTAAAAGTTGCATCGTTGCAGCACGATTCGACAGGGCGCTTTTATCAGCCTTATCAAGGAACCATTGCTTTCCATTTGTACCCGCTTACGCGAAAAATCTATTTCGTTTCGCGTGAGACCTGGCAAGGCTTAGGTACGGGTTTTGCAAATTTTCTGAGTCAGCAGCAGGGGCAGCTGATATTCAAAAAAGCCTGGATGGTGCCGCTGCGTGTGGCGCTGGAAGTGCAGGAAGTAGAAATGAAATAATAGTAAAGAAATTACGTTTTTTAAAATAACAAAAGATAGTTAGACTACTACATTATCAAAATCAAGAAGTAAAATGAAAAAAATCACCCTTACATTGGCGGCCGTTGCCCTGGCATTCAGCATGCAGGCGCAGTCAGCCAAAGATGGCGAAAAATTACTTAATTACGGAAAGTACGAGAGCGCAAAAAAAATGTTGCAGAGTGCTGGTAAAGAGGAAGAGAATTACTACCTCGGCCTTTCTGAATTAGGTCTTGGAAATATTGCGGCAGCAAAACAGATTTTTGGCAAAGACCCTAAGAGTTTTTACAATCAGGCAGGTATGGCACGCGTTCTTTTTGCCGAAGGCAAAAAAGATGAAGCTAAAAAACTGTTGCAGGAAATAGTGGATGGTGCCAAGAAAAAGGACTACGAAAAATATAAGATAGCAGCAGATGCGATTACCTATTCTGAAGGTGGTGCAATTACTGATGCAATCGCATGGTACCAAAAAGCGATGGAAAAAGAGCCAACCGCTAAAATGCATATAGCGCTTGGCGATGCCTATTTGCGCCAGCGTAATAGCCAGAGCGATGGCGAAGCAATGAGCAACTACGAGAAGGCGGTACAATTAGGCACCGACAATTCTCTTGCTTACTCTCGCATTGGTGCGCTGTGGTATGCTGCACGTAACTACGAGTCTGCTTTGGAAAACTATGAGAAAGCAAAAAATGCTGACCAAGCTAACCCATTGCCTTACCGCGACCTTGCAGATGCCTATTATCGCGTAGGTAAATACGAATTGGCTAAAACCAATATCGAAAAATACCTGACATTATCTGATAAAAGTTCGGATGATTTGGTACAGTATGTGCACATTTTGTTCTTGTCCAAGCACTATCCAGAAGCATTACAAAAATTGGATGAAGTGATGTCTGGTGGTGTAGAGAAGCCATATTTCTATCGCTTGAAAGGTTTTAGCCAGTACGAAACGAAGGATTATACCAACGCGCTGGCAAATATGCGTACTTTCTATAGCAAAGAGACTAAGCCAGGTGCTATTATCCAAGACGATTATATGTACACGGGTAAAATCTTTACCGCACTGTCTGGTACCGATTCCAGCAACGCAAAAATGTACACAGATTCTGCCAACTTCTACTTAGAAAAAGCTGTAGCTATGGACACAGCGGCTGATAAGTCTGAAACATACCGCAAAATCGCTGAGAATTTCAAAGATGCAAAACGCTACGCTGATGCCGGAAAATGGTATGGTAAAATAATAGCGGCTAATCCTGATGCACCATCTATCGACTACTATTGGTGGGGATACTGGAGCTATTATGGCCAAAACTATACCGATGCTGCTAAAGCATTTGCTACTATGACCGAGAAATTCCCGGATGATCGCCATATTTCCCTTTACTGGCAAGCGGCTGTAGGTGCAGCTACCGACCAAGAGGCTAAAACCGGTGCCGGCGTGAAATTCTTTGAAGATTGGTTGGCGCACTCTAAAGAGGGTGTAGAGAAAAATGCAGCCTGGGTGATGCAAGGCTATCAATACCTTGGTTTTTACTATTACAATCAAAGTAATGAAGCAAAAGCAAAAGAGTATGCTCAAAAAATTCTTGGTCTGCAACCAGACAACGAATTTGCGAAGCAAATAATAGATTACTATCAGGCAAAAGCGAAAGCTAAATAAGCACTGCACAAGTCTATGTGCGATATCGAAGCCGCAATGAAGCCCTGCATTATAGCAGGGCTTTTTGTTATATAATCGATACCAAAATAGCCTTAGTTATAGTGGTTAAAAATTGTGTCATAAGTTTGTAAAATCCTCCAATTAGAACTATTTTTGCTTGTTAGTTTTACAACTTCGGTCAAAGAAAATCTATGAATCTTACATTTTTAGCAATTCCACCTACAGATAACGCTATTAGTTTTATGCCCGTTGCCATTCAATTGTTGATAGCCCTTGGTTTTGTGGCTATTATGATGATGGCTTCGCACCTGTTGGGGCCAAAGCGCCGCACCAGCGATAAGTTGATTAACTATGAAAGTGGTATTCCGTCAATAGGTAATGCGCGCCAGCCAATGGCAGTTAAATACTTTTTGGTTGCTATCCTCTTTGTGTTGTTTGATGTGGAAGTAATTTTCTTCTATCCGTATGCTGTTAATTTCCGCGCATTAGGTACAGAAGGTTTTTGGGCAGTAATGATGTTTGTAGGGCTATTCCTTTGCGGATTTATCTACATCATCAAAAAGGGGGCTTTGAAGTGGGAAGACTAAGATTGAAATTATAACTTCAAAAGTAAAAATTCAAAAATAGCAGGCGTTGTGGGATTGGGTTTTGATATGATTGTGTCTGCAAAGCCGTTATAGGCATCTTATTTTTGTCTTTTGAAATGAATAAAAGAGTAATTGAATAATACAAGTCGGTAAAAGGTACGTCGATTTTACCTTTTGCATTTTGACTTTTTAATTAGAATTAATCATGTCACGTCCGGTTCAATATAACGAGAATCCAAAAGTAACAGTTGCTGATATTCCTGATGGTTATCAGGGAGAGGGCTTTATGGCTACTAAATTGAGTAGTGTCATTGGTTTGGCAAGAGCAAATTCGCTTTGGCCTTTGCCATTTGCGACATCTTGCTGTGGTATCGAGTTTATGGGTACAATGGGGGCCAACTACGATTTGGCCCGCTTCGGTTCAGAGCGTATGGGTTTCACGCCACGTCAGTGCGATATGTTATTGGTTGCAGGTACTATTGCTAAAAAAATGGCGCCGATTTTGCGTCAGGTTTATTTGCAAATGGCCGAGCCTCGTTGGGTAATAGCCATTGGAGCTTGTGCGAGCAGCGGTGGTATTTTTGACTCATATCCTGTTTTGCAAGGCATCGACCAGGTAATTCCAGTTGATGTTTATGTGCCGGGTTGTCCGCCACGACCAGAAGGAATTTTGGATGGCGTGATGAAATTGCAGGAAATAGTGAAGCACGAGAGTCTACGCCGCCGCCACAGTGAGCAGTACAAAGGATTGCTGAATCAATACGGCATACAATAAGTTGAGTAAGCCTCTATTTTGACTTTTGCATTTTGCATTTTTGAATTTTATTGAATGACCAACGAACAAATAAAACTTAAGTTATCTGCTCAATTTCCTGGCTTGACAGAGTGGGAAGAAAGTTTCGGAATACAATCTTTTCGCGTTTCGGCAGAAGATAACCTGAAAGTGCTGCAATTTCTCTATGAAGATGAGGAATTGCAATTTCAGTTTTTATCCGACCTGACGGGCGTTCATTATCCCGACAGAGCCAATGAAGAACTTTGCGTTGTATATCATTTGCATAATCTTGTTGGCAATGTGCGTTTAAGAATGAAATGTTATGTGCCTGTTGCTAAGCCTGATTTATTTTCGGCCACGCCGGTATTTTCGGGTGCTAACTGGATGGAGCGCGAGACATACGACTTCTTTGGTATCAATTTCATCGGGCATCCTGACTTGCGCAGAATCCTGAATGTGGACGAAATGGACTATTTCCCAATGCGGAAAGAGTACCCGATGGAAGACCCAACACGTATCGATAAAGATGATGAGATGTTTGGTCGTGGGTAGTTAAATTTGAAAGCATGAATACAATAATTATAGAACACGCAGACCAAAGTACAACCGATTTGCTACAACAATTGGCAAAAAAGTTGGGACTGAGTGTGAAGACGAAGAAAGAAAAAGTGGAGCCGGGTATCGTGACTAATCCTGAGTTATTAAAAACAATTAAGGATTACGAAACGGGTGAGGTTGTTCCTCTTTCTGTAAATGAAGATATGATAAAGGCGAACTTTCCTGATGCGTAAGATTTCTTTTATGCCTAAAGCATGGGAGCACCTCAATTGGTGGTATAAAGAAAATCCCAAAATGGTTTCTAAGATTTTGGAATTGGCTGGGAATGCTGCGAAATCGCCTTTTGAGGGAATAGGAAAGCCAGAGTCATTAAGAGGAAATTTGCAAGGCTATTGGAGCAGAAGAATCAATCAGGAGCACAGGTTGGTGTATAAGGTTACTAACGAAGAGATTATCATTATGGCTGCGAAAGGCCATTATCAATAAAAATAGTTTCATAAAACCCGATAGGGATTTATAATTATGAGTGAACATCACTTAAAACTGACGGAAGAATCTTTAGAGAAAGAAACGACGACCATTAACGTAGGGCCTACACACCCTGCTACACATGGCGTGTTTCAGAATATCATGGAAATAGATGGTGAGCGTGTTATTAAAACTGACCCGACCATTGGCTATATCCATCGTGCGTTTGAAAAGATAGCAGAGCGTCGCCCTTATTATCAGATTACACCACTTACCGACAGGCTTAACTATTGCTCGGCGCCTATTAATAATATTGGTTGGCACCTCACTGTAGAAAAGCTGGTGGGCATGGAGATTCCCAAGCGTGTGCAATATATGCGCGTGCTCATTATGGAACTGGCCCGTATAGCCGACCATCTGGTTTGTAATTCGGTTATCGCCGTTGATACCGGAGCGTTAACGCCATTTACCTATGTATTTCAATGGCGTGAAAAAGCTTATGAAATTTACGAAAGTATTTGTGGTTCCCGATTAACGACCAATATAGGCCGTATCGGTGGTTTCGAAAGAAATTTCACGGATGATACCTGGGCTAAAATCAACGCATTTGTAGCAGACTTTCCGAAAGCGTTGAAAGAATTTGAAGCATTGCTTACGCGTAACCGCATTTTCATGGACCGCTGCATTGGCGCGGGTCCTATCAGTGCAGAGCGTGCGCTTAATTATAGTTTTACAGGCCCTAATTTACGTGCAGCAGGCGTCGATTTCGACGTGCGCGTGCACACGCCATATAGCTCTTACGAAGAATTTGATTTTGAAATTCCTGTAGGAACGCATGGCGATGTATATGACCGTTTTCTGGTAAGAAATGCCGAGATGTGGCAAAGTTTGCGCATCATCGAGCAGGCGATTGATAAAATCAAGAAAGAAGACCCGAGTGTATTTCACGCAGATGCGCCAGATTTTTATCTGCCGGAAAAACCGGACGTTTATTCAAAGATGGAAGCGCTGATTTACCATTTCAAAATAGTGATGGGCGAAACAGATTTGCCGCCGGGAGAAGTGTACAACGCGGTTGAAGGTGCGAATGGTGAAGTAGGCTATTATCTTATTAGCGACGGTGGCCGTACGCCTTACAGACTACATTTCCGCCGTCCGTGCTTTATCTACTATCAAGGTTTTCCTGAGATGGTAGCAGGCGGATTATTAAGTGATGCGATTATAGCGCTTAGCTCGATTAACGTGATAGCGGGTGAGCTGGACGCATAGGTTTAAGTAAAAATGAAAAATTAAAAAGTCAAAAGCATCACGCCTTTGAATTTGGGTTATGATAAAATTCTCAGAAGATAAATTAAAAAAGGTTGAAGAAATCATTGCGCGTTATCCCGAAGGGAAACAGAAAAGTGCGTTGATTCCTTTGTTGCACATGGCTCAGGATGAGTTTGGTGGCTGGTTGGACGTGCCTGTTATGGATTACGTGGCGAGCTTGCTGAATATTTTGCCAATTGAGGTATATGAGGTGGCTACCTTTTATACCATGTTCAACATGAAACCTGTTGGTAAATATGTGCTGGAAGTATGTCAAACGGGGCCTTGTATGCTACGCGGCAGCGACCAGATTATAGACCATATCAAAAACAAATTGAACATCAAAGCTGGTGAAACATCGGCTGATGGTTTGTTTACTTTGAAGCCTGCAGAGTGCCTTGGTGCCTGTGGTTATGCGCCTATGATGCAATTGGGTAAACATTTTAAAGAACATCTTACCCCGCAAAAGGTAGATGAAATTATAGATGAATTAAGGGCTGCCGGTAAAAATTAATAGTCATGACACTGGAAGAAGTAATGTCGGAACTGAAAAGCATGGGCACTGCGCAAACTGCAAAAACCTGGGACAACCACGGTGCACAAGGCGAGCGTTTTGGAGTGAAGATTGGCGACATGAAAAAGATTCAGAAGAAGATAAAGCATGACCATGAATTAGCGCTTGCCTTATACGATACCAAGAATACCGATGCGATGTATTTCGCAGGTTTGATAAGCGAACCGAAGAAAATGACCAAAGCACAGTTACAACATTGGGCAGAAAGCGCAACCTGGAATATGTTGAGCGATTATACCGTAGCCTGGGCTACATCGGAAAGTGCTTACGGACAAGAGTTGGCGATGGAATGGATAAACAGTAAGGATCCCAAATTGCAAAGTACCGGTTGGAATACGTATAGTAATCTGTTGGCGTTGAAGCAAGATGAAGAGCTGGATATAGTGGAGATAAAGAAATTACTGGCAAAGATTGAAAAGTCGATACATGGTGAGGATGAAAGGGTGAAATACAATATGAACGGTTTTGTAATCGCAGTAGGTGGGTATTTTACACCACTTGTCGAAGAAGCAAAACGAGTAGGAAAGGCCATAGGCAAAGTGAGTGTGGACATGGGCAAAACAGCCTGCAAAGTACCCGATGCCGTAGCTTATATAGAGAAGATAGAAACGATGGGTAAAATAGGCAAGAAGAAAAAAACAGTATTCTGTTAGTTAGTTTATAGAAGGCTGATTGTTGATGGATATATTTTTTTTGAAAGAACGCTGATTTTCATGATGAGTATGATTTTTGTGGAAGAACGCTGATTTTTATGATAGATATGATTTCCATTTTTATTTATAAAACATAAAAGAAATTTATCATAAAAATCATGAAAATCTGTGTTCAAAAAAAAAATCTGCGTTCTACAATTTTTGACTTTTGCCTTTTGAATTTTTAATTTAAAAAATATGGAACCAATTACCCCTTATTTGAATTTCAATGGTGATGCTGCTGAAGCATTGGCGTTTTATGCAAAGGCATTTGATGGAGAGATTGTGTTTCAGCAAACGTTTGGTGATGCGCCGCCGATGGAAGGTGCAGATGCTTCGTGGAACGATAAAATAATGCACGCTACTTTTCAGGCGGGTAGCCTAACCTTGATGGCGAGCGATGTGCCCAATAATATGGAGCGCGTAACGGCAGGTAGCAATACGCAGTTGTCGCTCAACTTCAAGCATGAAGAAGATATTGACCGCGTGTATACCGCCATGAGCGAAGGTTCCAAGATTAATATGCCCTTGCAGGATACCTTTTGGGGTGCGAAGTTTGGCATGTTGACAGATAAATGGGGTATTAGCTGGATGTTTAATTTCGATAGACCGAAAGAAGGATAAGTGATGCGAGGTCGGTTTGTAATTGTGCTCATTGGCTTAATGATTGGCGTAAATTTTTGTTTTGCGCAGCAGAGTAATAGGACGGAAACAATAGAATTCGAATTGCAGGCTGCTATTTCACAATTAGAAAAAGCACTGATGACGACCGATACAAATGTTCTGAAATCTTTGCTTCATGAAGATTTAAGCATGGGACATTCCAACGGTTGGATCGAAAGCAAAGCGGATATTTTAGTGCATTTGCAAAGTGGTTTTTTAGATTACAATGAAATCGCGCAGATAGGAACAATAGAAGTAAGTGTGATTGATAACTTTGCCAGAGTTCGTAGAAAGATTGAGGTGAAAGGAATTGCAGATAAATTAAAGTTTGAGATGGAATTGAAGTTATTGGAAATATGGATTTTGGAATTTGGGAAATGGAAATTGTGGAGTAGGCAGAGTGTGCAAAGTTCGTAAAGCGAAGGTTTAAATATGAAGTATTTATTGCTCTTGAGTTTATTTTTATACAGCTGTAAAGAAATTGCTGATTATGGCAATAGTGTAAAGCAAGAAAATATTAGGCAATTCGATTCTATCAACAAAGCATTGGAAGCCTCTTCTGTTGAAATGATGAGTAAGGATAAAACTCACTCAGATTCGCTTAAGAGAGTAATGGATTCTTTACTAGATAATACAGAATCAGGAAGGATCATTAAAAAAGCAATGATGGAAGAAGATAGCATTGAGAAAAGAATGATGGAGTAAGGGAATTTATATGTATTGATAAAGTCGATTATCCTAGCTGAACATTGACTTTCAACTTTTGAATTTATAATGAAATTATTATTAGAGAACGCACATATTGAGGGCATCCGCTATTACGAAGCATACCGCAAACACGGCGGCTATCGTAGTGTGGAAAAGGCTTTGAAAATGACGCCGGATGAAATAGTGGAAGAAGTGAAGAAGAGCGGTCTGCGTGGCCGTGGTGGTGCTGGTTTCCCTACCGGTATGAAGTGGAGCTTTTTGGCGAAACCAGAAGGTGTGCCGCGCCATTTGGTGTGCAACGCCGATGAATCAGAGCCCGGTACGTTTAAAGACCGTTATCTGATGGAGTTCCTGCCGCATTTGCTGATTGAAGGCTTAATTGCCTCTTCATTCGCGTTAGGCTCTAATGCTACCTACATCTACATCCGCGGCGAGTATGCCTGGATTCCGGATATATTGGAGCAGGCTATTGCCGAAGCAAAGAACAATGGCTGGCTGGGCAAAAACATTCAGGGTAGCGGTTTCGATTGCGAAATATATGTGCAACGCGGCGGCGGTGCCTACATCTGCGGCGAAGAAACCGCATTGATTGAATCACTGGAAGGAAAGCGCGGTAACCCACGTATTAAGCCACCATTCCCGGCAATCGCTGGTTTGTGGATGCGCCCAACCGTGGTGAACAATGTGGAAACGTTGGCCGCTATTGTACCTATTTTAAATATGGGTGGCGAAGAGTATGGCAAAATAGGCGTTGGTCGTTCTACCGGTACTAAATTGATGTCGGCCTGCGGCAACCTGAATAAACCTGGTGTTTACGAAATAGGCTTCGACCTTTCGGTAGAAGAATTTATATACAGTGATGAGTATTGTGGCGGTATCCCTAATGGCAAAAAACTGAAAGCATGTATTCCGGGCGGTTCGTCCGTGCCTATCTTGCCGCAAAATTTATTGCTGAAAGATGCCAAAGGACAACAACGCTTGATGAACTACGAAAGTCTTTCTGAAGGCGGATTTGCAACTGGCTCTATGTTAGGCTCGGGTGGCTTTATCGTGTTGGACGAAGACCAGTGCGTGGTACGTCATACCATGAGTCTGGCACATTTCTACAACCATGAAAGTTGTGGTCAATGTAGCCCATGTCGCGAAGGAACTGGCTGGATGTACAAAATACTGAAAGCAATAGAATACGGTAAAGGCAAAATGGAAGATATTGATCTGCTTTGGGATATCCAACGCAGAATTGAGGGAAACACTATTTGTCCCTTGGGTGACGCTGCCGCATGGCCGGTAGCCGCAGCTATCAGGCATTTCAGAGATGAGTTTGAATGGCATATTACTCATGCAGATGAAGCACAAACGAGAAACTTTGGACTGGCGCATTATGCGGATGAGCGTGAGATTTTAGTTTAGTTTTTTGCTCACAGAGACACAGCGGCTCAAAGCATATACGAGATTGAAAGCTTTACATAACGTGTATTTTGATGGAATTTGAAAACAGCATTGCGACTAAGGTTTTGAATATTTGTTTTGATATTCACAAGCGTTATGGTCCTGGCCTTTTCGAAAGCGTATATGAAAAGATACTTTGTTATGAGTTATCTAAAAGTGAATTGGAGTTTGTATGTCAATATCCGATTGATGTTATTCACGACGGAGTGAATATGGATTTGGGTTTCAGGGCAGATATAATAGTTGAGGATGCTGTGTTGATAGAGTTAAAAAGCATTTCAAAGTTAGAAGATGTTCATTTTAAGCAGGTATTAACCTATTTAAAATTGACAAGATTGAGGTTGGGATTACTTATCAATTTCAATGAAAGTCTTCTGAAAAATGGAATAAAACGAATAGTAAATTAAATTTTCTCAGCATTGTACCACTGTGCATTTGTGAGAAAACAAATATCAAAACATTGCGCCACCGTGCCTCTGTGAGAAAAAATAAAGATTGAAAAATTGCGCGTTTTCGTTGCGAGAAATAAAGAGATAACAGAAATGGCCGACAATATTAAAGTAACCATAGATAACATAACCATTGAAGTAGCTCCAGGTACTTCGATACTGGAAGCAGCACGTATGGTGGGTGGCGAAGTAGCTCCGCCTACTATGTGTTATTACAGCAAGCTGAAGGGTAGTGGTGGTAAATGCCGTACCTGTCTGGTAGAGGTAAGCAAAGGTTCAGAAAAAGATCCACGCCCGATGCCTAAATTGGTAGCCAGCTGCCGAACTGGTGTGATGGATGGCATGGAAGTGAAAAGCATGACTTCGGAGAAAGTAATAGACGCCCGCAAAGGTGTTACCGAATTTCTATTGCTGAACCATCCCTTGGATTGCCCGGTTTGCGACCAGGCCGGCGAGTGTCACTTGCAGGATTTAAGTTATGAAAACGGTAGTGCCAATACCCGTTTCGATTTCGAACGTCGTACGTTTGAGCCCGAAGATATAGGCCCTAATATTCAACTGCACATGAACCGTTGTATCATGTGTTTCCGTTGTGTATTTACCGCCGACCAATTGACCGAAACCCGCGAGCACGGTATATTAGACCGTGGCGAGCATGCTAAGATCAGTACCTGCATCAGCAAAGCATTGGATAATGATTTCATCGGGAATGTTATTGATGTTTGCCCAGTAGGCGCTTTGACGGATAAAACTTTCCGTTTCAAAAACAGGGTATGGTTTACCAAGCCGGTAGATGCACACCGTAATTGTAGCAATCCTAAATGTTGTGGAGAAGCCCGTCTCTGGATGCGTGGCGAGGAAGTATATCGTGTTACTGCACGCAAAGATGAGTGGGGCGAAGTAGCAAATGCCAGCAATGGCGAAACCGGCTGGATTTGTAACGAATGTCGCTTTGAGAAAAAAGAAACTAAAGACTGGGTTATAGAAGGACCAACCAAGGTAAACCGCCATAGCGTTATTTCACAAGGGCATTATCAAGGTAATGTGGGTACGAAGAAACAGACTATTTTAATTGATGAAGTAATAGGGCAGCAGCCTATTATGAAGCTCGATATTCATAGCGTGAGTGAGGTAAATAAGCCGCAGGTGCATTTAAGTGCCATCGACGGGCCTGCCCATTCCGAAGACTTTAAATAATTGAAACGGCACATTTTGTGCCGTTTCTAGTTTTATACCTGTTTTTGAAACAGTATTGTATAATTGCCTAATTTAGAAGCATGAAGCGTATCATTACCACACTTTTAATAATAGCAGCGGCTTTCAGCACGCAGGCACAACCTTTATCTGCCTATACCAATTTTCAAAATCAATTTATGGTATGGGATGCTGGCATGATTCGTAAGGTAGAATATCTGGTGCCACTAAAAGTAGAAATAGGCCGCTATGCGATTCCCTACATGGATAACTCGCGCAATTTTAAAATCTATTCTAACGGCGGCAGCCAGCAAATAAATAGCGGGTTCACGTCCTCATTTCAGGCTTCCGACTATTTGGTAACGTACCAAAATGCAAGGGCATTGAATGTGTGGGAAGCCGGCAAGGTTACCAATCTGGCAGGTATTACAGGTTCGTTTCAGTTGGGCGATAGTATCGTGCTATTTTTCGACGGAATGCGCCAGGAGTACAAAGCTTATTATAATGGCGAGGTATATGGCATTGAGAATTTTTTGGCTGGTACCACTTCCGAATTGGTATTTAATACGGAAAGCAAAAACTCTGTTTTCGATAATCAGGATATTGCTTCAGGACAGTTGCCAGCAGTAAAGGTTTCAGATAATATAGCGGCCTATGTCAATTACGCCAATCAGTTTCATATTTTTTATCTGGGGCAAATTTCAGAGTTGGAACCGTATCTCGTAAATAGCTTTGATGTAGGTCGCAATACGGTGGCTTATGTAGATATCAACCGTCAGTTCAAAGTATTTCAATCGGGCGAAACAAAGGTGCTGGAAGAGTTTCCGCCTTATGCGTATGCAGCCGGCGACAATGTTGTGGCGTATGTTGCCAACGACAATTACTTCAAGGTTTTCTACAAAGATTCTGTTTATAATATAGGCTATTTCCAGCCCGAATTTCAGGTCAGAGACAATGTAGTTGCGTTTCAGGATGCAACCGGCTATTTCCATGTTTTCTACAAAGGCAAAGTGTATTCGTTGGAGAGCTATTATCCCGAAAATTTTGTGGCAGCCTATAATTCTGTTGCTTATGTAAATCGTGCCAATGTATTGCGCCTCTTTACCGAGGGCGAAATCTATGATGTAACCAATGCTGAAGTCGCTAACTGGCAACTGAATTACGATGTGTTGCAATACCGCTTTGGCGGCAATATGTTTAAGGTATTTTATAAGGGAAGAACTTATTAGAAGTATAGTCTTTTACTCAAAAAAGATTATTTCATCTCCAAGAAATAATAATACAATCGCTGCGTTTTTCTCTTATTGAAATATCATGTTTTGATAACATAAACGTTTCCGCATTTGAAAATAGTCTTACTTTTGTATATTGCCCAAATTATTTAGATTGCAATGGAAGCATACCCCGCAGGTCCCCTGCTCAGCCAGATAGATGTTCCGGCTGACCTTAAAAAGTTAGACAAATTACAATTACCGCAGCTTGCCAATGAACTGCGTCAGTTTATTATTGATGTGGTAAGTGTAAATGGCGGACACTTTGGTGCGAGCCTCGGAGTAGTGGAGCTTACGGTGGCTTTGCATTATGTATTGAACACACCTTACGACCAATTGGTGTGGGACGTAGGCCATCAGGCTTATGGTCACAAAATACTTACGGGTCGTCGCAAAGTTTTTCATACTAATAGAAAATACAAAGGCATCAGCGGTTTTCCCAATCGTGCCGAAAGCGAATATGATACATTCGGGGTGGGGCATAGCTCTACTTCTATTTCTGCTGCTTTGGGTATGGCTATCGCCTCCAAGTTAAAGGGCGAAGAAAACCGCAGACATGTAGCTGTTATTGGCGATGGTGCTATGACGGCAGGTTTGCCTTTCGAAGCAATGAACCATGCAGGTGTATCCAACGCTAATGTGCTGGTAGTGCTTAATGACAACAACATGAGCATCGACCCGAATGTGGGCGCATTGAAAGAATATCTTACCGATATTACTACATCTCATACCTATAATAAGATTCGCGACGATATCTGGAAATTCCTGGGCAAATTGCCTTATTCAGAATTTCAGCAAGGTGTTGCTTCTAAAATTGAAGCTGCTTTGAAAGGTGCTGTTTTAAAATCCAGCAACCTGTTCGAGGCATTGGGTTTCCGCTATTTTGGACCTATAGATGGCCACAACGTAGTGAAACTTGCCGAAACATTAAAAGACCTCAACGACATTCCCGGACCTAAGTTGCTGCACATAAAAACAGTAAAAGGGAAAGGGTATAAATTAGCCGAGCAAGACCAAACGCTTTGGCACGCGCCGGGTGTTTTTGATAAAATAACCGGAGCGATTGAGAAAAAAGTAATCACTACACCGCAGCCGCCTAAATATCAGGATGTATTTGGTCATAGCATTATCGAGTTGGCCAAAGCCAATCCTAAAATAATGGGTATTACTCCGGCGATGCCATCTGGCTGTTCGCTCAAATATATGATGGCAGAAATGCCGGACAGAGCGCTGGATGTGGGCATTGCAGAGCAACATGCGGTTACCGTAAGTGCGGGGCTTGCTACGCAGGGTATGAAAGTGTTCTGTAATATTTACAGCAGTTTTATGCAGCGTGCTTATGACATGGTGGTGCACGATGTGGCTATTCAAAACCTGCCGGTAATTTTCTGTCTGGATAGAGCAGGATTGGTAGGCGACGATGGCGCTACGCATCATGGCGCTTACGATATAGCCTATATGCGCTGCATCCCTAACATGGTAGTGAGCGCACCTATGAATGAGCAGGAATTGCGCAACCTGATGTACACCGCTCAATTAGATGAAACAACGAATCCTTTTGTAATCCGCTATCCACGCGGACAAGGTGTGATGCCGGAGTGGCAAACACCATTTGAAAAAACTAAAATAGGCACAGGCAGGGTCATTCGCGAGGGAAATGATATCGCTATTCTTACCATCGGGCATCCGGGTAATTTTGCTGTAAAAGCCTGCAAAGAATTAATGACAGAAGGCATCGACGCGGCGCATTACGATATGCGTTTTGTAAAGCCTTTGGATGAAAAAATGTTGCATAGCATTGGCCGCAAATTTTCGAAAATCATCACGGTAGAAGATGGAACCGTAAAGGGTGGGTTTGGCAGCGCTGTATTGGAGTTTTTCAATGAAAATGGTTACAAACCTGATGTGCAGATTTTAGGTATCCCGGATAGAATAGTAGAACACGGCAAGCCCGAAGAGCAATATGAAGAGTGTGGCTATGATGCTGCCGCCATTGCCGCCGCTGCGCGTAAAATGACAGGTGTGAAAAGTGTAACCACCAATACTGTTCATGTATAATAGATAATTTAAATTCTTTTAATAGCCTTATCGTTTGTCGATGAGGCTTTTTTGTTGCTGCAAATAGCTCAATTGTGACACTATATCTATTTTTTACAATTTACTTTACACCCCTTTCCACTGTGCGATTGTATTAATTAAAGACATTCTTTCATACTAAAATCTGTTTTTATGAAAAATACAAAAGCACCGCAGGTACCGGAAAAAAATATCAATCCGGATAACAGACGCAGCCGTCCGGATGTAAGAGACAACCTCGACCATCGCGAAGGCGAAGAACAGGACGACAAAGGCGAACACACCACGCACAATAAAAAAGAGCACAAAACGCCGCCGAAAAATCAAAAATAGTAGAACATGCATGACCTGTGAGGTTTTAAAACCTCACAGGTCATTTCTTTCTACTGCTAAAAGCGTAGCGTCTAATGTTAGCTTTTTAAATTTCGACAATCTATGTTTCTATGTGGTTAAATTCTTACCACATAGAGACATAGTTTTTTACACCCATATAGAAACATAGGTTGCTCGATTGATTTAGCAAAATTAGATAGGACTGATACTATCATTCGTTGATGAGACTATCCCGCAGCTATTACCATGAAATCAAAATAATTCTGCTACATTTGTACGGCTCAAAAATAGAACTGAAATACCCGTTTCCGTACGCATGTCCGATACTCCTGTTAATAGTCCGAATCAAAAAAAGAAGAAATACACCTGGTGGTTGCTGGCGCTTATTGGCGTCCTCATTGTAGTAAATATAGCAGCCTATCGCTTTCATAAGCAGGCCGACCTTACACGCGATGCCCGATATACCACTACACCGGCTACAGAGGCGATGCTGGGCAAGCTTACCAATTACGTATCCATCACTGTTTTTCTGCAAGGCGAGGAAATGCCTGCGGGCTATAAAAGCCTGAGCGCCGCTACAGAAGATGTTTTACGCCGTTTCAGAGACCTGAGTGGCAATCGCCTTGACTATCGTTTTGTTGACCCTTTAGCCAAAGACAGCGCAACAGAAAATCTGTTGAAAACCTACAGGATGTCGGGCTTTCCGGTACAGATTTCAAATGGCAAAAAAGGCGTTACACAGAAATTGGTTTTCCCTTGGGCACTGGTAACAGCCGGTGGCCGAAGCTGGCCTATATTGTTGCAGGAAAGTAATTCGCCAATCAGCAACCGTAAGACGCTTGCTCAATCAGAGTTATTACTTGAATATAACTTTGCGAATGCAATTCATAAATTGAGCAAAATAGCGCCCGACACCATTGCCTATCTTACAGGAAATGGCGAGCCGGCAGGCTACGAAATATATACCGCCGCCAATTTGCTCAGCACCAATTATCTGTTTGAGGTCATTGGCTTGCAGGACTATCCTTTGCTTCCCACAAAGTACAAAGCGATTATCATCAACCGACCGCTTACTGCATTTTCCGAAACGGATAAATTTAAAATAGACCAGTATTTGATGCAGGGCGGTAATATTTTTATAGCGCTGGATGGTGTCAACGGTTCGTTGGATAGCTTTTACAATGCGCCGCAATTCAACGCCCTGCCTATTAACCTTAATCTCACCGACCTATTATTTACCTATGGTGTAAGAGCCAATACCAACCTCGTATCGGATGCCGAAAAATGTGTTGATATCCCGATGCAATCTACAAAAGGCGAGGGTGGCAATACAATGTTCCCTTGGGTATATTTCCCTATTTTACAATCAGGCAGCGAGCATCCGATTGTGAAAAATATGAACGAGGTATTGGGCAAATTTGTAAGCAGCATCGATACCGTAAATGAAAATGCAGCGATCAAGAAAACCGTGCTGCTCACTACATCGAAATATAGCAGGGTAGAGGGTGCACCACTGCCTATTATGCTTACCATGGCGATGACGCCGCCAGATAGAAACCAATACAAACATCCCAACCAGATTGTATCGGTGTTGCTGGAGGGCAAATTCCCATCGGCTTTTTCGGCACGCAAACCAACAGAAGTTGCGCAACTAATTGATTCTCTTAAACTGCAACCAATTGCAGCCGCTGCGAAGCCCGGTAAAATCATCATCATTGGCGATGGCGATATATTGTTGAATGACGTATCGCAGGAAAAAGGTCCAACAGATATGGGGGTGTACCGTTTTAGTCCGCTTTACAAATTTGACAATAAGGCTTTTATGCTTAATAGCATGGAGTACCTTACAGACCCCGAAAACCTGCTCGACGCCCGTACTAAATCATTTACCGCTAATATCCTTGACCCTACACGTGTAGCTGCCGAGGAGCGTATGTGGCAGTGGATTAATATAGGCGTGCCCGTTGCGCTAGTATTAATTGCGGGTTCGGTATATTTGTTTTTTAGAAGAAGACGTTATACTGCATAATCTCATTTAACTCAACAGGAATTTGAAACTTAGAATACATACCGATAACCTTGTAAAGCGCTACCGTAATCGCACGGTGGTAAATCAGGTATCGTTTGAGCTGGAGCAGGGACAGATTGTGGGTTTGCTGGGGCCAAATGGTGCCGGTAAAACTACTTCTTTCTACATGGTAGTAGGGCTGGTAAAGCCTGATGAGGGAAATGTATTTTTGAATGATGTTAATATCACGAAACTGCCCATGTACAAGAGGGCCAAGATGGGTATCGGCTATTTGCCACAGGAAGCTTCTGTTTTTCGTAAATTAAGTGTAGAAGATAATCTCGCGGCAGTGTTGGAGATGACCAATCTTACCCGCAAGGAGCAACAATTGAAAAGAGATAGCCTGCTCGACGAATTTAGGCTGCAACACGTGCGCAAAAACAATGGCGACACATTAAGTGGTGGCGAGCGCCGTCGCACAGAAATAGCCCGCGCACTGGCTGTGGATCCTAAATTTATTTTGCTGGATGAACCGTTTGCAGGCGTTGACCCCATTGCCGTAGAGGACATTCAGTCAATCGTGGCCAAGCTGAAATTTAAGAATATCGGTATCCTCATTACCGACCATAATGTGAACGAAACACTGTCTATTTGCGACCGCGCTTACCTGTTGATTGATGGTAAAATATTCAAGCATGGCAGTGCAGAAGACCTCGCCAATGACGAGCAGGTGCGTCGGCTATACCTCGGTCGCAATTTCGAACTCAAGCGCAAGGATTACCTGCACGACGAGGCCAGGAAGTAAGGCATTTCAAATTGCGTCCTGCCGCATATATTTCATAACTCAAAGGTAATTTGAGCGCCTTTTTTTATTATCTTAGCGGTATCGAAAATTACCCTCTTGCCTGATATGCGTACCAACAAACAAATAGTGGCTTTATTGAATCTGGTGGATGACCCTGACGCTGAAGTATTTGATACTGTAGCGAGCCGTTTGTTGAGTTATGGCAAACAGATTATACCTAATCTGGAGCAATTGTGGGAGGTAACCGAAAATGAAGATGTGCAGGAGCGCATAGAGCGATTGATACATCGCGCATTATTTACCGACCTCCAGGAAGAGTTTGCCCAATGGGCAAACGAGAGAAGCCCCTCTTTGCTGCAAGGCGCTATATTGCTGGCAAAATACCGCTATCCGGAGTTGAATGTAAAGCTCATTCAAAGTCAGTTTGAACAAATGCGCCGCAATATATGGCTGGAGTTAAATAGCTACCTCACGCCACTGGAGCAAATCAATGTAGTCAACAGTATTCTTTATAATTATTACAAACTGCAAGGGCACGAAATTACCGAGCGTAAGCCCGACTATTTCTTCATCAATGTGCTGCTGGAAAGCAAGCAGGGCAATGCTTATACATTAGGCGTGCTGTTTTTGGCGCTTTGCGAATTACTGGATGTGCCGGTGCAGGCCGTGCCACTACCTCGCCAATTTGTGCTTGCCTATTTCGATTCACTTTATCATTTCTTAAGCCCCGAGGAAGAACCTGTGACGCAGTTGCAGTTTTACATCGACCCCGTAAATGGTATGGTGTACACGCAAAACGATGTGGACGTATACCTGAAGAAAATTAATGCCGGTAAAGAAGAACACTTTTTTCAGCCGATGAACAACCAGGCCGTAATAGCCCGCATGATACAAGAGCTCGCCACCTGCTACGAATACACCAACGAGCAAGAAAAAGCAGACGAACTAAAGCAATTGATACAGGTGGTTATGAAAAAAGCGCAGGATTAAGATTTCACTTCGGTTTTTGTTCGTGCTGTTAAGGCTCAACTGTGGACATTAACCCTTACCACAAGTCATAAGATTTACAGACACTAATATTATAAAAATAGAATACAGAATTTATTATGACTCTATCCGAGGCAAAAGCAAAAGCCATTTTGGTTTTAGGGGAAAATAAAGCCTTTCAAGAAAAGTACCATCCTGTCATTTTAGACGAGCATACAAAAGAAACGGAATTTGGCTGGGTCTTTTACTATCAGTCTTACGATTTTATTTACCGGGGAATTGAAGGTAAAATGTTGATTGGCAATGGTCCTATCATGATTGATAAAGATTTTGATTTGGTATTTAGAGCTGGCACAAGATGTCATATCGATGAATACGTATCGGCATATATGAAAAACAGAGGAAATTTGGATGCCTATGAATGTCTGGTAAACAGTCTTCCCTAAATTAGATTGCTTAGTAAGGCATTCTCCTTCCCGCACGAGTCCCCCGCACCCGCAGTAGACTTAATCCCATAGAAAACTACTGCAACTGCGTTGACCTTTTGTACATATCAATATAGATATACATCAGGCAGGCAAATAGCGGTAGCAATTCGATCAGCGGCATGCGCTGTATGCCAATAGCGTGAATGATCAATGCCACGATTAATAAGCTGATGCCCGCAAGTGCATACATCTTAAGCCAACGTTTAGGCTTGTTCCAGATAAATGCTACAACCAGATTTGTAGGTACTGCCCAAAGAATATTGTAGTTCTCAGCACAGCTCTGATGATTGGTGCCCAGCCACATAAACAACATGAAAATACCCAAAAGACCGGTCAACAACAGTAACAGCGTATTCAAAGTGCCTTTTAAATAGCGGAAAATATTGACGTGGTAAGCCAGAATTACCAAAATCAGAATACCCGTCATTGCCCAGAAAGGACCATTAAAAGTATGCACTTCGGTAGCTGATTTCTGACGGAGAATAGGGGTATTTGCAGTCGCAAAACTCTCACTTTTATAGCCTGCTCCCTCAATACCTTTATTCAGGAAATCCGGCAAAAACATCGTGCCCTCATTTGTCATCGTGCTATCCACTTTGCTACCCAGCAAAAGGTTGATGCCAAAGCGTTCCCAATGTTTGTTGATGAGGTATTGGTTTAAAACGGTACGGTACGAGGTATTTTTCTTTTCGCCTAATACATCGCCATATACAAATCGCGGTCCCAACACTTTCGGGAATATATCGCGGATGCGCGTAGCACAGTTGTCGAACAAAAAGTCGTAGCGATAAGCGCGGTTCTCAGGCTTCAGGTTATTTTCAAGATAGGCTATAATAGTCTTTTTATCATCATTGTTGAGTAGCAATACCTGCTCATCAATAGTTCTCTTTTCTTCTTCGTAAGTATAAATAAAATTCTGAAAAGAACTTTTGCTCAGATAATAATCCAGTTTACCCAAGGTAAATTTGGTGTAAAAATCCGGGTCGCCAAAGTCGAAAGTACCATAGTTATATACGTCATCCCTGCCTTTTACTGAGTCTTTTACCCGCACGCCAACATGCCCGAATGAAGCATAAAGTTCTTCGCCCGTACCGCAGGTTATCACGCTTACCCTGATGGAGGATGCAGGGTCGGTATTTTGCAGACTATCATTTTGGGCAAATACAGTGCTAGACAGAATTACCAGCAGCATAGAATATAAAAATCGCATAGAAGTAGAAATAGAGCGCAAACCTACGAAAAAAAAGGAGGCTGTCTAAAAAGTCGTTCTCGTCATTTCGACTGAAGCGCAGCGGAATGGAGAAATCTTTTGAGCAATTAAATGATTGGTGTTTAAGAGATTTTTCGACTCCATTGCATTACGCTCAAAATGACGACCTATTTGAAAAGGTCTTCACTAAAACCTAGTTCAATTTTCTATTTCTCTTCCAATGAAAATAGGCTATCTACAAACTCCAGTTTGTTGAACACTTGCAGGTCTTCCATCTTCTCGCCGACGCCTATATATTTTACCGGTATTTTAAACTGGTTGGCAATAGCCAGTACTACACCGCCTTTTGCGGTGCCGTCCAGTTTGGTAATAGCCAGCGAGGTAACTTCGGTAGCAGCGGTAAATTGTTTGGCTTGCTCCAGGGCATTTTGCCCCGTGCTGCCATCCAGCACCAGCATTACTTCATGCGGTGCATCGGGTATTTTCTTACTGATAACCCTTTTGATTTTACTCAGTTCCTCCATCAGGTGCGCCTTGTTGTGCAACCTGCCGGCTGTATCGATGATGATGATGTCAGAGCCACGCGCAATACCGCTCACAACTGTATCATAAGCAACCGAACTTGGGTCGCTGCCCATTTCTTTCTTCACAATCGGCACGCCTGTGCGCTCGCTCCAGATGGTCAGTTGGTCTACCGCCGCCGCCCTGAACGTATCGGCAGCACCCAGTAATACTTCTTTGCCATGACGCTTAAAGTTGTGTGCCAGTTTGCCTATTGTGGTGGTTTTACCCACGCCATTTACACCTACCACCAGCAATACATAAGGCTTTTTACCCGCCGGCAAGTCAAATGTTTCAAACTCGTTTGATGGAGCATCGGTAAGCATGGCAGCTATTTCCTGTTGCAGGATGGAGTTGAGCTCGCCAGTGCCAACGTATTTGTCTTTGGACACACGCTCTTCAATGCGGTTGATAATAGCCACCGTAGTTTCTATACCTACATCAGCCGTTACCAGCGCCTCTTCCAGCGCATCAAGTACCTCTTCATCTACCGTATTTTTTCCGGCAATCGCTTTCGTTATTTTCGAAAAGAAACTTTGCTTCGTTTTTTGCAGCCCCTCATCCAGTGCTTCTTTTTGCTCCTGCTGCTCTTTGTTTCTCTTAAATAGTTTATCGAATAAACCCATAGTATGCTGTGAATGTGTTGTTTTTCTTTTGCTTTCCGTCACTATTTTATCATTCAGAATAGCCACAAAACGCCGTCAAATTTACTCTTTAAATGACGTAAGGAAAATTATTTTTCTTTGTTGGCAGATAAAGGTTTGTATTCAATAATTTTGGGGCATGGACGAATTAATACCGGTGACACTATGGCTTGCAGGACGTGGCTATCGTATCCGTATCAAAAGGCAGGATGAAGCAGCAGTGCGGCTCGCGGTAAAAATTGCCGATGAGCGTGTGAACGAATTGCGCCATAGCTATGCAGGTAAAGACGACCAGGACTTTATAGCCATGTGTTTGTTGATGTATGCGACCGACCAGGTAACCGACGCTAATGCGCTCAACCCGGTGCAACAAGAGCTGGTAAAGCAAATGATCAGCAAGGTGGATAAACTAATTGGCGAAGCGCCGGAAGATTAGTCTGCTATTTTAATTTCTGGCTGGTGCAATACCGGGCACTTGAGGGATTTGGCAATGAAGCAATATTTGGCTGCTTCTTCATGCAGCGAATAGGCTTTTTCTGCCATGCTTTCTTCTGCTACAACTACAGTAGGGTGCAACACTATTTCAGAAAAATATCCCGCACCGTCTTCTGATTCTACCATCGCCCCAGTCGCAGCATCTTCATAGTTAGTAACGACTATGCCGGCAACTGCGCAAAGATGCAAATACCATAACATGTGGCACGAAGCAACTGCGCTTACTAAAAGTTCCTCCGGATTGTGAAGCTGCGGATTGCCCCTGAAAACAGGGTCAGACGAGCAGGCTATAGCTACTTTGTCTTCGATTTTTACAAGATGGCTGCGCTCATAGTCTTTATAGCCACTGGTGCCTTTGCCCGTATTGCCCGGCCAGACTATATTTGCTTTGTAGCGGTGTATCTTGCTCATTGGAGTATTTTTACTTTTTTAGAATAGCTACAAACATGCTATCTGCACGCAGTGCAATACCATTAATAATTTGTCGGTGTACCATTGTTAGGCCGAGTTGCTCTTTCAGCCTATCAGTAACTAATTCATTTTCCTGTAAAAAAACAGAGCATGTAATATAGCACAAATAGCCGCCTGCATTGAGTCGCGCTGCTGTATGTGCCGCTATATTGTATTGCAAAGCTGCAAAGTCGGCCACTTCATTGTGGTCAAAGAAATAGAACTGCTCCGGCGTGCGTGCCCAGGTGCCGCTACCGCTGCAAGGCACATCGCAAATGATAAAGTCAAAAGTCTTGTCGGGCATTTTGCGGTCCAGCTCATGCAGGTCGGCGGCATTCAGGCAAATAGTCTCCACGCCCTTTACGCCCGCATGGCGCATCCGCACGCGCAGGTTGTGCAGTATGCTTTCGCGTACATCCGTTGCTGTTACTGCTATTTCAGGAAACATATCTTTAAACAGCAGCGACTTGCCACCGGCGCCACTGCATACATCCCACACTTTCAAATTTTTATTGGCGAAAAAATCAATACCAATTTGCGTAGCGGCTATTTGCAAGCTACGCTGACTCGAAAGGTCTTGCACCGCATAGTCTGCTTCGTCGAGCATTTGGTCTATTTTAGAACCATTAGGCAGCGCTATACAATTGTCGCCTTTTACAGGTGTATTTATTATTTCAAATGGAATGTCTGCTTGATTCAAAATAGCCGTAATCGCGTCAGTCTTTTTTCTTGCACGAATAAATAGGCGAGGTTGCACTCTCAGTGAGTTGAGCCAATCTTCGGCTTCTATTTCGTAAGATAGTTCGGTTTGCAATGCATATTCATCTGCCGAAGGCAATAAAGGTATTTCTTCAACGTCTTGCAGTACCCGTTGTAGAAACGCATTGTCACTATTGCACCATATCATGCCTTGTTTTATTTGCTCCGGCACGGTCATGTTTTCATCTACTTGAAAAGCAGCGCAACGATAATAAATATAAATAGCCTCGCTAATCGCTCTTCTATCTCGTGAACCCAGCTTTGCATGTTGCCTGAAATAGTCTTTCAAATAGGCTGCAAGGGGAGGGTGACCCTCGTACTGAGCAATAATGGTTTCGATATGGTTGATGATGAATTGCAAGATAGTGGCTTTAAAGAAGCCGTAAAATTAGCTAAATAATGGAAAGCATTTCTGTTGTCCGTAGTTCTTGAAATCCAGTAGTTCGTTTATACTTTCCTGATTGAGTCTCCTGTAAGGGACTCAAGCCTAAAGGGAATAATAGTTAGCAATATAGCCGATTTATATATTAATCAAAGGTTTCCAAAAGGTATGCGATGCAATTTTTTTACTACATTTGCCCGTCGGAACGTATCGCTCCGCAAACATTCTGAAACTTACAAAAAATAATCAATTTATGGCTTACGATGTAATCGTAGTAGGTAGCGGCCCGGGCGGGTATGTAGCTGCCATCCGTTCTGCTCAATTAGGTTTTAAAACTGCAATCGTTGAGCGTGAAAGCCTTGGTGGTATTTGCCTTAACTGGGGTTGTATCCCTACCAAAGCTTTGTTGAAATCAGCTCAGGTTTTGGATTATATAAGCCATGCACAAGATTACGGTGTATCGGTAGAGGGTGCAAAGCACGATTTTGAAGCTATTATCAAGCGCAGTCGTGGTGTTGCAGATAAAATGAGTAAAGGTATCCAGTTTCTGATGCGTAAAAACAAAATCGAAGTTTTAAACGGTTTTGGTAAACTGAACGCTAATAAAGAAGTAGAAGTAACCGGTGCTGATGGTAAAACTACTGCACACCAGGCTAAGCACGTAGTATTGGCTACAGGCGCACGCAGCCGCGAGTTGCCATCTTTGCCAATTGACGGTAAAAAAATAATAGGCTATCGCGAAGCAATGACTTTGCCTACGCAGCCTAAAACAATGATAGTAGTAGGTAGCGGTGCAATAGGTGTTGAGTTTGCCTATTTCTATGCAAGCCTTGGTACTAAAGTTACCATCGTTGAGTTTATGCCACGTATCGTACCTGTAGAGGACGAAGATGTATCAAAAGAACTTGAAAAATCATTCAAGAAAAAAGGCATCGAAGTAATGACCAGCGCTTCTGTAGAAAAAGCAGAAACAAGCGGCAATGGCGTGAAAGCTACCGTTAAGACTGCAACGGGAGAAATTACTTTGGAAGCAGATATTATCTTGAGCGCTGCCGGTGTTGCTACCAATATCGAAAATATAGGTCTTGAAGCATTAAGCATCAAAACTGAAAAAGGTAGAGTACTGGTTGACTCTTATTACAAAACGAACGTTGATGGTATTTATGCTATTGGCGATATCGTTCCTGGTCAGGCATTGGCACACGTGGCAATGAAAGAAGCGGTAATTTGTATCGAAGCAATTGCGAATAAAGAAGGCAAATATGGCCACAAGCCGGAAGCGCTGGATTATGGCAATGTACCGGGTTGTACTTATTGCACTCCGGAAATAGCCTCTGTAGGTATGACCGAGAAGCAAGCTAAAGAAGCCGGCTACGAAATCAAAGTAGGTAAATTCCCACTATCTGCAAGCGGAAAAGCAAGCGCAGCGGGTGCTACAGAAGGTTTTGTAAAAGTGGTATTTGATGCTAAATATGGTGAGTGGTTAGGTACACACATGATTGGTCATAACGTGACTGAAATCATTGCACAAACTGTTGCGAGCCGTAAGTTAGAGACTACTTACCACGAGCAACTGGATGTTATCTTCCCGCATCCAACCATTAGTGAAGCAGTAAAAGACGCAATTGAAGTAGCATTGGGCGAAGCAATTCACTTGTAGTATTTTACTCGAAAATATAGTTGATAATAGCCATTGCGAAAGCGATGGCTATTGTTGTTTTAGGGGGCGCTGCATTGTAATTTTCGACAAATATTATTATTTTGTGGCATAAACCACATGTCATGAAAACATCAAACTATTGCACGCGCTTACTCGCCTTTACCTTGCTTGCAGGCTTTGTTGCTCCATCTACCCAAGCTCAAAAGCTAAGCATCGCTCCCGAACTGGGTTTGGTCCATTCTTTGTACCGGCCGGCTGATAAATCAATTCGTATTGACAATAGTCTCAAGCAAAATTTTGGAATCAATTTCATCGTCGGTAATGAAAAGAACTGGACTGCATCGGCAGGCCTATTCTTTGTTGCAAACGGGATTGTAGCCAAAACCCAACAGCAGCAAGAGACGGGCAGTTATGATGACCATGCATTTCGGCACATTCAGCTGCCTGTAAATATTGGTTATAAGAAGAAGATGGGCTATGGTAGCTTGTGGGTTCAGGGTGGGATAAATGCTGGTTATTGTTTCAATACAGAAAGAATGAAAGTTGTAAGAGATTTTGGTGTTAGCAATGAGGTGATAGCACTTGAGCGGTATAAGTCTGCAGGTATTCCAGGCAAGGAGTTAAAACATTTTGATATAGGCCTCAATGCATCACTTAGTTATGTAATGCCATTTGGATTGTTTGGTAAAGTGCAATACCATCATGGCTTAAACCGAGCAGAACTACATTCTGTAGGTCAAATACGCAGGCAATTTTTGAGTTTTAATGTAGGGTATATTTTTAAGATAAAGTGAGGATAATTACTCCAACTTGTCATATTGAGTTAAAAATTTGCTTTACCAAATCAATGAGGCGATGACATTGAGTAGCTTTGTAGAAGCAGGTTACAGCAGTGTAGCAGTAGCTCCGGCTAGTGTCTTAGTACCTCCTGTTGAGTCTTG
>PJTT01000283.1_pt1 | contig 59337 bp, 55 predicted proteins | sample 1512261 | NCBI WGS metagenome assembly PJTT01 (sample SAMN08177685, study PRJNA422409) | Soil metagenome, whole genome shotgun sequencing project. | isolation source: Soil (2) enriched on wood chips | place: USA: Madison | collected 2015-01-15 | reverse complement strand
TAGCGCTTCCTTCAGATTCCACCTCACGGTGGACACCCTTGCATTTGGCTAACATTTCCAACTGTAATGGCATGTTCGGGACTTACACCCTAGAGTTATCGCCCATGCCGGGCGCACAAAAAAGACCCCAAAAGATTTTAAAAACTTCTGGGATCTATTCTATTGAAGAACGTGAATATCCACGTCCAAAAAACTCTCGGAAATATTGTAGTGAATATTAGGAAAACTTATCTAGTTCCGCCTGCCCACCAAACGTTTTCTGAATAAACATACCGCCCGTCGCCGTATGCTGCTTGAACATTCGGGTTCGTAGTAGTTTCAGAGTTACCATAAGGTAATCGTAATGGGAATCTTTTCGTATTCTCTAAAACAATATGGGATTCACCTAAGGCTTTCCAGCGACGGATATCATTATAAATTTCTGTAGATTCGCCTGAAGCGCCTGAAAATGCCAAATATTTTTGTATTTCAATTTCCTTTAAAGGATTTGCTGTAAACAAAGGCTTCACCGAAGTATCAAAATACTGACCAGCTTCTTCGCCCGTAATATCAGCCGTTGTTTCGGTAACTCCACCATATGCGGCCACAGTTGGAGCAACAAATGCAGCTTCAACAGAAGCTTCTGAATTTGCAATAGCAGCAACCACTGCTGCTTTAAGAACCGGCTCTATCTGCGAAAAAGATTGGCCTAGACGTTGCATTGCTTCTGCTTTTAAAAACATTAATTCGTGGTAGCTCAACAATTGAGTAGAAGCAGTTTGCGAAAATACAAATGTGGATGTCAAATAGAAATATTGAATTTGATCATTTTCACCATTGGGCGCGAGAAGATTATAATTCGCATTGCCAGTAGCTATATTACCAACTTGAGCCCAATCTGGATTTGTAAAGTTTCTACGTAAGCGAGGATCATTTCTTTCAATCAATTTATTACCTAAGCTGCGGCTAGCGGCCAAACCATCTCTTGACCATTGAAAATCAAAAAGAGGGTTGAGATTTTGCGCATCGTATACGTTAAAAGAAGCCGCTTCGGTAGCGCTTGCAAATGACTGATCGACAAAGTCAATTACATTTTCCAATGCAGCCGAACGATTAGATGTGACATTTAATAAACGCATCGCATACCGCGCCTTAAGCCCATAAGCAAATTTAATCCATCGACTTGCATTACCGCCGAACAATAGATCATGGCTAGCCGCGTTACCCGAGGCATGTGTATCTCCCTTTGGAAGATTTTCTATTGCAGCATCTAAATAAGCAATTACCTGGGTATATAACTCCTCTTGCTTATCTAGTTTTGGTGTCTTATTTTCAAACGGATTAAATGCCTCGCTGAAAGGAACATCACCGAACATATCAGTAAGTAATGCCAAATTGTAAGCCGCGAGCACTTGCCCCATACCCAACGTTGCATTATTCCCACTTTGAGATCCCCCTTCAGAGCATTTTTCTATAATAATTCTAGCATCCCGCAAGGTCGTATAGAGGTTTCCCCAAGTATTATTAAAAGTAGACGCTAACGAGGGCTGATTAACTCGATGTTCAGCATCCCACAATTGGTTATGCGTACCAACCTCATGTTCAACATAAGATGAAATATAGGTGTTAAAATCTCCACCTACATTGCTAAATGCAGTCCTCGTTATGACGTCTGCAAGTATAAATTTAGCCTGGACATCGTCGGGATTGTTAACATTTTTATTAATCTCGTCCATTCTGTCCTCAGAGCAAGATTGGATAACGACAGGAAGCGTTAACAACCCAATGGCTATAAATTTTATTGTATTTAATTTAAATTTCATTTTTCCTAGAATTTAATATTGACACCTAAACCATAACTAGATGTTCCCGGTAACGAAAAGCGTTCAAACGCACCAGACATATTCGTGTTACCTTGCGAAACCTCTGGATCATATCCTTTTAATTCTGACCAAAGGATAATATTTCTAGCAAAAGCATTCACATCCACCTTAAACTTAGAACCGGAATAAACGGGATAGCCTATTGCCACCTCTCTTAATTTAACGAACGATGTACCAAAGACTGAAGATTCAGAGATACCATTTTTTGCATTAAAATAATCAAATGCATCGGCTCCATCAATAAGTATATCATTATCAGCATAAACGCCTGGACTAACTTCTTTAACTGCCGCCTCTTCAAACAAAAATCCCTCACTTGCTCTAAAATCTGCTGACTTTTGCGTCACACCATAATAATCAAGAATACCTGCGGTACCGTGATACATCTGTCCACCTTGCTTCCAATCTAACACAGCTGACAACCTAACTTTTTTGTATTCTAAATTTGTATTAAAGCCAAGTAAAAAATCTGGCGCCACCGTACCTATTACTCTTTCTTCACCAGCTTGCGGTAGTCCGTCTTCATCGACAACGATTTGGCCTGCATCATTTCTCAAATAAGAAACACCATAAATCACAGGGAATTTGGCGCCGATACCTGCGCGAATCTGCGGTTCAGTAAATCCTCCTAAGAAGATACTCTCAACTCCATCCGCTAACTCATCGACATAGTTGTCAATTTTCGAGAAATTAAGGCCTACTGTCCATTTAAAATCGTCTCCTCTGAATGGAGAAACGTTTAAAGTTACCTCATGTGCATTGGTGTGTATACGACCTCCATTTGTCATTAAACTAGAGTAGCCAGAAGACCCACCCAAAGGAACTTGAAATATCTGATCTTTAACATTCTGTCTAGAAAACGTGTAGTTAAAATCAATCAAACCATTATAGAATGTTAAATCTGTACCTATTTCGTAAGACTGTGTATTTTGAGGCCTCAGATTTGGATCATACAAGATTTCATATGGACTAAATGCAACCGTGGACCCAATAGGATAAATAATTGGGGTGCCGCTGGAAAACCCGCCTCCATAGGTAGGTGTAGCATAATAAGATTCGTAATAATCGCCGGCTTGACCTACTTCAGCATAAGAAGCACGCAACTTACCAAACGTTAAAATACTATTTCTAACGCTCTCAAGTTCTGTAAAAACAAAACCGGCGGAAATAGATGGATAATAGAAAGATCTGTTCCCCCTCGGCATAGAAGAAACAATATCATTACGACCCGTTGCGTTTAAAAACAACATATTTCTAAATGCAAGAGATAGATTGGCAAACGTACCAAAAGTACGGGTATCTCTCAAACTTTGGCTAGCGGTATAGGTAGACGCATTATTGATATTATTATATCCTGCAAAATTAAAATTAGCTCCATAGGCATAATCTTGTCTACGATTTCTATTAACAATTTCGTTACCGATCAAAGCATCGAATACTAAATCGTCGTTAATTTCCCAATTATACATGGCCGTTCCCAAGGAGTTCAATTCCGTCACAGAATAGTGGTAATTTTCGACAGAACCTCGTCCGTTTGCATGGCCGTATCCCCAAAGATCGGTGTAATTTGACGTATATGAATCGACACCTAATTGGTATTTCAATGTTAACTTTTGGTTGTCAGCAAGCTGCGTAGAATATTGGGTATAACCACTTCCAAAAAAACGTTGAGTCGCTTCAGAGAAAACGTTGTTGTCGACAGCCCAATAAGCTCCGTCGAAACCCGTTGTTCCGCGATAAGTATTCTGCGTAAAAGGATCTCCTTCTATGTGTGATGGTATTCCTTTAAGGTCATAGGATGCTGGAGCGCCATAAAGCGTAGCTATAATACCATTGTTCGCACCGGTTTGCTTAGTAATTTTAGAGTTCACGTAATTCCCTGAAAATCCTGTCTTCCACTTATCTGAAAGATTAACTTCAGATGCCAATTTTGCCGTATAACGATCTAAACCAGTAGAAGGAACAATTCCATTTGCATTTGTAGAACCTAAGGACAAGGTATAGCTACCAATATCGAAACCTTGAATCACGTTCAAAGAGTTATTATAAGTAGTTCCTACATCAAAAAACTCTTTTGCATTGTCATAGGACTGGGGAGTAGCCCAAGGATCAAGACCTGCCAAAGCACGTTGCCTAACGTAGTACTGACCAGGTTTTAGACCAAATTGATCAGTGTAGGCATTTTGAGTTTCGCCACCATAGGTAGGATCTTTACTTAAATCACTAATAAGCGGTCCCCATGACGTGGAAGCTGTAGGATTAAATCCTCCATTTACACCTTGAGCATAGGTATTTTGGAAATCTGGAAGTACGGCTACTTTATCAAAAGACACATTGGAATTATAGGTGATTTGAGCCTTACCTTTTCCAGCACCTTTACCACTTTTAGTAGTAATAATGATAACCCCATTGGTCGCACGCATACCATATAAAGCAGATGCTGCCTGTCCTTTCAAAATATTGATGCTTTCAATATCATTCGGATCGATATCCAATCCGCGAGAAGAATAATCAGAGCCTGTAACAGAGTTACCAGTAGAGACGTCGGAAGTAGATGAAATAGGCATACCATCCACAACGTATAAAGGAGTATTGTTACCTGTGAATGATCTAGATCCACGAATGGTAATTTTCGCAGACGCTCCTGGCATACCAGAAGAAGGAGTTACTTCTACACCAGAAACCTTACCTTGAATAGCAGTTGCCAAGTTGCTATTTGCAGCTTGTGTTAACTTGTCAGCCTTAACCTCCTGCGTAGCATAACTAAGTGCTCTTTTTTCTTTCGAGATACCAAGCGCAGTCACAACGACCTCATCTAATGCTTCGGATTCATTCACCAACTCAACATTTACTACGCTTTGCGCACCAACAGAAATTCTTTGGCTAACATATCCAACGTAGCTAAAAGACAATGTAGCTCCATCTCCTACAGAGATCGTATAACTTCCATCCGAATTAGTTTGTGTAGCCGAAGATGTTCCAACGATGGCCACTGAAACGCCGCCTACTGGCGATCCATCGGCTGACGATGTAACCCGACCACTCACTTGCCGATTTTGTGCGTACGACACCCCTATTAGGAAAGTCATCACAAAAATAAAACTGAGTAATTTTTGTTTCATATAAAATTAGTGTTTAGTTATTAATTTCAATAAATCTCGGTTATTAATCTCTATAATAAAAAAAAATATTGAATGTTAAAAGCCGTTAAAACATTTGTTAAATTATGTTAAAACGGATGACAAAGATAAAACCTACAAGTTGTTATTGCAAGTTTTGAAATATAAAACAGATTTTTTGATAAAAAAGCAATATTAAAGCAATTTATAAAGAAAGATGATAAATGACCAAAACCAACAATTCGTCGCAAAAAACTAATATAAATCAGAATATTATTCTACAACAAAACCTCTTAATGAAATATAAAAACCTATTTAGATTCTTTTTAAACTAAGGTTTTCGGACGAATCTAGTATAAGTTCTTTGTAACAAACCTTAAAAAGGTGTACAACCAACTGCAATAGCGAAAGATCGCAAAAAACGGTGTATCAAGATTTTAGAAACGGCAAAAGCAAAAACAAGTATTTCAACCTAAAAACTAGAAATAATTCAAGCGTATCAACTTAAAGAACAAGTAAACAGCCTTATACAAAATACCAAGTACGTTTTATCTGAACTCCCATTATCTTCCTATCTTTGCAGCATGCGTTTCGACATCATTACCGTATTACCCGGGCTACTGGAAAGTCCCTTTGCACACTCTATCCTACAGCGTGCACAAAAAAAGGATCTTGTAGATATTCACGTGCATAACCTGCGTGAGTATGCCAATAACAAACATAAATCCGTAGATGACTATCCCTATGGCGGTGGATCGGGTATGGTTATGCAGATTGAACCTTTTGCGGCCTGTATCGAAAAATTGCAGAGTGAACGCAAGTATGACGAAGTTATCTATATGACGCCGGACGGCGCCACGCTTAACCAGCAGATGGCGAACGAACTGTCTTCCGTGGAAAATATTATCATTCTTTGTGGACATTACAAAGGAATAGACCAACGTATACGGGATATTTTTGTTACAAAAGAAATATCCATTGGCGATTATGTGCTTTCTGGTGGCGAGCTTCCGGCAGCGATTTTGGTGGATGCCATCGCGCGGTTGATTCCGGGCGTGCTATCCGACGAGACATCGGCCTTATCCGACTCCTTTCAGGACGGTTTGTTGGATGCCCCTATCTATACGCGTCCAGCGGAATGGCGTGGGCACAAGGTACCCGATATCTTGCTTAGCGGGCACGAAGGGAAAATTGCTGCATGGCGCGACGAACAACAGTTGGAACGCACCAAACAACGTCGCCCGGATTTGCTGAATGACTAACATTTGCCAAGAATCGTTGTTTTTTTTTCAAATAAAATTTGATAAACAAAAAATAATGATAAATTTGCGGTGTACAAATGACAACAAGAAACTTACATACAAACTGGTGGTGGCTCGAAGCAAATAGCGTCGGGACTTAATTTGGTATGTTATAAAATATTCATAATCAACCAAAACCATTGTGAAGATCAAGCCCGACGTTTAAATGTCGGGCTTTTTTTTTGCCGGTCGATTTTCTTGCAACAGGATACAAAAAATTATTTTAGAACGTTTACTTTTGATCGTGAAAATATGCACTACAAACTGACAACAAACCACAAGCAGCTGCTGGCCGATACGACAACGCCGGTAAGCATCTACTTGCGTCTGCGGGACATCTTCCCGAACAGCCTTCTTCTAGAGAGCTCGGAATACCAAAGCCGCGACAATAACATCAGTTATATCTGTTGTGATCCCATTGCTGGCATAACTTTGAACAAAGAACAGTTGCGCATCGCCTACCCTAAGCAGGAGATAACCATCAAAGATGCTTCCGCGATCAACCTGCGCAAAGAGGTATCCTTTTTTCGTCAGCAGTTCTCCCAAACAACCATTCCAGGGGTCAACGTGATATCCTCCGGACTGTTTGGATACTTTACCTTCGACGCCGTTGCACATTTCGAGGACATCAGCCTGACCTGTGCCACAACTGAAACTCGCGACATCCCGTATATGCAATATCATGTATACCGTTACGTCATCGCGATAGATCATTTCAGAAACCAACTGTACATTTTTGAAAACCTATTGGATGAGGAGCCTTCCCAATTGGACCGGATGGAATACCTGATCCAGAACAAGAACTTCCCCGAATACCAATTTAAGCGGCAGGGCGGCGAGACCTCCAACATGTCTGACGAAGCGTTCAAACTACTCGTAGAAAAAATGAAGACCCACATACAACGTGGTGACGTCTTCCAAATCGTACCATCGCGCGCCTTCTCTACGCCTTTTTCCGGCGACGAATTCAACGTATACCGCGCCTTACGATCCGTCAACCCATCTCCTTATCTCTTCTATTTTGATTACGGCGACTTCAAGTTGTTCGGCTCATCACCCGAGGCGCAATTGACGATCAAGAAAAAAGAAGCTACTATTTACCCGATTGCCGGTACTTTCAAACGGACCGGAGATATGGAGGAGGATGAAAAGATTGCGGAAGCGTTAAAAAATGATCCAAAAGAATCTGCCGAACACGTTATGCTGGTTGATCTTGCACGCAACGACCTGAGCAGACACTGTACGCAGGTGCAGGTAAAATCTTACAAAGAGGCGCAATACTACTCGCACATTATACATTTGGTATCCAAGGTATCTGGTAAGCTCAATGCCGACGCGAACCCTTTTGATGTCGTGGGCGACACCTATCCGGCAGGAACACTTTCGGGCGCTCCAAAACACATGGCGCTCACGCTTATAGATCGTTACGAAGGCTTGCAGCGATCTTTCTATTCGGGCGCGATCGGCTACATGGGATTTAACGGCGATTTCAACCATGCCATCATGATCCGATCCTTCTTGAGCAAACGCAATATGCTCCACTACCAAGCCGGAGCCGGTATTGTACTGGACTCAGACCCCGAAAAGGAACTGCAGGAAGTTAACAACAAAATTGCGGCACTACGCCGGGCACTCGAAATAGCCGAAACACTATGATCAGGCCTTTAATATACTGTGAGACACGCGCTCACTTCAAAACCTCGATCGAAACGATCGACATCCGCATTCAAGAGCTGCTTGATCTTCGCCAGCAATACCTTGCGGCACAAGAAGCAAACATAGCTTTAGCAGACTTCAACGTTAAACAAAAGCAAGATCTCGAATCAATCGAGGCTAGCTATAAACAAACGCAATCAGCATAAAACGGTTATGAGCAACAATAAAATATTGGTAATAGACAATTACGATTCCTTCACGTACAACTTGGTGCATCTCCTGCAAGAGCTTGACCAAGACTATATCGTTTGGAGAAACGACAAATTCAAGCTGGAAGAGGTGGCCGACTACGATCAGATCTTGCTTTCTCCCGGCCCCGGCATACCAGAAGAAGCTGGGCTGCTGATGGATGTCATCCGCACCTATGGAGCTTCCAAAAGCATATTGGGCATCTGTCTAGGCCAACAGGCCATCGCCGAAGTGTATGGCGGAACGCTCTACAATATGCCGAAACCTTTGCACGGGGTAGCCACTAACATCCAAGTGACGGACACTGGGGAAAAGCTGTTCCAAGATTTCCCCAGCGACTCCAAAATAGGACGGTACCATTCCTGGGCCGTCACTGCCGCCACGCTTCCATCCTGCCTAAAGGTAACCGCCGTTGACGACCAAGGCGTGATCATGGCGCTGTCTCATGTGGAACATGATGTGCGGGGCATGCAGTTCCATCCGGAATCCATACTAACGACAAACGGAAAAAAGCTAATTGAAAATTGGCTACGTAAATAATTATAGACCTTTAATTCTCAGAACAAGAAATGACCATACTTGATAAAATTGTCGAAAAAAAAGCTATCGAGGTTGCTACCGCAAAAGCCAAGGTTCCCTTGGAAGAGCTGCAGCAATATCCGCTTTTTAGTCGCAGCTGCCATCCACTTAAAGATTCCATACTGCATCCCGAGCGCACGGGTATTATCGCTGAATTTAAGCGAGCATCACCATCAAAAGGGGTCATCAATGCAAGCTCGACCGTGGAAGAGGTCGTGCTTGCCTACCAGCAAGCTGGGGCCTCCGCTATATCCGTGCTAACCGATGCCGATTTCTTCCAAGGATCGTTGGAAGACCTCACGGCAGCCAGAAAGGTACTCGACATACCACTTTTAAGAAAGGAATTCATTGTAGATCGTTATCAGATTGCCGAAGCAAAAGCTTACGGTGCGGATATTATCCTGCTGATTGCGGCCTGTCTATCGACCGATACGATCAAGGATTTTGCTGTCTATGCAAAATCTCTGGGACTCAACATTCTTTTGGAAGTACACAACGAAGAGGAGCTTTTACTCAACATCATTCCAGAGATCGATGCTATTGGAGTCAATAACCGAAATCTAAAAGACTTCTCCGTCGATCTTCAACATTCCTATGGTTTGGTCAACAAAATTCCGGATAACTACATTAAAGTATCTGAAAGTGGTATCTCTGACCCCAATACGATCAAGCTCCTGAAATCCGCAGGTTTCAACAGCTTTCTCATTGGAGAAAATTTCATGAAAACAAGCGATCCAGCGAAAGCCATCCATGATTTTGTCGCTGCTTTATCCTAGCGATCGGCAAATGTACAAGTAATAGAAAAGGGATCTTCACGATCCCTTTTTTTTAACTTCTTTTACGAATTCCGCGCTGCGCTCTTTTCTTCGCAACTTCGATCTTGTAATCCAACCATTTTTGCTTAAAGATTTTCCGCATGGTGTCATCGAAATGCCTCGTGATAAATAGGTTTCTTGCACCCTTGATTTTTTCGCTTAACGAATTTGCCAAAGCACGCACGGAAATGGAATATCCCTCCGTTTCGTACTGGATGTAGTGCCACCACCCAGCTGGCATATATAATGTATCGCCAGGATGGATCAAAGCTTCGTAGCCATCCAACAATTTCAGCCCTGGATATTTCTCGGGATCACTGGTTTTAAGGTTTGCGATACTATGGAAATTGTACGGTAATTTGTACATCAAGTCCGACTGATCGTTTGGAAAAACCCAAATACGCTTGGTTCCCTGAAACTGTGATATGAAGACATGTGACATGTCAATATCGAAGTGGTTACGTGTTGCCGATCCCTCGCCGCCAAAAAACATATAAGGCAACCATTGCAAAACCTTCCCTCCGGTTACGTCGTTGTAAATGACATCCTTCTTCAGCTCCGGCCTAATTTTCAGCAGATTAAACAAAAACAAACGAAGCTCTGTCGGTTCTAAACTGATCTTATCCAGATATTCACCAAAGCTCATCCGCCCAATGGGGGGACTTGCAGCATGGTTTTGGGACTCTTCTTCTCTCCCATAAATGTCTACGATCTCATTACCAGCTATTTCCTTGAAATAATCGTAATTCCACTTCTTCCAACAAGCACTATCTTTACTTATAAAGTCCTTGATAATGACAGGTTGACCTTTGTTCAGATAATCCCGAACAAATTCAGCGGGTGCGACTCCTGATATACTATCTACTGGTTTTAGTTTCACGCGTTCTTTTTTACTTATCGTCTATGCACAAACTTAAAAAAAAAAAAATTTATCGAAAGAACAAATTTCACACTATTTTTAACCTTTCTAAATAGGTGCAATTTAACAGATATTCCTTTCACTAGCAATGACTGCTATCACCTTCTTTCGTTAATAAGACCACAAATCCTGTTCGTAGTCCATCAGCGATTTTTTTATGCGTTCCGACTCGTAGAGACGCTCCACACCATCATTTAGGTAATCTTTTATGCGAAGATCCTCCGGATTGGATTCCTTGACAATGTAACTGGCAAACATGCGTTTAATAAAGACATCGTCGTAGCTGAGTCCTGTTGCATCATTGCTACGGTTAACGACCTCTTTGTTGACCAGAATATGCCTTGCTTCCGGAAAATAGATCCAGAACGCCGGTGTGGGGTCAACCTGTGGCACAAAGGTGTTATTCACTAACGGTGTAGGCACGTTAGGGCTAGCCTCCGCATCACCTGTATTGTTCTCTTGTACGGGTGGCACAGCAAAAGGATCGAAAGGATCTGCATTCGTCGGCTGCCCCGCGACAGCATCGACCGGCTGTAACCCCACGTTACTATCCATTCCCGGTATTTGCGGCACAATTAAAGGCGCGATACCAACTATACGCGGCTCAAAAACAGAGCGTTGTTTATCGAAAATCCAATCTTCTTTGATCCGAAATTTAATCACATTATCTCCACTGAAACTTTTCGATTCGTAACGTGAAGATACCACCTCGTTGTTCTCGTTAAATTCTTCGACCAACACGCTGTCTCCACCGAAACGAGCCATCACCTGATCAGCAGGAAGCACATTCTTAAAACTATCTCCGTTAGGATCATTTTCCGTTGGCGTGGGATCGTATGCCGTTAGTTCACCCTTCATTACGGCATCAATAATAATATCGATCAGTTTAGACTTCGGCGATGCAAACGCTTTATTCATCTTCTCGCGCAAATCGATCTCCCGCCATACCCGCTTGGAATAGGCGATATCGGTTTGTCGGATATTCGCATAAGGAATAACCTTCCGGTTTTCCATATCGGTTTTCTTAACATATCCATCCACCGGTTCCTCTGCGTGAATCGGCTTTGTACTGTTCGAAAGATTCTCTTGTTGCCCAAATGCTACAAAAGAATATGCTACAGCGATCAATGAAACTGCAATTTTCTTCATTTCACCAAATTTTTTCAGTCTAATTCGTTACTTGGAACGTGATCGGATCCAAGTTTTGAGCAACACCATCGGGGCCTACCCCAACAATATCGTATATCATGACCACTGATCCAGCCGTCACACCGCCCAAACCGGTCTTCATCTGCGCAGAAAACGAGGAGCCAGCAGCTTGATAAGGCCCTATCGGATCAACCCTCGGTTTCGCGATATACATGTTAAATTTCGATATTTTAAATTTAGCATCAAATTCAAAATTGTCCAGGGACGCCGATACCACATTCTGTCCACGCAACTGCGCAGCCGAAATGCGTCCCCCTGTTTTTCCTGCAACACGTGCTGTGGGCTTTGGAATACGTTTGACTCTAAATTTTGAACTTCCTATTTGTTGTGCTTTGCCGTCTACCCGAGCCAAAACATTCACCGTAGCCTCACCAGCATTGCTGACGCGGGCGATATAACGCCCGCCCGCCGTCTTGCTTATAGAGACCCCTGTTCCTGACACATCCAAATTCTCGCTAGCAATACCGGGAGCAGAAACCGATATGGGATTGTCGACACCAATATAAAGCACATTCATCGCATCGGGAGAAACGACTGCCGAAGGCTTTGCCACCTGATAAGTCATGGGCTCGGTTTGATAGGTTTTCACGCTACCATCGGTTTGCTGCACACGTATTGTTCCTTGCCAGGTAAACACTCCCGGCGAACCGGTATTCACTTGATAAAGACCTTGTCCATCACTAACAGGAAGGCTACTTCCGCCAACTGTTATCTGTGGACTTGCTTTCGAATCATAGGCCGTCAAGAATACCTTTGCCGTGTAGGGTTGTCCTTGAATCAGGTAGGATGTCGGCGCCACGGCAACTGCAGCGAATTTGTCAAGGTTCACCACGGCTTGGTCCATCTTCCCAAAAATATGTTTTACCACCGCTGATTCCGCATTTTTTGCATCTGCGTTTATTTTCTCCAATGCGGTGATGGCTGCAGTCAACGGTATACCGTCTCCAAAGTTAGCCTCTTCCCAAGTTTTCTTGATACCAGCCCTTGCAGCAGGGTCATCTGCATCGAGCGTTAGGCCCACCTCATTGTTCGTCAGCTTGAGCAATGCAATCTTCGTTGCCGACACAAGATCGCGTAATTCTTTACCGCGTCCTTCATTGATCATCAGGCGTGCCGATATATCGGTAGATCCGCGGTATTTAACATCGCCGGTTTCCTCATCCATGCCCCCGCCTTCGCTAGTGAGCAGCGTATTGAGTTCTTTCACTTTATTTGTTAATTTCTGCACCAGTGCCTGTGCCTGCTCCGCCTTGTCAAGGATAGGCTGGGCCCGTTCGGGATTCTCCTTCAACTTGGTTTCCCGAAAAGCCAGAAACATGTTGTCGATCCCTGCCTGTGTATTTTGTGTGGACGTGCCTAAACTATTGCCAAGGTTTTTAAAAGCGTCCAAAATAGAATCACTTACATTGAGTGCTACCAAACCCAGCAACACCAAATATAAAATTCCGATCATCCGCTGTCTCGGCGTCTCTTTCTTACCTGCCATAATATATCTTCATCAATAAATAAGAACAATGAGTAATTCCCAAGGCTACGCGCGATTGGTATTCATCGCCGACAACATGTTACCATAGATCGCATTCAGCGAACTCAGGTTTTTGTTGAACGTGCTTACTTGTTCCTTAAATTGTTGCATATCTGCGGAAGAATCATTGAACGTCTGCAAATCAGCTGCAGCACGCTCGAAAGCATGGCTTAGCTGCGCTGCGCCCGTGGAGGCGGCATTCAGTTTATCAGCAAACTGATTCGTTGCAGCGGCCGTATCAGCCACCTTACCTATCGACGCGACTTTATCACCGAAAGTACGCAGTCCGTCACCAAGATTACCGATTAAATTTTCATCAATTCTAGCATCCTGCAATAGTTTGTCCAGCGCGGCAGTATTACCGACCGCCAGGGGTTGCGCCAAGGCAGGCAATGCAGTCGAGCGTTGTGGCAATTCGCCGCGAAAATCCTCATCCAACTCCGGATAAACCCTTGTCCAATCAGGTTCTGGTTCAGATTGCATAAAGCCCATGATAAAGAATAGCAATGCTTCTACGGCAAGGCCGATTCCGATCATCCACTCTCCTCCCTTGAAATGAAGAATTTTAAACATCAACCCTATAATCACCACCGTTGCTCCCCAGTTGATCAACGTGTTGATACCCAGTTTAAATTTTCTTTTCTTTGCCATGTTTAGTTAGATCTATAAAGTATAAGTTGATTATGATAACTATCGATTCGCCACGCCCACGTAGCGGGTCACCGAGCGAAAACCGACGTAGGATTTAGCTGTATCCTGATACTCATATTGACGAGCTCCGTTTTGCAGAAAGAAACCCACATCTTTCCAAGAACCACCGCGGATCACTTTTCGTTTTAATGTTTCGTGATCGGAAGCCTTCGCATGATAGGTGTAGGTCGGGTTCATATCGTGCACAAAAGAATTTGCGGATTCATTATAACTCGACTGTGTCCATTCGGCGACATTACCGGCCATGTTATATAGTCCAAAATCATTAGGCCAGTAGGAATAAACTGGCGCGGTATAAGCAGCGCCATCATCCATGTAATTTCCACGTCCGGGTTTAAAGTTCGCCATCAGGCACCCTTTGGCGTTACGTGCTGTAGGACCTCCCCAAGGGAACTGCATCCCTACTTTTCCACCACGGGCGGCATATTCCCATTCGGCCTCCGAAGGCAATTGATAAGGTAAACGTTCCATTTGCTTGTTGGAAGCGGCAGCATTGTTGAATAAGCGTGTGCGCCAAGTATTAAATGCCTGTGCTTGTCGCCAGGTTACGCCCACAACGGGGTAGTCGTCAAACGAGGGATGTGAAAAATAACCTTCTACCATGGGTTCATTCTGTGCATAACTGAAATCGTTCAACCAAACGGTGGTATCCGGATAGATCAACATCGTATCGCGCATGATAAACTCCGAGCGGGAGCGGCTACGATCGCCTCGAGCAGCGGTGGCCGCACGAAGGTCGAACCATTCAAAATGATATTTTAACAGGCGTACATCCAGTTCATTCTTACCAAAAATACGATCTTCGCCTTGATAGTACATGCTGGATAAACGATCTCGAACGGCTTGGTCCTTCATGCTCCAAGGCGAATTGCTGTTCACTTTTTTCCAATCGATATATCGCTCATCAGTATTACCTTGTACAAAATAACTGTCATCCGCTAAAAAATTGGTAATAAGGATGGAATCACGCACCCAATTTACAAATTGCCGGTATTCGCTATTCGATATCTCTGTGTCATCCATATAAAACGAAGCGATGGTTACTTGCCTGTTTTGGGCGGTTTGCGAAAAAGTAATGTCCTCATCGGATTGGCCCATGATAAATGTGCCACCAGGGATCAAAACCATGCCATGAGGTGTCTTATTTGCTTTCAATTTATTAAGCCTTACACCGACCAATTCACCGGAATTCGTCGGCCCCTTACAGCTAAAAAGCGTTGTCAGGCAAAGAATTAACACAACCAATACGTGGTATCGATGCAATCTCATAGGCGTGTGATGTCTGTTTTTCAGTGTAAAATCTCCTAAAGATATAAATAAACAATTGATTAGTACAATTCCTTTTTTAGAATTTAAGCGAAGGAAAGTGCATTTTATCAAATTGGAGCCACGAAACGACAACTAAGCTGAAGAGAAATTAGACCGGCGGAGTATCGCGATCCACCCAATGAACGTTTCGCGAGATGTCACACCTTGAGAAGTATTTGATTTTGTTCTCAAAAAAGTGCACTATGAACAAAAAGTATAGCATATCGCAAGAATCATTTTTATTCCATAAGGTGTATGATTTTCCGCCGCCACGAACAGCGGTTAAAATCGTAAACGCAGAAAATCTACATAAAAAACCATTCATCAACGAGCATCACACCTATACCGGTAAGTAATGATCAAAAAAAGGGTTGGAAAAACTTCCAACCCTTTCTATATATAGGATTTCACCTGTTTTTACTTATTCACTTGCTTGATGTATTGCTCAACGGCCATCGTCATACTGGGAGCTTCCGGCGTTGGTGCGGGAATATCAAGGATCAAATCATGCTTCAACAACTCTTGCTGGGTAGTTGCTCCAAAAGCAGCGATGCGCGTATTGTTTTGTTTAAAGTCAGGGAAGTTTTCGTACAAAGACTGCACACTTGACGGACTGAAGAACACAATTACGTCATAAAAGACATCTTCCAAATCTTTAATATCACTGATTACCGTACGAAAAAGAACGGCCGGCGTAAAGTTATAGCCATTGTCCTGTAACCATTTTTGGGTTTCTTCATTAGCCACATCAGAACAAGGAAACAGAAATTTTTCTTTGCTATGTTTCTTCAGCACCTCTTCGAGATCTTTGGCAGTTTGCTTACCAAAGAAAATCTTGCGTTTACGGTATTGAATATATTTTTGAAGGTACAGGGCAATGGTTTCCGAGATACAGAAATACTTCATTTCGGCAGACACCTCATAGCGCATTTCCTCACATACGCGAAAGAAATGGTCAACGGCATTTTTACTGGTAAAAATCACGGCAGAAAAATCAGAAAAGTTCACCTTGTCCTTACGAACGTCCCTAGCAGGAACGCCTTCCACGTGGATAAACCCTCTAAAATCTAATTTCAGGTTATATTTATCCGCCAAGTTAAAATAAGGAGACTTGTCATTTTCAGGTTTTGGCAACGTAACTAAAATGCTCTTTACCTTCTTAGCTCTTGCTACATCTACTTGCATATTCAATTTTTTTAATTGCTCAATGTTTTTACCAATATCAAAATCGGCGCTACTTCGAGTGCGCAAAGATACAGAATTAAATAAAAAACCGAAAACTTAAGATTACCAAAAAGACGGAAAGCTGTCCTCAAAAACCTATAAATAAACAACATAGCCACAACCACGCTAAATAAAATTAACACAAATTTAAAATAGTTCGCCGGTATCAATGTAACAGCCAACAGCATGGGCATGAGAAACAACATGCTATTGAAATAAACAAGATACAAAACCGTCACGTATTCACGGACAACCCGACCGATTTCAAATACAAATGATATAAAGCGAATTAAGATAATTTTTAAAATAAACAGTAAGCCTACAACTGCCGTCGTGCACAGGTAGTTGTTCCAATTTAGCGCATCATGGTGCAAAAAAGCTGAATCTAGGAGCAAAATGAACAAGCCCAAAGCCAAGCTAAAAATCAAGTAAAGCAGAATGTATGGCCAAGAGGTGAGCATATTATCTTCCTTGCTAATTTGCTGCAGGGTACGTTCGCTGTAGTAGGCCTGCACAATCATAGCAAAGTCGCCCGGAAAAAGCAAACGAACAATACCGACCGCCAGAAACAATCCAAAAACACTAAGCAAAACCCAAGTAGGACGCCCAGATTTTTCCATGCCCTGTACACTCGCCAAAGCGCCTTTTTCTTTGCCAAAAGCCAAGCTTTTCTCTAAACTGACACTACGCAATTCAATTTCAGCAAGAAAGCGCTGTAGCAATTCATGGGGCCTATCTTCAGGCGGATAAACATAGTTGAAGGTATCCAGATGAAGCTCATTGGCCGCTATACTATCTACTACGATTTTCCTATCGACTGAATCTACCTGGCAAACGCCGAGCAGCGAAACCACACAAAATAGACTACTGAATACGATACGTTTCAACCAATACATGTAAAATTTTGCTTACTTTGCCGTAAAGTTAGGATAATATTATCAAGCTAAAAAACGAAAAACATGAAGCAAGCCGAACAGATCCGTTGCCCTTGGTGTGGAACCGATGAACTCTATGTGAAATACCACGACGAAGAGTGGGGCAAACCGGTAAGCGACGATAAAACGCTCTTTGAGTTTCTAGTGCTGGAATCGGCACAGGCTGGACTTAGTTGGATCACGATCCTGCGTCGCAGAGAGGGATACCGCGAGGCTTTTAGCGATTTCGATTACCGCGCTGTCGCACAATATGGTCCCGAAAAAATCGAAGAATTGGTCCAGGATAGCGGCATTATCCGACACCGAGGAAAAATAGAGGCCACCGTAAAAAACGCACAGATTTTCATGGCCATACAACAAGAGTTCGGATCGTTCTACAACTATTTATATAGCTTCATGCCTGGCAACAGCTCTGTGGTCAATTCACTGCATGACATGAAGTCTGCCGCCACACACACGGCGGAATCAGACGCTATCGCCAAAGACCTGAAAAAGCGAGGGATCAAATTCTTTGGAACAACCATTTGCTATGCTTTCATGCAGGCCGTAGGCATGGTAGATGACCATCTGAATAGCTGCGCATTCAAGCGAACAGCATAAAGAACCTTTCCGATTTTAATTTTTTCTTACCTTTGTAAAAAATTGATTGATGGCTGTTAAGATAGGAGAACATATTGATCTAGGGGAATTCCCGCTGTTGCTGGCACCAATGGAAGATGTGAGCGACCCTCCATTCCGTTACGTATGCAAACAGAACGGTGTGGATATGATGTATACCGAGTTCATTTCATCTGAAGGCCTTATTCGCGATGCGGCAAAATCAAGACAGAAACTGGACATCTTTGAATACGAACGTCCTATCGGGATACAGATCTTCGGATCGGATATCGCACATATGCGTCAGTCTGCGGAAATATGTACTTTAGCCAACCCGGATTTAATTGACATCAATTACGGTTGTCCTGTAAAAAATGTAGTATGTAAGGGAGCTGGATCATCGCTTTTACAGGATGTCGACAAAATGGTGGCTATGACCAAGGCGGTTGTGGAGGCCACGCATCTGCCGGTGACGGTAAAAACACGACTAGGCTGGGATGACAATACCAAAAACATCTACGAAGTAGCCGAACGTCTTCAAGATATAGGTATCAAGGCTTTGGCGATCCACGGGCGCACGCGTGCCCAAATGTATAAAGGACAGGCCGATTGGCGCATGATACGCGAAGTGAAACAAAATCCGCGGGTTAAAATCCCAATTTTTGGAAATGGCGATGTAGACTCGGTGGAAAAAGCGGCAGCTTGGCGTCAAGAGTTTGAAGTGGATGGTATCATGATCGGTCGCGCATCGATCGGATATCCATGGATATTCCGAGAGATAAAACATTTCTTTCAAACAGGCGAAAGATTGGAGGGGCCAACTATCGCTGAGCGGGTGGAGGTTTGCAAAACCCACCTCACAAAGTCTATTGAATGGAAGGGCGAGAAGACCGGCATATTCGAAATGCGTAGGCATTATGCGAATTACTTCAAAGGTATTCCCAACTTCAAAGAATACCGTATGCAACTGGTAGGACTCCAAAATCATCAAGAGATATTGGAAGTCCTCGAAGAAATTAATGATAAGTTTGCAGAAGAGGTCGTTTCATAGTTAAAGTACAACTAGTCCCAAGTCCGACCTTCCAGCACTTATGTTCGAAATATTTTCGAGACAAATTTTCTTTCAGAGACAAAAATCAGAACAAGATATACTAAAAGAAAAACATTTCCGGACCACACATTGCGGTAAAAAAAAGTATAATTCAAGTAAACTAGCAATGATCCTATACACATATGCATCCCAATCTTTTTTACACGGTACGGGATCGCATAGTTTCTTTGCCCCCAGTAGTAAGACAAAGCCAACATAACAACATAGGCGATAGACGTAACGAAAATCGCCCCCACATAACTCCAACGTGGAATAGCTAGATAGCACAAAACAATTGTAACTATAGCCCCAAAACCAGAAATATATAAACCATATTTCGTTTGATCAGAAAGCTTGTACCAAACGGAAAGGTTCATATATATGCCCAACAAGACGTAGTTAAATAAAATTATTGGAATGTAGCCTATACCTGACCAATATTCCGCCGTTTCTTTCGTGCTTCCCCCCTCGATAAAATACTTTAACCACTCGATATTCATCGATAGTCCCACCATGACGAGCATCATGGCAATAACGAAGTATTCCATGATCAGTGCATATGTTTTTCGGGCATTTTCATTTTTTGCATAGGAAAAGAAAAACGGCTCTGCCCCCAACCTAAACGCTTGAACAAAAATACTGAGGAAGATCGCAATCTTACCGATTGCCCCATAAATACCTAAATCGCGCTCACCAATATGCTCAGGCAATAAGCTCGGCATCAAAATCTTATCCAGATGTTCATTAATAATAAATGAAACATTGGCAACAAATATCGGCAAGCTGTAGGATAGCATGGATCTCACCATATTGACATCCATCCGAAGCCTGAACCCTTTCATATCTCGCATCAGCATAATTAATGTAACCATACTAGCGACAAAATTTGAAAGAAAAACATATCCCAACCAGCCCTCGCGAAACCAGGAAAAATAAGTTTGGAATTCACTATACTTGCCCAAAAACCAGGGTAAAACAATCAAAAACATGATATTCAGGCCCACAAAAACCAAAATATTACAAAACTTCAATACACTGTAGCGAATAGGCCTATTCTGAGAACGCAATTTTGCAAAAGGAACAACCGCCAACGCATCTGCAGCTAAGGTAAATCCCATGGATAGCACATAGAATTTGTAGTCCGCGACGGGCTGCATCCCCTTTCGACCAAACCACGAGGCAATCGGATCAAGCAGCCACACTAAGCATATCAGAAAAGTGACTGCCGTGACAATGGTAATTAAAAAAGTGTTATTGGAAACCTTATGTCGATCTTGGGGATCTACTTTTTGCAGATAACGAAAATAAGTCGTCTCCATCCCGAAGGCCAAGAACGTATTTATAAATGCTGACCAAGAGTAGATATTTGTAAAAATACCGTATACCGATGCTGAAAATTTAGCGGTAAAAAGCGGTGTTAAAACAAAATTGAGCAAACGTGAAACGATCGTGGACAGTCCATAAATCGCGGTATCACCTAAAAATCTTTTAACAACTGACACAAAGAAGTATTATTTGATTCTTTTTATAACTTCGAAATTATTGAAGCCTTGCAGATCCCCTTCGGCTGACTGAACGCCCGTTACCTCTGCACCGTCTGGCCCTTCTTCACAAAATTCCAAAAGAGCATCCAGCGCAAAGTCGTCCGCCTCAGCCTCGATATAAACGCTACCGTCAGGCTTATTCATTACGAAACCTTTAACACCTAACTGATCGGCGACAGCTTTCGTCGTTATTCGGAAATAGACACGTTGTACCTTGCCAAAAACCTGTATGTTCAAATGCTTCATCGACAGCAAATGTACACAAGAAAATCAAAAAACTAAGCGATTCTTTTCAGGGTGACCAAGTCATGCAAACGCAGGTTGTTCATCCCTTCAAGTAGGATCAGTCCTGGCCGTTTACCTACTTGAATGGAACCTAGAATGCCATCGAGTCCCAGCGCCTTTGCGCCATTTAAGGTCGCCCAAGTCAAAATCTGCATAAAATCCAAATGTTCGAAATGGCGAACCAAAACTTTCATTTCATCCAGAATATCGAGCTTATCGTTTGAAGCTAAGCTGTCGGTACCGATGACCATCGCATGCGTATCCGGAACAAAGTTTAATATTTTTGGCAATTTATCTTCAATATAAAGGTTAGCCTTTGGGCATATACAATAGTATACATCCCTGCCCTGTCGATTGACGAAATCGATATCTTTCAAAGATGTGAAAGTATTATGCACCAAAATAAGCCTATTATTTTTTGGCAGATGGGGAAGATAGGACTGCACCGAATTGCGCGCTTGCGCCCGAAATGCTTCAGCGTTGAAGCCCATTTCCTTGTAGAAGTCAAGAAATCCGCCCTCACGATACCTGAATAGTTTATTTTCCTCGTCACTCTCCTGATTGTGTATACTAAAGATATTATCTTCATTTACTGCGCGACGAAAAGCCTTGAACAAATCTTTCGAACAAGAGTAGGGTGCATGTGCAGTTATCGATGCGTGGCTAGCGTTAAAAAAGAACTCAATATCCCGGGCTTTGTCTATACGAGGCTGTATATCCTCTTTCGTGAGCGCCATGATCTCCACGAAGGTGTGGTAAATAATCCCACTATTGGCTTTCACTTCTGCTGAAAACTCGGTATTGACGTGATCGCCTACCGCCTGTATTCCATTTTCCCACATTTGCTTATCGGCTTGCACAATAGCTTCCACAATTTCCTTTTCTGCCGATGCACGCATCTTAATAATTTCCGATAAAAACTTAGGAAGCCCCGTCCCGCGCTTTGTTTTGCCCAACATATGCGATAATTCGATGTGACAATGTGCATTGACAAAACCTGGTATCAGCACCCCATCGTAAATTTCTTTCTCTTCGTGAAGAATACGCACATCACGCTGCTCGTAAACGCCAGTTACGACGCCCGAGTCGTCAATCGCTACCACGCCGTTCTTCAAAAAGTTACCCACTACGGGAACCACAATACTCGCTGAAATATACCTCATCGCCCTACAAAACTAAATTTTTGTGTATGAAAAGAAATCCTATATCCATAGAACTACTCCTCGCCACTACTTTTAGAGAAAATACATTTGCTAATTTATAAATTTTATTCTAAAAACAACAACCATTAGTAATTTAAAATTACATTTAACATGTTTAAAAAAAAAGATTAACAATTTGTGTTTATAGAATTAATGTTTAATTTTGCTACCATCAAAAGGGGTGCCTTGTTTTTTAACACAAATACAGGCTGAGATTATACCCAGTCCCACATATTTTAGGGACGCACCTGATCCAGGTAATGCTGGCGGAGGGAAAAAGGTTTAGTTAAATAAATAGCTATTAGTAACCCCTGGCAATAGCTGGTTTAACTTTCTTAATTACATTTTTTATGTTGAAGTATGGATGGGCTACGCTCACATTTTGCATGTGTGCACTGTTTGCTTTCGGCCAAACATCATTTAAGGTCGGGGTAAAAACGCTTGACCAAAAACCACTTGTTGGCGCAACCGTGGAGATTCAAGGCACCACACAATCTACGAATGAAGAAGGTGTCGTTACCTTCAACAATTTACGTGCGGAATCAGCAACGCTTCGGGTTCGTTATCTAGGTTATAGCACATTCGCCCAGTATGTCAATCCCACGCAGGAGAATAGCATCCAAGTTGTTCTTCAGCCCAGCCATCGAATCACGGGCGAGGTACTCGTCATGGCCACTCGAGCGACTGAAAACTCTGCGACCACATACAAGAACATCTCGAAAGAAGAATTACGTCGCACAAATTTGGGGCAAGACATCCCATTCCTTTTGGATCAGACACCCTCTGTGGTGGTAGGCTCGGACGCTGGAGCCGGCATTGGCTACACGAACATGACCATCCGAGGATCGAACAGTCAACGCATTAACGTCACCCTGAACGGCATTCCGCTAAACGATGCAGAAAGCATGGGTTCCTTTTTCGTCAACCTGCCCGACTTTGCCTCCAGTACGGAAAGCATACAAATTCAGCGCGGTATAGGAACATCCACCAATGGAGCCGGTGCCTTTGGTGCTTCGCTAAATATCCAATCAGACGGGCTAGAGACGAGTCCCTACGCCGAACTGAACAACACTTTTGGATCCTACAACACTTGGAAAAACACCGTCAAAGTAGGCTCGGGACTAATAAACGATAGGTTTGCCTTCAATGGCCGGCTATCGCGGATAAGCTCCGATGGATACATAGACCGTGCTACATCTGATCTGAAATCCTTTTATTTTGACGCTGGATATTATGGTAACAAGCATCAGTTGAAGGCAACGATCTTCTCGGGCAAAGAGAAGACATACCAAGCGTGGGATGGTGTTCCGGAAGAGCTGTTGGAAACCAATCGCCGATACAATGGCTTCGAGTATGCAAACCAAACAGATAATTATACCCAAACGCACCATCACCTGCATTACAATTACTTTGCTTCAGAGCAAACGACGCTAAATGTGGCACTGCATTACACCCGCGGAAAGGGTTACTATGAAGAATATAGAACGGGAGAATCCTTTGATAGCTATGGCCTTGCGCCCATCAATATCCGAGACACCACGATCAACAGTACCGATTTAGTTAGACAGCGTTGGTTGGACAACCATTTCTATGGTACGGTGTTCTCCCTGAGCCATAAGGTAAATGAACGCCATAGCTTTATTTTTGGCGGGGCTGCCAACCAATACCGTGGCGACCATTACGGAAACGTCATCTGGGCACAATATGCATCAAACAGCCAGTTGGGCGATAGATATTATTTCAATGATGCCGAAAAGAACGATGTCAACGTCTATGGTAAATGGAACGGACAGTTTGGCAACCTTCACCTCTACACCGATCTGCAATATCGTTTTGTGGATTACACCTTTGAAGGTTTTGACCACAATAGGCAGCTTGCAGACGTCAATGTGAAGCACCATTTCTTCAATCCTAAGATCGGTGCCACCTACACAATGTCTTCGAAGGCCAATGTTTACGGCTCGTATGCTTACGGAAGTAAAGAACCTGTTCGCGACGATTATGTGGCTTCCTCGGCCAACGCTCGCCCTAGAGCCGAAAAGATGCACAATGTGGAGGCTGGTTACCGCTTACGAACAGCGCACCTCAACCTTGGAGCCAACGCCTACGGTATGTTCTACAGAGATCAGCTGGTCCTGACCGGCGAAATAAATGATGTCGGTGGCTCTATCCGAGAGAATGTTCCAGACAGCTACCGCATAGGCCTTGAACTGGATGCTGCTTGGAAAATCTCCCAACAGTTTCAATGGAAAGCCACTGCTGGCTTAAGCGAGAACAAGATTAAAAATTATACGGAATACCTGAGTGTTCTTGATGAAAACTGGGAAGCAACATCGGCTCCACAGGTAGAAAATCATTACAGCTCGACAAACATCTCCTTCTCACCGTCGGTTATCCTCTCCAATGAATTTTCGTATAGTCCTATAGCAGCGTTGGAGTTTGCTTTGGCGAGTAAGTATGTATCTAGACAATATCTAGATAATACAAGCTCGGTGGACCGTAGCGTTGCCCCGTTTTTTGTGAACAACCTACGTTTACGCTACGGGTTCTCCCTTTTAGGGATCCAACACATCGATGCTAACCTCGCCATCAACAATATTTTCAATGAAAAATATGAATCTCATGGATATACCTATGGTGGTATTTCCGAAGCTGATGGATCACGATTATTTGGAAACGCCTATTACCCCCAAGCCGAAACAAATTTCCTATTCGGCTTAAACATCAGATTTTAGGTTCTGATAAAACAACAAAAAATGCCTTGTTCCCGTTAGCAAGGCATTTTTATATATAACATCCGACAAAAAGGTTGATAGGATGCCTACACTCTTTCGACGTCTCAGTTTGACTTTTTAATTTTTACTTTTTACTTTGCAGACCATGAGAGCAGTAATACAGCGCGTCACGCAAGCCAGCTGCACGGTCGATGGCACATGTACCGGATCGATCGAGCAAGGGTTGCTGGTGCTATTGGGTATAGAGGAAGACGATAACACGCAAGACATGGAATGGTTAGCACAGAAATTGGTCAATCTACGCATATTTTCCGACGAGGCCGGATTGATGAACAAGTCCATTCAAGATATAGAAGGCAATATATTATTGATTTCACAATTCACCTTGTTTGCACAAACCAAAAAGGGTAATAGGCCATCGTTTATTCGCGCTGCAAAACCCGCCACTGCGGAGCCCATGTATCAGACAATGGGCAAACTGCTCAGCACATTACTGCACAAAGAGGTACAGATGGGTATTTTTGCGGCCGATATGAAAATAGAACTCTGCAATGATGGACCTGTCACCATCATCATGAATACGAAAGACAAGGATAATTTTTAAGTATACACTAAAAGAACATGACTATAAAAGAAGCCCAAGACGTTATCGATAAATGGATCAACAGTACTGGAATCCGTTATTTCAACGAACTCACAAACACGGCGATACTGATGGAAGAAGTTGGCGAAGTTGCGCGAATCATGGCTAGAAAGTATGGTGAGCAATCTTTTAAAAAATCCGACGAAGAAGTAGATTTGGCCGATGAAATGGCGGATGTACTCTTCGTACTGATGTGCCTAGCCAATCAAACGGGCATTGATCTGACCGAGGCACTGACAAAAAACCTGCAAAAGAAATCCATCCGAGATGCGGAAAGGCATAGGAACAACGAGAAATTAAAAGATTAATTACTATAAAATTACGTTAAGAACCCAGCCGATTATTTAAATTCAATCTCCGCGAAAAGGGGCAAATGGTCGGAAGCATCGCTTGCTATGGTATTATATGCTTTCCACACAAACTTACAGTGTTTACCGACCATGATATAGTCGATCTCGGACCTGGCTTGTTGGTTAGGATGTGTTGGGCCGTTCGTATCTATGTTACGACTGAAGTATGTATCCAACACCGTGATAGCTTGACTCTTTGGCTCGGCGTTCAAATCGCCTACCAAAATGAGCGGTCGATCATACCAGTCGCCGAGCTCCGTGATGTATCCCGCTTGGGCCACCCTATTTTTTTCAGACAGATCTAAATGCGTATTCGCGAAAGATATCGCTTTTCCATTGGGCAAAGCCACATCCACAATAGCCAAGGATCGACTTTCGCCAGCTTCGGGCATGGGTAGTTCGTAACGCCTGTTGCCGATAATTTTATGCTTGGAAAGAATCAATGTACCATATTCGCCTCCATCGTAATCGATTCCTTTTGAAAAGAAGTAGTACATACCCGTAAGTTGTGCCAGTTGATGTGCCTGATCAACAAGCTGAGAGCGTGGAATACGGACATCGACCTCTTGTATACCTACTAGATCAGCGCCAGAATCAAGGATCACCTTGGCTATCGCATCCAAATCAATCTTACCCGATACCGCCGGAGGGTTTCCATGATGGATATTATAGGATAAAATTCGAACGCGTTGTCCAAAAACCGTAAACATACAGCATAAAAGAGCGAAGGAAAGCATGATCTTTTTCATAAGTCTTTATTTAGGGTGCACAATCGACATCATCTTGTCTAAAGTTACCAAACTATCCACGAAAACCCAGTATTTAAATAAAAAATTGATTCACGCGGAACAGGCCTTTTCGATTATATTTACCTTATGAAAAGATTTTCCTCCTTATTGCTTGTTCTGTTCTTCATCAGTTCCTGCCAGCTTCGTCAAAACGAACAGCAGGCGCAGAAGAGCAAAGAGTTTGAAAACGGGGCCGTTGTTACTGCACATCCCCTAGCCTCCGAAGTAGGCAATACCATTCTGAAAGATGGCGGCAATGCCATCGATGCAGCGATCGCGGTACAATTTGCGCTTGCTGTCGTTTATCCCAATGCCGGCAATATTGGCGGTGGCGGCTTCATGGTCTACCGTAGCCATAGTGGCGAGGTAATGTCGCTAGATTTTCGAGAAAAAGCACCTGGAAAAGCGCATCGCGACATGTATCTAGACAGCCTAGGCGAGCCTATTACAGCCTTGAGCCTCGATGGACATCTTGCTGCTGGCGTTCCGGGGTCGGTCGCGGGCATGGAAGAAGCCCACAAAAAGTACGGAAGCCTGACGTGGTCAGCGTTGTTGGAACCTGCCATAGCCCTTGCGGAAAAGGGATTTGCGCTAACCGAACAGCAGGCCACCGAGTTTAACGATATGCAAGAGCATTTCAAGAAATTAAATAAAAATGGAGCAGCCATCATCCGCGATGAGTCCTGGAAGAAAGGCGACATCTTCGTCCAAGAGCAGCTTGCAGGCACCTTAAAACGTATTGCCACATCAGGTAGTGCAGGGTTTTACAGCGGAGAAACCGCAGCGATGATCGTTGCGGAGATGAAACGGGGCAACGGTATTATTTCCGAGGCCGATCTAGCAAACTACCGCGCGGTATGGCGAAAACCAATTGTTGGCACCTATAAGGACTACAACATCATCTCCATGCCCCCTCCTTCCAGTGGTGGCATTGCATTGTTGGCGCTGCTCCAATCTGTTGAAAAATATCCCCTGAAACAATGGGGATACCAATCGGACAGTACCGTTCGCGTCATGGTCGAGGCAGAAAGACGTGTTTACGCCGATCGAGCAACACACCTTGGAGATCCTGATTTTTATGACGTCCCCGTGGCCCACCTTACGGATAAAGCATTGAACCAAGCGCGTATGAGTAAAGTTGACCTGCAAAAAGCCACCCCCAGTGACCTAGTAAAAGCGAGCAAATTCCCCGGTTATGAATCAGAAGAAACCACACATTTCTGTATTGTCGACAAGGACGGTAACGCCGTCTCGTTAACCACAACTTTAAACGGCTCCTATGGTGCTGGAGTATGGGTGGATGGAGCAGGCTTCTTGCTGAACAACGAGATGGACGATTTTTCGGTAAAGCCTGGAACCCCGAATCTATATGGACTTCTTGGCGGTAAGGCAAACGCTGTAGAACCGGGGAAGCGCATGCTCAGTGCCATGTCTCCAACCATAGTAGAAGAAAATGGCAAACTTAAGATGGTGATTGGAACGCCAGGCGGCTCCACGATTATCACGTCGGTTTTTCAAGGTATATTAAATGTACTGGAATTCGATATGGACGCCCAAGCTTCCGTTTCTTCGCCACGTTTTCATCATCAGTGGAAGCCCGACCGAATCGATGTAGAGGAAGGCGCCATCCAGGAAGACATCCGCAAAAGCTTAGAAAAAGACGGCTATACGTTCCACAAACGTGGCAGTATTGGCCGCATGGAAAATATTATCGTCCTGCCCAATGGAAAGCTTCAAACGGGAGCGGATCCTCGTGGAGACGATTTTGCAGCAGGCTACTAACATGGCAAAAATCTAACGGCTTGATGGGCGGAGGTGTAAAGCTAAAGACACCTCCGCTCTTTGTTTTCATCTACTCCAAAAAGCGATTATCAATCTGTTTATTCGCCTTGGCACCCAGCGCTTTCAGATTTTCTATTTTACGAACCACATTTCCAGCACCTGTGGAAAGCTTTTTCATCGCATCCTGATGCTTTTCCGCCGCCCGTTGTATATGCGTTTCCACTTGCTGCATATCCTGTAAGAAACCGACAAATTTGTCATACAAGGCCCCTGCTTCCTTGGCGATTTCGAGCACGTTTCTGTTCTGTCTCTCCTGCACCCAAATGCTAGCGATGGTTCGTAAGGTTGCCAACAGGGTAGATGGGCTCACGATAACGACACGCCTGTCCCAAGCATCCGAGAAAAGATCCGGCTTTTCGCGTACAGCAACGCTTAAGGCCGACTCAATCGGCATAAACAGTAAAACAAAGTCGGGAGAATGAATACCATAGAGATCTTGGTAATTCTTAGCGGACAGATCACGAACGTGACTTTCTATGGATTGCACATGTTGTTTCAGGAATGTCACTTGATCAGCCTCCACTTCGGCATTCACCCATCGTTCATAGGCCACCAATGACACTTTGGAATCAACAATCAGGTGCTTCTCCTCAGGTAATAAGATGATTGCATCGGGAATTTTCCGAGCTTCTTCGTCCTTAAAAACAGATTGCAGGATGTACTCCTGATCTTTGATCAATCCGGAACGCTCCAACACCCTCTCCAATATAATTTCTCCCCAATTGCCCTGCTTTTTGGTATCTCCTTTTAGGGCATTCGTTAAGTTATTCGCTTCATGTTTAATTAGCATGCTTTGCTGCATCAGTTGCTCAACGACGCCCTTGAGAACATTTCGTTCCGCAGCCTCTTGTTGGTAAGTCCGTTCCACTTTTTCTTCGAAGGTCTTGATCTTTTCTTTCAGTGGAGTGAGGATCTGATCCATCTGCTGTTGGTTCAGCGCGGTAAATTTTTGTGTTTTCTCCTCGAGAATGGTATTTGCCATGTGCTGAAACTGCAGATTGAATTGTTCCCTCAAACGTAAAATCTCCTCCTGCTGCGCCTGAAACTTCTCCTGTTGCGCCTGCAAAAAGGCATTCGTCGCCTCCAAGGTTCGTTCCAAGGCAGCACGCTCGCTTCGTTCACGTTCCAAAAGCGTCTCCTGCTGCACTTTTGTTTCCGATAGCAGACGCTCTCGCTCCAACACTTTCACCAGTTCCATTTGTGCACTATTGCGTTGCTCGGTTAGTTGCTCTACATCCACCTTACTAACTTTTTGCGCATTCGAGCGCACTAACATCAGCATGCCTAGCACCAAGAGGCTAATTATAACAATCAAGAATATTTCCATGAAAACGAAAAATCAGTGAAAGCACCCGCTCAAACCATCGGCACGAACAGGGAGCTTCCCGGTAAACATAAGACTATTGCAATTTTTGGTGGGTCTTCCACCAAAGGTCGGGCATATCACCATCTACGGCCTGCTGATAGTCTTGATAGCGACAAGGAACCCAGTAGTAGCGCTCGTTAATCGATTTCGAACCAAAATAGGGAACCTGCATCCACCAGCGGTCCGATTTCTTGCTTTTCACAAAAACAAGTTCGTAATCATCGTTCTCCAAGGTAGTCCGGTAAACGATATAGGCCGATTTGGGAATCAGGGGTGCATCGTTTTTACGATTATAAAACCCATCCACAAAGCACCAGATCATCTGTGCAACGAGGCTTGCCGTGTGTCCCATTGGATCAAACGTTGGGTTGTACTCGTAAAAACCTATCGACGAACATTTATCCGACATGCCTGCATAGCGAGCCAGCTGACAAGCCTCGTCCCCGTATAGTCCATTCGGATTGGCATTGGCATTTCCCGGGGCTTCAGAAGCACGAATAGCACCGATATCAAAACTTAACATATCCGCAGCTCGGATCAAGGGCTCCGCTTGATCCAATTTACCCGTCATCATACCTATTCGCATGGTATTGAAGAACAACTTGTCATACATGTTGATGGACTCCTTGCTGACCAAATACGTTTGGTAAGCCAAATTGCTTAAATTGAACAAGTAGTCAGGCTGATGAAGGATAATATGATTGAGATAAGTGTGTGCGTTCAATTCCGTGTTCTCTGCATTATCTTGATCGAGATCAAACTTTGCATCGATAACAGCCACTTCCACACGCTGCTCCAATCCTTCATAGGCCGTATATTGGGCATAGGTCAGGTCTTGTCCTCCGCCTATAATGATCGGCAAAACATCCTGCTTGATCAATTCCTCCACAACCGTCTTCAACGCGATATAGGTATCGCGCACGGTGGCGCCCGCTTGGATATTACCTAGATCGGCAATCCGCACATTGTAATCACCTTGGTAAAGATTGTAGAAATATTTGCGGATAGCGTTCGGTGATTTTTTTGCCCCTGCATTATTGACGGCTCCCCGTTCTTCCTCGACACCAATAAGCACCAAATGGGGCTTCGTGTCAGGGTTTTCCAAATCGGGAAAAGTATCTTCATATGCTTGGACAACCTGCCCAAACTGCGAGTTGTAAAAGTTGGATCCGGAACAGAATTCCAGCGTAGATATCGGCGTAAAGAAATCAGCTAAAGACATCGTATAGTTGGTATAAAGTAGTATAAAACAGAAACAACACCATCTGTGGTTCACAAATATGCACTTAAAATACCTCTTTCGAAAGAAAAAACAATCCACAATCTGTTAATATCCCTATTACGCGAAACGCAAGTAAAGAACCTTTAATACTAATCCTTGAAACGATTTGGATACCAATCAGCAATCCTCTATCTTTGGAAAGAACAAATTTTCAACGATAAGTTAGCAAGTGGTACTCGTAACAGGTGGAACAGGTTTTTTGGGATCAACCTTGATCAAACTATTAATTGACCAAGGTATTGCGGTACTCGCTATCAAACGTGAACAGTCCATTATTCCGGAAATTCTTCGTTCCTCATCCCTAGTCAATTGGGTAGATGCCGATATTACCGACTACTTCGCACTATCCGACGCTTTTAAAGGAATAAAGAACGTATACCACTGCGCCGCCAAGATTTCCTACCAACCTTCGGAACATGCCGCTATGCTACATGCCAATATCGAAGGCACCAAACATATCGTCAACCTGTGCCTAGAGCACGGCGCTCGCCTGCTGCATGTTAGCTCCATTGCTTCGCTCGGAGTCAGCAAAAACGGCGAGCTCATTTCCGAAGATAGCAAATGGGACGACGGCGCGGATAACTCCAAATATGCAATTTCCAAATACGAAAGTGAAATGGAAGTATGGCGCGGTATTGTAGAGGGGTTGGATGCCGTGATCGTTAATCCTTCGGTGATCATGGGGGTAGGCTCTGGTATCAAAGGCTCGGGTGTGATTTTCAATATGGTACAGAAAGGTCTCAAGATCTATCCCCCGGGTACAGTGGGTATCGTAGATGTCGAAGATGTAGCGCATGTTATGACGATCCTGATGAACAAACCGGAAATTTCAGGGGAGCGTTATATCTTGAATAGTGAAAATCTAAGCAACAAACAGCTTTTAGAACGTATTTCGGCGCTTCTGAACAAACCTGCACCGACGATGGAGGCCAAACCTTTTATGCTGGGCATTGCTTGGCGTGTTGCGAAAGTCGTTGCTCTTATAAAACGCGAGCGTCCTTCACTTACACGCGAGGCAGCAATGGCCTCCGCTTCAAAACTGGCCTACTCCAATAAGAAGATCGTCGACAGCACGGGATTCCGGTTCAAGCCTCTCGATGTCACCCTGGAGGAAGTAAGTCGACTATTTTAAACCTTAACCATAAATCAAATACTGTGAAGAATTATTACATCATTGATTTCGACAGTACCTTTACACAAGTTGAAGCGTTGGATGAGCTGGCGCGTATATCCTTGGAAAATCATCCCGATCGGGAGTCAATCTATCAAAAGATAGAAGATTACACCAACCTGGCCATGGAAGGAAAAATCTCTTTTAGAGAGAGCTTAACAGGTCGGGTACAGTTATTGAATGCCAATAAATCCCATTTGGATAAACTGGTATCCCACTTAAAAAGGAAAGTATCGCTTTCCTTCGGCAGAAACAAGGAGTTCTTCAGAAAGAATGAGGATACGGCGTGGATTGTCTCGGGAGGTTTCAAGGAGTTCATCACACCGGTCGTGACACCTTATCACATCAAAAAAGAAAACATTTATGCGAACACCTTTAGGTTTGACGAGGAAGGCAACATCATCGGTTACGATGAGAGCAATCCTCTGTCGGATGAAGGTGGAAAGGTGAAGCTCTTGAAAGAGCTCAATATTGATGGCCGCATATTTGGCATTGGCGATGGCTATTCGGATTTTCAATTGAAAGAATCGGGCTTGATCGAGAAATTCTTCGCCTTTACAGAAAATATATCCCGCCAAAGCGTGACAGAAAAGGCTGATCATATCACCCCGAGCTTTGATGAGTTCCTTTACGTTAATGATCTCCCTCGCGCAATTTCGTACCCAAAAAACAGGATCTTATGCCTGATCATCGGTGACGTTCCTGAAATTGCCGTTCATATTTTAAAACGCGACGGTTTCTCCGTCCGCGCAAAAGATAGCTTTGAAGAGAAGTATACCAAAGATGTAGGCATGTTGTTGTTGGCCGATGGCATGACTATTGACAATGAACAGCTCGCACGTGCAGACAAGCTAAAAACGATTGGCTACTTGGGAGACGTCAAAGGACGTGTAAGCCGCAGCATGTGTACCGAAAAAGGTATCGTGGTGTTCGATGACAAAAAGATCAAAAAACGCAATGCCGAATTCATCCCACGTCGGATGGCAGACTTTATAAACAATGGCGATACGGCGATGAGTCGCAACTTCCCAAACCTCACCCTACCTCGGTTAAGTCAAGCACACCGATTGCTGCATATTCACCAAAATGTTCCCGGTATTATGGCGCAGATAAACAAGGTATATGCGGAGAACCAGATCAACATCATTTCGCAATTCTTGATGACTAAGGGCGATATAGGTTATGCCGTCACGGATATTCACGCCGCCTATGACAAGAATCTGTTAAAGCAACTTAAACAGATCGATAATACCATTAAGTTTAGAATATTATATAAATAAAAAAATCCCGATGCGCTCAGAAGCTGCATCGGGATTTTTTTACTCTACCGCATAGGATCGATAGATCTACAAGTTGAGAAGGGTAGAAAACCGATAAGCTCTTTTTGGCGTCACAAGCATATCCAAAGGAATATCATACGAGCCTACATCGTCGATTTTGTCGATAGGATCGAAATAGGAAACGCCAATTTTCACACAATCGGGTCGGCATTGTGCCAAAAAACGATCGTAAAATCCCTTACCATAGCCCACCCGGTTTCCCTTGCAATCGGCCACTAACAAAGGGATCAACACCACATCCACCGCTGTTTCACTGATTCGTTCACCATCTACGGGCTCCACAATGCCCCAGTTGTTCTCCTGCAAAACAATACCATCGTGCATCAAGAAGTGTTCCATGGTGTAATTGCTAGGATTTGTACGACTGATAACCACTTTAACACTCGGATACTCCCGCTGCAGAAAATCAATAAAATGCCATGTATCTGGTTCATTCTGCCGTAAGATTGGCAGGAATACATGGATGTAGCCTGCTGCGGGCCAAGAGAGCTCCTGCAGAACATGCAACAGCCCGTTATTCCAATCCGTAAGCGCTGCCTTGCCTATCGCTTGCCGGCGCTTTTTATACAACTCCCTGATTGTTGCTTTGTCCATACCCCAAAAAAAACGGCCCTGCGCCCGAAAGCAAACAAGACCGTATAATCAACCTAAACCTAAATCCTTATTTTACACGTTCGATATAATCTCCGGTACGTGTATCTACTTTTACTTTATCTCCTTGATTGATGAACAACGGCACACGAATTTCGACACCTGTTTCGACCGTCGCGCTCTTCAACGCATTGGTGGAGGTATCTCCTTTTACAGCCGGTTCAGTATACGTTATTTCCAGTTCCACAGTTGCCGGAGCTTGCGCCATAATAGGCTCCTCGCTTTCGAAAGCGATGATCACGTTCATTCCTTCTTTTAGGAAACGCGCCGTATCACCAAACAAGAACTTAGGAATATTAAACTGCTCGTAGCTATTATTATCCATCACAACGAAAAAGTCACCTTCATCGTAAAGATATTGGTAGTCATTGGTTTCTACACGAGCAATTTCAACATCTTCGTCTGTTCTAAAACGATATTCGACCAATTTACCACTACGGATGTTGCGCATGCGCGCTTGATAAAATGCACGTAGGTTTCCGGGAGTACGGTGAATAAATTCTTCCACGGCTACCAATTCTCCGTTGAAACGGAGTATATTTCCTGATTTTACTTCAGATGCTTTTGACATAACAATCTATTTGAATTTTAGCGATACAAAACTACGAAATATAAGGGTTTAAAAAAAACGGCCCCAATTATTTATAGTTGAGCATGTTTATGGACTCCTCGCAAAAGGCGTATTCTTTCTCTTGATTCGACCCGACAATGATGATGCGATCATGGTGACTTGTCTGTTCGACAAGATCAAGATACCATCGTTCACCGGCGACATCCAAATTACTGGTAGGCTCGTCAAGCAAGAGCAGCATACTGTCGGAGCAACAGGCTAAAGCCAATTTTACCCTTTGCTTCATACCCGATGAAAAAAAACGAAGTTCTTTGTCTACTGCCTTTTCGAGATTCAGTAAGGCCAAAATACGTTCCGTATCATAATCCGGCAGGAAAGGTTTAAATTTAAAATGGAAGGAAATCATTTCCCGTAGGGTGAATTCCTCCAGCAATTCGAGATAAGGGGCAGCTATTGCTACCTCGCGAAAAAACGCATCGACAGCAATAGGTGCCCCTTCCTTTGTTCTATATACAGTTTGGCCTTCACTGGGCGATAAACTAGCCGCTACCACCTTTAAAAAAGTAGACTTCCCAGAACCGTTCGGTCCCAGTACTGCATATTTTTTACCCAATGAAAAGGTATAATCTACATGGCGAAAGACCCAATCTCTATTATACCGTCTGCCTAAGTCTTGTAAAGTTATACTCAATAAACGTTCGATTAAAGTGAAGAATTACGCCCTTGATTAAAACCCTTAATAACCCCGCGATTAGAGTTGCGTACGAAAGACAAAATCTCATCCCGCAATTCTGTCGGTGCAAATTCCGCTTCGATCAGATCCAACGCTTTGGTTAGGTTTCTATTTTGCACGAACAGCACACGGTAGATATCTTGAATTTCCGTGATCTGTTCTGCCGTGAAGCCCCGACGCCTTAAGCCTACGGAATTGATCCCCGCATAGGATATCGGCTCGCGTGCAGCTTTAATAAACGGTGGCACATCTTTACGAACAAGTGTACCGCCCGTGACGAACGCGTGTGAGCCTATCTGGCAAAACTGGTGCACCGCAACCATACCAGCTAACACAACGTAGTCACCCACGGTGATATGGCCTGCCAACGTGCTGGAATTGGAGAAAATACAGTTATCGCCCACGAAGCAATCGTGCGCTATATGACTGTAGGCCTGAATAAGGCAGTTCTTGCCAATAACTGTTTTGTAACGGTCTTTGGTACCACGGTTGATGGTAACACATTCACGTATGGTCGTGTTATCGCCAATTTCTGCGGTGGTCACTTCCCCTTCAAATTTCAAATCCTGTGGCTCGCCGGAGATCACAGCACCCGGAAAAATACGGCAGTTTTTGCCTATTCGGGCCCCATTCATGATCGTCACATTGGATCCGATCCATGTTCCTTCGCCAATCTCGACATCTTTATAGATTGTCGAGAACGGCTCGACCACCACATTTTGGGCGATCTTCGCCTCGGGGTGGATATATGATAACGGTTGTATCATGTTAATTACCTTTTACTTTTACAATTTGGGCCATCAATTCGGCCTCACTTACTATCCTATCGCCAACCATACCGACGGCTTTCATGCGTGCGATTCCTCGACGGATAGGCTCCAGCAACTCACAGTTGAATATAATCGTATCTCCTGGTGTTACCTGATTCTTAAAACGGGCGTTTTCGATTTTTAGGAACAGTGTCAACCAATTTTCTGGGTCAGGAACGGTATTCAACACCAAGATACCGCCGGTTTGTGCCATGGCTTCTATCTGCAAGACGCCAGGGAAAACGGGTGCTCCCGGAAAATGTCCCATAAAAAGATCTTCGTTCATGGTCACATTCTTTAGTCCCACGACATGGGTTTCCGACAGTTCCAAAATCTTATCTATCATCAAAAATGGCTGTCGATGCGGCAATATGTTCATGATCTGAACCGTATCGTACACCGGCGTCATATTTGGGTCGTAAACCTTCATATTCTTGCGGTTTTTATCTCGTTTTATCTGGGCTTTTATCTTTTTTGCAAAAGCTGCATTTGCGGCATGGCCAGGGCGAGCAGCCATAATATGCCCTTTCAACGGACGGCCCACTAAGGCCAAATCACCGATCATATCCAACAGCTTATGTCGTGCTGGTTCATTCTGGTAACGTAGCTGAATATTATTTAGGATGCCTTCATTAGCCACTTCAACGGTCTTATTAAACAGTCCGGACAGCTTATCCAGCTCTTCTTTACTCACCTCTTTGTCCACGATAACGATGGCATTCGATAAATCGCCGCCTTTGATCAGGTTATGACTTAGCAAGCTTTCCAACTCGTGCAAAAAGCAAAACGTACGGGAAGAGGATATCTCACTTTTAAACTCCGAGATATTACTGATGGCGGCATGTTGACTACCTAGAACGGGCGAATTAAAATCGATCATACAGGTCAACCTGTAGCCATCCAATGGCATAGCAATAATTTCGACCTTACGATCTTTCTCGACGTAGGCAATATTATCCTTGATTTCATAATAGTCGCGATCTGCTTCTTGGTCTACAAAGCCGATCTCCAGCAATTTCTCGACATAAATCTTCGAACTTCCGTCCAAAATAGGGACTTCCGGACCGTCAATCTCGATAAGCACATTATCAATCTGCAATCCCACAAAAGCCGCCATCAAGTGTTCGATCGTGCTTACCGACGCGCCATTTTGCGTGATCGTTGTCCCTCGGGAGGTATCCGATACATTATCTGCATCTACCGCCACGATGGGTGCCCCTTCTATATCTACCCGTTTAAATTTAAACCAATGAAACTCTGGAGCGGGCTTTAGGGTCATATTCACAATTTTCCCCGTATGTAAGCCTATTCCCGATATCGCTATTTCGGACGAGATCGTCCTTTGTTTCACATTCATATCTAACATATACTATTTAGCAAAATTATCGCGTTTCATCATCCAATTTCTTCAGCCTCGCTTCCAGTTCCGCTAATCGCTGCTCAAGGGCAGGTAGCTTACCATACAACACCTGCGATCGCAGGTTGCTGCTGTACGGCATCGCCGGAGAACCGCCCCATTTCTTATTTTCCAATGCTATGGATCGGTTGACACCAGACTGCGCTTGTACCTGCGAGCCCGAAGCAATCTGTATATGACCTACGATACCGACCTGCCCCCCTAAGATAACCTGTTCACCAACTTTGGTGCTGCCAGAAATTCCCGTCTGCGCCGCGACAACAGTATTGGCTCCAATCTCCACATTATGGGCAACCTGGATCAAGTTATCGAGCTTCACGCCTTTGGAGATCACGGTAGATCCTAAAGTAGCACGGTCTATAACGGTATTTGCACCGACCTCCACATCATCATGAATGATAACGTTTCCAATCTGCGGCACTTTACTGTAGGTGCCGTCCTTTTGTGGAGCAAAGCCAAAACCATCACTACCGACGACCACGCCACTGTGCAAAACCACATTCGCACCTACCCTGCAGTCATAGTAAACCTTAACACCCGGAAAAAGGATCGAATTATCACCAATAACGACGCCGTCACCGATGTAAACCTGTGGGTATACCTTCACGTTGTTGCCGATCTTGACGTCGCGCCCTATATAAGAAAAAGCGCCAAGATAAAAATCAGCACCTACCGTCACCGATTCATGGATGAATGAAGGTTGCTCCACTCCATTGCGCTCGTTGCGCAACTTATGATAGATCTTCAATAGTTCGGAAAAAGCCAAGTAAGCGTCTTTAACACGGATCAATGTAGTGTCGACAGCTTTTTGAAGTTGTAAGTCCTCATTTACGATAACAGCTGAAGCATTAGTCTGATACAGAAAATGTTCATACTTGGGATTGGACAGAAAAGCCAAGGAACCGAGAATACCCTCTTCGATCTTAGCTAACTGATTTACAAGAACATCTGGATCTCCCTCAACGTGCCCGCCTAATAATGTTGCTATTTGATTTGCAGTAAATTGCATCTTACAAATGTATACTTTTTCTTAATTATATTTTATCATTTTGTTAACCTTCGTACAATGGAAAGCCAATCTCTTTCGGATAGGAAATCGCATATTTCTCTACCCTTTTTGCCAAAGCTACCAGATTTGACAGGTCAGATGCCTCGGTAATATCCTGAACGCTACCCATTTTATTCAAAATCTTGATATTATTGTCGCTAGCGTCGTATGCACTGTTTTGAATGGTCTGTATGAACACAAAATAATCCACCTCATGATCGTCCAGCATCAGACATTTCTTCACTTTTTCTTTAACATATGTGATTTCCTGCTCAGAAAAGGGCGTATTTCTCAGTTCCGTGCGCAACAAATCTCTATTCATAAGCCGTTTGCAGAGCATCCCGAGAATACGGTCGTCCGCATAGACCCAATCCTTAACGGCCGACATGATATCCATATCGTCCAAACGTGTAAACCACATCAGGTGGTCTGGTATCTCCAAAAAGTTATGGATATCGATCTTGTTCCGTAAAAAATGTTGCAACGCCTTCGTGGCAAACATTTTTTGCCCCTGCATACTTAATTCTTTTGCACGGTATAGTATTTTGATCAGCATCTGCTCGGCGCCAATCACTGTTTTATGGAGATAAACCTGCCAGTACATCAACCGTCGGGCAATCAGAAACTTTTCCACGGAATAAATCCCTTTGACCTCGACGACAAGATTTTCATCCTTTACATTCAACATCTTGATGATACGATCGAAAGAAATAACGCCCTCCGATACGCCCGTAAAAAAGCTATCTCTATTCAGGTAATCCATCCGATCGGTATCGAGCTGACTGGATATTAATTGGTGAAAAAATTGACGGTGGTACTGGTCATTGAAAATGGTGATCGCCAAACTCAAGCGGCCTTTAAATTCCTCGTTCAGCTGATCCATAAGGAGCGCCGAAATCATCTCGTGCGATACCCCTTCCACGAGCGTGTGTTCCAAGGAGTGCGAAAACGGGCCGTGTCCCACATCGTGAAGCAGAATAGCAGCCAAGGTAGCTTCCTCTTCTTCGGCCGTTATGGCCACATCCTTGCTGCGCAGCGTATCGAGTGCTAGACAGGTTAGGTGCATGGCGCCCACCACGTGTTGAAAGCGGGTATGCAACGCGCCGGGATAGACTAAGTGTGTCATACTCACCTGCTTGATATAACGCAGCCGCTGCAAAAAAGGATGCTGTATAAGATCAAAAATAAAAGCCGACGGAATTGAAACAAATCCGTAAACGGGGTCGTTGATTATCTTTTTCTTATTCAATTTTCAGCAGCCTTTTATTTATTATTGTTTTTGATAACACTCCTTTCCCCGCGTATTATTCGTCTAAATTAGCGCAAAGATAAGGAGAATGAAGTTAATTAATGTTAAAAATAAAAGTATTGGCACCCCATTTGGCTATTTTGTGGCAAGTTCGATAACTATACTTTTTCCGAACCTACCTATAAGAAAAGGATTCTGCGAAGAACAGTAAACAGCACACATATGATCAATAAAATACATATACTTTGGGCCGATGATGAAATAGAGTTTCTTAGACCGCACGTTATGCTGCTGGAAGAGAAAGGCTATCGCATAAAAACGGTCAACAATGGCAATGATGCTGTAGAAGCTTTTCAGAACGAACCCTTTGACTTAGTGTTTTTGGATGAAAACATGCCGGGGAAAACCGGACTGGAAACGTTGGTCATTTTGAAGACCATCAATCCAACCATCCCAACGGTGCTGGTCACGAAAAACGAGGAAGAACACCTCATGGAAGATGCCATCGGATCGAAGATCGATGACTATCTTATCAAACCCGTAAATCCAAAGCAGATCTTACTGACGATCAAAAAATTCACGGAAAACAAACGCTTGGTCAGCGAAAAGACATCCATGGCCTACCAACAGGAGTTCAGAAACCTCGGCATGACCATCAATGACGACTTAGATTTCAGGCAATGGGCCGAGGCCTACAAAAAACTCATCTACTGGGAGCTGTCGTTGCAAAAGTTGGAAGATGCCGGCATGCACGAAATTCTAACCATGCAAAAGGCCGATGCCAACACCCTTTTCTCCAAATTTGTAGAGAAAAAATACATCAGCTGGATACAAAATAAAGAGGAAGGCCCTATCCAATCGCACCAACTCTTTAAGAAAAAAGTGTTCCCCTCGCTGCAGGCAGAACGCCCTACCTTTTTCTTCCTTATAGATAATTTGCGTTACGATCAATGGAAAATTATCAACGAAGTTATTACCGATTACTACCGTTTGGAGGAAGAAGATGCCTATTACAGCATCTTGCCTACGGCCACTCAATATGCTCGAAATGCAATCTTCAGCGGACTGACCCCGTTAGAAATGGAACGTCGCTTCCCCGATCTCTGGCAAAATGACGATGATGAGGGGGGCAAGAACCTCAATGAAGATAAATTTCTTGCAGACCAGATCAGCCGGCTCTACCGCAGGGAAATTAAACATTCCTACCACAAGATACTGACCTTGGAACAAGGTAAGGACATTGTAGATTCATTAAACAACCTGATGCAGCATGACCTGAATGTGCTGGTGTACAACTTCGTCGATATGCTGTCCCATGCACGCACCGATATGGCGATGATAAGGGAACTGGCCAATGACGAGAGCGCTTACCGATCACTCACGCTCTCCTGGTTTGAACACTCTCCTTTGCTCGAAGCCTTAAAGTGGCTCGCTCAACGAAATGTCAAAGTCATCATCACGACAGACCACGGTACGATCCGCGTGAAGCGTCCCAGTAAGATCATTGGAGACCGTAACACCAATACCAATCTGCGCTATAAACAAGGTAAGAACCTGAATTACCAATCCAAGGAAGTTTTTGTGATCAAAAACCCGCACGATGCCCAACTGCCCAAGTTGCATGTCAGCTCATCATTCGTTTTTTCCAAGGACGACTATTTTTTTGTGTACCCGAACAACTATAATCATTTCTCCAATTACTATAACGGCACTTTCCAACATGGTGGCATATCTTTAGAAGAAATGATTATCCCCTATGCTGTATATACACCAAAATAGATAAATTTGGACATGGAAATCTTTGTTCATACCCTCGACGAATTACAGGCCGCTGCGAAGCAGATCCTATCGGCCTATGCCAACGACAGGATATTTCTGCTGAAGGGGCAGATGGGTGCAGGCAAAACAACCCTTGTCAATGCGCTGTGCAAAGCTTTAGGTGTTACGGAAGCCACATCTAGCCCTACATTTTCTATTGTAAATGAATACAGTTCCGCCAGCGGCACCATCTTCCACTTCGACTTCTATAGACTAAAAAAGGAGGAAGAAGCACTTGATCTAGGCTACGAAGAATATTTTTATGCCGATGCTTTTTGCTTTGTCGAATGGCCTGAAAAGATCGAAAATCTTCTCCCCGAAGATGCTCGCACCATCACGATCGAAACCCTATCGCAAACTAGCCGAAAAATAAGCGTAGCATAAAATTCACTTTTTTTCAAAGCGGATGCAACCATCTTCACTTTTTGCTCGTCTTCCCTTTAAAGACTAATCAACTTTGGAAAAGCAACAGTTAGAAATCATATGGAAGAAGTGCCTAAACGGCGAACGCAAGGCCCAATTTGAGCTCTATCAACTGTTTTCCAAAAAAATGTATGCGGTCTGCCTTCGTTATGCTCCGGATGAGCAACAGGCAAAAGACATCTTACAGGTTGGTTTTCTCAAAGTGTTTCAAAAAGGCGAACATTTTGAGAACAAAGGCTCTTTGGAGGGCTGGATTCGGCGGATCATGGTGCATACCGCGATTGAGAACCATAGACGCAATCAAATGAGCGCCGTGGAATCGTTCGATGAAAGTCATGAGACCATTGCCGGAACAATGGAGAGTACCGACAACGTGCAGTACAAAGACCTGCTAGCGCTGATACAGCTGCTGCCGCTTGGCTACCGCACAATTTTCAACATGTACGTGATCGATGGATATTCCCATCGGGAAATAGCGGAAAAACTCCAAATAAGCGAGGGCAATTCAAAATCACAGTTATCCAGGGCCCGGCAGTGGCTTCAGGAGAAATTACTTAAAATGGAAGGTAAGGCATCATGAACGACGAACAATTAGACAAGCTTTTCAAGAAGGAAATGACCGATTTCGAGGTTGATCCAGGTGCGGAAATGTGGGCAACGATTGAGGCCGAACTACCGGCAGAACGGAAAACCGTCCCATTATGGAAAAAAAGCGGATTACGTTATGCTGCGGCATGTATGCTCATAGGTGGACTTGTAGCGATCATTTTCCTGCAACGAAGCGAAGCACCGCAGGAGCTGCAACAAATGACCAAGGTTACTGTCCGAGCGGATCAGGCTGAGAAAAAAGAAAAACAACTGCAGGTTGCCGAAGAACCACATGAAAGCCCACTACATCAACAAGCAGTCGTGACGAAGGAGACCCAAAGCACGCCGCAAGAAAGACAAGCTACCGTAGCGACAGCCCACGTGATCGAACCCAAGGAGAGTACGCCCAAATTGGATTTAAAGATCCCCGATCTACAGATCGCTACGATAGAACCTTCACACACGGATACCTTCCCACAGATGCTTGCTAGAACGCAAGTAGTAGAGGTCGACCCAATCAGGCCATTGATCGAAAACCCCGAAGAAGAAGAATCTATGCTGGCGAGCGCCCCGAAAGCTACGGCAAAGGTGCAACAGGGGATCGTTACGGGCATCCTGAATCGGATTTCAGATGTCGTGAATCCCGACGATAGCAAAACCATACACTTTAGCAATGACGAAGAAGGATCCCTTCGAATTGACATATTTAATTCACTAGTTAAAAACCGTAAAAAAAACAAACGATAATCCCTATGAAAAATACACTTATATCCTACATCCTATCGAGTGTCATGGTAGGCCTGCTTTCAATAACATCCATTTCCGCACAGGATAACAACAGCGACAGCACGGAAAACAGACATATGGACTTTGAGCCAACCTTTGGAAAAAAAGACTACGATGATCGTGGAAAAGCAATTAAATATCCTCGGTTCTTTGGTGGTTTGACCTTCACCCGCATCGACTGGGGCTTTTCTAGACTGATCGATAATGGCAGTTTTACGCTATCATCAAATAACCAATTTCTGGACTATAGCAAAGCATCGAACTTTGGCTTCGATGTCGCTCAGGTTGGATTGAGGTTTACGGACGTATTCAAAATGTATGTATCAACTGGGTTTGAATGGAACTATCTACGTCTTAAGAATGATGTAATTCTGGATACTGAAGCGGCGCCATTGACTTACCAAGAATCAACAACAGATTACCGGAAAAACGTTTTTACCTCCACCTATCTACGTGTGCCATTAACATTCGAGTTCCGTAGTCGTAAAAACCGCCATGGCGACCGAGCAAAAATTGCCGTTGGTGCGATGACCGGTATCCTGCTAAAAGGTACACAACGTTTGAAGAGTGACGAGTTTGGCAAGCAGAAATTCCGCGACAACTACAATCTAGCAAGCTTCCAGTATGGGGCATTTGCACGCGTAGGATACGGATCAATGGGCGTGTTTGCCAAGTATTACCTGAACGATATGTTTGAAAATAGCCCCAACCAGCAGTCCTTAAATAATTTTACGTTCGGATTAACCTTGGGATTCTAAGATCGGATCCTTGTGCCACGACCTTAAGATATAAATGCGTACTTTTGTGCCGAACAAAAAATGTTCGGCACTTTTCATTTATGGCACAAAAAAACGCTTCCTGTCAATATATCCCGAATGACACCCAACGACTGGATGTTCCTTTTATTTTTGGCGAACAGCTTTCGCATACCTTCGAAGCTAAGCAGCAGGTGATCGCTGTGAATAACGTCAATTTTGGCATTTCCGAAGGAAAGATAACAGCTATTATCGGAGAATCGGGAAGCGGAAAAAGTACTCTATTGAAATTGATCTACGGGTTGTTGGAACCAAGCAGCGGAGAAGTGCGCTATCAAGGCTGGCTCGTTCCTACGCGCAAGGATAAGCTCATTCCTGGGCACGATGCCATGCGCCTCGTATCCCAAGGCTTTGATGACCTCAATCTGTACGCAAAAGTATGGGACAACATCGCCTCGCAGCTGCCAAACACCAATCTGGCACGAAAAGAAAGCAAGACACGCGAAACCTTGGAGCGGCTGAAAATCGATCATTTGGCGCAGCAACGTGTGGCCGACCTCAGCGGCGGCGAGAAGCAACGCGTGGCCATAGCGCGTGCCCTTATCAACGAACCGAAAGTACTGCTCATGGACGAACCATTCAACCAAGTGGATGCAGCCTTTCGCGATGCCCTACAACAAGACATTCGACATATCGTCGCCGAAACGGGACTGACCATACTATTAGTTTCCCACGACCCTACCGAGGTATTGGCCATGGCCGACGAACTCATTGTGATGAAAAACGCAAAAATCCTTGAGCAAGGATCGCCAGCAGACCTCTATTATAACCCCTCCCATAGCTACACGGCACAGCTACTGGCCAAAAGCAATATATTAGCTCCCGAAATGGCCCAACGACTGGGAATACAAACTTCCACACCAGTCGGTATTCATCAAGAAGATATCAGCTATAGCATAAGCCCTAACGGACGCTTTGAAGTGAAAGACATTCGTTTCCGTGGTTTCTACAATGAACTGATCGTGCGCCAAGGGGAACTCATCCTCCACGCCATCTTGCATCCCATTATCGATATCCCCCTCGGAACCCGCGTGGATATCGATATCAAACGACATCTTGTTTTTAGCAACGACCAAGGTGCTTAGTTTGCCAAGCTATCTTCAATCAATTCGATAAAAGCTGTAAACTCTTCCGGCGTATAGCCTATGGATTGGTAAATAATTTTCCCTTCCTTGTCTAGCAGCACGTTTCTTGGGATCTGTGATTCGGCAAACAAAGAAAATACGTCGCGTTTCGGATCTGAGAAAATTGGGAAAGTATAGCCTGTATTTTCAATAAAGGGATCAAGCTTATCCCATCCCTCTTCCCTTGCCAAAACCATCACGGCAAAATCTTCCCGATGCCCCCAACGTTCCCACACCTCTTTTTGCAGCCTTGGTAATTCCTGGCGACAAGGTGGGCACCAAGTCGCGAAAAAGTTGATCAATACCACTTTGCCACGCAGGGAATCAATAGACAAGCTTTTGCCTTGCTTATCGAGCACCTTAAACGATGGCACCACCTCTGTCAGAGAAACCTTCCACTCCTGCCCCTTGCCCAGCAACATACTGAAGCTAAACAGTACAATCAATACAATATTTTTCATTTTAAGTCTTTTAGCCAAGCAAACATACTATCAGACCATTTGCGTTCATCACTCTTGTTGATGAGTCCAAAACCATGGCCTCCGGTTTGGTATTCAAACAACATATTCGGCACAGAAACTTTATCAAGCGCAGCTTTATAACGTGTGGCGTTTTCGAGCACTACGGCCTGATCATCGTGGGCATGCACCAAGAAGGTAGGAGCTGTATTTTTCGTCACCTGCTCATCCAAGGAATAGTAGTGTACGTCAGATTCCTCGGCCTGCTCGCCGATCAGATTCTTCTTGGACCCCTGATGGGTGATCCCGTCCCGCATCGATATAACTGGATACACCAATACCGAAAAGTCCGGACGTAGGTTGCTGTGTTTCAGATTTTCGATTTTTGCCTCATCAAAATGGTTGGACAGCGTGGCTGCAAGATGTCCACCCGCCGAAAACCCCATGACACCAACACGATCAAAAGCATACTGCTCCCGTATAAATTGCATGGCTCGTTGTGCATCTTGCAACGGACCAATCTTGCGCACTTTCATTGTTTCATCCTTGGGCAAGCGGTAGTAGAGCACAAAAGCACTAAGTCCATGTTTATTACATTCCTTGGCCACTTCATGGCCCTCATGGTTGATCGCCACATGCCCATAACCACCACCGGGAATAATCAGCACAGCTTGCTTAGCACCTTCCACCTCATAACGATACAGAACGGGAATATTTTCATCGCCCAGTTCTTCTTTCGGCCTCGCGGCGTTCGGAATCGTCTCATACAGCGCTACTTTTTCTTGCGCCAAGCTGTAGTAGTTAAGCAGTACCGTCATTAAAAAAGCATAAATAAATTTCATAGTCTATTGGTTAGCAACAATGAGGAGATCCAGATCTTTGGACGTCAGATTAAACTTGTCGGCAATGTCCTTATTGGTTAACATACCTTGGTAAAGATAAATCGCGCTGCGTATACACTTGTCCGACCATATCATGTTGTTCATACCTCCACTCTCGCCGATCTGCAGCAAAAGAGGCGTAAAAATATTCGTCAGCGCATAGGTAGCGGTACGTGCTACACGAGAAGCTATATTAGGCACACAATAGTGAATGACGTCATACTTTCGGAAGACCGGCTTATCATGACTGGTTACTTCCGATGTTTCAAAACATCCGCCCTGATCGATACTCACGTCGATCAGCACGGAATTGGGCTTCATCTTGGATACAGTATCTTCGGAAATGATACAAGGAGAACGTCCATTGCTGGCACGGACGGCTCCTATCACGACATCGCAGGAGCGCACGGCCTTATTCAAGACGATCGGCTGAATAACTGAGGTAAAGACACGGCTGCCTACATTGTTCTGCAAACGCCGCAGTCGGTATACCGAACTATCAAACACCTTCACCTGTGCACCGAGAGCAATGGCCGTCCGGGCAGCATATTCGCCCACTGTTCCGGCACCTATAATGACCATCTCCGTGGGAGGAACGCCAGTGATCCCACCCAGCATCAGCCCTTTTCCATCAAATATATTACTGAGGTACTCCGCGGCGATCAAGACCGAAGTAGCGCCAACAATTTCGCTCATTGCTCGAACCACCGTCAAATGTCCGCCCTCATCTTTCAGGTATTCGTAAGAAAGCGCGGTGATCTGCTTCCTGATCAAAGCCTTCAATACCTGAACATCCATTAACGAAGGCTGATGGGAAGACATTAACACCTGCTTGTTGCGCATCATACTGACCTCCTCCAGCGTAGGGCTCGCAATCTTGATAATAATGTCACTTTGAAAAACTTCATTCCTATCATGACTGATATGCGCACCTTGTTCGCTGTAGTGCTGATCCAAAAAGTTTGAAGCAGCGCCAGCACCAGCTTCAATAACCACTTCATGGCCGTATTCGACCAACAAAGCTACCGAAAGTGGAGTCAACGGAATTCTCTTTTCCTGAAATGAAATCTCCTTGGGGACGCCTATCTTCAAGGAATTCCTGCTTTTACCAACCTGCGCTAACGCTTCTTGCGTTTGAAAAATGGCCTTATGGGCTATTTTTGACATATCATTCATAGGATCGATCTCTCCCTTTTTAACCAGTGAAATTAAATAATTATTATTGATATTCAAGTGCAAAGAGTATTAAATCCGCTTTTTTTTTCTACTTTTACTTGGGTGTAAGATCGTGTTAATGCAAAAATTACCTATTTTCAATCAAATCGGCATAGTCCCTAGGTGGACAATATTTCTTTTCGACCTGTCGATCGCGGCTATCGCATTCATATTTGCGTATGCATTGTATTATTCGTTCAATCTGCATGCCTATGCGCGATATGAATTTGCTGTCGAAATCATTTATTGCCTCTCGACCACTTCTCTTTCTTTTTTGGTGTTCAAGCTGTATTCCGGCATTGTGCGCTATACCAGCGCCGTGGACTCCATCCGCATCTTGTCTACCTTGCTGTTTAATATTATTATTCTCTTTGCGATCAAACTAACGCTGATCGCGCTACATATCCCTTCGCTCTTACCAACGAATATCATCATTATCTACAGTCTATTCGCGTTTACTGGACTGACCACTTATCGCACACTGATCAAGATCGTTTTCCAGTACAACAAAACAAAATCCACCGAAAAGAAAAACGTCGTGGTGTATGGTGCCGGCGATCTTGGAATCGCTGTAAAACGTACGTTCGATCACGATCTCAAATCAAACAAGTTTATCGTAGCCTATATTGATGACAACGAAAGCAAGATCGACAAATACATCGACGGGGTAAAAATATTCAAGTCCGCGGATCTCGACCGTTTAATCGAGAAGCTGGGCATTGACGAGCTCATCTTCGCCTCCCACAAAGTTGATCCAGAGAAGAAAGATGCAGTTACCGACATTTGTTTAGAACATAATGTGAATGTGCTCACCTTACCGCCGGTAAGCGAGATCATCAACGGTACGCTGTCGCCAAACCAAATCAAGAAGATCAAGATCGAAGATCTGCTGGAGCGTGCACCTATCATCTTATCGCATGACAACATCCGCGACCAAGTGGCAGGCAAACGTATTTTGGTGACCGGTGCCGCCGGCTCTATCGGCAGCGAAATTGCCAAGCAGCTAGGCCTTTTCAACCCGCAACTTATCATCCTTTGTGATCAGGCTGAATCGCCACTGCACAATTTGCACCTGGATCTGCAGGAGCGTTTCAAAAACCAATCCTACCAATCTTTTATTGCGGACGTCAAAAATGAAGAGCGTATGCGTACGCTTTTTGAGACCTTCAAACCGCAATATGTATACCATGCCGCCGCCTACAAGCATGTACCTATGATGGAAAACCATCCTATAGAGGGTGTGCGCACCAACGTATTGGGAACATTTACATTGGCCAACCTCGCCGTTGAATATCAGGTATCGAAATTCGTGTTTGTCTCCACCGACAAAGCTGTCAACCCCACCAACGTGATGGGAGCGACGAAAAGGATCGCCGAAATGTATGTGCAATCGCTGAACAATCGCATCGTAACACAGAACAACGACATAAAGACGAGGTTTATCACCACACGTTTCGGCAATGTATTGGGATCAAACGGCTCGGTAATACCGCGTTTCAAGGAGCAGATCGAAAAAGGCGGCCCACTAACCGTCACACATCCCGAGATCACCCGTTATTTCATGACCATTCCGGAAGCTTGCCAGCTAGTTATCGAAGCCGGATGCATGGGCAACGGTGGCGAAATTTTTGTATTCGACATGGGCAAATCCGTAAAAATTGTCGACCTCGCGGAAAAAATGATCAAACTATCCGGTTTCACGCCCTACAAAGACATCGACATTAAATTTACCGGGCTTCGTCCGGGAGAGAAGCTATATGAGGAGCTGTTGAACGACTTGGAAAATACGCTTCCTACGCACCATCAAAAAATCATGATTGCAAAAGTTCGCGAAAACAATTTTGACTTCGTTGACAGCCAAGTGAAAGGATTGTTCGATCGGACTAAAACCAATGACAATATGGAAGTGGTGAGGCAGATGAAAGCGATCGTGCCGGAGTTTAAAAGTCAAAACTCAGTTTATGAACAGTTGGATAAAGCCATTTCCAGTCCAACTAACTGATATAAAGCCGAGATTTTTTATTAATACTTGCAATAAACTTTTAAAAGTGTAATTTTGCGTTCCATATTTATTATACGATAATCACAGATGTCAAACACAAATGTAAATCCAACCGAGCCTAAAAAGTCATCAGGTTCATTTTTTCAGGACAATCAAAAAAGCATAACCTTTATTGTTGGCGGTATCATCGTATTGATATTGTTGTATTTGGGTTATCAAAAACTATATTTGGCACCACGTGCAGAGAAAGCTGCTAACGAAATCTATAAAGCCGAGGAATATGCAATGATCGACTCTTTGCAGGCCAAAGCAATCAACGGTGATGGATCGTTCTTAGGCTTCAAAGAAATTGCTGACGAGTATTCGAATACTAAATCAGCGAACATTGCTAACGCCTACTTAGGAGGTCTGTACCTTCGTCAAGGTAACTTTCAGGAGGCTATCAAATATCTACAAAAATATTCCGATACGGGCAGTGAAGTATTGGATCCTTTGGTAACGGGTTTAATCGGCGATGCCTATTCGGAGTCTAAAGACTATAAATCAGCTGCCGATTATTACAAGAAAGCCGCCGACAAGAGTAAGAACTCTTACACGACGCCATTATTTTTGAAAAAACTAGGATTGGTGTATGAAGCGTTGGAAGACTTCAAAAATGCCGAAAAGTCCTACCAGTCCATTAAATCAGATTATCCTGAAAGCCCAGAAGCAAATATGATCGACGGGCCGTTGGCACGCGTGCAAGCGAAGCAATAGTCGTTAAGACCCAAAAAGATACGAGAGGCTGCTTATTTTATAAAGCAGCCTTTTTTATTTATCTTTGCCCCCATGTCAAGCAGCTTGAAAAATCTTTCCGACTTTTCACATTTAGAAGTAGGAAACGCAGAGGGGTTAAAATTTGCCATTGTGGTTGCACAGTGGAATGCCCAGGTTACCGGAGCACTATTGGACGGAGCCATAACGGGTCTATTGAAACATGGTGCACAGGAAAAGAACATCGAGGTAGTACAGGTGCCCGGTAGTTACGAGTTGGTCTCGGGAGCAGATATCGCATTACGTGACAACTCCCTTGACGGAGTCATCTGCCTTGGCTGTGTTATACAAGGAGAAACGAGACATTTCGATTTCATCTGTGATGCAGTGGCCCATGGTGTTGCAAATGTTGGCATCAAATACAATAAACCGGTCATTTTCGGCGTATTAACGACAGACAACTTGCAACAGGCGCTCGATCGCTCTGGTGGAATACATGGCAACAAAGGGGAAGAAGCGGCGATTACGGCCATTCAGATGGCTCTTGTTAGCCAGCGGTTTCCCGCAGTTTAACCACAAATATCAATACTATGAAACGTTATTTCACCCTCTTTATCGGAACCCTTTTCTTGGGATCTGTTTTTTTATCATCTTGTTCTTCACAAAAACAATGTGCAGCATATAGCACGTATCCTAAGAAAAAAAGCAGAACGAAATAACCTCTTTCGCGACGGCGTCTTCTTTTTTCCATATCGGCTAAACGGAGCACGCTGTTTCTATTTTTAAATCAGCAAAAGAACTATGAAAACATGTTTAATGGCGGCGATTATTGGTCTCCTCGCTTTGACGGCAGGACAGGTTAAGGCACAGGCTAGCCAAGAACCTGTTTCTATCTTATGGAAAGGCATTGGTGGCAAAACACGATGGGATAACACGAACTATATCCTCTTTGCTGCAAGTGGAAATGAATCCAAATATGTACAGAATGGGAGAAAGTTCCTGATCAACAAACGATCTGGGCAGGTCCGCTTTGAAGGTCGACTGAACGATGGCGACAATATCATTGCAATCTTCAATTTCAAAACACAAAAGGTCATTAAGTTTTCCAGCAATGGTGTAGAGAGCAAGAGTGGTTCGGCCGAGGTCGATGACGCCTTCTCCAAGATTAACGAGCAATTTAAGAAAGATGCTAGTTTTATCTTTCTTCCGACTTTAATAGACAGAGCAGGAAAGGCAAATTCCAAAATTGTCAATGCGGAGAAGCTTCAATATATCAGCTTTCAACTGCGAGACAGCAATCTTGCCGGCGATCTATACTTTAACCCCGAGACGGGTTACATCAAGCAGCTGGTGGATCAAGATGGAAACGAATTTTACGTGAATGGCTACAAGGATATCGGTGGAGGCCTATTTTTACCGACGACCTTCAAGAGTCTGGGTAGCCAAGAAAAAAGTACTTCTTTTACCACCGTTGCCGCATTTACGGAAATGGAGGACTCTAAATTTTCAACCCTTTAAATCATGAACTGGAAACCACTTACCGAGCAAGCGCAGCTCGAACAACTTGCCGCGTCGAATCAACCTTTCTTAGTTTTTAAACACAGCACCCGTTGCTCGGTGAGCAGCATGGCGAAAAGAAGCGTGGAATTTGATTTTGACTTGCTGCCTGAAGGCTTATCCTTGTATTATCTGGATCTTATCCAGTTTCGGGCGCTTTCTAATTTTATTGCTGAGAAATGGCAGGTAAGACACGAGTCTCCCCAGCTGTTGCTACTGCAAGGAGACTCGTGCTTATACGATGCGTCCCATCAGGACATCGAGCTCAAAGACGCGGTTTCTGCTATTTCCGAATAACGGAAACCGTGCCTTGCCGGCCGTCGGCATCCAGCACGACAAAGCTATAGACTTGCCCTGCTTTTAGCTCGATCGGCGCACTGTAGCGCAGGCTTCCAAGGGTTGGTACTGTGCCATCCGTACTGTAGTAAATCGGAAATCCAGCATACTCCACGTTAGCGTGTAATTTACCATCAATTTCCTTCAGACCTACGGCCGGCAATCTAAACTTGACCGACTTCGCTATTTTAGGCAACTCCGTTAGGCTCACCTTGTTCAAAAACTCGCTGTAGTCCTTATTGAAGGTATTGACATCAAATTTAGCGTCATCTTCATAGGCCTTGCGCGGCGCCCAAGCACGCTCGGCAAGCGAAAACAAACGTGGGAAGACCATATAATCCAATCGGTCTCCGGTGACGACCGTTTCGGCCCATAATCCGCCTTTGACGCCCAGCAAATTAGATTTGCCCTTCTCGTTCAACCGCTTTTTGGCATTAAAATGTCCTTTCTCAAATTTGCCACCGTTTACACTATGCGCAATGGACGCGAAGAAATTTTCGGGCAGGAACGTATACGATTGATAAAGATCGGCGTAAGAAGCCCATTTCAATCCGGGTTCCTCGAAATTGGTATCCCAAGCCATATCAAAATAGTTGTTGTTTGCACTAATGTATACCGTTGGATAGCCCGCGTTAGCCAGTCGATAGGCCAGATCTTCCTGTCCACCACCAATAAGGTTGTTCCACACATCCAATTGGATATTGGCTGAGGCCAATTCCGCGTTGACTTCCATTCCCTTACCCCTATTTACCATGCCCATTTCTTCCCATCCGGCGAGCTGTAATCCTTTTTCTTGACACAACTTGTTTACCTTCGCGATATAGTAAGGCCATACCTCATAAACAGACTTCATGCCGGTGCTGTCCATCAACTGCTTAATCTTAGGCGATTTTTCCCAAGAGCCATTAGGCACCTCATCCCCGCCAAGGGACACCTTCTGAAGTGTCAGCCCTGCTGCGGCATACATGCTTTTAAATTCATCCAAAACAACGCCAATAAAGGTATATACAGATGGTAGCGCGACGTTCATCACATTATCATTCCAGTATTGAGCCGAGCTGTATACAGATCGATCTTCAAAATCATGTAATAAATACTTCTCGGCCTCCTTCTTGTCTCCCTTTGCCAGAAAGCTATGGTAACGTGCTTCCATGGCCTTGATAGATGCGCGGGCATGCCCTGGCGTTTCGATCTCGGGCACCACCGTGACGTGCCTTTGCTTGGCGTAGCGAAGGATATCTATAAAGTCTTCTCTGGATAGAAAATGCTCGGAGGTAGCTGTCGAGCCAGAGCCATAGGAAGGTTGTATGCCGTCTCCCGAGCCGAATGCGGCTGTACGATTGGCGCCTACGGCCGTCAATTCCGGCAAGGCAGCAATCTCTATACGCCAACCTTCATCATCGATAAAGTGAAAATGGAACGTATTGATCTTATAGTGCGAAAGTAGATCAATGTATTTAAGAATGGTGGACTTGTCCTTAAAATTACGGGAAATGTCCAACATAAATCCTCGATAGGCATAACGCGGTTCATCCTTGATATCTACTAAGGGGAGCGTCAACGTGCTTCCATCAAATGCAGAGGGTGCTATGAGGGACCGTAGCGATTGTAAGGCATAAAATACACCTGGACCTTCACTGGCTTCGATCAGCACGCCATCCTTATTCACTCGGAGTGCATACGCTTCTTTACCATAACCTGCAGCCTTTTTCACTTGAACCTTGGCCTTTTTCTCTTCACCGCCAATGAAAGTTAGCTGCCCAAACAAGGTTGCGAATGTTTGGAGATTGCTCATCTCCGACTGGAAAGCCGGATCCACCCAGTAGGAAATCGCTCCCTCAAGCACAAGCTTCCCCTGCTGTTCCTTGATCGACTTGGGCGTCGGTAACACAAGTTTGCTCGCGGTAGATACCTGACGAGATACATTTTTATCATACAACTTGGCCCAATACAAAGCTTGTTCGTTCGCATCCGGTTTAATTGCCGTGGCATGCAGCGATAATGGATTCACGACAGCCGGATTGGACCGATCCTGCAGGTAGAAGCCATTGGGTACGTTCGAGACGTTCAAGATCGGATACTTCGAAGTATAGGAAAGTAGCAGGGAATCCTGCGGTTGTATCTGCACATTATCCGCAAAGCGGATCCGAAACAGGTTACCATTTTCGTCACTCAGTGTATAGTCTGTGGCCTGCCGCGCTTCGATGGGAAAGATAGCATTGAACCATAGGTCTGCGTTTTTCAAATCGACAACCTGTGTTCCGGTATTCTTCAATACCAGGTTCAACTCGAGGTTATCCTTTCCATTGTAGGATGGCGCTTTGCGCCAATGTAGCGCTATGGGCGAATCCGCAACTTGAGCGTAAGCAGAACAGCTAAGACTTGCGAAACACAGCGAGACCATAGTTGTGCATATTGTATTTTTAATTTTCATGTATGTGGATGTGTTCAGTCGTTTATGTAGCCTAAAAGTACCGTATTTTTTTAAATTAAAATTTTTTTTGAAAATATTTTGGAGAATAGATTATCCTTCCTATATTTGCACACCGAAACACAAAAAGGCCCGTTCGTCTAGGGGTTAGGACGCAAGATTTTCATTCTTGAAACAGGGGTTCGATTCCCCTACGGGCTACAGAAATCAAGGTCAAAACATACAAAAGCCTGCAAACACAACGTTTGCAGGCTTTTTGTTTTTTTACGGCATATCGGTTTTTTCAGAAATTCCCATAAAACGAGCGCGTCAATCGTGGCGTAACCTGCCGGAAAACCATGATCGGCTAAAACAGTTTTAAAATATTGATAAACAAAATGTTGGTTGTTAAGGCATTTTGGCTGCAGATCTAATTCTGTTTAACTTTAAATGATTGTGTCGTGAATACAAATACGGATATTAAAACGACACAGAACTATGCCAAGCTATTGAATAGCCCTGTTACTCATGATATGGCACAACTGGAAACAAAGCTTAATAGACCATAGTCAAAAAAAGCTACTTTATTTCAGATCAAATAGCCGCTTTTTATAGGTACAATAGCGCATCGTAATCGATGATGTATTGTTATGGGGGAGATCACAGTTGTAGTACCACAAAATATTCTATGTTGATAATGAATTTTGGATAAGCGAAATGCTAACTTTCTAAAGAATTTTTTAGACAGTTAGCATCATAAAAACGGAAGAATATAATTACGGTAAACTCTTTTACGGTAATTTATAGCGATCTCCAAAATATGAATGATATCGCCAAAAAGCGAGAGGATTTCTCCAACAATTTCGATATAAAATACGATCCTCACTTGTTGGCTTATTTTTTTTATGTAGAATTCAAACTTTCTTTTTGTTCTTGCGAAATCATTATGTCTTTCCAGATAGGTGAATTTTCTGGAAAAATTGGTGTAAACATAAAATTTGTCGTCCAGACTGAAATCAAGTATGTATCTAATTGGCGGTATATTCGCAATAAGCACCAAGACTAGGACAATCAAGATATTTTTTTTGCGTTCGCTTTCATTTTGTCGTAAGTCGAATTAGGTGCTCGGCCGTTCGATATTGATCTCGGCCTTCCATTATTGATTTGTGGAGAAATTACATTAAATACTCCAGAAAGCGTCGTGCCGTGATTTGTTGTAGCGTTTACACCGCTCCTATAGCAGTATTAATTCCCTTTGCAAATTTATAAGGAATTATCAATATAGTAGCCCAAATGATCTGCCTTCGACATATGATATGCTTTACGGCCGACTCTTCAAAGTTATGAGCAGGTGTTTCTTTGATCTTTATAGGGTTGACGATAGCGTGTTGACCATTTGATTGATAAAATTTGGTTAATATTTAAATGTAAATTATCAATATATGATAAATCCAATAAAATTTAATTATATATTTTAGTTTTGTAAATTTATCTTATGAAAATATTAAAGTCAACCAACTTGGATTTTCCTAAAAGCATCCAAGTTTCCAAACGATATTGTAGTATATTTATATTATCAATTTCTCTACTATTGTTACTTAATAATGTATCTAAAGCCCAGATAGTTGATTTGGGAAAAGGTATGGTCAAAATTGGCATGTATGGTTTCGAGGAAGATAAAATAACGGTTTTCGACGAAGCAAACTTAGTTCAATATTTCACATACTTTATCGATAAGGATAAGATATTAAGAAAGGAAGATTTATCAATAAATTCTTCTAGGGGTTTGGAAAAGAGAGTTGAAAACGTTACTTCGGTATCTATGTCCAAAATTATTATGCCGACGTACTTGCTAAATTTTGCAGATAATCAATCATATCTTATCTATATAGATAGTTCTGATACATACTATGTAAACCAATCCCCATTAGCGAATTTTACCATAGACCCATTTTACCTACAAAACGGTGAGTTGAAAACCAACTTCTACAACGATAAAAAAGATGATAGTGCGTTTTCCATAGAGGATCCAAAGATATCCAAAAGTTATACCGTTACAGTTCTTCCTCCAAATTCATTGGATAGCGTACATCTAGAATATGTAAACCTACACTGGCCAATCTGTTCTCCTCTGAACACCTATCTTCCGGAAGGTTATAACAACTCAAATGTTATCAAAATGACAACAAAAACTACTGGAATCGATAGCGGTGGAAAACAGACAAAGTATACCGTAGTTTTTAAAGTTGAAAAGATTGATAACATGAAGGAATTGGGAGATATTCTTCAGATTCCTGATAATGCAATTTACTTAGATAGCAAGTATGAAGTTATTAACAAATATAAATCAAACAATTAAACCCCAAATTAACATGAGAAATCTATTATTATTATTTAAATCAGTTTTGTTAGTTTTAATACTGACAGTTACCTCGTGCCAAAAATCTGCCGATGATGTTTCATCTTTCGAGAAAGATGAAAATGAAAATTATTACAAAGAAAAGTTGGACAAGCTACTTCTTCTCCAGAAAGTAGAAAAATCCAATGTATTAAGCAGTAATAAGGGAAGTAAGTCGTCCAAAGCTGATGGAGAATTTGCTTCTTATAAAGAAGCTTACTTGTTTTTTTCCACTTTAATTAAGGATTTTCATAGTACAGCGACAGATACACTCTATAGATCAGAAAAATCTGAAGATAATAGCATCACTGCTAAGGGAGGGGCGAATAATGCGATCATGAATTCTAGTAATACAGATGTACTAAGTTTTTCTTCAAATGCTTCTAATGTAGCAACTGTGAGCAATACATTTGGTACTGCACACATTTCAGTGTCCTATAGTGTTGCTCTAGCGATTTCCTTTGGCTACACATACATGGGGGCCTCTAAATATTACTATACCGCCAAGTATACAACAAATACTGCATCAGCCTTAAGTGTATCATATTCTGGTATGGGATCAGCTGTTCCTAGTCCATATTTGGGAATAACTCCAGGGTCAAACGGAAGCGGCACTTTAAGTGGGAATATGGAAGGTGATGTTACTATAGCAGGAACTACTTTCTCATTCTTTATAAGTTTGTCAGGAGGATATACTGCTACCCAACCTCCCGTTCCAACTACGATCCTACCTACCAGCATTTTTGTAACCCATACTTTTTATGCCTCAGCACATTAAATAATCAAATATGGTATAAATCCATTTGCGGTAATCCCGAGGTTCGGGCCTTCCGCTGATATCTTTCAGGTCTTGGTCTTCTGGGTTTAGATCAGGATCTGAAAGGATATCCACTTTCCGGTTTGTGCGACTAATGTGCCAATGTGATGATCTCAATGCTGCAACAGTGAAACTTAAAATTGAACATTCTTTTTAATGAAAAAACTTCCATATAGCAAACTAAGAGTCTACCTCATCCCTAAATAATGACATTACTCTGTTAGGATGATATAATCTAGAAGTTCCATGTTCAGGATATTTCCAGCTTCAATAATCTTTCTAGTCAGTGCACTATCAGCTCCGCTCGGTTTTAACGCTCCCGAAGGATGATTGTGCGTTACTGAAAATCTAATGGTATTACACAATCCTTAGGGCATCAGCAGTCTGATATCGACCATGATGCTATCCAATCCACCGTCGGCAATCTTGCGATAGCCGACCACATCAAGTCTATTGTTAAAGAAGATTGCGTAAAAGCTCTCACGCACATCAGTTCATCCGTATTCCAAATCTTCCGGAATACTCTCTCCAATAGCTTAGAGCTAGTGACCGACTTAACGTCTTCTACGGAAAGTTTTTCATTTCTGTGATAGGACACACGCAGTTCGTTGGCGATGGATCTGTTTTTCATGGCTTTAAAATTTAAATGGAACAATGAATTGATTAAAGCCAATCCTTTACGAGTCTAGAGCTTGCGGTAGACTTACCTGTAAGTACCCCATTTTTCCCACAGCTACGATTGGACTTTTCTAATTTACGGTACTAATTGATTTATTTGTTGTTGTTGCCTAATATTTTTTGATAATTCCGTTGGTGTAAGATTCCCAAGAC
>PJTT01000281.1_pt1 | contig 59425 bp, 59 predicted proteins | sample 1512261 | NCBI WGS metagenome assembly PJTT01 (sample SAMN08177685, study PRJNA422409) | Soil metagenome, whole genome shotgun sequencing project. | isolation source: Soil (2) enriched on wood chips | place: USA: Madison | collected 2015-01-15 | reverse complement strand
TTATTGGCAGAGTACAAGCGGGTTCGTGTTACAACTTAGGGAAGCGCCGTATACCGAACGGTACGTACGGTGCTGTGGAAGGTCGGAACGGGAATTAATCCCGTTCCTCCTATCCGATTTAAAGATGACCTTCGTGTGGTTTTGTGCTTCAGCAGATGTTTTGTATGTTTGGGAATAGCCGATGGGCTAAAGATTTTAAGATGTAACCGTTCTGCCTATGATCACCTACAATACCGCTGCGCTGCTTTTTCCTGCTATCAGTTTGATTATGCTTGCCTACACCAATCGCTTTTTAGCCTTGGCGGCGCTCGTGCGCAGCTTACATGCGAAATACCTTGAACACAACAAAGAAGGGGTGTTGCACGGACAGATAGGGAACTTACGCTATCGGCTTAAGCTGTTGCGACATATGCAGGGTATGGGTGTGCTGAGCTTTATCACCTGTATCGTGTGCATGTATGGCATCTACCTTGAAAGTGTACTGCTTGCTGAGGCATGTTTTGCCCTCAGCCTGCTGTTCTTCGCGGTATCCTTGCTCATCTCCTTTGTGGAGATACAGCTCAGTAACAAAGCGCTCGAACTCGAGCTAAGCGATATGGAGGGGCATAGCGATCCTTCACTGGTCCAATATATCAAGAAGACATTTGATCCAAGGAAGAAGGGGAGTAGTCGAGACCAAGAGTGATCTAGATTATCGGCATCGGCTCGTCACTTCATCACCATGTGAGCTTATCGCTGCATCACCAAAACAAAAAAATCCTGAAGCGGGGAGCTTCAGGATTTTTAACTAACTAACCAATTATTAACCTAAATTATGAATACTCAAAGGTAGGCATGTTACACCTATTGTCCTAATTTCGACCATCGATTTAACCTATTTTAACATGATTGGCGTCATGTTTTGATGTCTATGGTTGTGGCGTGCCATGCGCCCGATTAGCGGATAGTCATGCGGCATGGTGATGTCTTCGCAGGGAAATATTGGTCTATCGCCACATTTTGCGGCTTTCCAGATAAAGCTCAATTTGATTGAGTACAACAGGAAGTTTTTTTAGAATATCCTGTGACCAAAATCTAAAAACTGTATACCCCATTTCGCGTAGGGCTCGGTTGCTGCGTTCATCTTTTTGCATATTGCGTTCTATCTTCGGAATCCAAAATAGCCGGTTGCATTTTATGCGTTCACGGTTGTTCTTCCAGTCGAAGCCATGCCAAAACTCGCCATCCACGAAGATGGCTAGCTTATATTTTTTGATCACAATATCTGGACGGCCCGGCAGTAATTTATCATGCAGTCGGAAGCGTATATTTCTTGCCCATAGCGCTTGGCGCAGCAGGCGCTCGGGCTTCGAGTTTTTGCCTTTGATGCGCGACATCATGCGGCTACGCTGTCGGCTGGTGTAAAATCCTGCTGACTCCGCGAAGCGCGGAACCTTGATCTGTCCTTCTTCATCTTCGTAATTGCGCATATGATTTATTGAAAAAAATCTCTCCTTTAGCACAACGCGGATGTTCTATTTGTTTTAACCTCTTTCAATCCCGACCACTTTTGGTTTATTGTAGTGCATGTAGCGTATTGCGATAAGGTTAGTATTAGATACTAAGATTGGTACTATCGGTTCATTACTTCATCAGGGTATCACCTCGTCAAGTAGTCGTAAACTTTACAATCATCGCACCTGCCCAGCATTAACAGCAAGGTCGCCTTATTTTTGTTGCGTCTGTAGACATCTGCCTCTGCACTGTTCAAAAAGGATGCAACAAAATCAGCTACAGGGTTTTTGTATACTTTTGCCCTACAAAAGTATCGCCCCGTCCCGGGCTTAGGGACAAAAGAGTATGGATTAGTGGGTATTGCGTAGTGCGATAACGGTAGCGGTAAATTATAAGATCACCGCTATCAATCGTCACTTCATCACTTTGTAACCACATCACCCTCATCACTAAACAAAAAAAATCCTGAAGCGGGGAGCATCAGGATTTTAACTAACTAACCAATTATTATTAACCTAAATTATGAATTATATATATAACGTAAGGAGATATGGTTATAGTATGTCTGCTTGAAAAAAAGTTTTGATGTTGTACATTGGCCTATTTTCAACGGTACTTCTGCTGGCCTCAGTGGCATATTCTTGCATTCCGCCGACGAAAGAAGAATTTTTATGTCGTACATTTAACGTATTAAATAGTCAGGGAACTATTGCCTCGCTTTATCCGTTCACCAGATGATTGGGCGCATTTTTAGGCGAGGAAAGTTTAAACCTGTAATTATCTGGATACGATCATCAACCAAAAATTGAATAGATGAAAAAAGCGGAAAGAAATAAAGGCTTTGTCTTTAAACAATATGAAGAGCCTTTCCAAACGCCTTTTGATAAGTTGTTCGACATCTTTATGGAGCTTATCACCCATACGTCGGGCGATTTCGACGAAGCGATCGATTGGTTGCGGCAGCTGGATCGGGAGTTTAAGTTAACAACCCCCGATTACACGATCGACGATTTTATTGAAGATCTCAAAAACAAAGGTTACATCAAGGAGCGTTTGCAGCCCGACGGTACCGGCGGCGTGGATATCAGCTCGAAGTTGGAAAAGGCGTTGCGTCAAAGCGCGCTCGAGCAAATTTTCGGTAAGATGCGCAAAGGCAATGCCGGTAATCACAAGACCAAGCATAGTGGAAGCAGCGATGAGAGCACCGGCGATCTGCGCAGCTATCAGTATGGCGACAACCTCGACAAGATTGCCATGACCGAAAGCCTCAAAAATGCGCAGGTGAACCATGGTTTGGGCGATTTCAGTCTTTCGGAGAACGATCTGGTGGTGGAAGATACGCAGTTTAAGTCGCAGATGAGCACCGTACTCATGATCGATATCAGCCATAGCATGATCTTGTATGGTGAAGATCGCATCACGCCGGCAAAGAAGGTGGCCATGGCGCTGTCCGAGCTTATCCTCACACGCTATCCCAAAGATTCGTTGGATGTCATCGTCTTTGGCAACGATGCCTGGCCCATTGCTATTCACGATCTTCCCTACCTGCAGGTAGGTCCTTTCCACACCAATACGGTGGCGGGCGTGCAGCTGGCTTTGGATATTTTGCGGCGCAAGCGACATGCCAACAAGCAGATTTTTATGATTACCGATGGGAAGCCCAGCTGCCTGAACATGCCCGATGGCAGCTACTACAAAAACCCGATGGGCCTTGACCCTTTTATCACCAGCAAGTGCTACAGTATGGCAGCACAAGCGCGTAAGTTGGGCATTCCCATCACCACGTTTATGATCACTTCCGACCCCTATCTGCAGGAGTTTGTCGATGAATTTACGGAGTCCAACAGGGGCAAGGCCTATTACACCGGGCTGGGCAACCTCGGCGAGATGATCTTTGCCGATTACGAGGACAATCGCAAGAAACGTATCCGCTAGCGGATAAATTAGGTCATATTATTCATTACGATAACGAGCGTTTAGCATCTAGCAGCTGCGCCACATGGCGCTGTTGCGATGCATTAAAATAGAACATAAAAAATGGATTATACAACAATCAAGACTTTCGGCGAGCTAAAAGCAGCGGGCTACAAATCCCTAAGCATTAAAGAGGAGCTGCGCCAAAACCTTATCGCCAAAATCAGCCAAGGGCAAACGGTTTTCGAAGGCGTGCATGGCTATGAAGATACGGTTATCCCCGAGCTGGAGCGGGCTATCCTGTCCAAGCACAATATCAACTTACTGGGCCTTCGTGGGCAGGCGAAAACGCGCTTGGCGCGCCTTATGGTCAACCTGTTAGACGAATATATCCCTGTCGTGGAGGGCTCGGAAATCAATGACGATCCTTTCCATCCCATTTCGCGTTACGCCGTGGAGTTGCTGCAGGAGCAGGGCGACAGCACGCCCATCAGTTGGTTGCACCGTAGTGAGCGCTTTGCCGAGAAGCTGGCAACGCCTGATGTGACCGTGGCCGACCTCATCGGCGATGTAGATCCCATCAAGGCAGCCAATCTGCGGCTCAGCTATGCCGACGATCGGGTGATTCACTTCGGCATGATTCCACGTGCCAACCGCTCCATCTTCGTCATTAACGAGCTGCCCGATCTGCAGGCGCGCATCCAGGTGGCGCTGTTCAACATCTTGCAGGAGGGCGATATCCAGATCCGCGGCTTTAAGCTGCGCTTGCCGCTCGACCTGCAGTTTGTCTTTACCGCCAATCCAGAAGATTATACCAATCGGGGCAGTATTGTTACGCCACTGAAAGACCGCATAGGCTCACAGATCCTCACACACTACCCGCGCACAGTGGCGGTGGCCAAAACAATTACCCAGCAGGAGGCCGGGCTAGAAGAGGCGCAGAAAGCGCATATCTATGTGCCCGAGCTGGCGCGCGATATCCTCGAGCAGATCAGCTTTGAAGCGCGGGAAAGCGAGTTTATCGATGCGAAAAGTGGTGTCAGCGCCCGCATGGGTATCACCGCCTTCCAAAATCTGTTGAGCACGGCCGAGCTACGCATGCTGCGCAATGGCGATAGCCACACGGCGGTGCGCCTTGGCGACTTCCTCGGCGTCATCCCTGCTATCACAGGCAAGGTAGAGCTGCTCTACGAGGGCGAGCAGGAGGGGGCTTCCACAGTGGCCATCACGCTGATCGAAGGTGCCGTCAAAAGTTTGTTCCCTACGCTGTTCCCCAAGATCGAAAAGCTGGAACGCGAAAACGAGCGCTATCCTTACGATGATATCATCCGTTGGTTTGCCGATGCAGAGGGAATTCAATTGCCGGATGAGCTTACCGATGCCGCTTATCAAACGGCTTTATTACAAGTAGAGCCCTTGCAACAGCTGATCGCCAAATACCAGCCTGATACGCCGCAGGAAGATGTTTATTTCCTAAGCGAATTTGTACTTTGGGGCTTAACGCTCTTCAATAAATTAAGTAAGTATCGTGTAGATAATGGTCTGCAATTTCAGGATACCTTCCAAGGATATTTAAGGAATAATTTGTAGTCCACCTATTGAAATACGAGTTCTATGATTGCGGCCGAGGTTTTACAACTTCGGCCGCAGTCGTTTTGCTGATCGTGACAAAGTGATGAAGTGACAAAGTGATGAATTGATGGCGGTCATCTTATAATTTATCGCTACCCTTATTGCACTACGCTTTACGCAATACGCAATACTCTTTTGTCCCTAAGCCCGGGACGTGGGCGATACTTTTGTGGGGCAAAAGTAACCAAAACCCTGTCGCGAATTTTTGTTGCATCCTTGTGGGGTAGTGCAAAGGCAAATGTGTACAGACGCAACAAAAATAAGGCGACCTTGCTGTTAATATTGGGCAGGTGCGGTAGAAACAAACGATCAGCGCTACCCTTATCGCATTACTCATTACGCTGTACTAATTGTGACGAGGTGATATAGTGACAAAGTGATGCCCTGCCGCGGCTAGCGGCGGAGGGGAAGAGCGGGGAAGTCATTGGTGGCAATCATATAATTTACCGTTACCCCTATCGCACTGTACAATACCCATTACGCAATGCCTTTGTCAACCTAACCGTTGATCCCATCGGGATCACATGCCTATAGCACTAAGTTGCATTTGGATAAGCGACCCCGTAGTGGGTCGAACTTTAGAGGGTAAATATGCTTTTTCGTCTATTCCACAGTGCTGTTCTTGCTTTTATCCTCTAATGTATTTGCGTTTTTCCCCGCATACTTATTAATGATATGTTCGGTAGCAAGTTTCAACGAACGGCCAAAGTTGACAGGATGCAAGCCCGGTTGCGTAAAGAACTCCACCTCATTATCGATTTTCGAATACCAAACACGACCGACATCGGCTACACTTAAGGTATCTTTTCTTTGTATCCGCTCAAAGTAATCCAATTGCTGTTTGTTCAGCCCAATTATTTGATACCGCTGCGTCTTGTCCGCACAGTCCACTTTCACATATCTTTCTCCATTCCAACACATGCAGTCTTCGGGCGTTAAATAACGCACCGAAAAAAAAATAGCGATAACGAACGAAGCAATCCCTCCGAATCTTAAGATATATTTATTCTTTTCCAAAAAAGATTTTTTTGCTGGTCGAATTGTAGTTCTTTCTTCCTTATCCATTTCCTCGGAAACAATCTCCTGCTGATTTTCCGCTAAAGATCCATTTTCTATTCCTACTTCGTTTTTCTCTTCGTTTACATCTATCGAGTGATTGTTATCATTTTTCTCCTGAATTGTATCAATGGGCAGTTCTCCAATGCTAGTTGGTTCACTCGTAATAGACGTCTTGTTGTCATCTATACAATTGTTAATTGAGTTAAGATCATCTGCTTCTTTATTTCGAGGTAAGTCACTTTCTTTGGAATATGTAGTGTCATTTTGAGGTGAGTTCCAATAATCAAAATCATAAGGACGTGGTCTAAAATTAATCAGTACTGCGAGCAATTTTACTACATCTCGATCGGGGTTACGTTTGGTATCACCAATTATGAAATTTCTCAAAGATCTGAATTTATCTGTATCCGAATCTTTTATTATTTCCTTTAGCGACTTGCCCAGTAGCTTTTGCTGTTTCTTCTCATCTTTTTCTCTGAAATAGTCTACGAATACTACTTCGTCATCCGTCGATAGCCCTTTTTCAAAACATTGTATACACCAGTTCTTAAGATCTCCCGTAGAAGGCCATTCGCGGGAAAAATCCAGTTGTTTGTTGTTCTTTAAATCTAGGTAGGCATCTCTTACTGCCTTTTGGAAGGTTTCAAACATGATTCCAAAATTAAATCTATTCTATACAGGAAAATACGGGAACCCGTAACTATCGGCGCTATAAAAATCATCGTTAGCATTTGGAAAAATCTGGAAATACATGGAACGTTTCTGAAAGATTATGAAATATCATGAACTGTTGGAAGTGTTTGATGTATAGGTTTTTATCTGCCATAACTTTGTTTTCGAAGTCAGATGATAGTCGATTAGTTTATGAGGCTAATATACGAAACTGATTTCACAATGAGAAGATTTCGCGGTAGTCTTTAGCCGGTTTGGGAAGCAGCTTCTGCCTCCCGCGATTGACACTCCCACTTCCCAAAAAATTCAGAAGGCCTTCTGAAAACATTTGTAGCAATCCCGTGCATGGGGCACGTGGACCTACCAAGTTTTTGACTTTTAATTTTTTGAATCATGTGGTATTTAATTTTTGCACTTTTATTTGGTCAAGGTGGTCAGTCGACAGGTACTTGCGGTAATCCAGGACAGCCAACCGTGCAGGCGTCCAATACGAATGGCGATGGTGGTGAGACAAGTACGCCACTTCCTCCACGTCCACCTAAGCCATAATGGCAAGCATATATAATAAGAAGGCAGCGTGAGCTGCCTTTTTTATTTGTTGTTATTTTTGAATTATATCCTGTTTCTATTATTTTTGAAGAAAAACACAGACCAACTTGAAGCCATATCTACACTATTTCTTTGTTTTAATACTTGCTTCTTGCTCAAAGAAGGAAGTTTCAAAAGTTCTTTCGTCTCAGGATACTCTCTCTGATATGGCCTACGAATTTCATGATAAGGACATGCATGACAGCGCTTTCTTTTATTTCAGCAAGGCCAAAGATGTATTTATAGAATCGAACGATAGTCTAAATATCGCAAATTGCTACATTGCTATGGCTATTATCGGAAAAGACAATGGTGATTATTTTGGCGCGCAGGAGTTATCTCTTAAAGCATTAGATTACTTGGATGATAGAAATGAAGAACACCATCCCTATTTAGGGTCAAACTACAATGCCCTTGCTAACGCCACCTATAATTTGAAAGACTATGGAAAGGCCATAGGTTTTTATGAGAAAGCTTTGGAGTTCTCGACTGATACGACTATCGGTGTAGCTATAGAAAACAATTTGGCAGTAACCTACCAATATTTGCATCGCTATAACGAAGCTTTCGCAGTGTATCGCCGGTTATTAGAAATGACCAAAAATAATCCGAGAGAATATGCGCGCGTCACTTCAAATTTTGCGAAAGCACAATGGCAAAAGGATAGTAATTTTAATGCAGTTCCTGATTTTCTAAAGGCGCTACATATCCGTAAACACCTAGGCGATCGATTAGGTCAGAACGCTAGCTTTGCTCATCTAGCAGATTATTATGCTAAAAATCAACCAGACTCCGCTTTATACTACGCTCGGCAACAACATGAAGTCGTTAGGAAATTGCATAATCCAGATGACCAAATTAAAGCGCTGCATAGATTGGTTGTGCTTAGTCCGACGGAAGAATCAAAGCAATATTTTGACAGATACACGTATCTCACCGATAGCATCCAACAAGCTCGCGCAGCCGCTAAAAACCAATTTGCCTTGATTCGCTATGAAGTGGAAAAAAACAAGGCCGATAATCTGCGCCTGCAAAAGGATAATGCCGAGAAAACCAACCGTCTTATTGGCCTTTCCATTGTCTTCTTGTTTCTCTGTGTAGGCGGCGTCCTGTGGTATAAAAAGCGAAAACAACGGTTAGAGCTCGAAGCCCAGAACCGCGTTAAAGAAACGCAGCTTCATCTCTCCAAGAAGATTCACGATGTGGTGGCCAATGGCCTTTACCGCGTCATGACAGAGTTTGAATATAAAGAGGAGATCGATCGGGAGGGGATGCTCGATAAGCTGGATTATATGTACAATCAGTCTCGTGATATTTCCCACGATGTGGAGCAGCAGACCATCACCAAGATAGCCTATCATGAAGAAATTGCGGCCTTACTCAAGTCCTTTGCACATGATAACCGGCGCATACTGATCGTGGGCAATGATGGCGAGCAATGGGACACGGTGGGCAAGCGTGCCAAAGAGGAAATCAAACACGTGTTGCAAGAACTTATGGTCAATATGCGGAAGCATAGTCAAGCGGATCAAGTGCTGATACGTTTTGAAAAAGTAGATCGGCAGCTGCATATCTATTACAGTGATAACGGTCTGGGCTTGCCTGCAGAAAAAACTAGCGGAAAAGGTTTGTCCAATACGGTTTCCCGTATGGAAAGCCTTGGGGGCAACATTACTTTTGTCAGTGAACCGGGAGAAGGGCTCCGCATAACGGCCAGTATCCCATTACTCTAACGATAACTAATGTATGTTTAAAAAAGTACTCATTGCCGAAGATCATGATACCGAAAATATTGCGGTACAGATCACCCTTCGCGATCTCGGGGTCGAAAATCCGAAATATGTCTACTACTGCGATCACGCTTTCAATTGGATCAAGAATGCCATTCGCGATGGCGAACCGTATGATCTATTGATTACCGATATTGAATTTGAGGCCGACGGCAACGTACAAGTGATTCCTGATGGGCTAGCGTTGATTAAGGCTGTGAAAGAAATACAGCCCGAGATCAAGGCGATTGTCTTTACTGGAAAGGATAGGTCTACCTCCATCAATGAGATGTTTAAAGCCGGTTTGCTCGACGGACATGTGGTCAAAGCGCGTCGCGGAGGTCAACACCTTCGTGAGGCTATCCAGGCTGCCTTTCAAAACAGAATGTATCAGTCGCCGGATATACAGAAAATCGTGCAGGAGCGAAATTCGCATGAGTTCACGCAGTTTGATATGCATATTATCAGGCTGTTGTATGAAGGCATCTCGCAAAAGGAGATGCCCGAGTATCTGCGGCAACGCGAAATCCGACCGTCCAGCCTGAGCAGCATCGAGAAGCGACTGAATCTCATGAAGGATGTTTTCGGCTTCACCAAAAATGAGCAACTGGTTGCGCACTGCAAAGAGTTGAAGCTTATTTAAGATAATAGGGTAATTCCTTACGGTTTACCGTAAAACGTCCTGCCTAGTTTTGTTTAGTTTTGCACTATAGCAACGGTAAGGATTAACCTCAGATAATAGTGTTCATTATTAACCTAACGTTGTAAAACGGAGAGGCTGTCAAAAAAGATGACAGCCTTTTTTGTTGGTAGCGAGTTGGTTGTCTTGGTGTTAAGTTTTTTGACTTTACGGTTTCCCGTAAAAATAGCATGTCTGCAACGACTAGTTTTGTCCTAGTAATTAACCGAAATATTGGAATATGGATACGACAAATTTAGTTCAAGATACGCTCTCCGACAGCAGGAGCATCTTTGAGCGAATTCGATTGGAACTGTTGCAGGCCAAGCAGGAAATATTGGTGGCCATGGCTTGGTTTACCGATGATGATCTTTTTGCGATACTGGAGGATCGCCTTCGGCAGAGCGTGAAAGTTTCTCTTATTATCTCCGAGCAGGTCGATAATGAAAAGCTCGATTTTAATGCGCTGCGGCGAAAAGGAGCTGAGGTCATCAAAGTAAAAAATGTAGGCTGGGGAATGATGAATCAGAAGTTCTGCGTGATCGACCGCAAGATTGCCATCACCGGTTCCTACAATTGGACGATTAATGCCAAGAACAATAACCACGAAACGGTGGTGGTAACCAATTTCCCCAAGACGGTTGAGGAGCTCGTACATACATTTTCCGGTATTAAAGATCGGGCGGAAAGGCTTCTTAACGGCGAAACGCTCGAAGATATCTCAACACAGGATAATGAAGCATTGTTAACCACTAAAGAAACCACTTCCATAGTTATGCAAACACCAATCAGACAAACATCGACAAGTTTTTATGAACAGTCCCTGAAAGCGTATAGCGATGTATTGGATCATATCATCGCCTCAGAGGTAGGTTCATTTGATAAAGAGCTGCTAAAAGCTAGCGGATTTAATCGAGCGATGGAGAACAACGGTGATCATCAGATTCTACCGCAGGCCATGGATAGCCTTTACGCCAATTTTATCAATGAAATTGAGGTTGTCGAGGAAAAGAAAAATAGACTATTGGCACAAATCGAAGAACAACGTAAAATAAGTGTAGCGAGTGTCGAGCTGAAGACAGCCAATGAGATCAGCCATCTAAAAGAAAACGGATTGCTGGAGGCCAAGCATGTTGACGAGGAGATCCTGCGATTGTCGACGGAGATAGCCGATAGACAGCATGAACTTCAATCTAATCGGGAGACCAAAATTCCATTCTTTAACGAGAAAATTGCGATGCTCCAAGATAAGATGAAGGCCCTGCAGCTAGCCTTTGTGAAGCCACCCGTTAATTGGCCGGCAACGGCGGTTCTGGGCTTTATGACCTTGCTGTTGGTCTTGTATATATTCGTGTTTTACTCGTCCGTGGCCTACATCTTTATCTTCTCCAAAGAAGATATCAAAACCATGCTTTTATCAGGGGCACCCATTATCGAGGCTCCCGAAGTTTTCAATCCGCATGCCATTTCCAAGATATGGGATAAAGGTTCCGGTGGCATTCTTTTTTTGTTTTTGTTCGTGGCAATTCCATTAGCATTGGGCATGTACAAGGTCTTCTTTAGGGGAACAGCGCAGGATGTCGATCGTAAAGTGGACGAAAAGAAAAATGCCCCGATTGGTCAATTTTTCATACGGAATTTAGGGATCATCCTAATTATTGTCGTTGATGTTTTCATTGCCTACAAGGTTGCGGTCAATATCAATGCTATCGAACTTATTACCGGCGATACGGATAAAGAAATGGGTGTTCTAGATCTGCTGGGCAACAGTAACTTCTGGTTGGTTTTTGCACTTGGCGCATTGGGCGTTTATTTGTTCAGTGTCTTTTTTGAGAAGTTCTTTATCTTGCTGGACAGCCGCACGACTACGCATCATCAAGAAAAAGTGAAGTATGAGATAAGCACGTTCGAAAAGGCTATCGAGGAACATCTCCATACCATCAACGAGTTGAAGCTGCTGTGTGATGCCGCCGAGGCAGCTATTGTTAAGTTGACGGAACACAGAGAAGAGCGCATCCGCCAGGGTCAACAAGTGCCGATCAATCAGAACGATAAAATCAATAGTTTTCAACAGCAACTCCTTTCTTACAAAGAGCGTATCGGCAATATTGGTTCAATGTACCGGAGCCAGATTGAAAACGATAAACTACCCATTTCGAAAGCCGAGCTGGAGAATCGAGTCAATATCTACATGGAAGGATGGAGCAAATTTCTATATCAGGACTATGCTGTTTTACGTGCAGAAACAAAAACCAGGGAAGCTATTCATGCCTGTGAAAGCTGGCTGAGCCAGCGAAGCGTTGTTGCAGACTTGCAAAGCTCCATTTCCGAAAACCTGATCTCGCTACAAAATTAACCTACATGTATATGAAAAAAAGATTTAACCTATTTCCACCGTTATTGGCAGCGGTCATCTTCCATACGGCCTGCGGAGGAACAGTGCCACCGCCTGCACCAATACCAACAACCACGATTAAGGATTTCAATGTGCTTTTCGTCCCCGATCTGTCCAATCGTATCAATGCGGATCTTTACCCAAAGCCGGTGCATGATACGGTACTCCTCAATCACGCCTTGGGCCAAATCCGCCATTTCTGCTCGCTGAACAACAGAAAGACAGGCCAACAGGATATCTACAAGCTCGATTTTATCAATAAAGGCGTGTTGAGCCGGCAAGCGGTGCGCCCCAGTGAAATGGAAATAAATCTACGCAAGTTCGGAAACGACATGATCAAAAGAGCGAATTACTTTCGGCATAGCCTGCAGCCTGATACGGAGAAATTCAAGACAAATGTAGGATCGTTGTATGACTACGCTGCGGTGCATCCGTCTGGAGCCGATGTATGGAATTACTTTAACGAAACCATACGTGGATCGTTGCTTGACGTGCCGGAAGCTGTGGTTTTGCAAACGAAGAACAACATCGTCGTCAAGGCTAATAAAAACGTTGCTGTCCTCTTGACCGATGGTTACATAGAGAGTGCGAATAAGGGGCAAGGATATTTGGTCAATGGCGAGACCATCGATAAGATCCGTAAAGACTACAACAGTAGCGGTTCCCATGACCTGAAGCAGTTCGTGTATGCTAATAAGGACTATGCGATCAATAAAACCACGCAATCCCTGTCGGGACTCAACGTATTGGTGTGCGAGGTGGTCGACCGCTCGTTGGACAAAAATGGCGCTGCACGGGTGCAACCTACGGATTTCCAGATTATGGAGCTTCTGTGGACAAAATGGTTAACCGAGTCCGGATGTGATCAAGTGAGGGTACAGCAGGCGGTCAAAACACCGGAAGAGTTCGGCGCAAACCTGGAGACCTTTTTAGGTAGCTTGTAATTGATGAATCTTATGAAAATCTATTTTTATTTTTTAATCCTCGGCTGCCTTTTTACAAGCTGTGTATCTGCGGATGGCAGCAGCATGCGATGGCGTGCGGAGAGCGATCCGGAACAAAAAGCCGCTACCGGCGGGATGTGCCAAGTGACCAAAGTGATCGATGGAGATACCTTTTGGGTGGCGGATGGTAGCGAAAAATATAAGGTACGTTTTATCGGTATCGATGCCCCCGAGACGCGTAATTCCCGATGGAAGCAAAAAGGCAAATTAGCGGCTGAAGCCAAAGCTTTTGTCAAGAATCTAACGGAAGGTAAATCCGTAAGACTGGAATTGGACGTGCAGCATAAAGACCGATACCAGCGGATTTTGGCCTATGTCTATCTTTCGGACGGCACGTTCCTCAATGCGGAGCTAGTGAAAGCAGGATATGCGGTGGTCGATACTTACCCGCCCAATGTAAAGTATGTAGAATTGTTTACGGAACTGCAAACGGAAGCACGAAAACAGGAAGTAGGCTTGTGGGCAGATAGGGAAGAAGCATACTAATGCCCCGAACTACGGGTTCCCGTAAAACACTGTCCTTTCCCCTGTTTAACTTTATCACATGATGAAAATTACTACAGCACTTCTATTTATTTTATTGAACAATGATTGTTCAATGCTTCCCGCTGCCACGGGCGCCAGCGAAGAAAAGGAAACGGTATATGTATGCGGTAGCGGAAATGGTAAACGATACCATTTAAAAGAGCATTGCCGTGGGCTAAACAACTGCAGCGCTAAAGCCGTGAAAACTACGGTCGAAAAAGCGAAGAAAGAGGGGAAAACGCTTTGTGGCTGGGAAAAGTAAAATGATTATTAACGACTAATTTTTTATCAGTAAACTATGAAACAACTATTATTTATTTCGCTGATCGCGCTATTTTCTACGCTAAGTTGCGCGAAGAGCGACAGCATGGAGGAAGACGTTTACAGCTATGAGGTGTCTTGTGAACATTGCGATATCAGCTACTTGGATGATACGAGGTTCACGATGTCTGTTAAAGGGCACCGTGGTTCTTGGAAAAAAGAATTTAAAAACGCATTCTTTTTGGAATTGGAAATAACGGTACGCTCGCTGAACGCTACTTCGTCCAACATGACCGTACATATCCTGAAGAATGGAAAGCAGGTAGCGTCACAATCGGGCAATCAAGTTGCTACGGCCTATCATGTTGTTCATAACTCAGGTTCTACGAAACCAAGTTCTACTGTTTGCGGCGCGCCAACGCAAAAAGGTGGTGCGTGTCAGCGAAAGGTGAGCGGTGGGGGCAGATGTTGGCAGCATAAATAGCAACAATATCCGATGAGTAAAAATTAAGACATGTTATAAAACAATTTAAAAAAGGAAACCTTTATGAAAGATTATTATCTAAACAACAACCAACAGAACAATGGCGATTATGAAGTGCATGCATTAGGCTGCACGTATTTTCCGAAACAGAATTACGTCTATCTAGGTCAGTTTTTGTCCTGTCAGGCAGCGGTCTTACAAGCAAAGCAAGAATATCCGTATCGGAAAATCAACGGCTGTTATTATTGCAGCAATCCCTGCCATACCAGTTAGTTTGGTATGCATGTCGCTAGAAAAGCAAAGTATGATGGAAATGCCTACTTTGCATAGTGATATGGTGACGAGCGGGTAGCGGTAATCTTATAGTTTACCGCTATCCCAATACGCACTCCCCACTGCGCAATTCCAAATCACATCTTCCTATCGCGCAGGGCTTCTGCAATGGCGTGCAGCGCGGCATTTTTCTCGCGCAACACGGTGTTGTACTCGCGTTTTACGCTAAGGTATCGATTCAGTAGTGTCGAAATTATCCAGTAGATTGCGAATCCCGCTAGGGCGATAATCCCAAAATAAATAGCGATCATTAGGAAGGCTGTTTGCATAATATTGGTTTTTTGTTTAAGTCACCTAAATATACCGTTTTTTTAGAACTTAAGTACATTATTATAGAAATGTACTCAAGTTTTCTTAGGCTAGATGTTGCTCATTGCCGCCAGCGAGTGGCAGTTAGCTGCTAATGGCATACAGGTACCTGCATCAGGGTCGAAGCATCGGGGAGTGTACTTTGCCAAGACATTACTTCCTGTTTGCCGGGAATGCCAAACGTAAATCCTTCGTCCGTAGCAAAGTCCACCACCAGTGCAACGGTCGAGCTGCGGTGACGAGCTGATAGCGGTAATCTTCGGATTTATCGCCACCCTTATCGCACTACGCATTACCCACTACGCTGTACTGTAGATAGCGATCGATCACCGATATTACATGGTAGCCGCTTAACGGAGCTTTTCAGTCTCCTTCCCTGTGCTGGGGAGCAAAGGAAATGTTTTGGGGAATGGGGGGAGGACAAAGCCTAGACATCATGTCTTCATCGCATCCAAAGCGATTAAGACGTTATTTCAGCTTTGCAAAACATTTGGCTTTGTGCGGGGCGGAATTGTGCGACAAAGCACCTGAAGGAGACGAAGGGTTTTGATCAATTTGCCCTTCAAAAGTGATGCCCTGCCGCGGCGAGCGGCGGAGGGGTTTGGGGGGGATGGTGGCTAGGTTTAGAATAGATAGCCTGCGCCAGCGAAGAACGTTGATCAATTTGCCCTTCAAAAGTGATGCCCTGCCGCGGCGAACGGCGGAAGGGTTTGAGGGGGATTATGACTGGGTGATGTGTTGTTATAGTGGCAAACTGATAGAGGCAATTTGATAATTCACCGCAATCTTTGTCTAGATACGCTTTACTCACTACTATATACTATCTAGTCCCTAAGCCCGGGACGGGGGCGATACTTTTGTGGGGCAAAAGTAACCAAAACCCTGTCGCGAATTTTTGTTGCATCCTTGTGGGGTAGTGCCGAGGCAAATGTTTACAGACGCAACAAAAATAATGCGACGTTGCCGTAAATATTAGGTAGGAGCGATAATTGTAAAGTTTTCTACTCTGTGATAAGGTTGCAAAGTGATATAGTGACGAACGATTTAATTTCATGAATCTTTGAATCTATTTGAAACCAATTTTTATCGACATCATTCCGTGTTTCTGTATATTCGCAAGTACAGATAATTTACTAAAGCACTAAAATGAAAACCCATGGCTAGCCAGCACCTCGATTCTTTAAAAGAACTTCTAAATCTAGACGACGCCAGCGCCCATGGCCAATTTGGTATCTATGTGAACGAGGATGAACGAAGGGATGAATATTACTATATTGGAGCCAATAAGGAAGGGTTGCGCTTATTCGCTTATCAATTGCTCTGTGCCGCTGCCGATCTGGAATGCCATGAGCGGGAAGGAGATGCCACTATTCCCATCATTGGGCTTTATCCTGAAAAGAACCCTTGGGTAAGGGAGGATTCGGTTAATGACTTATGCTTCTGCTCTTCCTTCGCCATAGCGGAGGCGCAGCGGATAGCCCTTAAATGCTTAGTTTTGTTAAGGGTAGCGATTGTAATAACTTGCTATCCTTATCATCTATATAATATGCCATGGATTTAAAAGAAGTTTTAAACTTTCGACGTTCGGTTCGCGTCTACGAAGCGGCTGCTATAGACCCTCTTGTCGTCAAGCAATGTATTGAATTGGCCACCTTGGCGCCCAATAGTTCCAATATGCAGCTTTGGGAGGCATATCATATCACTAGCCCTCATCTTATACAGCATATGGCCAAGGCCTGTTTGGGGCAAAGCAGCGTATCCACCGCGTCGCAGCTTGTGGTATTCGTTACGCGGCAAGACCTGCACCGTCGTCGTGCCAAGGCCAATATAGCTTTCGAGAAGGAGAACATCCGGCGCAACAGTCCGGTAGAGCGGCAAGAGAAGCGTATCAACGATCGCCTGCTCTATTATGGCAAGCTGATGCCTTTTCTTTACGGGCGGTTTTTCGGTATCCTAGGCCTCATTCGCAAAGTAGGTGTAAGTGTCGTCGGTCTCTTTCGTCCTATTGTATACCAAGTTTCCGAAAACGATATGCGCATCGTGCTGCATAAAAGCTGTGCTTTGGCCGCACAGACCTTTATGACGGCCATGGCCAATGAGCGCTATGACACCTGCCCCTTGGAAGGTTTTGATAGCAAGCGCGTCAAGAAGCTGCTGCAGTTGCCCTATGGCGCAGAGATCAATATGGTGGTGTCCTGTGGCATCCGCAAAGGCGATGAAGGTATCTGGGGCGATCGCTTTCGTATTCCCTTCGAGGAGGTGTATCATTCTTTGTAAATCAGGTATGTTTTTTGCCTAAGTACAGAATCTAGATATATAAGTTGAAGTTAGTGATAAGGTGACAAAGTGATTTAGTGATGAGCAGATATCGGTAATCTTCGGATTTATCGCTATCCTTATCGCACTACGTAATACCCATTACGCAGTGCTATAAATAGCGATCGAAAAGCTTTCCTTCCAAAATCCCGCTTAACGGAGCTTTTCAGTCTCCTTCCCCGTGCTGGGGAGCAAAGAAAATGTTTTGGGGAATGGAGGGGAGGACAAAGCCTAGAAATCATGTCTTCATCGCATCCAAAGCGATGAAGACGTTATTTCAGCTTTGCAAAACATTTTGCTTTGTGCGGGGCGGACCTGTGCGACAAAGTACCTGAAGGAGACGAAGGGTTTTGATTACTTTTGCCCTTCAAAAGTGATGCCCTGCCGCGGCGAGCGGCGGAAGGGATTAAGGGAGGGGAACCTCCCGAAGGAACAAGCAACCAACTCGCTCTAGCGGATTGACTGCACTACGCAAAACCCACTACGCAATACCAATAAATACCTCTTGACTGATCTCGATAAAATGCTTATTTTGCATCTAAACCTTTACTAATTAACCGATGACTCATCCATCTCACCACGTCGAACGAAGCCTGCTAGGTCATGCAGCTGCGGCCTGTATATCTCTAGTTGCTGTCCACATGCATAAACAGATCTCCTGCATTACGTTTTTAATCAAGGTTCCAAGCTAGGTCAATAGGCTAATAAAATTTTATCGATAAGATTATGGAATATGTTTTTTTTAATTTGAAGCGGAAAATAGTTCTTTCATTTGGAGGCCTAATTTTTATAACCGTCGGTGCATGGATGATGCTAAAGCCTTCTTCTTTCCATTCCAGCGTCGTGCACAGTGATTTTTTTATCTTTTTGGCAGGAGCTATGAGTTTTCTCTTCTTCTTTTGCACGTATGTATTGATGTCGTATAAATTCCTTTTTAAAAAAACGGCATTAATCATTACAGACGAAGGCTTCTACGATTTCTCAAACCTTGCCAGTGCCGGATTTATAGACTGGGCTCAAGTGAAGAGCATTGGGCAGCGAGAACACCACTCGGCTACCATGATAGCGATTCAACTGCATGCGCCTACAGCCTTTATCGATGCGACGAATGATCCTATTGCCAAATTTTTTATGCGCTTAAATTACAAAGGCTTGGGCACGCCCGTACTTTTGCCCATGGTGGCGCTGCATATCTATGTAGATGATTTGGAAAGTTTGCTGGCCAAGAGATTTGAGGCGTATAAAGCACGCATAGCAAGTTGATAGCGTATTCTATCCGTGTGTTGTCAAACTTTTTTATGCCAAATACGGGATTGGTATTTGTGACAGGTAAGGATATAGGGCAGCATATTGGTGAAATGATGTATTGATTTTTTGTGTTTTAATATGAGTTTTTTCGATTTTTTGTATCTAGTGTGTTTCGATTTTTATAAAAAAGAGAACCGGACATGTTCAAGATTAGTGGCGTAATCTTGGTTACGCTAGTCTTTACCTTCAATATCATGTTTGTTTCCCTTGTTTTGTATAACGGTGGTGTAGTGGATCACAATCCGTATGATTATCGCTACCAGATGGTGTTATTTTGCGTACTGCCTATTTTCTTGCTGCTGCTACTCCGGTATTTTTATATCACCAATTATGATCTAGTGAACAACAAAAGTTATTTATTGGGCGAGCGGCGTCGGGGTAGATTTTATGTAGCTGCGGTATGCTATGTCATTTCGTCTATCGTCTTGACATTGGGCACCATCTTCTACTTAGGGGGGCGGGTGAATGGTTGGTGGAAATAGGCATTGGTGGGGAGGGGGGGACGATTGGTACTGCGCCCTGTGTATGGTTAAGAAGGGCTAATGGCGGTATAGCTGGTGAAATGGGCGGAAGTTGGTTTGCAGAAGAAGTTTATTGATATGATTATGGAATATGTTTTTTTTAATTTGAAGCGGAAAATTGGTTTTTCATTGAGCTGCATATTTTTTGGTGTTGTCTGTGCATGGATGATGCTAAAGCCTTTTTCTTTCTACTCCGGCGTCGCGCCCAGTGATTATTTCATTACCTTAGTAGGGGTCATGGGCTTTTTGTTTTTCTTCGGTGGGTATGTATTGTCCTGGTTTAAATTCCTTTTTAAAAAAACGGCTTTAATCATCACCGATGAAGGTTTTTACGACTTTACCAATGTGGCCAGTGCCGGATTTATAGACTGGGGGCAAGTGAAAAGCATTGGGCAGCGGCAAGATCAGTCGATGACGATGATATCGATCCAATTGCATGCACCTTCCGATTTTATAGAAGCAACCCGTGATCCCATTGCCAAATTTTTTATGCGTTTAAATTACAAAGGCTCAGGCACGCCCGTACTTTTACCTATGCAGCTGCTACATATCTCTGTAGACGATTTGGAAAGTTTGCTCGCCAAGAGATTTGAGGCGTACAAGGCGCGCGCAGCAAGTTCATAATTGATCTTTAACGTGGCCACTCTACATTTCTGGATTTTGCAAAGGCAAGGCCAATCCCTATGAGCCTTCCAACTCCCGAATCAAGAGGTCGGCTGTCGCGCGTATCCCATTTGACTATTTGCTTTGCTTGATTATCTCGATAATGAGGTTCAGTGTTTCTAAGTGCATGGATTGCATGCTTTGTTTAATTTTATGTAGTTTGCGGTGGAAAGCCAATTTACCTTGCATCGCTTCTGCAGCGGCTTCTTCCAAGTTGCCGGTTTCGCGAAGCCTGTCTAGCGATTGTTTGTCGCTCACTATCGTATCCAGTACATCTAGGTCGATATCACGATCTTTGATCAGGGGCGGGGTGTTCGTCCATTTATTGCCAAAGAGCCAATACATGAGCTCTACCGCATGGTCTAGGTTCAGATTATCGGGGTTTGTATCGTTCTTCCAGCCTACGTGATTCATCAAGTTTGGGTACTTGCAGGCTTTGAACAGCGTAACGTCGTCCTGGCTTCCGCTCGCGTTCATCCATCGCGTCCATCTGCCGTCTTCTTCTAGTGCAAGGATAATCCGCATCGGTAAAATATAAAAGTCGAATGCAGCTTCGCTTAAGCCTACACATTCGCTTAGCAGCGCAATGGAAATGCCTACCTCGTCCACTAAATGAGTGACGTAGGCGCTCATATTGAGCAATGGCCACTCCCAGTTTGCGTCCATGTGCCTGCATACGCGTGTTTTCCATAGGGCTTCATCATCCGCTTGCAGTTCCATCACCGGCACCTGTGTTTGCTTCACCATCAGGTTGTGGGCAACATAGCGGTAGATGCCCTTTGGCAGGTACTTCTTATAGGTGTCGATATCATCCAAAATCTTCAGCGCGGCCAAGCGTCGGTTGCCATCAATCACCTTCCATTGCTCGCCTTGCGGCACCACAATCAAGGGCTCGGTTACCAAGAGGCCATTGTAGATAATGCTACGCATCAAATGGGATAGTTTATAGCTGCTATCCAGTATCCTGATCAGGTTCAGATCAGTGTGGTCGGGCTCTTCCTGCATAAATCTAGGGTTTTCGGGGTCAAAACATAGGCTGTCTATATCGACCAGCTTAATCTGTGGTAATTGCTTGTTTTCCATCGTAATTTATTATAATTGTACGATAAATATAGCAATATTTTTGCTAAAAGAAATGTTAGGTTTTCTTCTTGATGGTGTAAAATTAAAAATACTTGATTAAGGTACCTTAAAACGTCAATAGATTTTCTTCGGTAATCTCGCCGTTCTTTAGTGCAAATAGCTGCTTGATGCTAAAGCCCACCGTGTGTGGCACAAAGGTGGAGTTGGCCAGTCGCACCTTGTCGAGGTGCCGGTCAATGAAGCGCCTATTGGGAACTGCCCGCAGATTTTTTTTGATCGTCCGCTCCATGCTGCGCAGCGCTTTACGGCTAAAGAGGCTCTTGCTTGGGTCGCTTAGATCGCTGAAATACACTTCCATCACGCTATAGTCCTTCGGATCAAAATAGAGGCTTACATATATGGCCTGTCGTAAATCGAGCTGTTGATAGGGGTATTCCGCCGGAAGCTGTTTTACAAGTATATGCGCTAGCTGCTGTCTATAGCTTGTCGTCAGCACATTCGGATCCAAGGAGACATCATTCAAATCGTCGCGCATATAGAGCTTGTTACGGCTGTTTCCCAGTACGTCCCTTTTTATGCCTGCCGACTCATAGCTGTCAAACAACTTGTAGGTGCTACATGATGAACATCCAATTATCAAGATGGCGAATAACAGGTTTTTGAATAGGATATTTTTCATCATTGGTTAAATCGTCATGAAGCTCTTGCCGCATTAGAGCAAGTAGCAATGTGCTTAAATAATTTCAGCCTCCCCAATTAATACCGATCCGTCATGTAGCCACCACAGACGTCCTTTCGTCAAAAGCCCTTCCAGTTCTGGTGTCGCTATAAAGCGAATGGTCAGCACCCTTTCCTCGCCAGGCATCAGCAGTTCTGCATCATCAAATAGCAGTTCGCCTATATACGTGTTGTCTAGTTTTCCTTTGGCGGTATAAGCAAATACATGGTTAGGGCGGTATCCAGAGATCAAGCCGGTTTTTCGTCCGCCTTCTTCGGTACGCTTTAGCCGCACCCTCGCTTTAACAATCAACAAGCTTGTCGTGGTAGCATCAAACGGTTTAATACTCGCCAAGGTAAACTTATCATAGGCCATCACATCAAATACCTTCGATGCACCGGTATCTAGCCATCGCTTATACACCAGCGTTCCGTTAATATAGAGATACAGCTCGTTTTCTTTTACTTCCTTGTAGATCATGCAGGTTAGTTTATTAAGGCTTTCTAGATGTCGTTATTTAGACGCTATGCGCAACTGCTTCATGGCACAGAGTCGGTATCGCAGTTCGGTTTTAGTTCACGATTGTTTCCGCCATTGGATACTGATACTATTGAGCTACTGCTCCATTCCTCGATGTAGCATTCTGTGGCAGTTTGCACATACCAACATTAAATCATTTAAGGTCGTTTTAGCTTCTTTCGTTATTAGGTGAAGCGGTGTAATATGGTGACATTCTATAAAGCCTTGGCCAACCTTGCCATATTTCTCCGCGAAATCAAATCCGCAAAGCTCGCATGCAAGTTTTCCAAATTGAGCCATTGCCTGCTGTTTCTTTTTCTTTGCCAACGTGTTATTGCGCTCGCGGTATAGGTGATACTTATATAGGATAGTGCCTTCTAGTCGTGCAAAATCAGTATCCGTTGGCTCATTCGCAATAGACAGAACGGCATTCCTTAATTCTTCTTCAGTAGTGCTTTTTTTTATTGCATCAGCTAAAATTCTTAATAGGGATTTGTCGTCTTTAAATTCTTCGAATATCTGCTTGTCTAGTTTGCTCGTCGAAGACATGCCTTTCCCCGCATAGCTGTCATCTAATGCAAGAAAATTACTTAGCTTAAGGCTTACACCATTTGGATTTCTAAAACGATCATACATCTCCTTTCCATGATGTATAGGTAGTTGGTTAAGCAATTGCGATAGTGCAATTACTTTTGGATTTCTAGCATGTATCTGTCCTGGTCCTATTTGAAGGTAGAGGTCTAGTGCTAGAATTAATTCATCTCGGTGCCATTTCGGATTTCTATTCGCCATATCCACCTTAATTCCCTCTTTTGTTGCTATAAGTTCGTCTACATTTTTGGATCGGCACTATTATCATATTTTCTTCCACTGATGATTTCGGTTGATTGTTCTTGAAGCTTTTCGTTGCGACACTTTAAAAGTATATCATTTTTTACTTACCTACAAATAATTCATTTAGATATGTTATTATTTAATAGTGAATAGCTTATTAAAGATAGGCTTTACTAATATTTATTTGGCTACAATGCTAGGTTGGATTACGTAATGTGTTATTGAAAAATATTATTTTTTACTAAATTGCACCATGCAATTATTTGACCAGCAACGAGGCCTTCTCCTCAGTTTGAGAGAGCGACCTTTTAAACTTGAAAAAGATATTCAAAACCTTTTCGAAAAAAATATTGAGATACTATCCGGCCTAACCTTTGTTAAATCAGAGTTTGTAATTAAAGCTCACCGTTTTGATACCTTAGCTTATGATGCCGATAGCAGGTCTTTCGTCATTATAGAATACAAACGTGAAAGAAATTTCTCAGTTATTGACCAGGGGATATCTTATTTGAACCTTATGTTGGAATACAAGGCTGAGTTGATCGTCGAATATAATGAAAGTAAAGGCGGTTCATTAAAAAGAACCGATATAGATTGGTCGCAATCCAAAGTTATCTTTGTAGCACCGTCTTTTACGGATTTTCAGCGACAGGCATCCAACTTCAAGGATTTACCAATTGAGCTATGGGAGATCAAAGAATTTGAAAATGGTACAGTCTTGGTAAATCCAATCAAGAAATCTAAAAGCGCTCCGAGTTTTAAACAAGTAGAGTCTACTTCTTCGCCAGTACTCGCTAAAGTCACCGCAGAGATTAAAGTTTTTCAAGAGGATGATCATTGGGGGAATAAGCCGTTACAAATCAAAGAGCTTTATGAAAGCTATAAAACAGCGCTTATCAACCTGATTAATGATGTAACAGTGGCACCCAAAAAACTTTACATTAGTTTTGAAAAAGGAACCCGTATTGTTGCTGATGTTGTCATTCAAACCCAAGAACTTAAAATATATATCAACACACAAGGGATCGAGTTTTCTGATCCAAGAAATTTAGGCGTGCATATGACAGACAAAACAAAATGGGGCAGAGGTTATTATATGGTTCCGATTAGAAGCACCGCGAATTTGGAATATATCATGAGCTTGGTCAAACAAGCAATTTAAACTATGGCCAGAGAGTTCTTATACATCCAGATTTGGGAATCTTGCCTTCCTGATGTGTTGAAAGCCATCAACGATAGGCTGGTGCATTTTTCCCTTAGGCTAGACCAAGGGATTTTCGAAGATCGAGGTAATCGTAAAACCTATTCGTTTCGTTTAGATATTGTTAATGGTCGAGCAACAAATAACATCAAAGGCAGTGCGGTAGCTCGTGATCTACTCTATGTGTTGTCAACCAGCAAAAGCGCCAATGTCTTTTTAAAGAAAAACGCACTCACATTTAGAATGGGGAAGGATTTTATTTTGAATGTGTCTGTTAATCTGAATAACTAATGGGAGGAGTTTATGCTACGATTAAATTTATCAAAAGTCTATCTTTTGATAAGTTTGTTATTCCCGACTACCAACGCCCTTATGTGTGGGAGATAAATCAAGTAAGGCAGTTATGGGATGATTTGATTAAAAGTTGTGAGGAGAGACGGCAAGATTATCGAATTGGAACGGTTATCTTTCATAAGAATGGAAGCTCGTTAGATATCGTGGATGGTCAACAACGTGTAACAACTCTTAGTATTATTCTACTGCTATTAGCATGTGACTTACAGGATTCTTCGATTTCTCAATATTTAAATTGCAAACAATTTCAACACGTCGAATCCATCAAGAATATTATTCGTAATGGCCACGAAATTAAAGAATGGATGGCAGAAGATGTGAAAAATGATATTTTTGCGCATTACATTCTAAATCATTGTTCACTGGTTGTCGTCGAAGTGGATAATATCGCTGAAGCATTTCAGGTCTTTGATTCACAAAATGGTCGAGGCTTGAAGTTGGAGGCTTACAATTTGCTGAAGGCCTACCACATGCGTGCTTTTGAAGCCAATGACTATAATAGTATTCCACAGGAGAGAAAGGTGTTGTATGATAGAAATTGGGAGCAAGCTGCTAAGGGAGGTCAGCATATCTCCGATTACCTAAAGCAAGTTGTTGAAGAGCATTTATTCCGTATCCGTGTATGGTCTCGAAAAGAAGATGTATTCACCTTTACAAAACAACATATTGATGAATTTAAAGGGGTTACGATAGGCAAGTCGTTATACCCGCATGAAAATATCGCAAACTGGTATGTGGGAAGGGCGCAAGCGGTGGTAGAAGTTGAACGGACTAGTTTACCTGGTATTAAATCAGATGTTCACATCTATCAGCCAATTATAAACGGTGCAATGTTTTTCGATTACATTGATAATTACGTGCGAACTTATCAACTTTTATTTGAAAATCAATCGTTTGTAGATCTTGAGGCTTTTCGGGTGTTTTTTGCTGAATATTGCACAGGTTTCACAAAGGTAGGAGATAGTTATCTTTTAAACCTTTATAAGTCGATGGTTATGTTGGTTTTTGATATGTATGGAAGTAGTGGCGTAGTAAAATATTATTTGATCATCTACGCATATGTTTTTAGGCTTAGGTTGGAAAAAAAATTCGTTAAGTATAATACGGTATCTAAGTACCCCACGTTGACCATGTCCAAAATCAAGAACTCTAAACGATTATCTGATCTAAGCTTCATACGTGCGCTGGCTTTGACACCAATTACTCAACCGAGCACCAATGGAAATAATGCAATAGTCGAACTTTTTTTTCAAAATTATTTTAAAGATGTCGAGATTAAGCAATCCTAACCTGAAAAATACTGTGACAGAAGATAATCTAGCAAGATCAATTGAGCAAGTGTTTCAAAAGAAATATGTAATCCCACTTTATCAGCGTAATTACAATTGGGGTGTTGAAGAAATCGAAACACTATTACAAGACGTTTATCGAGCTTACAAAAACGAAAGAAGTGCCAATTATTTTATAGGTAGCCTGGTTGTTTTCGAGCGCAATAATGGCCAGCTAGAGATTATCGACGGTCAACAACGCCTTACTACAATTACCCTTATCGGTACTTTGTTAAACATCATCGGATTTGCACCAAATTTGACATATGATTCCAGACCAGAAGTCGAAAGATATCTAAAGACGTTCTTTGAAACCCGACAGGCTGTGAACGATTTTGATCACGTAAATGTCCAAGGATTTAATCGTGCCATCGACATAATTTTAACGTGTAATCTTGACGAGGATAATGATTCATTACTTTGTATTAAAACTATGGATCCACTAGCAAAGACTTCCTTTGCACAATTCTTTTATCGCCATGTGCTTTTGATTTTCGTTAAGGTACCGGCAGACACCGATGTTGCGAGTTATTTCGAGATCATGAACAATAGGGGAAAGCAACTTCAAGAGCACGAAATTTTAAAAGCGAGATTGATGTCCCGACTTCAAAACCCACATGAGCAACATATTTTTGGAAGAGTGTGGGATGCTTGCTCACAAATCGATGCTCCAGTACACAAATCTTTCAATAAAGGTGAACTAAGTATATTATTTGGGGAAGGTTACGATTCCTTTATTCCAGAAGGAATAGCAAAACTTGCTAAAGAAAAAAAAGGTTCTTCGACCAGTTCTCGCTCCATTGTGGAGGTGTTATTTGACCAAAATAAGAATTTTAATGGAATAAAATTTAATAATATAGAGCATGAGGATGGCTTAGATAATACGCTTGATGATTATAGTGCAGTGGTGGATTTTCCTACGTTTCTCATTCATGTTTTAAAATTAGTTTTCAAAGACCATCAGGTACCGTTAAGTAGTGATAACCTTCTTAAGATCTATGATGACATTCCAATTCAAATGAGCGACAATATTACGCCAATGCTATTTATCGGTAAGTTGTTGTTCTATCGGGTTGTTTTTGATCGTTTTACCATAAAGTCGGCAAAAGGAATGGTTGATTTTCCTAGCTTTGACGATGACATCGTTGCTGGCGCAAAAGAGAAACTGGAAGATCGTTGGCTTCTTAAACGACCTGTCAAAAGAGATAAAAAGCGAAAGAGCGGAAACGGTAGCCTTGAAGTTTTACGTACCGTAAATACTTTTGAAGAACACCAAGATAGAATCGTGAAGTGTCTATCCATGTTACAGGTCACATATCGACAAAAACGAAATAAAAACTATTTGCAGCTTATCTTAAGTCTTTTTGATCCTGAAAATCCTGATTCGTTAAAGCTAAATGCACAGACCTTTCTGTCTAATTTAGATGCTTTTATTGTTGATCAATACAATAATATTGAAGCAAAGGCATTTGAAGTTGAAGGACCAAATCATTTCATGGCAGGAACGCAAACGCCATTTTTGGTATTTAACTTTATTGATTACCTATATTGGGTAGAGCGGCATTACCACAATATATCACATAAAATCGACTCAAACTTCAACTTTACTTACCGTAATTCCATCGAGCATCATTTTCCCCAGGTCAAAAATAGCGATCTTCAAATTATCGACGGAATTGATACCGCCCCCCTATTACATGCTCTAGGTAATTTATGTTTGGTCAGTAAGAGCGCCAATTCGAGGCTAAGTGATAGATCTGCCTATGAAAAGGCGACGGATCATCGATATTCGTCTGGTATATTACCTCCTAAGCGAAAAATAATGTACGAGTTAACGAGAACTGTTAAAGAGTGGAATGTCGAGCAAATTCAACAACACCACGATGATGTGCTCGCATTGTTAGGGAGACGTTGCGAAATACTAGATTTAAAAATATCGTAAATATCCGATAACCTTTTCACAGAAATTTATGGTATCCTTAAGATTGGCTTCGATGGAAGGCCTATGCGGAAAGACAACGACAGATTCCCTGTTAGTAACTTCCCTTCCCCGCCACACAATGCCTTACCCCACCTCTAGGGTCATCCATATCGCCCGTGTAGCGTGGTATCACATGGCAGTGAAAGTGGAACACCGTTTGTCCGGCGGCGGCGCCGCAGTTCATGCCTATGTTGTAGCCATCGGGGCGATGTGCCACTTCGATCAGCGCCTTCGCAAGATCAATAGCCTTATCAAGGTCGGCTTTCTCGGCAGGGCTTAGCGCAAAGTAATCGTTGCGCCATACTTTAGAGATAATCAATATATGGCCGGGCGATACAGCGAAGCCATCGTATATCAAAAAGAAATGCTCCGTTTCGCCGATGGTCTTATCGGCAGGTAGCTCAAAAAAGTTTTTTATGCCCATATTGCTAGATCTACGGTTTGTCACTCGTTTGTTGAAAATGCCTATCCAAGCCCTTAAAGAATAGGTCGATCGCTTGGTCTACTTCCTCCTTGGGAAGAACATAGGGCTTCATATCCGGAACTGTCGGATACTCGTGCCCTTTAAATTCGGGTAGTATTATAGCAACTTTCTCTTCATTCAGCTGGCTGCAGTCCAGAAAGGTCCAAGCGGTTCCTCCCTCTTCTTTTATGGCCATAAGGGCCGTTAGGGTAAGCATACGCTTGCTTCTATCCGGTATACGCATAATCAGTATTTGCGGAATAAAGCAATACTGTATGCCGGCAAAGGTCAATATTTCGCGCGCATGGTAATGTGCAGCGCTGTCTATTTTCACGTTCTGTTTGGCTAGCTTAGCGTAAGCTTCGCGGAAGAACAGGCTTGCCTGTTCCCTGCCACCCATAGCTTTGATCAGCCGGGGCGAGGTACTTTCTATCATCTGCGGTATGTCGCCCGTGATCGATGCCGATGTCATTTTATCGAGCGCCGCATTTATTGCGGCTGCTTCTTGCCCATAGCTGGCAGATAGATTGAGCAGCAGGGCTGCAACAAAAAATAGTATAGGTTTCATGCTGTTTTGTTCATGCGGTTAAAAAGTCCCCGGCAGCTCTATGGCTGGGCTCCACTCGTGAATCGAGTAGGACAGCGCCATGTTATACTGTGCCTGCAGAAAGGTACGTCTTTTTTCTTTTGTTTTTCCGGTTTGGTTCACCATGGTCTCCGCCAGCGGATGCCTACTTTCAATGTAAAACTCGTTGCGGTTAAATAGCCGCTGTAGGTAGCGGCGGTGTGGCACGCGTGCGCCTTTCGAGCTGTTCACGCTGGGGTCGGCTAATACCAAGTTCCATACCCCGTTAATGTTGGCTTCCTGTTCGCTATGTTGGCGTTTATGCAGGTGCGGTAAGAAATGGTCTACTGCGCAGATCCGCTCGGCACCGCTGTGCACAAAAATATCCTGATAGGAATAGAAGCACTTGCCCTTTTGATAGCCATTTAGCGCATCGCGCACCGAGGCTAGCGGAATGCGCCGCATAAAGTCATGCTGGATAAACAGTTCCTGTTTCAGCTCATCGTGTTTTACTTCCAGCAGGTTGGGGTTTATGTTTAAGTTCCAAGCTGTCTCTACTAGTTTCCAGCGCGCATCTACCTCTTGGTCAAAATTGCCAAACTGCATACCTTCTTTAAGCTTAAAGAGGCTATCTGTCAGCACAATTTCTTTCTTGCCATCCACATAGTTCTTATGGAAAAACGGGGCTTGTATCAATCCGCCATTTACTTGTTGAAACGCATCTACCACATTCACAAAGCCTAGCTTTGTGGTGCTATGCAGCAGTTCGTCTTCCGCTATACGCCCATTTATAAAGGCTCTACAGGTCTCTAAGAACTTGCTCGAACTGGCGTTGCCCTGTTTATCGCTGCTACGCAGATGTGCTATAATCTGCCGCGCAAATGGCTCGGCCAAGTCATCTAGTGATAGCGTGGTTTTCTGCTGATCCAACAGCTCGAGCAGTGCTTTTGCAAAGGCAAACTTATAGGTTGCCGAGTTTTTACCAAATAGGATAATCGCTCTCCATTGCGACTCGAGGCTCGGGTCGTCAATCTGAAATATGGTAGACATCGCTTATCCTTTTGTTGGCCGATTGCAGAAGGATAGGGTAGTAGGACTTTGATGGCTTCCGATTATATTGATTGGTAGAATTGATGTTGGTAGGTCGTTGATTAAGCTTTTTAACATATCTATTCGGTTTTTACTAGGATATTTCGACGTGGAGATCATATGCTTGATAGTCAGGCTATAATTCCAAATGTCTTTGCTTAAACAAAGATAGTATGTTTAATTATGAATTCGTCCGTCTTGACCAATAAAAAAGAACTACGTATGCTATATAAAATTGTTTTAATGTTCAATACTTATTTCTATTTTTAAATCGATGCTGTCGAGAAACGATGCATAACGATCTAATTGAGTAATTGCAAAGGTGGCTTTTACATCAATAGTGTATGTATGCTCATAGCTACTTTTTTTTATTTTAGAGCAGCAATTTGGATTTAAGGGAAAGTAAAAGCGCTTAATGAATGTTAGAATATAAAAGATTATTTAAAGACGAAATTGATTGGGAAATAATAGAACAACTTCACAATGCTGCTATTTTCAACATCCAGTTTAGAGTTTAAGATAATTTACCTCACGCTTATTATCATCTTTATGATCCTCCTCAAAAAACATTGCTTTGCAAAAGTATTGAATTCGGCATCGGATTGTTACATTTAAGCAGGAGGAAGAATGATGAAAAGATCAAAGTTTACTAAGGCTCAAGTCGCCTTTGCGATCAAGTAAACAGAGATTGGCATCCGAGTCGAGGAAGTATGCCGTAAGATGGCGATCAGTTAGGCAACATGCTACAATTGGGAAAAAAAATGGTCGTTTTTTGCGACAAAAATAGTAGATTCATCAATGGGCTATATCTCATATCATATACTGTCTCAAAATGTTGTTTCATAAATCTATGTTTCATAAATTAGCGTATCAAAAGATTTCCGGAAAATAGAAAGAACGCCCAGAGCTTACGAAACTCTTCGAAAAGTTAAGGAAATGTGATACTGTTGTCGTGTGGAAATTGGATCGTCTTGGTATATCCCTAAAAGATCTTATCGATCTAATCACAAAGATGCAGCATCTAGATGTGAGCTTTCTAAGCATACAAGATGGAATAAATACAAATACGGCTACAGGTCGATTCACATTCAATGTATTTGCATAACTTGCTGAGTTCGAAAGAGAAATAATATCGGAAAGAACAAGGGGTGGCTTGACTTCTGCAAGGGCTCGTGGACGAAAAGGTGGAAGTCCGGCTGGATATACGGAAGAAACACTCAAAAAAATATAGGCGGTAAAACATTGTATGAGGCTTCTAATAGTACTTCGGTTCAGGATATAGCACGTAGCTTAAAAATTAGTCGAGCAACATGTTATAGGTATCTGAAGGTATACAATGATTTGTTCGGCCAAGATCAAAAATAGTGGCTAAATAAATGACCGACCAAAATATTGCTTTTGTATATATTTTCCATTTTATGATAATTTTACAGATATAAAAAATTGACAATCAGTTTTTTGAGGTGTATTTCTTTGCTCTTCAATGTGTCTTTAATTATAGTTTGCAAAAAATACTGTCTATTTTATATATCTTAGCTTTCTGCCAAACCAAGATTTTAAATGCATAGTACAGAAATTGATACCGACTTTATACCGGATGTTATGAATACTGATATTTTTAGATTAGCAGCCGTTCTATACGCTGATAGCAATTATGAAGTTAATACAACTACGATACATCGTAAAATTATCGAATCTTTCTTCGTGAGTACTGATAACAATGTTGTTTCTATATATGATTTATCTAAAGAGATTCAAGAACGGTACAACATTCTTTTAGAGCACATAGAGATAAGAAAAGTAGTAGAAAAATCGGAGAATTTTATAACCACCAATGATAAAGCTAATGAGATAAATATATCATTAACTGCCAAAAGGTTTGCAATAATACAGGAAAAAATAAGCGGAACAAATCTTGATCATTTCATCGATGAATTTAACAAGATTAATACAGGTCTTAATATTGCTGATATCAAGGATGTTATATACCTCTTTCTTTACGAAGTTTTCAAAACAAATCTGACCAGCTTTTCAAAGCTTGTGGATTCCTCTTTAACAGTTGACGACATTATAAATGTAAGTGATCAAGAATTTAATCCGATACAGATAGAGATTATAAATTCTTTTATAAACTGGGATAATCCAAAAAAAAACAAAGCGATTTTCGACATCTCTAATATTGCATTAGAATATTGTCTGATTTCTAACAAGAAGGGTAATAGCTTCAAGCTCGAAAACCTTAAAAACAAAAACTTTTATTTAGACACTAATATTTTGTTTCGTGCAATTGGACTAAATGGGGAAAATCGTAAAAATAAAACTTTGACCTTTTTAGAAAAGTTTAGGGAAGCAAAAGAGAACTTAATAATTAGTAAATATACTGAAGAAGAATTTCGTAAAACCGTAAAATTTCACGTGACGGGAATGGGCAAACGAAATAATGGAAAGATAAATTCTCGAGTTTTTTTGAAACACAGTAAATCGGGAGATCTTGTTAATTATTATCATAAATGGAGGGCCTCAAGAGTAAATGACAGTTTAGAGCTCTTCGAAGCCTATATTATGAGTGAGCTTCATCTATTGATAAAGAGATTTTCAATCGTACTCGATTACAAATCCGTTATTGATATGGGAGATCAAAAGTTAAAAGATATTATTCTTGATACCTCTTCTCAAATCAATACATACAAGTCTTCTGAAAAAAATATCAGTAGCTATCTGGAAAGCAATATCATAGATGCTCAAAATATTCACATAATAAATGAGAAAAGAGGAGAGAACTACTCAAATTTATTTGACTGTAAATATTTTATGATATCTTCGGATCAATATCTTCAAAAATGGGATTATACAAAAAATAAGGTAATACCAATCGTTATTTTACCATCTCAATGGATGAGTATCTTATTAAGATATCTCAACAGAACTGACGACGATTTCAAAAGTTTTGTCAGCTTCCTAAACATCAATTCTCCAGATAAGATTGTTTCAAATGAAAACCTGAATCTGATTTTAATGGGTATTTCTGAAATAACTCAAGATTTCACATCTCAAAATAATATCGTATCTGAGATGATAGGTAAACAATTCAAAGGAATTATTGATAAAAATACGTCAGACGATGAAATCATATCCAGGGCAAAAGCTTTTGCAAAAACTAAACTAGATAGAGATTTAGAAGAAATTCAAGCTCAGAATAAGTTGCTAGAAAATAAATTCGAGAAGTATCAAACTAACACAACAAATGCAATTGAGTCCCTAAAGAAACAGAAGAATCTTGAGAAAGCAGGAAAGGAAAATTTTGAGAATGAAAATAAACAAATCAAGGCTGAACTCGTAGAATCTAAAGTCAAGCTAGAATATGTAAAATTTAAGATCATAGGCTATATATGTCTTTCAATTTGCGCTTGTTCACTATTAACTTTGGTGTTAACTTTCTTTTATACTGATCGAGAGTGGAACATTATAAATGTTTTTAGAAATTATGCAGATAGTATTCCTGAAAATTCAGTTCAGAGAGATCTTATAAGCTATATTTACCTTTTGCTCTTTCCAATTATTGGTACAACTACAATAGTTGCATATCGAAGACTTTTCGATCCATCTATTAGGAAAAAGAAAAAGAAAGAATTGCATGATAAATATAATGTATTGTAAACTAGACGACTATATTTTGTCTTGTCAGCAACTGTCGCTTGGGGAAATTATGTTCGTGGCATTGACAGCGGTAGGCACTATTTATACCCTAAACAGATCATTAAAAAAGAGGTGAAGCAATTGATGATTGAATCTTGAATGAATTGTCTTAAAATCAAATACAGATATTTAGAGTTTAACATGCAAATTAGCTTTAAAGTTTAGAAAACTACGAATATGGACACAATTACTATACTTGGAATTCTAAGTGGAATTTTAGGAATTATTGGCTATTTCTTTCCAGTTGAATGGAAAAATAAGACTTACATAAAAATAATATTTAGCCTCATTTTTCTTATGCTCATATCATATATAGTTTCCCAAAATTCTAAAATTAGTAGAATTGAGAAAGTTTCAAAATCTGCCAACTTGTTGGTGAAACAGAAGTCTATGGAATTCACTCACGAGGGCTTTATCTTAGCTGCTTTAAGCTTCTTGGAACAAAATAAAAGTGATTACCCAGAATCTTATCAACGAGCAAAAGGAATTTTTGAAAAATATGATAAGAGTGAATATAGAGGTATCGAAAGTTTAAGTATATCTTCCGAAATGGAAGGGCTAATAAAAGGTATTGCAATTCTAGCAACTGTTAAGGAAGATTAGATAAGCAATAGATAGAGGTCAAGCTCTAGTATATAATCATAGCTTTAACTCATCCCAAGCCTAATGTGGTGTAGCATTTTAGATGCGATGTAATCTGTCTCACAAAACGAATGTAATTTCGATTGAGTGGCTCGAAGTTCAATATAAACTACAAATATTCCGTAAAAATGTCACATAAAAGAGACTTAAGTGTTTTTTATGTGACATTTGTCGTTATATTTGCATCATGATCCGCACGAAAGAAAAAATTATAAACGCTGCTATAAACTGCTTGAACAGAAACGAGGCAGCGACTATTGAGGAGATAGCAAACCATATCGGCATAACGAGAAGAACCATCCATAGACATTTTCCGGATCGCACTACATTGGTTCAATGCTGCATGGAAAAAATGATGAAGATTTGCAATGTAGCCATGAATGATGCTTACCAGAGTAGCCAGGAACCCCTAGAGCAGATCGAAAACATGTTTTATGCAGCGATGGGTGTAGGTGCCGAATACTCTTTTGTAAAAAAACTGTATGCACGCAGCGCATATAAAGAGGTGGTCGAAAAACAGGCGTCCGCATCAGGATTCGATAACGTGAAAGAAAAATGGTTTGCACTGATAACAGAACTTCAGAAGCATAACGTTATACCTTCCAAATTGCCCCTAGCTTGGATCTATGATCTTTTCGGTGGAATGATTGACATTGCAGTTGCTGCACAGTCCAGCGGAGATGTGGCCGTTAACGATATTAGAAGCCTCTCATGGAATGCATTTAAGGGAAGTATCGGAATCAACAATGGATAATATGAATATGAAGCACAGATTTACTACCGTACTATTTTTAGCACTGGTCTTTGGGATACAGACCTTTGCACAAAGCAAAAAAACAGAAAGTATACAAACTATGACAATGAATAACAATGATTTTGGCGATGAATATCTGGTAAGTTTATTGCCGGGATTTTCGAACCATTATGCAGAGGTAAATGGAACAGAACTGCATTACGTACAGGGAGGAAAAGGTTCACCTATATTATTACTGGCAGGATGGCCACAGACATGGTGGAGCTATCACAAGATCATGCCGATACTGGCAGAGCACCATACGGTTATTGCGGTCGATATACGGGGTATGGGATCCTCAGGTAAACCCAAAGAGGGATACACAAAGAAAAATATGGCGGGGGATATTGCATCACTGGTCAAAAGCACGGGATTTCCAACGGTGACCGTAGTTGGGCACGATATAGGCGCAAATGTAGCTATTAGTTTTGCTGGACATTACCCGCAGCTTACCCAGAAACTCATCGTTCTGGATACACAGCATCCCGAGGAAGATCTTTACCAGCTTCCGATGCTACCTGTCGGACTCCCAGTCCATCCTTGGTGGGTCGCATTTAGCCAGACCAAGGATCTGCCGGAAACCTTGCTAGAAGGCCGTTTCCATCTGATACAGGAATGGTTATTTGAGAAGATGTTATTTAATCGAGACAATGTCAGCGACTTTGACAGAAAAGTATACGGTACGGCATATGAAAGCAAAGATGCTATTCGCGCTTCAAATGCTTGGTACCAGAGCTTTCCTGAAGATATTCAGGACATAAAGGCAATGAATCGTATACAAGCTCCAACTTTAGCGATTGCAAGCGCTGGAAGCTTGGCGATGTTGCAAGCGTCCCTTCCGAGATATATAGCGGAACCAAAGTTTGAAAAGGTCATAGATTCCGGCCATTTTCTTGCAGAGGAGCAGCCAGAGATCGTGGCAACTCTAGTTTTGAAGTTTACTGGTGAAAATTAATGCTTTTTATTCCTTTGCGCAAATCGCCGAACTAAAGCACAAATTATCTAGAACTGTCTTTAAAGCTCTAGATATATATCAATGATATTTTGATATGTCTACGAATAACACAACAATGCTGTCTCACAAAACGAACAAATACGGTAAACCGTAATTTTTATATTGTGTTTTTACCGTGCTTTGCGACAATCTTGTATTTCGGTACTAAAATTTTTGATCTAAGATAGTTGAATATGAAATTAAGACCTTTTTTTCTTTGTTGTATTATTGCAGTCTTCGCTGCAACCAGTTGTAGTACAAATGACGCGAAGAATAGTGATAAGGTATCAAATCCCAAACTTTCAAATGAAAAAAACATGTCCAAGAAAAATGATGTTAAAACTAGTTCGATGAGATATACGATACTTACAGAGGAGATTTCAAAGTCAGGTGATAAAGTTCTTTACGAAGCAAAAGTGATTTTGGATGAATCAAATGTAAAACAAGACAATGATCTGAGGGTATTAGCACAAAGCATTCATGATTCAATTGTAGCGAAACATCAAGACATAGTTGGTAAGAGTCCAAACGTATTCAATATTCAAATTTTTAGTAGTTTGGAACATGCAAATAGTGAGCTAGCCCAATGGATAGCACAGCTAACTAAAGCACGAAATGACGAATTTCCGACCATTACAACGAATCCTATCCCTAACCAAATTGATAGTGAAAAAAACTCTTTGGAAACGACGACAGGAAAAACTTTAGATCAACGCAAAAAGATATGGAATGAAATGATTGAAGGGCAGGATCGTGCACTACATTTGGCTGAGAAAAAATACCCTATTACTCTGAAAGGTGTAGATGCCCTAAATTCGAAAGCTCTTGAAGCACAAAGAATCAAAGCTCGACAAAATATGGATGCAAACTACGAATATGAGCAACAGTTAAATGATCGATTTGAGACATCGCTTTTGAAGAAGCACGCTATAACTAAAGATGTTTTAAGTAAAATCATTAACGAGGGAGAAAATCGCAATTGGCCGATACCCATTAAAAAATCTTACTAAATCTATGTAAAATCCTATATTCTTCCATTCTAACATACATATTCTTCCATTCTGATATAAAGGCATTATGAAAGCAATAAGTTTGTTGACAAATGCTGGTTGCGAAATCATTTTTGAAGAGAAAATTTCTGGTAAATCTAAAGAGCGTCCGGAGCTAACAAAGCTATTCGAAAAATTAAGAAAAGGTGATACCGTTGTGGTATGGAAACTGGATCGTCTGGGAAGATCCCTAAAAGATCTAATCGATCTAATCACAAAGATGCAGCAACTGGATGTGAGCTTCCTAAATATACAAGATGGAATAAATACAGAAACTGCTACTGGTCGATTTACATTTAACATATTTGCATCTCTTGCTGAGTTCGAACGAGAGATTATATCTGAGAGAACAAAGACTGGTTTAACATCAGCCAGAGCGCGCGGAAGAAAAGGAGGAAGACCAGCTGGTTATAGCAAAGAGACTATTAAAAAAAATCAAAGCAGTGAAAACTTTATACAATGCCGCAAATAGTCCATCAGTACAGGATATAGCTGATAGCTTAAAAATAAGCCGAGCTACGTGCTATAGGTATCTTAAAGCATATGACAAATTATAGTCACATCCTAGCTCACTATTTTCAAGTTGAAGAAGGGAAACGTCTCAAACCGAGTCTGACAAATCGAAGTTTTACGGACTTATATTAGTCGATAAAAATACCCATAATTTGATATGCTTTTTATTATCTTCGAGATAACATATGATACATACTAATGGGTAAGAAACAGAATCTTCAACCAGTATACTTTTCGTATCTGGAACTTACTAACATAAAATGTTTTGGCGAAAAACAAATACTCGACCTTAAAAACATAGATGGCACAATATCTCCCTGGACATTAATTCTTGGAAATAATGGCGTTGGTAAAACGACTTTATTAAAATGTCTAGCATGGATGGATACTGTAGAGGAGACTGACGATGAGAAGAGGAAATTAGGCAAAATTCAAAAAGGGAAGGTTGCAGTGAAAGCATCTATGGATGCGTTAGAAAATGATTCGGAATATGAGCAATTATCCAAAATAGGCGAAACCATTGTCAGTACTGTCAAGGCTCAATTAACAATTGGAACAACTCTTGGTAACAAACCTAAAAAAGCGGAATTGTTAGAATATTCCATTGACTTTACCACAAAAAATGGAAAACTAGAGGATGTAAGTCCTAATTTAACTGCAGTTGATAGCTTCAATGGCCCGTATATTTATGGATATAGCGCTGCGCGTCATATGGAACGAAAAAACACTGAGAGATTGGATCTGGCTGATCCCTTGGGGAATTTATTTTCGGAACACGGTGAACTTTTCGATGCTGAAGACCAAATTTTGAACTATGATTATGCTGTACTTCAAGATGGTGGTAAAGGAAAAGAAGCTATCTTTTTTAATAATATAAAAAATTTGATTGTTTCACTACTTCCTGGTATAAAAGGGCCAGAGTCAATTAAAACATATGCCAAACTTCGCACTGTCAAAATTAAAACTGACGATGGGGAGGTTCCATTAAATAATCTAAGCTTAGGATATAAAACTATGTTAGCTTGGATTGTAGATTTGGCACTGAAAATGTTGGCTCAAAACCCGGATAGTAAAAACCCTTTACAAGAGCCCGCAATAGTAATTATAGACGAAGTTGACCTTCATTTACACCCTACTTGGCAAAGATCGATACGCGAAACATTGACCAATACATTTACAAAAACGCAATTCATATGCACTGCACATAGTCCATTTATGGCACAGGCCGCTGAAAATGAAAACTTATGTGTTATTACACGATCTGGCGAAAATGTATTGATCCAAAATGAGCCTCATATTGTTTCTGGGTGGAGACTTGGTCAAATTGTAACAAGTGAATTATTTGGTCTTAATAGCGATAGATCTCCATCGGCAGAATATAAAATTGAAAGGAGAAGGCAACTTTTAGATAAACCTAATCGATCTAAAGAGGAAAATATGGAACTAAAAGAGCTCGATGATAAAATTGATAATCTCCCATTAGAAAATGCGGAGGAAGATAAACTGTTAAGGCAAATCAAAAATGCTGCTAAATTATTAAAAGATAAGGGCCTAATAAATGATTAGAATAAATAAAGGCGCTGCACCCAAAGTACTAGTCAATGCCAGATCACGATATGACGCTATAAATAATGAAGACTATCTAAAATTCCAGAATGAGTATGATAGCGGCGATAAGGCTTTTGAATTTACAGCAAGCTACCGCTCGAAAACTGTAAAAAAAATCCTTACTGAGAGGCAAAATGGTAAGTGTTGCTTTTGTGAAGCAAAATTCGTGAATGACGATTCTCACGTTGAACATTTTAGGCCAAAAGGCCGGGTTGATTCTTGGCCCGACGGACAAAAGTCATATCCAGGATATTATTGGTTGGCTTACGACTGGGATAACTTGTTTCTTTGTAAATCAACTACCAACAGTAGCGTTAAAATGAATTATTTCCCATTAATAGGAGCCATCACAAGAAATATAAACCATTTAGGTACAGCAATTGAAAACCCGTTAATAATAGATCCTTCAAAAGAAGATCCACGAGATTTCATAGTGTTCAATGGACATGAAATAGTTGGTTTAAACGATCGAGGGAGGCAAAATATTGAATTGCTTGGTTTGAGAAATCCGCAACTTGATGAAGCTAGGAGGAGCTTGTATAGAAAGTTAGAAGGTCTAAAAAATGCAGTAGATCTGTTGGTTTTCCGCGGGGAGTCTCCTGAAGACCCTAGTATAAAACCTTTAATCGATATTTTAAAAGAATCAACCAAAGAAAGTGCAGAATTTAGTTCGATGGCAATAGACTTTTTGCAAGGATGGCCCCAGAATCAGTAAGTCCATCTGATTTTTCAAAAGAATTTAAAATCATAAGCTCCTCATTAATTTTTTGTATTCGGTAACTAATAAAATCTTGTGTTACAGGCTGAAGCTTTCTAAGATCAATTAATTGATAAAAACCCAGTATGGTGCGAAAAACAAATAGGCCATGCAAAACGCCCCGTAAAGGTCTTTCGGTTTCTCTCCAAGGCGAATAGAATAGTTTACTATTATCATCAACAAGGGGAACATGCTCTTCTATAAGAGTCAAAAATAAATGCATAGACTCATGTAGAATGGACTCTGATAATCTAAAGCTTTCTATTTCAGAGGTATCTGCTCCAACTGAAACAAAAATCGTAAATGGAACCTCGGGGTGGCTGTAGCTGACATCGTATTCAGGGGCAGGCTGTCGCAAAATTTGAAATGCTTTCACTAAATATATAATGCACTGGCCAAGGTCCTCAACCCCCATTAGTTTTTGCATCGAAGAGTTTATTTTATAACTACAGTCTAATTTTAATATCTCCTCTGAATCGAGAAAATCAAGACCATTTTCGTTATAAAAATCATTTAATTGATGATAATTAGGAAGCTCAATTGGCAAGACAGCATCACTATCCAGGAAGGTTTGAATTTCCAACGAATTAAATTTCTTTTTAAACATCTTACACGTATGGTATACTCCGTTATGACCTATTTTACCTGCTAAAATCAATTCTTCTCTCTTAACCTTGGCAAGATGCTGAACCAACTTAACCATATATCCAGGGTAAGGATTCAAAAAAAAAGACTGTATATTTTGAGGTATATCCATAGTTAACTTACAGAGTTAAAAGTATAAACTAACGTATATCGCTCAAAATTATAAACAGTTGATACTGCGTGAAACGATTTTGCAGATATTTCAAAGCCAACGGCTGAATTGTGCAAAGGTTGAACAATGTTAGCAACATCTTTAGGGTCTTTTGAATTGAATAATAGTAGAAAACCACCATTTTCAGATTGCCAACTGTCATTTAGCTGAATAACGAGCCTGTGGCTTTCACGACTTCCAATAAGATCATTATGTACTCCCATTTTATGTCCATCAATTAGTTTATGAGCCGTTAATCCAACCAATTGCAAATTTGGAATTGCGAGATTACATCTCATTAATTCCTTCAGCTGATCTAAAGTCGATTCCTCAAGTAAAAATGATATTTCGTTTGGTAAGGCACTATCTAGAAGACTAAATTCGTATTGTGTGTAAAAACTTGTTTCTGTTAAAGTCCATTTGCTATCATCTCTTAACCATCCTAACAAGTTATCTGCAAATTCATCTTCGAAAACTTTAGATATTCCGAAATATGGGAATGGATGATCCATACGAAAGGAACTCTCTAATACTAAACTTTTAGCAGCCATACTAATTTATTAAATTTTGAATTCTATTCTGGATCGCTTCAATTAGATAAATTTGATCAGAACAGTAAATCGATGGATTATCAAATCTATTTTCTTCACTCCATCGATGAAGAATCATTCCCCCCCCACATATGTTTAATTTTGAACATTCTATACAACTACGGTGCGTCGGACGCTGCATTTTCTTGTACTGTAAATATTCTTCAGAATGAATAAATGACAACAAATTCCCATCTTTTATATTTGATTTATTTTGAAATTTATCCGCACCGTTATAAGAACTTTTCAATGTATCATTTTTCATTAATGTGCCATCAGTATCAATTATAAGTATACCGAAATCGGTTACTCCCATTCCTTCCTTCGAGCCGCTTCCGCCAAGTTGCACCTTCATCATATCATCCAAAATACGAATCGGGAGAGGAACCCTATCAGACAAATATTCATCCAGCAGGCGTACCATCCAATCTCCATATTCTACAGAAGTAATAGATGCTTTTCCCATGGGAAGTTTATCAAAGTTGCCATCCCTATATAAAAAGTCTACGCTTGGTGCAGGAAGAGTTTTAAAAAATTTGTAAACCTCAGTTGGATCAGAATTAGGATCAATGACTGCCAGCAAGCCTGCGTTTAAAAATAAAGAATCGGGATGATTTGATAAAAGCTTAATACCCTCTATCACTTTTGCAAATGTACCCTCTTTTGCATGATTAACTCTAAATCGATCATGAACATGTTTGGGCCCATCAATGCTTACTGCAACACTTGCTTTAAATTTAGAACAGATATCAAGAATTTCATTAGAAATCAGAATGCCATTAGTTTGTATACTAATAGGATATGTCTCCGACAGGACTTCACGAAGACTTTGCAAAAGTTCAAAAAGTCTACGCTTTCCTAATAACAGGGGTTCTCCACCATGTAGTACTACACTAAATGGTTTTTCTTGCATTGATGTAAGTTGAGAGAACGAGTTGCACATTGCTACAATAGTCTCATCATCCATAAACTTAGACAATCGAGACCAATTGTCATCGCCCATATGATATACATAACAGTAGGTGCAATTTATATTACACCTACTTGCCACTTTTATAAGTACAGTGTCAATTTGACTTTTTTGAGGTATTTCACCTGCCACGATTGTGTCGATTGTGTGTGCGGTTATAAGAGTTGACCATATTCGTACGTTCAAAATCAATCTCGCCAATCAATCTCTTCAATACAGCATTGTCCATTTGATTGGGATCGATAGCTAGCGGCTGCTTAAGCACAGCACTTTTATTTTCTAAATCTTTGGTTTCAAAACCTTCCATGAGTTCAAATAATTTGTATAAAATTATAAAAAAAAATAGAGGTAAACGATATAATATGTATGTCACTGTATATCAGTTTGTTAAATAATATTAAATTTTGTTATTAAATGGAATCAAGACCTACTTGTATATATTAAAAATACTGAATTACAAATGTTTGTACAAATAAATTCATGATCTGAAAATGCATTTACACAATAAATTATAGAGCTATTTTATAACATTCAAAGCTCATAGCGGGCTATTTTGCAATACATTATGTAGGAGGAAATGCCAATTTAAAATAATAATTTCCGTTATTTGAGGAATAAATATGTTTATGATAATTAGCCTTTATGGGGAGTATATTGTTTGATTTTTTAGCGGATAGCCTAATTCTTAACGAGAATAGTATCAGAAATTCTTACGAAAAGGAAACAAACGCTCGGATCGAAAAAGAATTAATAGAGTACCGCAATTTTTGTATTACCAATCTTGATAAATTGAGTGCAGAAATAGCAGCAAGCACTGGTGCGTTAAGCGTATTTACTTCTGCATCTGACACCCCCATAGCCTTATTGAAGCAGACTGCTCTTTATATGGATCAATTCGTTGTAAGTGATCCACTTTATCATTACACTGATATAGAGACACCTATGAAAAGAGCTATATCTGGACAACTTGGGTTTAATGAAAATGGAATTAATAAAAATAGTATTGCAAAAGCTGCTTTGTATCTAAAATCAATTACCCCTATGGTGGCAGGAAACTTTGTAAAAGTATTTCCTACAGAGCTACTTTTTACAAAACCTGCAGATATTCCACTTAAATTACCAATCAATGATAACAATGACCTATTACCTCCAGATATCCGCGACTATTTTTTGGAGCGTGCTAGAGTGTCTAATTTAGAGAGATTGAGAGATGGAGGCTGGGCTATAATTCCTAAAGGAGATTTAGAACTTGGAAGAGCGATTAATGTTGAATTTGATGGCTCAATGTTCGATGGTGGGTTCCTATATTATTTGACACAAATTGAAGTAATTGAAACCGATGAAGCGTCAGGAAGAATTAAATATCGGCAAACATTCCCGGATACGTTACCAACTGAAGAGGAGTTTACGCATTGGGTAACTCAATCTATAAATTCTTCTGCAAAACATTATTTTGACAGAGCATCTAAAGAAGTCCAATTATCTGCACAACTAAACTCATCATTCTTGGCTAGAAATGAACTGACTCATGATTTAGTTACGCGAAATTTTGGATTACCAGCCAACAAAATATCAGATTTTACAGCTCAACAAATGCTAAATATAGAGCTGCCATTTTTAGACAATATCAATGTCGAAAATATTATGCAAGTGAGGGAAGGTGACTCTGAAGTATTCACCAATTTTCGAGTTGAACTTGAAAAACATTTCCGGGAACTAAGATTGATACATGACCCAAAAATCATGAAACAAAAAATTGAAAATATTTTTCATGAATTAAATGATGTACAAGTTCGAAAGGTTCAACAAAAGATTAAGCATATAAGTAAGCAAACATTTATCAATACTTCCATAGCTCTAGGAGGTCTTATTGGTTCAGTCCCTACTGGAGGCTATAGTTTAGGTGCTACGCTTCTTGCTATTGTCAAGGGATACAAAGACTACAATGAATATATCGAAAAAGTAAGAGAACAACCAGCCTATTTTCTGTGGAAAATAAAATCAGTTAGGTGATATTTAACAAGTATCAATAGATCTTGACTAACATTCTTCTGTATTACCGAAAATACAATGGTGACATATTTCGTACCCATACTAATAACCACGAGGTGTCTCAAAAAACGAATATTTTATTTTATGAGATTGGCATGTTCGCTCGTAAGATGCTTTTTACTTCTGGTCAAGTTCTATGGTGATGTGAATGACACGTACCGGTAGACCTTCATTTTGGCTTTTAACTAAGCCTGCGTTGCCTCGATTCGTCCACGATTGGTCTTCTATCTGTTTGCCCGTATTCGGATTGATTCCGCCGGCTCCTGTATAGATAATCTCGTCACCGTTGTCCTCATCATCTTCATAGCCTCCAGATAAAACGATTGCTGCAACACCGTCTTTTCCATTACCATCTATTCCGGCGCCCCACAGTCTGTGAAAGCTTGACGGCATCATTTGCTTCCTGTCGTCAAAAAAATGGCCCTCAGGAATTCCTTCGATTTCGCCGAAAATTATTGTTCTAGGCATAAGTTGTTTTTGCGGTAATGGGGTACAGGAAAAATGCTGTATTTATTTAGGATGATTTTTCCAGTGGTTCTAAAATTTGTGTTAAATGCCATCTTATATACTGCTAGCATAACTTGCTCCGACGATTTTTTATATTTTGATAATTACGTTAATTAATGTCTTTACTGGTGGCGGTAAGTCGGGTTCCCATCAATCCTGGATTTTTTAATGAATCACCTCAATAAAATTTAAATCTTCGCTCCATGTTAATTGATGATGAAAATATACGAATGCAGTTTCTTTCGATGTAGACGAGATCAGCTGACCGACTGGGATTCTACCTCCAGCATCTAAAAGTTTCTTTGCTTTTTGCTCCACCACCGCTTTTGTTAAAGTTTCAATGATTTGTTTATCTTTTCTATGGATACCTATTGAATCTTTGCGCGTATTAGCAATTTCATAGGGCGTGTGCCTTTTCGCAGAATGCCAAACAGCATATGCCAATTGTGCTTTGTCGGCATTGCTTCTTATAATTTCCCAAGCTTCTTCTACTTTGATCATAACATTAATAGTTAGTTATCGTTAAGAAATTCAATTTTGATCAACCTTTTCTTCTATCATTAGCCCGCCTATTGTATTCTTTCAAGATTTCAAGCCTACTCTGATATTCCTTCTCACTATTTAATTTAATATTTGGAAAGCGCAGGTCACATAGTGCACCAAGCTGCTCGCCAAGTGCTAACTCCAATTGCGTCATTTCTTCAATTTTGATGTTTTCATCGTCCTTCCCGATTAAGTAGTCGATTCGACTTGATGTAATTGTTGTAGTCTTTACCAACTCTTTTTTTGGTAAAATTTCAAATTGATGGCGTGTTCTAATTATTTTACCAATAGGTGTGAGTACTGGTTTGTAAATAGCTTCATTAACAGATCGAAAATAGTGTGGGCCAAAAAGCTCATTGATAAATTGTGCATGATCTCTCTGTAGTAAAAGTTTAATTACCAAAAATTCTTTACAAGTTAAATTTGGATGCTTCTCATTTTTCATAGCGGAAATCTTCGGCATATCTAAGTTTGTCCAAGCAGAGATTTCAATTAATGGAAACTTCGATTCAATTATGGCTTTAGATAAATTTTTTTTCCAGACCATTACACTTTTTGTATTTTTAATTTGATAATAACACAAGTGATTGTTATCTTTGATTATAACATAGCGACACAGAGTAGGGGGTAGCCCTTGCTTAAACGATGTTTACTCGTTCTAAATCCGCCAGATTGCCACGAGTTGACCGAGTGATCGCCTATTTCTGGAATTTACTACCTTTGCTAGTATTCCAGTAGGCGTTCCTCGTTAGCTTTTGTGGCACCCTTGAATCTTTTGACGATAGGCGGTTTCTGGCGGAACCATGAGCAAGAGCACGAGGACGCTTACTGGTCATTTAAAAACCAATTAAGCCATCCTTTTTCAGCTTTCCGAGTACACATCGATTCCTATATAAACCATAAAGAATTATGAGGAGACGATTAAGAACCAAGCAACAACAGCATCCGCGATCTACAGTAGATCGAGCGGGTCGGCATTCCCTCAGCATGAGCTATAAGAACGTAAAGCGCCCACCGGCCTAGGGGGGCAAAAGATAAAGCAGACAATCCCGCAAGCTAGGCGTGCGCATCCATCCCACATGGATGTTACACTCAAATTCTACACACCAAAAAACACGTTTTTAGCCTGCGTAATAAATAGATTGTCTGTACCGGTCGCCTTTTTATACCAAGAAGGGCAAGAGTGTATCGAGCCAAGCGGTTAATAACAGCAAACGGTTTATACTTTAGCTTTTATAAATCTAACTGTTTTTTTTCTGATTGGCAAACATGGGTAAACACATTTCTACGCTTCGAGATATGCGAAGGTGGCCGGTTTTATAATTCATGTTCCGAAATGGATTGTTGTACAGATCGTTATAGTGCCTAGTGAAAACCGTTTTTTTTATTCCGTTTCGGCTTTTTTTTAAGACATAAGGATTTGTTTTGGGTCGTTGGCGGGAGATTGCCGCGGCCTCGCAGTGAAGATGGATCGTTCTTTGGTCTTGCGATGACGGCAGATCGTTCCTCGGCATAACGACGCTACCCCAAACAAAGCCTTTAAAAAGCCAAGATTATGCATAACATGCAACACCAGCCCCGCTTGGGGCGGGGGCACCTGTCGCGGAAGGCAGGGCGGAGCCCCTATGCCAGCACACGGCGCCGCTATGCGGGCCACCCGCATCCGCCGCAGGCGCAACTGCAGCTGCTCACGGCCCTACTGAGGGCGCTATGGGCGCTCACGAGCCAAGCTGCACGCTTCCTTTGGAACCGGCGGCCGAAAAAGAAGCGCAGCCTGCCGCGGTCGTTGATGCGCTTCTTGCCGCTGCTGCTGCTAGGCATGGCAGTGGGCCATGCACAACAGAAGAGCAGCCCGCTGCAACACAAGCGGGCCATTGTTGCGCTGCGGATAGGCGATGCGTTGCCGCCGGCCTTTTGGGATACGCCGCTGCAGCTGCTGCAGGACGGGCAGGAGCCTAGGCAGGGCAGCCTGCGCGCCTATGCCGATAGCGAGCTGCTGCTGCTCGACTTTTGGCATACCAGCTGCGGCTCCTGCATCAGCTCCATGGGCCATGCCGAGGCGCTGCAGGCACAGTTTAAGGGGCGGCTGCAGGTATTGGCCGTGACCGTGCAAGATGCCGCCACCGTGCAGCGCTTTGCGGCCCACAACGAGGCGCTGCAGCAGATCCGCCTGCCGCTGCTGGTACAGGATAGCCTGCTGAAAAGCTACTTCCCGCACCGCCTGCTGCCGCACTTGGTGTTTATACGCCACAACAGGCTGCAGCACATCGGCGGCAGCGAGGCCATGGACGAGGCCGCCATAGCGGCCCTGCTGAACGATAGCGACAGCAGCTTTGCCCTATATAAGGACGACTTTGCCGAGCGGCGGCCCCTGCTGTCGGCAACGGGCATAGCCAGCGAGGGCAGCCTATACTATAGCCTGCTAACGGGCTACCGCCGTGATGCCGCGGCGGTGGTGGGCCTGCTGCCCGACACGCTGGGTGGCAGCAAAAGGCTATACCGCTACAACCAGTCGCTGCAGCAGCTGCTGAGCTATGCGCTGGATAGCAAACCTGTAGACAAAAACCGGATAGTCTTTGAAGATACCGAGCTGAACCTTGCGGCCACGGCCTACCACCGCCACATGGGCAACAAGTTACAATGGCTGCTACGGCATGGCTACTGCTACGAGGCGCAGCTACCGCTGCACACGCCCGATAGCAGCATAAGGCAGGGGCTGCTGACCAGCATCGAGCAGGCGCTGGGCCTGCGCTGCAGCTTGGCGCAGCGCGAGATACCGGTGTTGCGCCTGGCGGCGCCGGGCCGGCCCACAGCAGGGCCGCAGGAGGGGTACTTTGCGCTATCTTACTTAACAGATGCCTACAACAGGCTGCCCAGCGCGCTGCCCCTGCTAGACCCCGATGGGTTGGCCGCGCACTGCTTTGTGGAGCGGCGCAGCCTGGCCGACTGCACGGCCGAGCAGCTGCTGGCGGCTATCCGCGAGGCGGGGTTGCAACTGCGCGAAGAGCGGGCCACACTGCCGGTATGGCTGATCAAGGGAAGGAGGGCACATGGCAACGATTAAACAACGCTTGGGCAGGGTGCTGGGGCTGCTGCTGTGCTTGCTGCCGCTGCTGGCCATGGCGCAGCCTGTGCTGCAGCTCACAGTGCGCGACAGCCTCACACAGCAGGAGATCCTGGACTACAACATCGCCATCAATGGGCGGGCCGTGCAGGCCACCGAGGGCTGGGTAGACCTCTCGCCCTTTAGCAGGCCCTACCTGCTGCGCATCACGCATGTGGGCTATGTGCCGCACCAGCGCAGCTATGCCACGCTGGGCGAGCGGCTGCAGGTGTTGCTGCGCGACGAGCAGCAGCTGGAGGAGGTGCAGGTAAACACGGGCTACCAGAAGATCAGCCAAGAGCGCCTCACGGGCTCGGTAGACCGCATTGGCCGCGAGCTGCTGGAGCGCTCGCCGGTATCAAACATCTTGAACCGGCTGGAGGATATAACACCGGCTATCGCCTTTGACCGGCGCCGCTTTAGCTACAACCTGCCCAGCTTTACGGATAACAACCTGACGGTGCGCGGCATCAGCACCATCAACAGCGAAGCCCGGCCTTTGATTGTGCTGGACAACTTCCCCTATGATGGGGCCATAGAAACCATAAATCCCAACGATGTGGAGAGCATCTCGGTGCTGAAGGATGCCGCGGCCTCGTCTATTTGGGGGGCGCGGGCCGGCAATGGGGTAATCGTGATCACGACCAAGAAGGGACGCGCGCAGGATGTACCGCGCATCAACCTGGTGAGCAATGTAAGCATCGGCGCCCGGCCCGACTTCTTTCGGCTGCGGCAGGCGGGCAGCTCGGCCTATATCGATATGGAGATGCTGCTCTTTGCGCGGGGCTTCTATGATGCGCAGATCAACAATCCGCGGCCGCCGGCGCTCTCGCCGGTGGTGGAGCTGCTGCGCCTGCAGCGCGAGGGCAGCCTGGCCGAGGCCGACCTGCAGGCGCAACTGGATGTGCTGCGCGGCATAGACATACGGCAGGACTATAGGGACTATTTTTACCGCCCCTCGGTAGACCAGCGCTATGCGCTGAACATGAGCGGCGGCGGCGAGCGCAATGGCTACTACCTCTCGGCGGGCTATGATGGGCAGCAGCCGTTCCTGCGCGGCAACAGCACACAGCGCCTCACGATGAACAGTGCCTACAACCACAAGCTGGGCACGCGCCTGGAGCTGCAGGGCAAGCTGATGTTTAGCCGCCTGCTCGACAGGCGGTCGCCTTTTGGCTATGAGCAGGTGCCGATATATCCCTATGCCGACCTCGTGGACGAGCAGGGGCAGGCCCTGCCGGTAAACTATCGCTATAGCAGCCGCTACCTCGACGGGCTGGAGGAGCGCGGCCTGCTCGACTGGCGCTACCGCCCCTACGACGAGCTGCGCAACAGCGACAACCGATCGGCCGCCAACGAGCTGCTGCTAGACTTGGGCGCTACGCTGCGCCTCTTGCCGGGGCTAAGCTACAGCATCAGCGGGCAGGCGGCCTTTAACCATGCAAAGTCGGAGAATATGAGTGCTGTGGAGTCTTACCTCGCGCGCGGCCTCATCAATCTGTTTACCCGCGAGCAGGGCGGCAGCCTGCAATATGGCATTCCGATGGGCGCCATTTTGGAGCGCAGCAACAGCGAGCGGCAGTCGCTGGCGCTGCGCAACCAGCTGAACTACGAGCGCAGCCTAGCCACGCACCATCGCCTATCGGCCATGCTGGGCATGGAGCTGCGTGAGGTGAGCAGCGGCGCCGACGGCAGCCGCCTCTATGGCTACAACCCCAGCAACCTCACCTTCCTGCCGGTGGATATGGCCAGCCTGCTGCCCACCATCGATAACCTAGGCGGCACGCAGCGCCTAGGCAACGCGGGCTTCAGCCGCACATCATTCACCGACCGCTTCGTATCTTACTATGCCAACCTAGCCTACAACTACCGCGAGAGGTATGATGTATATGGCAGCGCACGCCGCGATGCATCCAACATCTTTGGCGTGGATACCAACAACAAATGGGCGCCCCTATGGTCAGTAGGCGCTGCTTGGAACATACAGCAGGAGGCTTTTTGGAACAGCGACTTGCTAGCGCAGCTGAAACTGCGCCTTTCTTATGGGCACAGCGGTAATGTGAACAACAGGGTGGCGGCGCTCACCACCATACGGCATACCACGCAGCTGGGTGCCTTTGGCCGGATGCCCCTAGCCACGCTGGCCACGCCGCCAAACCCTTCCCTGCGCTGGGAGATGGTGAAAACGCTGAACCTGGGGCTCGACTTTGCCCTGCTGCACAGCCGCCTGCGCGGTTCCATAGACCTTTATCGCCGCCGGTCGGTAGACCTCATTGCTAGCACCCCCGTAGACCCCACGGTGGGCTTTAGGCGGCTAACCATGAACAGCGCCAACCTAGAGGGCAAGGGCATGGACCTGCAGCTAAATAGCCAGAACCTGCGCGGCGCCCTGCAATGGTCCAGCAACCTGCTGCTGAGCTACAACAAGGTGATGGTGACCCAATACATGGGCGAAGCCCGGCCGGTGATGAGCACCTTGCAGGATGTGGCTCCGCTAGAGGGATACCCAGCCTTTGGGGTGTTTAGCTACCGCTGGGCGGGGCTCAACCCCGAAACGGGCGACCCCATGGGGTTCCTCAACGGCGAGCGTAGCGAAGACTGGCGCAACATGATCAACAACACGCCCATTGAAGAGCTGCGCCTACATGGCACGGCCACCCCGCAGTGGTTTGGCGCCCTACGCAACGATTTGCGCTACCGTAATATCTTGCTATCGGTCAATGTGGGCTTTCGCTTTGCGTATTTCTTTCGGCAGCGCACGCAGAACTTTAGTGCTTTTGGCAGTTGGCGCCCCCTAGAAGCTAGCTTCCTGCAGCGCTGGCAACAGCCGGGCGACGAACAGCATACAAATGTGCCTTCTTTTGCCTATCCCTTTGATACCTTTCGCAACGCATTCTACAACGGGGTAGAGGCCAATGTGCTGCCGGGCGATGTCATTCGCCTCAACGATATACGCCTGACCTACCAATTGGGGCGCTGGCGCGGCCTGCGCAGGGTGGAGCTCTTTGGGCTGCTCTCTAATGTAGGCATCCTGTGGCGAGCCAACCGCGAAGGTTGGGATCCGGCAACGCCGATTAATGAACTGGGCCTGCCGCGCAGCGCCTCTTTTGGTTTAAGTATAGGACTTTGAGCGGCAAACGGATAGCCGCTCCTTATGGAAAAAATTATGATACGGATAATATACCTGCTGCTGGCCGGCCTAGCTTGTGCGGCCTGCAGCAACTACCTCGACATGAAGCCCAATGCCGGCCTCTCGACCATCGAAACACTGGCCGATTTGCGCGCATTGCTGGATAATGAATTTGTGATGAGCGCGCAGACCCTAGCCGGGGAAGAAATGGCCGATAATTATTTTGCGCTAGACCAAACTTGGAATGCCTCGACCAACGAGAATGTGCGGAACCGCTACATTTGGCAAATAACGGAAAACGATGGTGTGGATTGGATAGGCATGTATGAAGAGATTTACTATGCCAATGTGGTGCTAGAACGACTGGAGGGCCTGCGCCCTGTGCCGGATGTGGATAGCTATAACGAAATAAGAGGTGCCGCCCTCTACTACCGCGGCTTGGCCTTTTCGGAGCTGTTGCTGCTCTATGCCATGCCCTATCGCCATGGGGCGGATGGCAGCGGATTGGGCGTGCCGCTGCGCACCTCCGCAGATCTGAACCAGTTCTTTCCGCGCGCCAGCATAAGCGAGAGCTATGATAGGGTATTTGCGGATCTGGAAGAGGCGGCCGCGCTGCTGCCCCTCACCACGGCGACGCTGCTGCGGCCCTCTCGGCTGGCAGCTTGGGGGCTGATGGCGAGGGTGGCCTTTGATATTGGCGACTATGAACGCGCCTTCCGCCTATCGGAACAGCTGCTGCAGCAAAAGAGTGACCTGCTAGATTATGGGCAGATTAGCCCGGCTCTTGCCATACCCTTCCAGCCGCTGAATAGCGAGGTGGTTCACTTAACGTACCGAGGAGGTGGGTTCTTGACACAGTCAAGAGGGATTGTGGATACAGACCTCTATGCCTCCTATGCCGAGGGGGACTATCGAAAATCGCTATTTTTTGCCATGAATGCCAATGGGCATCCGGTGTTTAAGGGAAGCTATACGGAGATCAATCTTTTGCAGTTTACCGGTATAAGCACGGCTGAGATGCTGTTGACACATATGGAGGCCGCGCTGCGCACGGGACGACTGGCCGAGGCGCGAATGCGCTTGCCCGCCTTTCTGCAGGCACGCTATGCACCCAACGCGCGGCCCAATAGCAGTGGCGAAACGGCCGAGCTATTGGCTCTGGTGCAGGCCGAGCGCCGCAAGGAGCTAATCTTCAGAAACCGCCGATGGGCCGATATACGGCGCCTTAACCTCGAGGGGGCCAACATCAGCTTGACAAGGGAGCTCAATGGACAACGCTACCTGCTGGAGCCCAATAGCCTGCGCTATGCCTTGCTTATTCCGCTAGAGGCTATACGCTATTCGGGAATTACGCAAAACCCACGATAGAAAAGAGGGCCACTCGCCGAGGCCCTCTTCCTTTTTTTAGCGATACATTAGTCTTTCAACTTGATCGCGGTGGTCGAGGTTTGGTTATCGATAACGTCCATGATCTCGTCGACCAAGGTCGTCTCCAGTAGAGGCTCTCCTTGTGCACTGGCAGGAGCCTGAATGGAACAGAGCTGATTTTCTCCAGAACAGGCTGGTTCTGCATCCAACAGCGTGTAGTTCTGTGGATTGGATATGTCCTCGCGATCTTGACTGTCGCTATTGTATGTAAACCATTGATCGGTAAGCGTGGGCGCAGCTTTGCTGTTCCACGCTTTTAAGCTAACGAATAGGCCACAGATTAAGATAAGGGCCAAGATGCCGACAAGTAGTCGGCTATTTATTGATTGTGCCATAAGCTTTCTATGCACTTGTAGATGAGTGCGAACTTTTGTTAAACGTGTATTGTAGGGTAGTCCATCCTGTGTATATAGGCTGCCGAAATAGATGCGCTCTGGCTGCCAAAGCGCAGGGTAGGTAAAGAGAGACTGCAGGCGCCAAGCGCCGGAAAAGGGCAAATTTTCGGGGGGAAGGCCTCTTGGCCAAATGGCGCTGCTTCGGGCTGCAGCGGCGCGGTGCGCCATCGCCTATGTTTGGCAAGCAGCGAAGGAGCGGATGTTCAGTATGCGCCTTCAGGCTAAGCGTAGGGGCAACCGGCCTGCCGCACGCTAGGACCGGCAGCGCCTGCTGCCGGACAGAACAACTGTCCAACTGGCACTGCAGCGGGCTGCCGCGTGGGTCTAAGCACTGTTTCGAAAGGGCGCCTCGGCAAGGGGGCATCTCCAAGGTGAATGGGGCGAGTTTCATGATGCTTTTCTTGCAAAGAAGGCCTACAGAAGCCAAGATAGCAAGGGGAGGAAAGCTCAAAATAGGCTAATATGCATGTTTTGGACATAGTATGCATAAAAAAATAGCAGAATATTTAGGTTTTAACCATAGTATGAAAAGTGTAATATGGAAATGTATCGAACTTTCTCTAAAGTTATTTAATGTCTGTTTGACGCTTTTTTAGCTTGATTTGTAACAAATTTGTAGGATTTTTATTTAATTGCTTGCTAATAGGTTAAAAATTTTGGTTTTAATGTTTTGATTTTGCTATATTAGGCCTTAGGAATTTGAGTATACTTCCGTAGGGTAAAAAAGCTAACCATTATAATGCCTTGGATTCATGAGAACGTACACCATATTTTCATATGCTATCTTATTGTCCACAGCACTACACGTTGCCAGTGGGGATACCGATATGGGCGCGCAGCTCATGCAAATCTTGTTTTGGCTAGGCCTAGTGAGCAGCACGGGCATCTGTATGCTCTATGCGCTGTGGATATCCTATTGCCAGGAATGGCTCATTGGCGACAGGCAGCACAGGCCAGCCAAGGGCATTAGCCGAAGGCGACGCCTTCATTACCTTGCTGTGGCGCTGCTGCCAAGCCTCCTGCTGCACTTCTCCATATTGGCGGTGATCTGGATGCCCATGGAAGATGGTATGCAAAACTTTATACGCTACCTGCTCCATATGCCTGCTGTGCTGGTCATCGCGTTCTTTTATGCACTGGCGCTGCTGCATAGCGATCGTTACCTGCTGCGGCCGAATAATGTAAACAGCCGACCAACAGCACGGGCGTTGCTCAGCCTTAATGCGCAGCCTCTGGCGGGCGGTAGGCCGATATCCGAAGGTCACGCTAGTCCTGCGCCAGAAAAGGATGAAACGGATCGCGCCTGCTTTGACAACGACAGCTATCCGCAAACGTTGTATTATGTCTTGGCAAAGTATGGAGGCACCCAGATGCAGATGAAGGGTATGTCGGTGCGGTTTTTTGATATTGTGTTGCTATACTCTACCAAGAGGGCGCGTTTTGTGATCCTGCGCGACGGCGAAATGCTGCGCGCCGACAGCGTGATGTTGGAGCTGCGGAAGATAGGGGTGCACCCTTGGATGCTCAAGATCTCCGCAAATTTCTATGTCAATATGCTGCTGGTGCAATATCCTACCGTCGTGCTGCGGCGAAGCATACAACTGCAGCCCGATGTAGTGGCCTCTATGGTGCCTAAATATGGCATAGCCTCGCTGCGCAAGGCGCTCCGCATTGGCCGTGGTATGAACGCCTTATTGATACCTGATTTTTTGGCAAGCGTAAAGGCCTTAGACCATAAAGGTTGGGATACTTTTATCACCTTGGACTAAGCGCTGATACCCTTATTTATAAACCTACAACAGGACGGGGTGCACTGGCCCTCCCATAGTCGACGTTCAGCTGTTGTGCGCTAATCACACACATGATGGATAACCAAATGGACGAAGCAATTCAATTGCTTCGCGAAATCAGAAATGCACTCATGAGTATCATCGACCAATATGCCAATGATAAATCGCTGGATAAAAAAATACGCCTTTATAGTAAGCAGGAGGTGCTCGATATGATGAACATGACGGAAATTACCTACCGCCGAAATCTGAAGAAAGGATTGCTTAAACCCATTCGCATAGCAGGTGTTGACTTGTATTTTAAGGAAGACCTGATCGCGGCCATGAATGAAAGCCGCCGCAAAGGCAAGCTGTAGCAGCGCCCATCGATCGACCTAAACCTAACCTGAACTTCCCCTAAACCCAACTGAATGCTTTTCGCAGATGCTTATTTTCTTCTTACGTTGGCTATCAGCGTCTCTTTGACGTGCATCAAGACAATGACGACAGCGAAAATGTAAACATTTTCACATAACAACACGAAGCTAATCAATGCTTAATTAATCTTTTTATGTGAAGATGTGGAGTTGATGGATGTTTTGTTGAACCAAACAGGCAACAGCTTAGACCTGATGCTCGTTTGCGTAACGTTGAGGTGTATCAACGTGAACCTGATACATGTTTACTTCGCTTATTCACCTAAATACGTCGACTTGACGCATGCTTGTTTGACACAAGCACTTGAAAGGTAGAACCTGATGCTCATCAATGCTATATATGCACGTGAAGAAGTGAACCTGATGCCTGAAAAGGATAAGTTGATGGTCGTCAACATCAACTTGATGGATGAAGATGGGGGCTATTTTGTAGCCTTTTTGATCAAATCCGATCAATTTCGATCAAATTCGATCATTTTTTCATTTGCTGGCCGACCTCTCCCTATGTTTGTTTTGTCGCTGAACGACATGGCGAATCTTCCCGATCGGAGAAGGAGCTCCCTCCGAAGGATTGGATACGATGATTTTTCGAATTCCAGCGACAGCTATAATGATGGCTATTTTTTATAAAGCGCTCGTCGGATTTACACGACTGAAAGACGATGAGCTCATGGTATTGGCGAGTACGGTTCTCGGTGCCATGACAGACAACGCAAATTTTGCAACACCCTCACCAACACTTCAGGAGGTGCAGGAAGTGGCGGATGAATTCGCCAACAACTTGGCGGCGGCACGCCGCAGAGGAGCGCCCTCGGACACGGCGCTGAAAAATGAAACGCGGGTAGTGCTGGAAGCCCTCCTGAATAGACTGGGCAACTACGTCAACGGTGAGAGCCAGGGCAAGCTCTCCAAATTGCTAAGCTCGGGATTCACCACCAATGGTCCTTCTTCGACAATCTATGTGCCCACAAAGGTGGAGGCCGTGCGCCTAGGTGATGGACGACAGTCGGGACAGATGCGCTTGGATTTTGCTCCGCAGCGGGAGGCATTGCTCTACGAGTACCAGTTTCGGGCAGCCGGCGACCCCGAATGGAGCGAGCGTTTCACCACCACCAGCTCCCGCGCCAACATCATTGCACCCGTGCCTGTGGCACAGTTTTGCGAAGCTCGCGTGCGGGGTATTAATTCACGCGGTGTGGGCGACTGGAGTGATATTGCTAGCATCCTAGTCCGTTAACTAAACAGTGCGTCGCTATGGCGTACAGCCGGGCCCTCGGGCTCGGCATCTTGACCGCCCTTCGAGGGCACTAAACACATGTAATATGAAAAAGCAAACGATCTTGCTGCTCCAACGGACATATGGAGCACAGGGAACTAATGGGCGCATAACGTATGATGGGCAGCATATCTGCCATACGATTGAGCTGCCCGACCGGAACAATATCAGACGCCTAAGCTGCATCCCCGAGGGGCGCTATAAACTCGAAAAACGCCGCTACACCAAGCATGGCGAACAGATCGGTATCCCTCATGTGCTGGGGCGCGAAGCAATACTTATCCATGCCGCCAACCATGCCATGAACGAGCTGATGGGCTGCATCGCTCCGGTGACTACTCTTATCGGCGAAGGCCGGGGGACAGGCAGCCGCGTGGCACTGGCGGGGCTCAAAGAGCTAGTATACCACCTGTGGAATACCGACAAGGAGGTATTTCTGCTGATCAAGAGTGGGGGGAGGCAACAATGAAAACCATGATCAGAAAAATACGCGAAGCAGTACAGGTGGTCCTGCTGGCGCCGATCAAGCTGCCAACGAAAGTCGCCAATATCCTGAAGTATGCGGCGGTAGGCTTGGGCATATTGGACAGCATAGTCGATAATAAAAAAGAGGCGCCGCAGGACGCCGCCAAGCAAGAAGAGGAGGAGGCCGATGAGAGCGCTCAGTAATGTGCAGCATGGCACCCTGGGCGGTACCCTCTGCTCGCTGTGGGCAACCTTCGACTGGAGCAACATGGCCGAAACGGTGCTGATGGCAGTTATCGGTGCGGCGGTAAGCTACCTCGTAAGCCGCCTGCTGCACGGTAAGCGACGACGACCCTAGCTGAAAATTTAAAATATTGGTCTGCTGAAAGTGGATAGGTTTAGGCCTATCCGCTTTTTTGTTGAAATGATTACGATACGACTGATATTATTATCAGTTTTATGATATAAAATTGATGGATTAATAAATAGGTGATGATGCTAAGTGCATATAGTTAATTTAACACTGGCTCAGGCTTTCTTTATCTAAATTTGCTGCGGTAATTAGAGGGTGTATTCATGTCGCTCTAATTGCTTTTTCATATTTTTAAGAGCTTGCTTAGTACAAAAGGCTTGGTAGGGGGTTGAAAAAATAGGGTTTACAAGTTTGGCCAATACATGTTGTGGCTTAGAAAAGGTATGTATCTTGAAAAAAATCCTACCATCTTGGGATTCCTCTATCGTAAACGTTGATAAACCTTGTTCAACATGTCCTTCCAGTGTTTCATATGAAAATCCTAATCTATTTGATTCATTAATGATGTTATTAACACGAACGCCCATTATTAGTTTTTGTGAAAAGTATCTGTAAGGAGGGAGGTAGACTTGTTGTACGATGGTGTCGCCCACGCGCATACTTCTCTTCTCACTTTTCCATTGGCATAAACTAGTCATTATATCAGCAGGGAAGATGTCATAGTTGAAAAGAAAGTTGCTATAAAGCGCTGTTAGTGTTTTCTTTGTGAAGATTTCAATCGTGCTAGTTCTTTCTATTAAACTACTTTGGTTGTATGTGGTTATACCATGTTGCTTTAAACAATCTAAATGCTCCTCGAACCTGCTCTTTTGATCTCTAAAGTAAATTTTCATCACAACTATTTCTTCGTTAGTGCTAGCCCTTGGCTCATACGCAATAATCCATATAGTATCATCGCCCGTTATCACAAAAATAAGGAAATAAGTAGTATGGCGTAGTGCGTATTGCGATAAAAGTAGCGGTAATCCTTCGAATCATCACAATCAGCTCGTCACTTTATCACTCCCAAAAATCGATCGAGCAGCCGTATTCAAAAAATACCGATCAACGGAGCTTTTTCGTTTCATCAAGCGATGGAGAGAGCGGGTTGCTGCCGTGGCCTAGTGGGTAGGGAAGGCATTAGATTATATTCCAAAATCCAATAAAAAGGGATTTTGGGATGTCATCTTGGCCTGGCAGGCAGTGAACCGCTGTGGGCTGGACGGTGGGTAAGATCGCATGGATGAAACAAAGATTTTTTGCATACTTTTTTATCTTGAAAAAAGTATGGCCCTGTCTTGGCTAAGGACAAACCTGTCCCAGAATGGGATAAAAGCGTATCTCGTACGGCGATAAGAGTCGCCGAAGATCTTAAGATCGTCACTTCATCACCATATCGCCCTTTTTAACCAAACTTAAACGTTTTTAACCGTTTCACAACCGACTACTCCCAAAGAACCTCCTTAACTTTGGCTTTGAAACCAACTTATAAATAACGATGCATGCTCCTAAGTTCATTGATTTGACGACGGATTTTGGCTTTAAGCGAATCTTTGGAT